>Ga0210401_10007523_pt1 | contig 10923 bp, 9 predicted proteins | sample IncBWH32MmetaG_FD_150866 | JGI IMG/M metagenome (GOLD analysis project Ga0210401, IMG submission 150866) | Forest soil microbial communities from Barre Woods Harvard Forest LTER site, Petersham, Massachusetts, United States - Inc-BW-H-32-M | ecosystem: Environmental > Terrestrial > Soil >... | reverse complement strand
GATGCCGTGGGCGACGGAGTTGCGGACCAGGTGCACGAGCGGATCGGAAATTTGCTGGATGATGTTGTTGTCGAGCTCGGTTTCGTTGCCGACGAAGTCGAGGTCGACTTGCTTGCCGGCAGATTGCGCAGCGTCGCGGACGGCGCGGGACAACCGGGAATAGAGAGTGCCGATGGGCACCATGCGGGCGGCGGTGAATTCGTCCTGCAAGTGGTGCGCTAGTTTCGTGAATTCGTCGATGTCGCCTTCGACGCGGCCGATGTAGCCTTCGAGTTGCGTGAGGACTTCGTTGACGTCGGCGGAAATTTCTGCCATGGAGCGGGAGAGGATGTTGAAGTCGTCGTAGCGATCCATCTCAAGCTCGCTGAAGTCGTCGAAGAAGCCGTCGCCCGCGGCGGCGCTGGTCAGGCGCTTCGGGGTCGTGGCGGCATTCCAGGAAGCGGTCGCGCGGGACGAGCTGATGCGGTTGAACTCGTACTTTTCCTGGAACTCGTTCACTTTGCCTTGCAGGCGTTCCTTCGAAAAACTGAGCGTGTCCACGAGCTTTTCGAGTTCGGAGACGCGGCCGACCATGCGGGTGCGGTTGATGACCAGCTCGCCGACGGTATTCATCATGCGGTCGAGGCGTTCGAGAGCAATACGAACGGACTTGGTGGAAGCGGCCGGGCTTGCCGGCTGCTTGCCAGTTTTGCGAGCTTGCTGAGGCGCAACGATTTCTTGTGGACTCGCTTGATAAGCTTCGCCGTTGCTGGTTGCTTCGGCGAGAGTTTCTTCCGCGTCGAGCGGTGCGAATTCGGCGATGCGGTTGAGCAGGGAATCGACAGCGGCGCGCATTTCGGATTCGTCGGCCCACTGGCGATGCAGGGTCTTTTTCAGAACGTCGACGGATTCGAGGCAGATATCCACGACAGCGGGCGATGGCTCGATTTCGCCATCGCGCAAGCGGCCGATCAAATCTTCGACGCGATGGGCGATGGCACCGAGACGCTTGAGGCCTACTTGTGCGGCGGAACCCTTGACCGTGTGAATGGCGCGGAAGAGGCGATTAATTTCCTCGGGGTTGTTATTGCCTTCGAGGGAGATGAGGCAATCGCTGACGACTTGCAGGTGCTCTTCGGCTTCCGGTTGGAAGAATTCGAGGATTTCGGGACCGACTTCGTCGTCCGCGTGCAACGCGTCGAAGTAGGAACCGGTGAGAGCGGCCTGCGGGACCTCGTCGAGTGCGGGAGGAGCTGCTGGGCGCTGATCGAAAATCAGAGGAACCGGTTCGACCGGGAAAGCGAAGCGGTAGCGTTCTTTGAAGGCGGCGATGTCTTCGATGTTTTCCTGGCCGGTGTCGCTGATTTCCAGCAGATCGGTTTCCAGCAGGGAGATACCATCGGACAAGAATTCTGTTAGAGGGCCGTGCAGATCGTCGCCCAGCGTGGCGTTCAGCGAGTATTGAAAAACGTGCGCTAGCTTTCCGGCGATTTCGGAGAAACGCGGGAAGCCGTAGCTGGCGGACGTGCCACTCAGTGTGTGGGCGGCGATGTAGAGGCGTTCCAGATCTTCGCGGCGCGGCTGAATTTCCTGGAGCACGCTGACGTATTCGCGGAGGTACTGGAGGTGCTCGGAAGCCTCCTGGAGGAATAGCTCGACGGCTTCGCGGTCTGGGATGCTCACGAGGCTCCTCCTTCCAGGACGAGTTCGGACTTGTGAAGTTCCTCGGCTGTTGGTTTGCGGTACAGGATGCAATCGTTCAGGACGATGGCCTGGAACTTTACGGGCATTTTCGAGATGGATTCGGAATGGCCGAGGAAGAGATATCCACCTGGTTCCAAGCTGTCGTAAAAGCGCTGGACCAGGGTGCGGCGGCGCTCCTCAGTGAAATAGATCAGCACGTTCATGCAAAAAATCAGGTCCATGCGGCCTACGTAGACGGCCGAGGCAAGATTCATTTGTGCGAAGGTGATCATTTTCTGAAGCCGAGATTTGACCTGATAGCCTTCCTTGACCTGCGTGAAATGCGCCGCTAATTGCTTCTCACTTACGCTGGCTACGCTGCGTCCTTTATAAACTCCGCGTTCCGCTTGCTTCAGCGCGTTCCTGCTGACGTCGGTGGCCAAGATTTCGAGCTTCCACGAGTCGGCGAAGGAAAGCGCGTCGGCGATGGTGATGGCGATCGAATAGGGTTCCTCTCCCGTCGAACAGCCTGCGCTCCAGACGCGCAGGGTTCGCGGATTCTTCCAGAACTTCTTAACGTGCAACTCGGGCAGGAGTCGCTTTTCGAAGGCCTCGTATACGCCCGGGTACCGGAAAAACGACGTTTCCTGCGTTAGTAGGCTTTCGAGTAGAGCTTCGTACTCGAGATTTGTTTTGCGAATCGCGCGGAGGAGCTCCGTGCCTCCAGCGAGTTTTTTCGCGACAATGTGCTCGCGGACCCGCGTGGAGAAGAAACGCTCGCGCGATTCATCGAAACAAATGCCTGTCCGCTCTTCGATCAGCATGCGGATCTCGCTTAACTCGTGTTCGCTCAAACGGACCGCAGGTCCCTGGCGTTCGCTCATCGTGGTCACGTTTCGGCTCCGGTCCATTCCTTCTGTGCGATCGCTCTGCGGTCGCCCTTAAGCGCAACCGCAGAGCGGTTTGCGCCGGAGCTGGGAATCGTTGCCTATCGAGCCGCGCCTGCTGGAACGGGCCGCTCGGATTCTTCATGCACGCTGCCTTGTTTTGCTGCCCGGAACTGGGCCAATGCTTCGTTGAGCTGGTCTGAGAGCTTGACCAGCTGGCTGACCGTGGCGACCGTGCCGCGTGTGCCTTGCGAGGTCTGGCGCGTGATGCTGGAAATGATTTGCATGGCGTGGGCGACGCCTTCGGTGCCCCGTACTTGCTGTTTCGAGGCCAGCGAGATTTCCTGGACAAGCTCGGCGGACTGGCGGACTACGCTGGAAATTGCGTCGAGCGCGCGGCCTGCTTGATCGGCCAGCGTTGCGCCGCCTTCCACTTCCTTGGTGCCTTCCTCCATGACCACGACGGCTTCGTTTGTCTCGGCTTGAATGGCCTTGATCAGGGCCGCGATGTCTTTTGTGGCGCTGCGGGAGTGTTCGGCGAGCTTGCGGACTTCGTCGGCTACGACGGCGAAACCGCGGCCAGCTTCTCCGGCGCGGGCCGCTTCGATGGCAGCATTCAACGCTAGGAGGTTGGTCTGCTCGGTGATGTCGTTGATGACGTTGATGATTTCCGAAATTTCGAGTGAGCGATCGCCCAGCGACTTGATCTTTTTCGCGGTGGCTTGCACGGAGGCACGAATGCGCTGCATGCCTTCGAGAGTGTCGCGGACGGCTCGGTTACCCTGTTCGGCGGCATCGAGGGCGCGGCGCGCGGCTTCAGCGCTGGCTTCCGCGTTGTTGGAAACTTGTTTCATCGAGACCGTGAGCTCTTCTACGGCGCTGGAAGTGTTGGTGATTTCCTGATCCTGTTGAGTGGCGCCTGCCTGCATTTCGTCGGCGGCGACCAGGATGTTGTTGGAGCAGGCGGTGACTTCCATGGCGGCCTTGCGGACGCGCTCGAGAACCTTGGTGAAATTGTCGAGCATGTAGTTGATGGAGTCGGCCACGTTGCCGAGGGCGTCGTTGGTGACCTTGCCGCGGAGAGACAAATCGCCGCGGGCAACCTGGTTGATGACTGTCAGCAACTCGGTGATGCTGCGCTGGAGGTTGTCGTTGGCCTCTTGGTTGCTGTTGGCTTTCGAAACTCTTGCGACGGCGCGATTGAGATTGTCGGCGATGTAGCCGAGTTCGTCCTGTGAGTGAACTTCCGCGCGGGAGCGAACGTCGCCTGCGGCGAAGCGCTCGGAAAAATCCGCGAGCTGCTTGACAGGGGTGAGCAGAGCGCTGCCGAGGCGCCACGCGAGGAGCAACGCCATGCCTACGGCTAGCGCCAGCGCGAGGAGCACGGAGCTACTTGCGCCGCTTGGCAATGAGGCAAAGTCAAACAGAGATGCGCCACCGGATTGCCGGCCGGCGCTGTAGGCCAAGCCGAGCACGGCGAATAGCACGACGCCGTTTGCCAGAACCAGCGTCCAGATTGTGGAACTCAGTCGCGATTTCATGCCTTCCTCCAAAGCTTTCCTACGGCGCGCTCCGGCTTTGCCGGTAGTGTTGCCGCAAAACTCAAATGCTGGGTCCTGGGTAAACCTCGAGCAATTTCCTTAGGTCGATCAACAGCGCCAGCCGATCTTCGTGGCGCAGCATGCCTACGCAGTGCGGCACATTCTCCGGAGCTTGCTCCAGAAGATCGTCGGTGGTTACGGAATAGGTGCCGATGACTTCGTCGGCGGCGATGCCAACGCGAAGGTCGTCATGTCCTGCTTCGCCGCGGAGGGAAGCGACGACCACGTGTTTCGGCAGCAAGCCGGGACGGCGCCCTTCGGTCAAAGCGATGTCGATCAGCGGAACAATTACGCCACGCAAATTGAAAATGCCGAGAAGATACGGCGGTGCGAGAGGCACCTTCGTCAGCAAAGGCCAGTCCAGCACTTCTTCGACGTCCAGCACCGGCAGGCAGAAGCGTTCGCGGCCGCTTCGGAACACGCAGAACTGCGATTCCGCAGGACTATCGTCAAGCGGACCGAGAGCTTCCAGCAGATCGTCAGCGTCGGCGTTGGCAGCGAGCGGCGTTAGATGAAAATCTTCGAACATTCTTACGTCGTCCTCAGGCGATCGCTCACGAAATGACCCATGCGATTTCTAGTGCGGCGGCTCATGCGAAGCGCCGGACTGCGCGGAGTAACTCTTCGCGCGTAAAGGGTTTGGTGACGTATCCGTCGGCGCCTTGCTGCTCGCCCCAGTACCGATCGCTCGGTGTGTCTTTCGAAGTGACCAGGATCACCGGTATGGCGTTGAACTTGGTGTTGCTTTTCAACTCGCGGCACACTTGGAAGCCGTTGCGTTCGGGCATGACGACGTCCAGCAGGATGACGCTGGGTCCCTCGGCGGTAATGAATTCCTCAATACGTCGCGGGTCGTTCAGGCCGACAGAGTTATAGCCCTCGGTTTCAAGAAGGCCTTGCATCAGCCGTACTTGCGATGGCGAATCGTCGACGATCAGGATTTTTTTCTGGAGCACAGAGTTCTCCGAACAGTTCTCCGCTACATAAGGGTGCACGTCAGCGGCCAGCTTTGGGCCGGGATCGCAACGTTTGTCGCGTTGGTATAACGGCCTCAAAATGAGGCACTTACGGCAGAACTGGGAGATCGCTAGCGGCGGCGGGAACGCGACGTTACGGCGTCGGGCGTCTCAGCTTGAGATGCATTCTCAGCGTCGCGCATTTCGGTGGCGAGGGATGAGAATCGCTGCATGATTTCGTTTATGCGCAGGGCCATGCTGTGAATGGTTTTGATTTGCGCGAGAGATTGCTGCGAAAGCTGACCGGGCTCGAGGAGCAGAAGTTCCGCGTTGCCGAGCATGGAGGTCAGCGCGTTGTTGACGCTGTGCTTCATGTCGATCATGTAGCGGCCGAGCGTGGCGTGGTGTTCGTTTTGCGCGGCTTTGCTTTCGGCTTGGCGGGAGGCGCGAATGGCTTCCGTGCGGCGCAGGGATTCGCTGGCGACCAGGAGCAGGGTTTGCGTCCAGTCTTCCCGCAGGGGGATATGAACTAGACGCGGATATCGGGAGCGCAACTGAGAAAGTTCTCGGGAGTCAGCCGGTGCGCATAGGATCACAGCGGTGGCGGGAGCGAGCGACTTCAGAACCTCGGGCAGTTTACCCTCGCGCAGTGGGCCGACAACGACAAGTTCGTGGTCGATTGTTTCGTGCTCACTCCACAAGTCGCTGCCGAGCACCGTGATGGCGGGAGCCTGACGTTCGGCTTGCCAGCAGGAGGTCAGCAGTCGCGCAAATTCCGTTTCATCCGTGACGATCAGTGCGTTGGAGTTTGGCAAAAGGGACCGGCTCCCAATCCTGGTCTTACGCCATCGTTCGCTGGCAATTTTTTCACCGCGTCTCGCCGCGACGAACGGTCGCGCTTGCTAAAGTTTCTCGGCCTCGTCGAGCGCGGAAAGCAAACGCTTGGTGCTGATGCCTAAATTCACGGCGGCTTCGGTATCTTTTGCTTGCTTGGCGACGTCCACGCGTTCCTGCAGGCGAGACACTTCGATGCGCGCGATGGACAGCGCGCGCTCTAGGCCGGTGGCGTTGCCGGTTTCCTTAGCGGATTCGGTCGCGGCGGTCACCAGAGCACGGGCGACGACGGCGCGCCGCAGGTCTTCCGCGGAGGGACTGTCTTCGTTGACGAACGCGGTGACCTCCCAGGAGGACATCAGGATCCGAGCGCTGCCAATTCTGACGGTGGTCATGGAGCGCCCGGGCGCCGGCGGGACGGCGATGAGTTGCTCCCAGATTTGTTCGAGACAAGATTCAAAATCCAGAACCGCGGGGGCTTCTGATTTCTTGGGCGACTCGGGCAGGAAACGCGCGGCGGAAGCACCTGGAGCCGTATCACGATGTGTGACATCGGCTGGGTGAGGCGCCACGGTTTCGGTGCTCTTCGGCGCAATCCGCTCAAGCGCGCGCTCCACGTCTGATCGCAAAGCCAGAAGCTTCTCGAAGGTTTCGTTCACGGTTCGCTCGGTATATTCCTTCTGGAACGGCTGCTTCCATTCGTCGGCGAGTTGACGGACTTTTGCGAGAGGCTCCGCGGTGGATAGGCCAAAATTCATGCAGTCGACGATACGGACACCCGCGGAATCAAGCTGGCTCAGCCCGGCACGGATCGCGATGAGATCCGCATGCATGAGTTCGATCAGTGTACGGCGCAGAAGGAAGTTGAAGCGGACGAACGCCAAAAGCGAAGAGGGCTCGTAGAACATTTTGCCGGCAGTTTCTTTTACCTTACGACCCTGCTCGATGAAATTCGTTTTAAGCATGTCGCGAAGGCTACGGAAGCCACGAAGAGCGGCAATCATTTTCTCAAGAGGCTCGCACCAGGCAAGAGGAGCGGTGCTGACGTCGCCGAGGACGGGCTTCATCACGATTGCCGCGTCTTCGAGTTCTATCTGCTTGTGATAAATCTTTGGAGGCGTGCAAAGAGCAAAGTATTGTACGAGGAGAAAATCAACCTTGTCGCGATCTGTGTTCGTCTTTGACGGCTTGCGCAGATGACGATGAATGAGGGCGCACAAGCCGGCTTCGCTGGCGTTCAGCGTGGTCATCTGGAGTAGATGACGAAGCTGATAGACGAGAACCTGCTGGTCCATGGCATCGAGCCACGTTTGAATCTTGGAAAAAGTCTCGAGATCCGGTTTTTCGGGCAAGTGCCGTTTGTCGGGCGGGAATGGGATTTCAACGGTGAGTTGCCTGGCGAGCGCGAGATAGATCGGAAAGACAGAGCGAGCTTCGTCCCACTGGTCCTGGCGCGGCGCGGCGGCCCGCGCAGGAGGAGAGTAGGAAAGATTGAGCGTGGTCATCTTGGTCATGGCTGCGTCACCCAGTCGCAAGGCCCTTGCGCGAATTTAACGGCCACAGCTTTGCGGCCTTCGTGGTACTGCACGGCGATGACGGTGGCCTCGGCCGCGCGCCCTTTTAGATCTCGTTCGAGTCGTACACGGTCATCGAATTCCAACGGCAAAGTGGAAAGAAAGATGGCGAAATCCGGTGCGGCAAATTCAAGCGTGGCCGCTTCGCGCAGCTTGGTGCGGCCGCCGCGAAGGGCGGTCACCTGCACGGGTATGCGGACGGCGGCAGCTTGCGGAAAGAACCGCGCTAGTTGCTCCGCGCAGCCCTGCTCTTGATCGAGGGCCGCGATTTCGGTTGAGCTCTTCACATCGCCTCTCAAACTTGCAGGTGCCAGGTGCAACTGTTACATGCGACAGACACACACGGCACCGGTAAACACAGAATCCCGGCAGGGAGAGAGCACGTCTGACACCAAAAGAAGTCGAGGTGCGAGCGTTTGGGAAATCACTGAAAGGGTGGGGGTTAGATATTTACTCGGGTCGCATCGCGGGTTTCGGCGTCTCAGTGTGAAACGCCTGCGTCTCAGCGGTCCGGCGCGCCGCGTGGACCCGGCAGATCGTGAGACGTGTCTCGTCTAGTGAGATGCAGCGTGAACTTTCGTTTCATCGGCGGCATCCGCCGGTTCGGCTTTCATTGGTATGTTGTAACGCTTGAGCTTTCTGTAGAGCGTTGCGCGACTGATGCCAAGCATCTTTCCCGCGAGAGCCTTGTCGCCGTTTGCTTGCTCGAAAACGCGCAGGATGGTCATGCGTTCCATTTCTGCGAGCGCGGTTGTGGAAAGAGACGCGGTATCCTGCAGCGAGGATGACGCTGGCGCGCTGGAATCCATTCGAATTGCGGGTGGTAGATCGCCAACATCGATCACATGATGGTCGCCGAGCGCGACGGCGCGAGCGACGCAGTTCTCTAATTCGCGGATATTACCCGGCCAGTCGTATTGCAGGAGGCTTTTCATCGCTCCGGGCGTGACCTGCAGGTTTTCGCCGCGAGCGTAGCGGTCCAGGAAGTGATGGACCAGCATGGGGATATCGGAGCGGCGGTCTCGAAGGGCAGGGAGATGAACCGTTACGACGTTCAAACGGAAATAAAGGTCCTTGCGGAAAGTGCCGCCGCGGTAGGCGGCTTCCAGATCGCGGTTGGTGGCCGCGATGACGCGCACGTCGACGTTCACTTTTTCGTTGCTGCCGACCGGACGAACTTCCTTTTCCTGCAACACGCGGAGGAGTTTCGCCTGCATTTCCAGCGGTAACTCGCCGATTTCGTCGAGGAAGATGGTTCCGCCGTTGGCGGCTTGGAATAAACCAGCCTTGGACTTCGAGGCTCCCGTAAACGCTCCTTTTTCGTAGCCGAAGAGCTCGCTTTCCATCAGCGTAGGGACTAGAGAGCCGCAATCAACGGCAATGAATGGAGTTTGTGCCATGGCGCCGCGGAAGTGAATGGCGCGCGCGGCAAGCTCTTTGCCGGTGCCGCTCTCGCCGGAAATCAGAACCGGGGTGCGGGTATCTTTGAGTCGCGAAATCATGCGAAGTACGTCCTGGATATTCGCGGAAGTACCGATAATACCGTCCAGGTTTTCTTCCGTGTTAACGCGCTCGCGCAGAAACTCGTTCTCGGTAACCAAGCGGATTTTTTCCGCCATGCGTTGCAGCAACAGGCGCATCTTTTCGACGCGGAAAGGTTTTTCGATGTAGTCGTAGGCTCCGAGTTTCATGGCATCGACTGCGGATTCGATCGAACCGTGGCCGGTCATGATGGCTACTTCGGTGCGGGGGATCAGCGCTTTGACCTGGCGCAACAGTTCTACGCCGGACTGGCTGGGAAGCTTCAGGTCCGTCAGCACGAGGTCGGGGGATTCTGCTTCGAGCCGCGAGACCGCGGACTCGGCGCTTTCGGCCTCAGCACAGACAAAGCCGAGAGAGGTTCCGATGGTCATGCACAGGCGGCGGATGCTTTGTTCGTCGTCTACCACAAGCAAGCGGATTTTTAGGTCGGCGTTCATGGTTTCCCGAAGGTTTTCTCCACTACGGTTAGTAGTTGCTGAACTCGAAAAGGTTTTTCAATGCAGGGCGTTCCACTCTGCGCCAGCAAGGCTTGCGTATCGCTGTTGGCGGTGTCTCCGCTAATCAGAATGATGCGGGTGCAGAGTTCCGGACGGTTTTGCTGGATCCAGGCGTGTACTTCGGCGCCGTTTACCGAACCTGGCATGCGGATATCCGAGATCACACCGAAGTATTCGCCACCGTCGAGCTTCTCCAGTCCCTCGGCACCAGACGAGGCGTCAACCACTGCGTAGCCGCGCCGCTCCAGTGCTGCGCGCAAGAAAGCGGTGACAGACGGCTCGTCTTCGATCAGAAGGATGGGTGAAGGAGCGCGCGATTCGGATTGCAAGGTCATCGCCCCGCTTCCTTGGCGATAGCGGCCGCGGTTGCTGCTTCTGTTGCAATCGGAACTCGCACGATAAAGGTGCTCCCTTGGCCGTCTTCGTTGTTGTGGCAGAGGATTTCTCCGCCATGAGCGCGGACGATTCCATAGCAAATGCTGAGGCCGAGGCCGGTACCCTTGGCGGCTTGTTTGGTGGTGTAAAACGGATCGAAGATGCGTTCGGTGTCTGGGACGCCGGTACCGTTGTCGGTGATGGCTACTTCGATGTTTTGATCGTTGTGGCCCGTGTGAATCGCTATGCGTCCGCGCTGTCCGGCGTCCTGGACGGCATCGTAGGCGTTGTTCAGGATATTCAGGAAGACTTGTTGCAATTGCTGTGCATCGCCGAGTGCCGGGGCCAGTTTTTCGTCGAAATCTTCGATGACCTCCACGCCGTGGCTGGCAAAATCGTAGCTACGAAGCTTGATGGTTTGGCGCAGGACGTTGTTGACGTGAACGAGTTCACGCTGCACCGGCCGCTGGCGTGCAAAGCTGAGCAGATCCTGGACAATGTCTTTCGTGCGTTGCGTTTCGTGCAGGATGATCTGGAGATCCTCGCGGGCGTTCTGGGGCATCTCGGGATTCTCTAAAAGCAGATCGGTGAAGCCTAGAATCGCGGCCAGGGGGTTGTTGACCTCGTGGGCCACGCCGGAAACGAGCCGGCCGATGGCGGCCATTCTTTCGGAATGGGCGAGCTTCGCCTGGAGCAGCACGGCATCGGTGATATCCGTCATCACCACGACGACGCTGTTTACGAGGTTTTGCTCGTCGCGCATGGGACTCAGAGAAATGGAGAAATGGCCCATCGACGTATCGCTGCGACGTGCGCGGAGTTCCAGGTTTTCGACCTGGTGCCCCTGCGCCGTAGTCTCGAGAGCGGCATCGAAATCGGCCCGGTGAGATGCCTCGACCCAATCGACGAGGCGATGGCCGATCAACTCGTCTTCACGATAGCCGGCTTCAAAGCAACGGCGGTTGGCGTAGCTGATCAGGCCGGCGGTGTCGAGC
>Ga0210401_10007517_pt1 | contig 10926 bp, 9 predicted proteins | sample IncBWH32MmetaG_FD_150866 | JGI IMG/M metagenome (GOLD analysis project Ga0210401, IMG submission 150866) | Forest soil microbial communities from Barre Woods Harvard Forest LTER site, Petersham, Massachusetts, United States - Inc-BW-H-32-M | ecosystem: Environmental > Terrestrial > Soil >... | reverse complement strand
CGCCACCGCGCGCAGATCCGCCAGGTCCAGCCCGGGATTGGACGGGGTCTCGACCCACACCATCTTCAGGCCATCCATCGGCTCGCGCTCCACGGCAGCCGTCGGACAGGAGCGCACGCGCACGCCGATCGGTGCCAGGAACTTCTCGGCCGCGGTTCGGACCGTGTAGTAGCCGTCGGAGGGGAGCAGCAACTGATCTCCGGTCCGAAGCTGGCTGTACAGGACCGAGGCGACGGCGGCCATCCCTGACGGGAAGATCAGCGCTTCGGCGTCTTCCAGCAGGCTCAAAACCTCCTCCAACGCGGTCCAGGTCGGATTGGCCCATCGCGCGTACTGATAAAGCCCCTGCGGCTCACCCGGCAGCGCGTAGATCGTGGTGTTGACGATCGGCGGCTCGAATGGCTCGCCGGGCTTGCGCCGGTGCGTGGCATGGTGCAGACAGTCTGCGAAGCGGGTGTCGAGCCAGTCCATGGCGGCCTCTCGGCGTGAGGGTCGTGATCGCGGGCAAACCTGGATTCGAGCGCATCGCGGCGTGCGCTCGACCCGTAAGATACCCGCGCTGGCATCAGACGTTCGGAGGAGGCCGTCTTGAGCACTTATCTGCACCACGAAACCCATTTCCGATCCAGTGACCTTCTGCGCGACGTCGTGATCGGAATGGCCGACGGCCTGACCGTGCCCTTTGCGCTGGCGGCCGGCATCAGCGGAGCCGTGGCCGGATCCGGGGTCGTGGTCGCCGCAGGCGCCGCCGAGATCGTGGCGGGGTCGATCGCGATGGGCTTGGGGGGCTACCTGGCTGCGCAGGGGGAAGCGGAACACTACGCCTCCGAGCTGATACGCGAAGAGCAGGAGATCGCCGAGAAGCCTCGGGCCGAAATCGAGGAGGTTGCCGAGGTATTTCGGCAATATGGCCTAACGGAACAGCACTATGGTGGCGTGATAGAAGGTCTGAAAGCCAATCCCCTCGCCTGGCGCGACTTCATGATGCGCTTCGAACTGGGCCTGCAGAAGCCGGATCCGAACCGGGCCGGCCGCTCGGCACTGACGATCGGATGCAGCTATATTCTGGGCGGCCTGGTTCCGCTCGCGCCGTATATGGCCATCGCCTCGGCAGCCGCCGCCCTGCCATGGTCGATCGGCGTGACTCTGACCGCGCTGGCCGTGTTCGGATTTGTCAAGGGCCGCTACACGGGTGCAGTGCCCTTGAAATCGGCGCTGCAGACGGCCAGCATCGGTGGACTGGCGGCCGCGGCCGCTTTCGCGCTGACGCGCGCGATCAGCTGAATGGAAAATTGCGGTTTCCTGATGCTCCATCAAACGAAGCTCAGCGCGAGCGTCGAACTGGCGGCAAGCGCGACGCTTGTGAAGGCCGCGGGGGGTGCTCGAGGGGGGCGGAGGCAGGGTTTCGCGAAGCCCCGCTTCGCGCCGCCGGAGCCGGCGCGCCTTGCAAGGCGCGCCGTGGAACCGCAGACCCCCCCTCGAAGCCGATCCTCCCGTTTTTCCGCAGCCAGCCGGGGTGGTGTCGAAGCTACGGTGATAGTGTTCTGCAGGCGTGCAAGATGATGTCGAAGCTGCCGTGGTAGTTGATCGCAGGTGCGGGCTATGAAGTTTCTGCGCAATCCTGAGCGCGAGGTTTTCTATTTCCGGACCCGTCTGCTGGCTGCGACGGTGCTGATGCTCGGTGGCTTCGCGCTGCTGCTGGCGCGCTTTACCTGGCTGCAGGTGGTCCGGCACCAGGATTTCTACGCGCGCGCCGAACAGAACCGGATCTCGCTGGTCCCGGTCACCGGCAATCGCGGCCTGATCAAGGACCGCAACGGCGTCATCATCGCGAAGAACTATTCGGCCTACACGCTCGAAATCGCGATGGACCAGGTCAAGAACGTCGATGCCACCATCGACCAGCTGTCCGAGGTCATCCCGATCGAGGCGCGCGACCGGCGCCGCTTCCACAAGCTGATCGAGGACTACAAGCGGCTCGATTCGGTGCCGATCCGCACCCGGCTGACCGACGAGGAGGTGGCGCGCTTCGCGGCGCAGCGCTACCGCTTCCCGGGGGTCGAGCTGCGTGCGCGCCTGTTCCGCCAGTATCCGCTCGGGGACACCGCCTCGCACGTGCTCGGCTACATCGGCCGGGTCAGCGAGGCCGACGAGCAACGGATCGACCAGTTCTCCAATCCGGCCGACTACAACGGGACGGAGTACATCGGCAAGATCGGCGTCGAGTCGAGCTACGAAGAGTACCTGCACGGCACCACCGGCTTCGAGCAGGTCGAGATCACGGCCGGCGGGCATCCGGTGCGCACGCTGTCGCGCACGCCATCGGAGCCCGGGCACAACCTGATCCTGTCGATCGACATCAAGCTGCAGGAGCTCGCCGAGAAGGCGTTCGGAGATCGCCGCGGCGCGCTGATCGCCATCGAGCCCGAGAGCGGCGATGTGCTCGCGTTCGTCTCCAAGCCGACCTACGATCCGAACCTGTTCGTCGATGGAATCGATCCGCTCAACTGGGACGGGCTGAACAACTCGCAGGACAAGCCGCTCCTGAACCGCGCGCTGCGAGGCACCTATCCGATCGGGTCGACCTACAAACCGTTCCTTGCGCTGTGCGCGCTCGAGCTGGGTAAGCGTCATTTCGACAGCGTGACCTACGACCCGGGCTTCTTCTGGTACGCCGGCCACGAGTTCCGCGAGGGCGGCCACATCCCGAAGGGCGGCTACGGCAACGTGGATCTGCACCGAGCCATCGTTGTCTCGAGCGACGTGTACTTCTACGTGCTGGCCAACGACCTGGGCGTCGATGCGATCCACAACTTCATGCAGCCGTTCGGCTTCGGACAGATGACCGGAATCGACCTGGAGGGCGAGCTGGCGGGCGTGTTGCCGTCGTCCGAATGGAAGGAGCGGCGGTTCCACCAGAAGTGGTTTGGCGGCGAGACGATCTCGATCGGGATCGGGCAGGGCTACAACAGCTTTACGCTGCTGCAGCTGGCGCACGCGACCGCAACGCTGGCCAACGGCGGCGTCGTGATGAAGCCGCACGTGGTGCGCGCGATCGAGGATCCGCGCACCGGCGCGCTGAAGCCGACGGTTCCGTCCGAGAGCGGACGCATCAAGCTGAACCCGCTCAACGTGGATTTCATACGCAACGCGATGGTCGACGTGAACCTGAGCGGTACCGCGCGGGCCGCGTTCGTCGGCGCCCCATATCATGCGGCGGGCAAGACGGGCACCGCCCAGGTGGTCGGCGTCGCGCAGAACGAGAAGTACAACGAGAACAAGATCGACGAGCGTCACCGCGATCACGCGTTGTTCATCGCCTTTGCGCCGGCCGATCCTGGCGCAAAGCCGAAGATCGCCTTGGCTCTGCTGGTCGAGAACGCGGGCTGGGGGGCGTTGGCTGCAGCGCCGATCGCGCGCCAGGTGTTCGACTATTACCTGCTTGGCAAGGTGCCCGCGGGTCCGGCCCCGATCGATGAGCACGACGAGCCACTCAAGACGGCATCAACCACCGAAGCGACGGCCAAGCGATGAACGCGCCATTGCCACAGAGAGTCGGGCCCTGGCTGCGCAGCCGGCTTCCGGTGTTGGACCCGGTGCTGCTGGCCCTGGTGGGCGTGCTGAGCCTGCTTGGCCTGGTGACGTTGTACTCGGCGGCGTCCGATCATCCGGGGCGATTCGGCGAGCAACTGCGCAACTTCGCGCTGGCCGGCGCCGTGATGATCGCAGTCGCGGGCCTGCCGCCGCGGATGCTGAAGCGCCTCGCGCTGCCCACGTATACGGTCGGACTGGTGCTGCTGGTTGCCGTGCTGGTCGCCGGCGTATCCGTGAAGGGCGCGCAACGCTGGCTCGAACTGGGTCCGCTGCGGATCCAGCCGGCCGAGATCATGAAGCTGGCGGTGCCGCTGATGCTGGCGTGGTACTTCGATCGACGCGAGGGGGCGGTGGGCCGGATGGATTTCGCGGTGGCCGCCCTCCTGGTGCTGGTGCCGGTCGCGTTGATCGTGCGCCAGCCGGACCTGGGAACCGCGATGCTGGTGCTGGCGGCCGGCTTCTTCGTGATCTTCTTCGCCGGGCTGCCCTGGCTTTGGCTGGGCGTCATGGTGGGCGGTGCCGTCGCGCTGGTGCCTGTCGCCTGGACGCTGATGCACGATTACCAGCGCAACCGGATCCTGACGCTGGTGGATCCGATGAGCGATCCGCTCGGCAAGGGTTTTCATACGTTGCAGGCGATGATTGCGATCGGCTCGGGCGGCATCTTCGGCAAGGGCTGGATGCAGGGTACCCAGACCCACCTCGAGTTCATTCCCGAGCGCACCAGCGACTTCATCTTTGCCGTGTTCTCGGAGGAATTCGGACTGATCGGCAACCTGGTGCTGCTGGTGCTGTTCCTGGTGTTGGTGGGCCGTGCGCTGCAGATCGCGCTGCAGGCCTCGACGCCGTTCACCCGGCTGCTGGCCAGCGCCATCGCGATGATCCTGTTCACCTACACGTTCGTGAATATGGCGATGGTCAGCGGCATTCTGCCTGTGGTGGGTGTGCCGCTGCCCTTCATCAGCTACGGCGGCACCGCGCTGGTCACGCTGGGAATGGCGTGCGGGATGCTGATGTGCGTGCAGAGCCACCGCAAGCTGGTCCAGATGTGAGCCGCGAGGCGGGGACCTGCCCTGCTTCGCGCTGCGCGCTTCGGAGGGTGAACGCGCTTCGATCGCTGCAGATCGCGATCGTCGTGTTGCTGGTCGCGGGCTGCGCCTCGACTCCGAAGGAAGCGCGCTTCTATCAGGAAGATGGACCCCCCGACCATGTCCCGGCCGGCCTGCTCGCCACTCCAGACGCGATCCCTCACGACGAGCCATTGAACCCGAATGCCAATCGTCCGTATGTCGCGCTCGGTCGCACCTACGTTCCAGACGTTTCCGATGCCCCGTTTCATCAGCGTGGCATGGCGTCGTGGTACGGTCGCCAGTTCCAGGGCAACCGTACCGCGAGCGGCGAGCGCTACGACATGTTTGCGATGACGGCAGCTCACCGCACGCTTCCCATTCCCAGCTACGCGCGTGTCACCAACACGCACGATGGGCGGTCGGTGATCGTCCGGATCAACGACCGCGGGCCTTTTCTGCACGATCGGATCATCGATCTGTCGTATGCGGCGGCCGCGCGACTCGGATTGGCGACTGCCGGAAGCGGCGAAGTCCAGATCGAGCGGATTTTGCTCGGCCGTATCGCCCGTGCGGCGCCGACCGTCGCTCCTGCGGTTGCCACGCCGCCCGCCTCCGCGCCTGGCGGCGCTACGGCGGGCAAGCCCGACGAGCAGGTGGCGATCGCGGCGGCGCCGACCATTGCTGCTGCGGTCGCGACGCCGCCCGCCTCCGCGCCCGGTGGCGCTACGGCGGGCAAGCCCGACGAGCAGGTGGCGATCGCATTGCCGGTTGCGCCGCCCGGCGCCGGCTCGGTTTCAACGGTTGCGCCGACCAACCCGCAGCCGGTCGCCGAGCCGAGCGCGCGAGGCGCTGTGAGCGATCCACCGGCACCGACACCCGGCTCGCGCTGGTCGGTGCAACTCGGAGCGTTCAAGGTCGCGATGAACGCCGAAGCCTTGCGCGACCGACTGGCGCTGCTGCTCGCTTCGCCCGATGCCTCCGGTCTGCCGGCCGTACTGCGCTCGCCGCGAATCGAGCGCGAAGCCGGATTGAGCCGGGTCCTGATCGGCGACGCCGCCGATCGCGCGGTGGCGATGCAATGGTCCCGGCTGCTCGAGCGCTACCTGGCGCGCCCGACGGCGCTGTTCGCCCACTAGCATGGCCGAAGTTCGAGCGCTGCTGTTCGATGTTTTCGGGACGCTGGTCGACTGGCGCACAGCGATCGCACGCGAGGCCCGTGCATTGCTGGGTGCCCGCGGTGTCGCGGTCGACTGGGAGGCGTTCGCCGATGCGTGGCGCGATCAGTATCAGCCGGCGATGGAGGAGATCCGCAGCGGGCGCGTGCCGTTCAGCAGGCTGGACGCGCTGCATCGGCGCAACCTCGATATCGTGTTGGATCGGTTCGAGCTGAATCACATCGACGAGCCCACGCGCACCGATTTGAACTTCGCCTGGCATCGCCTCGATGCCTGGCCCGATGTCGCACTGGGACTCGAGCGGCTGCGTGTCCGGTTTCGCGTGGCGCCCTGCTCGAACGGCAATATCTCGCTGATGGTCGACCTGGCGCGGCACAACGGTTTCTTGTGGGACGCGATTCTGGGCGCCGAGGTCGCGCGCGACTACAAGCCCAGGCCGATCGTCTACCTCTCGTCGGCGGCGGCTTTCGATTGCGCCCCCGAGCAGACCATGATGGTGGCTGCGCATTCGTCCGATCTGGCGGCCGCCGCGCAAGCGGGGCTGCGCACCGCGTTCGTGGCGCGCCCGGATGAGCGCGGCCCGGGTCGGGGAGAGCGCCGCGCGGCGGTGCCGGTCGACCTTCAGGTCGAGAATCTGCTCGAGCTGGCGGACCGGCTGGATTGTCCTTGAGCGTGTTGCGCCCATAGACACAAGCGGCGCCGGTCGGTGCCGCGCTATGCTTCGCGCGGCACGACTTCCCCCCTCGCACGGGGCCGTGGTCTCGGACTTTTTGATCTCGGGCTAACCCTATGCTTTCCTCGACTGCACAACAGTACGTCGATCAACGCTGGGACCACGTGATCGTCTCGCGGCTGAGCGATTACATCCGGATCCCGGCCAAGTCGCCCGCGTTCGACCCCAACTGGGCCGCGCATGGGTACCTTGATCGGGTCGTGCGCGAAGCGCTGGCTTGGGCGCGGATCCAGCCGGTGCGCGGCTTGCAGGCGGAGATCGTTACGCTGGAGGGGCGTACGCCGTGCGTGTTCTTCGATGCGCCTTCGACCCGCGCCGGCCCGGCCAGCGATCAGTCCCTCCTCTTTTACGGCCATCTGGACAAGCAACCGGAGATGTCCGGTTGGCGGGCGGGCTTGGGGCCCTGGCAGCCGGTGATCCAGGACGGCCGCCTGTACGGCCGAGGCGCGGCCGACGACGGCTACGCGATCTATGCGGCGCTGACCGCGATCGCCGCCCTCGATACAACCGGCGTGCCGCGGCCTCGCTGTGTTGGCCTGATCGAGACCTGCGAGGAGAGCGGCAGCATCGACCTGCCCGCCTATCTCGACCACTTGGCGCCGCGACTGGGGCAGGTCGGCCTGCTGATCGGTCTGGACTCGGGATGCGGGGACTACGACCGTCTGTGGGTAACCACCTCGCTGCGCGGGCTGGTGGGCGGCGTGCTCAGCGTCGACGTGTTGGATGAGGGTGTGCATTCGGGCAACGCGTCGGGCATCGTCCCGTCCTCGTTCAGGATTCTGCGGACCCTGCTGGACCGGATCGACGACTCACGAACCGGCAAGTTGCGCGACGCGGTATTTCAAGCAACGGTGCCGCCGGATCGGATGGAGCAGGCGCGCACCGCGGGTGCGGTGCTTGGAGATCGAATCTGGCAGCAGTTCGCGTGGGCGCGGGGCGGTGATGGAGCCGGCGGATCGGACGGCGAGCTCACACGGCCGGTCACGACCGAACCGGTCGAGGCGATCTTGAACCGCTCGTGGAAGGCGACGCTGTCGGTGATCGGAGTTGCGGGCCTGCCCGCGCTGAAGGAGGGCGGCAATGTGCTGCGGCCGGGAACCGCGCTCAAATTGAGCGTTCGTTTGCCTCCGACGGTTGACGCCGAGCGCGCGGCACAGAGGCTGAAGCAGGTGCTGGAGGCCGATCCACCCTATGGGGCCAGGGTTCAGTTCGATCTGGAAAACGCCGGGTCCGGCTGGAATGCCCCGGCGACGGCGCCGTGGTTGAAAGACGCACTGCGAAAGGCATCTCACGATGCTTTCGGGTTGGAGCCGGTGTGGATGGGCGAGGGCGGCGGCATTCCCTTCATCTCGATGCTGGGCGAGCGATTCCCGCGCGCTCAATTCGTGATCACCGGCGTGCTCGGGCCGCAGTCGAACGCACACGGGCCCAACGAGTTCCTGTTGATCGACTACGCCAAGAAACTCACCGGCGTTATCGCGCAGATCACGGCTTCCGCGCCGTTCTAGCGGCCACACCTCCCAGCCTGCAAACCAACACCCGCCGTCGTCGCCGACCGGTGCGCCGCGACGATGTCGGGTTTGCATGCGCAAGCTCGTCTGACAATGCGAGGGGGGCGTCGCTTGCCCCAATCCAAACTCCGGGGCATCGGTCCTCCGATTCACACAACGTTTGGAGACCTGCCGTGAAAACGAATTTGCCTGAGTCCCTTTGCTTCTGTTTTCTCAGCCTGCTCGCTGCCCAGCACGCCAACGCCGCCGCCGCAAGCACTTACGTTTCCTCCAAGGGGGTCGACACGAACGCCAGCGCGAACTGCGCGCAGGCCACACCGTGCCGCACCCTCAGCGCAGCGCTGTCGGTCACCAGCCCTGCGGGCGAAGTCATCGTTCTGGATTCCGGGGAATATGGCGCAGCCTCGATCACGCAAAGCGTCTCGATCTTCGCGCCCGACGGCGTTTATGCGGGCGTCACCGCGCCGAGTGACCAAATCCCGGGGATCAACATCTACGCCGACAATGTGACCGTCGTACTCCGGGGTCTATCGTTCCGGGGCGCGAGCGCTTACCCCGTCGGCCTGAACGTACAGGGCAGCGTATCGATGGTGGTCAGGGACTGCGACTTCGGGAATCTGTACGGCGCCATCATGCTGTATGGCGAACCGGCACCGGGGACCACCGTCGCCGGCAATATTCAGGCACATATCATCGACACGGTCGTTCACGACGGATCGGAAGGGATCGTTGTGACCGGCGCTGCTGCAGTGTCAGTTTCCCACGTCAGACTGGTCAACCTTTCGAACGTCGGTCTGGACGTCGGAGACTGGGAGTATGGCCAAGCCGTCGTCTCGGTGAGTGACAGCGAGTGGAGCGCGCCGTCGCTTTCCGGAGGGATCGCCTTCCTCGTCTTTCCGATGTCGACGGGTTCACAGCTGTATATCGATCACACGGTCATGACTGGCGGTTCGGTCGGAGTCCGTGTGATGGCCACCGCTGGCGAATACGGATTCCCGAGCGGATTCGGCTACGTGACGGTCACCAACAGCGAGCTCTCGAAGATCGGGACAGGGTTGTCGACCATAACGCTCGCCGGCGGCTCGGCCGAGATCACGTTTGCCAATTGCATGATCAACGCGAATTCGGCTGGCGCGTCGAATGCGTCCGGCGGGACACTCATCAGTGCGGGCAACAATCTGTTCCAGGGCAACGGGTCGAATGTTGTCGGAAGCCTGGCGCACATCGGTTTCCTATGACCGGTAGGCGACCGCATCAGCGTGCCGCCAGCAAGCTGCGATAGGCGACCTCACGCGGCACGCCGGTCACCTTGGCGGCGACCGCTGCCGCGCGTGCCGCTGGCAGCTCTTCTGCCAGCGCCTGCAGCCACCGCCGGCTGACCTCGTCCAGCTCAGCCGGCGGCGGCTCGGGCGCCTCGTCGGCGTCGACCACCACCACGAACTCGCCACGTTCCGTCTGCTCGGCGACCACGCGCGGCAGATCGGCGGCCGTGGTCTGCACGATCGCTTCGAACAGCTTGGTCATTTCGCGCGCCAACACCACGCGACGGTGGGCGGGCAATAGCGCAGCCAGCTCGCGCGCCGTGTCCGCGATCCGATGCGGCGCCTCGAACAGTACGAAGCCCTCGCTGCGCGCAGCCGCCTGTTGCAGCAATCGGTGGCGCGCCTGAGCTTTGGGCGGAAGAAAACCAAGCAGGCAGACCGAAGCCGCCTGCAGTCCTGCCGCCGACAGCGCCGCGGTCAGGCTGCTCGCGCCCGGGATCGGGATCACGCGCTGGCCTGCCGACAACGCGGCGCGGATCAGCACGGCGCCCGGGTCGGAAATTCCCGGAGTTCCGGCGTCGCTGACGATTGCAATCCTCTCGCCCTGGGCGAGGCGCGACAGGATTTTCTCGGTTACCCCACGCTCGTTATGGCGGTGCAACGCGATCAGCGGGGTCGCGATGCCGTAGCGTTTCAGCAGCGGCGCCGTGACTCGGGTATCTTCGGCCGCAATGCAATCGGCGCTCCGGAGTACCCAAAGCGCGCGCAGCGTCACGTCGGCTGCGTTGCCGATCGGAGTAGCCACTACATACAATGCGCGCGGCAGCTGCTGCTGGTCCAGCCCGGAGGCGGTCCACAGCGGCTGGGGGGACCATACGTCGGGATTATCGGAATCATCCATATTCGCAGCGCTCCGCAGCGCCAGCTGCCTCGGATCGATGATGTCGCCTGTCGCATTATTCACAATTCTGGAACCAACGACCGGTCTGCGGGTCTGGCGTGGATGTCATCAACGCGCAGCGCGCGTCAGAAACAGGGTGATGCGGCCGAGCGTGCCGCATGTGCCCTGCTGCAGCGGCAGGGGCTGCAGATTCTGGCACGCCAGGTCGGTTATCGCTTCGGCGAGCTCGATCTGGTCGCGCGCGACGGCGCGACGGTCGTCTTCGTCGAAGTTCGCAGCCGTACGCGGCGCGGGCTGGCTGCGGCCAGCATTGGCCCGCTCAAACGCCGCCGGCTGCGCCTGGCGGCCCAGCGGTACCTGCAGCAACGCTTCGGCGATCGCTGGCCGCCGTGCCGGTTTGACGTCGTGATCGCCGAGGCCGATCGACTGGAATGGCTACGCGCCGCGTTCGGCGCCGAGGAGGAAGCTTGATGAAGCGGACATGGGGATGGATCGTGGTTGCAGGGTTGGCGGCCTCGATGCTGAACGGCTGCGTACTGCTGGTCGGGGGCGCGGTCGGGGGCACGGCGGTGGTCGCAGCCGACCGGCGCTCAGTCGGAATTCAAATGGAGGACACCGCGATTGAATCGCGCGTCAACAAGGCATTGGTCGACAACATCCCGGACGGCGCGATGAACATC
>Ga0210401_10007510_pt1 | contig 10932 bp, 12 predicted proteins | sample IncBWH32MmetaG_FD_150866 | JGI IMG/M metagenome (GOLD analysis project Ga0210401, IMG submission 150866) | Forest soil microbial communities from Barre Woods Harvard Forest LTER site, Petersham, Massachusetts, United States - Inc-BW-H-32-M | ecosystem: Environmental > Terrestrial > Soil >... | reverse complement strand
GGGGTGGGAAGTACAAGAACGCCCCCGCGTCTTCTTCAGGAGCCAATGTCCACATTTCTTGTTGTCCATTAGTAATGGACATGGCATAATAATGGACGCTATGCGAGTTGAACCTCCATTGACTCCTTTTCTAGAGCAGCTCCGGACCCTGCACTTCATCAGAGATCTGGATTTCTCTCCGAATAACCGTGGCGGCGATCAAGGAATCGACGGCACCCTCAAGGTGCGCACTCCCAAAGGAACCTACTCCTTCCTCGTGGAACAGAAGCGGTCGTATCTGGACCGAGGGGTACTCAATGCCCTCGTCGCTCAAGCCAAACTCTATGCAAGCGTACATCGCAAGCCCCTCCTGCTGCTGGCACGCTACATCCCCGGGCCTTCTGCCGAGCGATTGATCGAATCACGAATAAACTTTGTGGACCAAGCTGGCAACATGCACCTCGTGCTCGGTCAAAACTATGAGCGTACGATCATCGGAAACAAAGAGAATGCCGTTTCAAAAGAAGGCAAGCGGGTCAGCCCCGCAATCGCTCAATTGTTGTTCACCTTTGCCACGAAGGAACTAGCGGGAAGCTGGTCCGTGCGTCAACTGGCTGAAGCGTCCGGGCTGAGCAAAAGCAATGTTGCGAATGTTCGACAGCAGTTGGTCGAGCGCGGAGTACTGCGAGAATCGGGGCACGGCTTTGATATCAGCGACAAGTCGCGATTACAGGACGAGCTGTTGAGAGGATATGAGTTCGCTCTGCGCCCGAAACTTCTGATCGGGCGTTTCCGGTCCTCCGACAGAGACCTAGACGACATGCTCGCCAGCGTCCGAAAGCCTTTTGCAGACCTATCAATTCGGTGGTCGGTAACTGGCGGGCCGGCTGCTCAGGCTCTCCAGAAGTTTTATCGAGGGTTGGAACTGCCAATCTTCGTCGACTCCTTCCCTGACCAACTTCGTCGCCAGTTGCGGATCATTCCTGACAAGGCAGGGCCACTCATTTTTCTGCGTTCCTTCGGTACTATCCCGTTTTGGCGAGAAATCGAGCCGTTCCCTCTCGCGCATCCGTGGTTGATCTATGCCGAGCTGATGTATTCTTCCGATCCAAGAGCGCACGAAGCGGCGGAAGAACTCAAACGCGAGTTCCTCGCCTGAGCAATGCCCGAACTTACCGACAACCAAATCGCTGACCTCCGAGTCCTGCAACACCATTGTGCGGCCCTCGGAGCGGAGCTTGTAGTCATCGGGGCCATTGCGTACCAGATACATTTTCCAGCGGAGTCCCGGCATACCGGAGACATCGATTTCGCCGTCGCCTTGGACCTTGACGAATTCGCGGAGCTGGAACGCCGACTTCTTGCAGACAGCTGGGTCCGTTTCGCAAACCGTGAGCACCGATGGCGGAGCGCCCGGGCAACGATCCTGGACCTGATCCCAGCTGGACCCAAGCTTCGGGAAGCGAAGCAGATCACGTGGCCCATTAGTCAGTTCAAGATGAGCCTCGTGGGATTCGGCCACGTATTCGCGACCGCTCAGCCGGTTCAGCTTGCGCTGGATCTGACGCTGAAGGTGATCTCATCTACCGCACTGATGCTCCTGAAAATTGTCGCATTCATGGACGATCCGCAGCGGCGAGTCAAGGACCTGGATGACATACGAGGTCTCCTTGTGCAATATGAAGCCGATAGCGAGCGGATCTTTTCCGACGTAGTGATAGATGCCGCGCTCCAGGACTATGGACTGGCTCCCGCCTTTCTGATGGGTCTTGACCTGCGTGCGCTTTGCGCGGACGACGAAGAACAGATTGTCCACACCTTTCTCGAAGCGATGAATGAAGCCAATCCAGCGTGGATGGCGTTCGTCCGTGCCAGAGGCGTCGGGGACCATGTTGAGGAAGATGCTCGCGCCCAGATCGACACCTTCAGACAAGGTTTTGAGCGGAACGCGTGAAGGACGCCAGAACGCTCGGGTCGATCAAATCGGTCTGGACGCAAAACGGGGGACTAACGAGGGACTGGGGACTAATTGGGGACTAGGGACTAAACGAGGGACTGAAGTGCGTTTCTTGCGCGTACTTACAGGTGCTTAGGTGTCATCCGTGCGCTTGTAAGTTGTTTGGTATCAATTTCCCTTTGAACTCATAACCCAAAGGTCGGTGGTTCAAATCCACCCCCCGCAACCAAAGGAAGCATAAGCTTACGGTTTTGTGGGTGGTAGTGACGGTGCAAACCCCGCAGCCGGGTTAATTCTAGGTGCTGATGGGAATCTCTACGGCACTACGTCTTCCTCTTACGGTTCTCAATACGGTGGCACTGTATTCCAGATTTCTCGGCAACGAATTCGATTCCGGTTCGAATCACCACTCCCGGAAATCCCAGCATTGGCCAGGCTAGTCCGTCGAAATCTATTCTTACTGTCCCATCTATATGCATTGAGCTTACGGGGAAGCGTCTACCACTGCGAGCGCATTCCAATGTCGTGGATACGGGTGGCGTCAGCCCGCGAATGCCCGGCCCGCGCAAGGCGTTGATGCTCTCACTGCCAGCGGAACGGATTCGGCCCTCCGTCATTCCAATCCTATACAATGTTTCCTCTGTTAATTTTGAGGGGGAACCATGGGAAACCTAGCAAATGCGCTTCAGCAGCTTCGTGCCGAGCGCCGGGAAGCACAGTCACAGGTAGAGAAGTTGGATAAAGCAATTTCAGTGATCGAGTCACTAAATGGTACGGGAAAGCCGCAGAAGGCAAACCAGCCGACTGGAACAGTAGCGGCACCGAAACGGTTCATTTCGAAGGCTTCACGGTTGAAAATGGCGCGGGCGCAAAGGGCGAGGTGGGCAAACGCTCGAAAGGAATTGCAGCCGGTTTTAGTTTCGTCGGCAGCGAAAACGACGACGCCTGCTCCTGTGAAGCGCGCCATGTCAGCGGCAGCCCGTAAGAAAATTGCGGCGTTTCAGCGGGCGAGGTGGGCGAAGGTTAAGGCTCAGCAGAAGAAGGCTGCGTAGCTGCACTCGATCGTAACCAGCGGGTTGTTCCTAACGTGATCTTCCCCGTCTGCGATACTCGAAGTACATTGTGATTGAGCAGACTTCGGGGGAGGGCTGTTCGACTTAACGCCCCAGTGGACTCATATGAGTCTGGGGCGTTTTGTTTTGGGTCAGGTTCTGATGCGCCCTACGGGACCAGGAGTATGGCCAGGAGGTAAGATCCCATACTTTTGATCCAGGAAGTGTTGGAGTTCTCCAGGCAGCGCTTCGGCCAACTCCTGCCAGGTTAGAACCTTGCACCGCGTTCTTAGATCAACGATTTTCACGCAACTCATTACCGCGAACCACGCCTCAATCAGATCCGGACGCCTCTCATCCAACAACACGCAGAAGCTAAGACCAAGGTAGTGGGCGGCCAGAACGTTACGGATAAGTTGATACGAGATGTATTGAACATTGAGCCGCGGAAGCGATTCTTGGACGAACACCTCAGGGAAGTCGCAATATGATTCTACGATTGCTGAGCGCTGAATCTGGAAGTCCGTCTCCGTTAGCTTTGATTCGACCAGAAGCGTGCCGAGTTTCATGTCAATCTCGGTTCGGTCCACGTGTCCCTTGTGGCGCGGGATGCGTGCTCGAAAACCGAACTGTGGAATCTCGCCGACTTCGAATCCTAGTTTCAACGCGAGCGTTTGACTTTGCGTAACACCCGGACAGCAAAACACGTTCATGAGCAAGGCATCCGAACTCATCGAGGAGTCGAGTTCTTTCCAGCCCTGATCGTTCTGAGGCAGTGAACGGCCCGCTTGAGTGTGGACCTTGTTTAGCCGGTGTTTCCATTCAGGCTGGCTGAGAATGGACGCGTAGCTGGTATCGAGAAAATTGCCGTGTGTCCTCTCCGTCCCCGATGAGCTGTAGACCACCACGGGCAGGTCTCCGTAGCTTTCGACATAGGGCAGTCCGAGCGCGGAGGCATATATCGCATTTCGTATGCTCAACTCGCGACGTAACAACGCTGCGTATTTCATCACTCGCTTAACACCCGTTGGTGGTTGATTCTGGTTGGGTTCACGGACGCATTGGGTTTCTTGTCTGTTGTGTCCGCTAAGTTCAAAAAGGCAACCCACGCACGTCCCGCATACACATCTGCGCTCAGCATCAACATCCTGGGAAGGACAACCCACGCAAAAGGCACCCACAGGGCGAGCAGGACTGCATTCCCCCAGCAGCCCGGCGTGAAAGTCCACTGCGGCCACCTGCTCTTGAACCCGCACAGGATGATCCCGATGATGGCTTGAGCGACGAAGATCATTCTCGATCCGCACAGATTGCGCACAAATCCGTACTCTGCCCCGTGCTTCTCGATTAAGCCGCATCCATCGCATCGACGCAAGAATTCCTTGATCTCTCGGAAAGCGTCCATGATTTTCCGGTCTGCCAGTGCGGGACGTTCAGACTCCTCTTCTAACGACATGAGCCTAATTCCGAACCGGTTCAGCACCGCGAGCTGAATCCTCCTCTTTTGATCGTGGCTCAGAAACAAATCTCGCATCCGACCGAAGCGCGTGGATGGCATCCCGCCGCGTTCGTCCCAGAAACGTTTGGCATAGCGCACTCCCATATCTCTGAAGATCATGGAGGCCATGTAGACCAATGCGAAGGAGAGAAAGCTCGAACCAGCCATCTGAAGTAGGCTACCCAACACTCCTGGGTAGAAGTAGTAGAAGGTCCAGAACAGGGGCAAGAGAATGATCCCGGTTGGAAGGAGGCGAGCCTTCCAGTCGTACCCGTCTATGAATTCATGCCACCGCATTGTTGCGCATTCACCCTCACTGCCGGACCGGCCAGTGTGAATCTATCTTTGCCATGATTCTTTCGGCCAGAGCAATCGCATCGGAAATCGCGGACTCCGACGCCGGAGAGCGCCTGTCGTCCCACTGCGACAGCTTGCGGGCTGCGAGGATGCAAGCAGCGATTAAGAGCACGCGCTTTCTGCCTTCATCCACGTTGATGAGTGTAGCGTATTCGTCTTTTGTTCGCTATCTCGAAATTCGCATTGGTTTCAGTGAGTTCGAGATTTTCACAGCAAGCCACTCGAACTCGGAAACCGTGAGTAAGGCAGAGAACATGGGAGGTAGCGACGTCGACCGGTCGGGCAATCGCGGTGAAATCTCACCAGTCGAGGGACGCATAAAATGGAGGTCAACGTCGTGGTGGGGTCCCCCCCCGCGTCGGCAATGCCTGCGCGTCCGCACTCTCGCCGAAGCAAACGCTGTCGTCGCCGATAGGTTATTCAGAAAACATGGATTCAGAAAACATGGGGAAGCCTGAACATTCCGGTTGCGACAATAGCATCCTGGAAGGTTATCGGCGTAGTTGCCGCGAGTTTCCGATGGAGACCGCTCTGGGCGGGGAGCAAGCGCTGAAACTTGTAACCGAGAACGGGCCCTGTGCCGTCGCGGTTTCCGATGTCAGGAGGCCACTCCGCCGCTGATACTCAAGCTCAAGAACCTCCACGCCAGGAAGGTGATCGTCGGGGAAGTGACTGTCTCTATGCCAACAACCACGCTCGCTTTCGACAAAGGCGCTTCGTAGGCGGCTGGTATATTGGTGAAGACCGCGGTTGTTATAGCCGCGCTGAATGGCGGGATTAGTCAATGGGAATGACTCAGCCAATTCCTATCTCGTCCTGAAGAGTTCGCCAGCACGGTGGTGGATGCGCTGGCCAATCTGGGGCTCGAAACACGGCCTGTGGAAGCCAGGACGTGCTCACTTTCAGACCTCGAATGCGGCATGGTTCTTCAGGAAGACGTTCGAACGGCCGCTTGAGCGGTGCATGAAGATGAACGCCGATGCCGACAGCGAACGTTTCCAGAGCGGTGCGGACAAGTATGCCGCATACCTCGGGACGTTCGAGGGCCGGTTGCGCTCCGACTTAGTCTTTAAGAATCTGCAGGATTTCCTTCCCCTTCAGGCCGATGACTCGTGCTGTGCGTTGGATGTCGGGTGCGGCACAGGAGCGACGGCCGTTCGACTGGCGCAACTTGGCATTCACGTCACGCTGTTCGATTCCTCTGCCGAGATGCTGGACATCGCCCAGTTCGCCGCACGGGAGGCAGCGGTTACGGACAAGATCACGCTGAAACAGGGCGACGCCCACCAGTTGGCGATCTCGTTCCACGCTGGATCGTTCGATTTAGTTCTGTGCCACAACGTCCTGGAATATCTCGACGACCCAATTGTCGTGTTGTCCGGCGCGGCTCGCGCCCTGCGGAATTCATCAGCAGTGCTGTCAGTCGTCGTGCGCAACCGGGCGGGCGAAGTAGTCAAGACCGCCATCCAAGCCGGTGACTTGGCATGTGCGGAAAACAACCTTACCGCTGAGTGGGGACAGGAGTCTTTGTACGGAGGCCGGGTGCGACTGTTTACGCCAGACAGCTTGCGAGCAATGTTGACAGAGGTGTCGCTGCGTGTGATTGCCGAGCGGGGTGTACGCGTCCTGGCGGATTACTTGCCGTCGCGGATTTCTCGCAACGCCGAGTATGAGAGAATTTTTGAACTGGAGCGCAAGCTGGGTAGCCAGCCAGAGTATGCCGCTGTCGCGCGCTACACGCAATGCCTGGCGCGTTTGCCCTGACGGTCGATGGGCGGTTGATGGAGAATGGTCCATGAATAACGTCGCCAGCAAATCTTCATTCACGCTGTCCCCCGCGAACGCGACTGAGGCGACGATCTCGCTCGGGCTCGGGCTCACCAACGAGTGCAACCTCTCCTGCGCTTTCTGCTACCGCGATCCCGTTCGCACGGACCGCCTCTCGCTGGATCAGGTGAAGTCGGTCATGGAACGACTTCCCATCCGCTCAGTGAATCTGGGCACCGGCGAGAATGGCATGCACCCGGACTTTAAGGCCATGCTGGCCTACCTGCGCACTCTACCCGTAAAGCTCACCATCACTTCCAACGGCCATAGCGTCGCCGTTCTTGATGATGACGAATTGCACAACTTTCACGATATCGAGTTTTCTCTCGATTACCCAACGCAAGAGGAACAGGATGCACAGCGTGGAAACGGTAATTGGGAACTGATTCACCGGCAAGCAGAACGTTGTGTGATGCTCGGCGTGCCTGTAACCGTCATCGCGGTCATGATGAAGTCGAACTACTTGCGTCTGGGGGAGGTCGCGCGAGTAGCCAAACAGTTTGACGCTCCTTTGCGAGTGAATGTATACCAAGCCGTGCGGTCCGACATTTATGCCCTGAGCTACGAAGAGTACTGGGAGGGGTTCCGGCGCCTCTTTGAGGAGACCGACGTAATCGCCATTGGCGAGCCGCTGGTTCGAGCAATGGCCGGGCTGGCGCCGCTCCGAGGAGGTTGTGGTGTGAGCACCGTGAGGGTTACGCCGCGCGCCACGACACAGCCCTGTGTTTATTGGCCAGGATCAGGGGAGCCGCTGTCGGATTTGCTCTCGATAGGGCTCGACATTCTGGACTCCGCACCCTTCGAGCAAGCCCGCACGCTTCCCGAAGCGTGCCAACCGTGCGAGTTCCGCGAGTCATGCCACGGCGGATGCGCCGGACGGCGACGCTTGCAAGGCGCACTGCTACAGCCGGACTCTTATTGTCCGATCATTCGCGGGCAACGCCCGACGCTGCGGGTTCGCATGGCCGCTAACCGCGATCTGCCCAAGCTGAGCAGTTCCTGCACCACCGTCGTGATTGCCAGGGAAGCTGTTTCGTGAAAAATGGCAGCGCCTTATCCCAGGAGGCAGACCGTAGCGCTACCCTCCCGGCGGCTGTCCGGCGGGCATCCTGCCCGCCGATCCGAGGGCGAGGACGCCCCTCGGGACAGCCGGCAAGGATGCCGGCACTACTTCGCCGAGGATTCCGCGTCCACCCACTTGTCCGAGCCGGTCAGCTTGACCGACACATCCGAAATGAAGATGTGCAGGGGCTTGCCGTCGGCGTTGCCGCGGTGCTCCGTCGAGATAAGCAGCGGTCCCGCCTTCTTGTAGCCGGTCCAGGTTGCCTTGACCAGGCTCGGCTTTTTGTCCCCGCCGTGCTGGAACACAAGGTACTCAACGCGGTTGTCTTTGCCGACGTAAAGGTTCCAGGTGTCGCCGGGCGTGTAGCCGCCGAGTTCCGATCCATACTTCACCGAGACCAGCGTTGCTGAACCGGCCCCCTCCGGAACTTTCTTCATACCTTCATCGGTCACAGTAGCGCTCGTGTCCCAGTAAGCATGTAACGGGAACAGGAGCCAATAATTATCGTTAGTGAAACCGGCATCGGTTTGCTTCTTCGTGTCGTCGTTAATCTCGGAGCGCATGTAGGTAACCTTGACCGGCTTGCCGTCTTTATCTTTTCCTTCAAAAGTAACCTTGCCGGTCTTGGGCTCCCACTCCCAGGCACGCGAAGCTTTGAACAGTCCGGTGATTTCCCCATTCCACGTATAGCGGATCGCTTCAATTTGCCCGAACGAATCGAGACCATACGTTTTGGCGATCTGTTCGAGAATGGGCGGGCGCGTCTGCGCCCGGGAGGTTGCGGTAAGAGCAAGGACCAGCACCACGAAAACCAGAAAGCGCATCATCGTTACACGGCTCGCATTTGTCATGGAGTTCGCTCCTCGGTGAATTAGACAGATGAAATGTTGGATGACGGGCAAAAGCTTCCGGATACACGAGAATGCATTTAGTCCGTTGGACATCGGAGTTCCGCTGGTCGTTTGAAGCGGCGAAACGCGATAATTGCAGCGGCTGTTGCGACTGATCCGTATTCCAGAACCATAATCCAGCCCGGGACCAGCCACGGACGACCAAGCGTGCGCAGATGCCAAACATAGTAAGTCGGCATAATGCTAGCCGTCCAGATGATGATCGGTACCGTCGAGGCCAATCCCACGAACGGCAGCAGCCAGAGAAGGTACCATGGATATACGACCGGCGCAAATAGAAGCGAGGCTGCCATCGGCCACGCAAATGCATCCGAAGACCACGCTGCGGACTTAATTCTCATCCAGATTGCCGTAAGAAATCCGACGAGCACTGCCAACCCAGCTACAAGCTGCGGAGCCGCCACACGCTCGAGGGTTGCAAATATCGGATCGTTAAAGCGGAAACTCTGCACGTAGGTGCTGAGCGAGCCAATCGGTACCCGCCCGTGGTCGAGAAATGGTAAGTATAGGAGCCCGACTACGACTGCTGCCAGCGCCGCGTCGCGAATGCGAACACGCTTCCAATACAGGGGCAAGAGTACGACCGGCAAGAATTTCACGGCAATAGCCAGCCCAAGCGCGACGGCCGCAGTCGCCCGCCATCGGCGCACCAGCGCAGCGGCGGACACCACCAGCAATAGTGCGCCAACAATATCAATGTGACCGCTTCCAGCCACCTCAATGGCCAACAACGGGTTCCAGGCGTATACCAGAACCAAGTGTGCTCCCTTACTGGTACAACGCAAAACATCGAGCAACACGAAAACAATTGCGAACTCGCAACCCACGAATGCTACTTTCATTGCAAAAGTAGATTCGTGAATCGCAGTTACTGCGCGGAAGAAAAGCTGCGCTCCTGGTGGATATGGGCTTGGTAGATCCGGGTTGTTCAAATTGCGGGTTTCCGGAGTATGCAGCCCCTTCGCGGCAGGATCGCTGGGAATCACAAGATAGGGGTTGTAGCCGAGCCTCTGCAGACGGCCATCCCAAACGTAGCGATGGATATCATCATCGGGGCCGGAGGGCAGCCGAAGAAATACAATGTTCCACACAGCCGCGAGGACGAGCCCAATGACAACAACGCGCCGCGAAAACTTTGGAGTAGCAAACAACTCACGGATCGCCAAAAGGTACACGACACCCGCAACCGTCAAAGAGGCCATGAAGTATGGCCCACCCCGATCGCCGAAGTTGCGTGAGCAGATCGTCAGCGCCACGCACAACGTGGCGCCGAGAAGGTACAGTCTCGACTCGGGGGTGAGCTTCACAAATTTCCCGTGAGTGAAATAGCGATTTTTCACCAATTGACATCTTGCCACACGCGAGTAGACTCCCAATGCAGAGAGTCGTGATACCTTAACACGCTATGGACCCGATGCTATCCATCCCCACTGAGGCGGATTGGGGCGACTATCGAAGCGACCTCGACCAAGAGTGGGCACATGGGAAGTTTGCCGGAAAATCGAATGACGAGATGCAACAGTATTTTCGCGAAATGCCAATCGAAGCGGCTTCGGACTTGAGATTCATGCCGGGGATTCCTTTCCGCTATTACATGCTCGGATTCCGGGACCGCGTAATGTCTGGTGGACTCGAACCCTACGATTCCGATGCTGCGAGTTGTTTTCTCCATTTGGTGGTTGAAAAGCTCGAGTCCCGGCCGCGACACATCGTACCCATCATGCCTGAGCTGTTGTCAGCGGTGGAGTACGTGGCGCACAATCAAGCAGCCTTCGACGCTGACGAGAGTATTTACGGCAGCTTCCTCAAGACCTTGAAGCAGATTCAGACGCTATACAATTTGACATAGGCCTCATTGAGAATTGACCGACCGTCCAGGTCAATGAGCGGTTGAGCCCCACTCTTTCAGCCACGCCGCCGTGCGTGGCGCCCTTGCCGGATCCAGCCGCAACTCCGCTGCCAGCCGACCCAAGTCGTCTGCGATGTCGATGTCATAAAAACGATCTGCGAAACCTACTGATAGCTCAAGAGCTCGTGCGCGCGCCAGGAGTCTCTCCAGCGCGCTGCTGGTGCCCATTCCGTCGCCTGCGAAAAGCGTAGGATGAGAAGCCTTGGCCCCGACGAGATAGTAGCCTCCGTCGTGCGTCGGTCCAACCACTACGTCGTGTGCGGCCAGCGTTTCGAACGCGTCTTCGAGAACAGAACGCGGCAGGTGTGGGCTGTCGCTGTTGAAGGCAATGACTCGCTGGCCCGGTGCCGCGAAGTGCGCAAACACTGAAGTGAGGCCT
>Ga0210401_10007508_pt1 | contig 10933 bp, 7 predicted proteins | sample IncBWH32MmetaG_FD_150866 | JGI IMG/M metagenome (GOLD analysis project Ga0210401, IMG submission 150866) | Forest soil microbial communities from Barre Woods Harvard Forest LTER site, Petersham, Massachusetts, United States - Inc-BW-H-32-M | ecosystem: Environmental > Terrestrial > Soil >... | reverse complement strand
CGTCGTAGGCTGCATCCACCATCATCGCGGAGTGGTTCAGCAGCGAAATCTCATCCTGCGTTTTGATCACGCGAGCATCGGACATCAGTTGCTGGCCGTCCACAACCTTGATGCCCTCGCGCTGCAGCGCGAAAAGAATGGGGAGCTCGACGATATCAACTCCCACGGGTTCATGCAGCAATCCAACTTCTTCCAGTTCAATGCGGATTTTCTTCGCGACGTCTTCAGCGCGTCCCATTTCGGGCGACATTGCGCCGCGCAGCAACGGAATTCCCGGCCGCGAACGCTCGCCGAGCCAGGGACAATGAAGCTGATGATGCCTGGCGGCGGAACCGAAATCCCAAAGAACGGGTTCGCTTTTTTGGGTAAGCAGGGTGAAACGGCTCATCTTGTCCTGCGCCCATGTACCAATGTGCGTGGAGGTGATGTATCGCACGTTGTTCATATCGAAGCACAAAATCGCGCCCATTTCGGACTTTGCGAGAAGGTCCTTCACTCGCTGCAGGCGTTCTCGGCGCAGCCGGTCAAAATCGATTCGCTGCTCCCAATCGACCGCCATCGTCCCATAGGTTGGTAGTGCCACGGCGTCCTCCTGACATCAAACCGGCAAAGAACTAAGTCCGACCGCAAAGATTCATAGCTGCTTCAAAAATCGCTTTGGGCGTCGGTAACGTTACGTCCTCAAGTGGCGGCGAGAATGGAATCGGCACATGCATCGCGCCCATGCGCCGCACAGGGCCATCAAGATAGTGAAACGCCCCTTCTGCAATTGTCGCCGCCAGTTCCGCAGCAACTCCGTAGCGCCCGTAACCTTCGTCCATCACGATGGCCCTGGACGTCTTTTTCACCGACTCGATCAGCGTCTGCTCATCGAGTGGCCATGTAGTTCGCGGATCCACTACTTCTGCGCGCACTCCAGCTTCCTCGAGCAACGCAGCTGCTTCCATCGCAAGCTGCACCATGCTGCTCGTTCCGACCAGCGTGATGTCAGTCCCCGCGCGTTTGATATCCGCCACGCCAAACGGAATCGTATATTCCTCCGTCGGCACCGGCCCCTTCAGCTTGTAGCTCATTTTGTCTTCGAAGAACACAACTGGATTGTCGTCGCGAATCGCGGTCTTCAGTAAACCTTTCGCGTCGTAGGGTGTCGAAGGCAGGACAACTTTCAATCCGGGAACATGGCTGAACCATGCGTGGAGCGATTGCGAGTGTTGCGCAGCCGAACGGCGCGCCGCTCCCAGTGTCGTGCGCATCACCATCGGCACTTTCCACTTCGCGCCAGACATGTAATGAACTTTCGCCGCCTGGTTCACCATCTGATCCATCGTGAGCGTCACGAAATCCCCGAACATGATGTCGACTACCGGGCGCAAGCCGGTCATCGCTGCGCCCACTCCCACGCCCGTAAAGCCCGCTTCCGAAATAGGCGTGTCCACCACGCGAGACGTTCCGAATTCTTCCACCAGGCCGGAAAGCACTTTAAATGGCGTCCCCGCTTCCGCTACGTCCTCCCCCATAATAAACACGCGCGAATCGCGGCGCATTTCTTCCGCAAGCGCCTCTCGAATCGCTTCTGCAAAGGTAATTTCCCGGGTTCCGGTTGCGACTTCAGGCATACACGTCCTGCTCCACTTGATCGATGCCCGGATAAGGCGACGCAATCGCAAACTTCATCGCCTTGTCCATCTGTGACTTAAGTTCCAATTCAATCGCGCCGAGTGTCGCGGCGTCCGCATGCTTTTCTGCTTTAAGCCACTCCGAGTAATTCTTGATGGGATCGCTCTCCCGCAACCATTCTTGCTCCTCTTTTTTCGAGCGGTAGTATTCGCGATTGATGTCGCCGACATGGTGTCCCCGGTGGCGGTACGTATTGCACACCAAAAACGCCGGCCCATCACCGCTCCGTGCCCTTTCCACAAGCACCATTGCCGCGGCAAATACTGCCCGCACGTCCTGTCCGTCCACGGTCTCAGCCCTGATTCCAAATGCGGTTGCGCGAGCCGGAATTTCACCTGCGGTAGTTTCGGAAAAATGCGTATATTCCGTATACAAATTGTTTTCGCAGACGTAGATAACAGGCAATTTCCAGAGTTGTGCGAGGTTCATGCACTCGTACAACACGCCCTGGCCAAGCGCTCCCTCGCCGAAAAAACAAACCGCGATCTGTCCCGTCTTGAGTGTCTTGGAAGAAAAGGCCGCTCCCGTAGCGATTCCTACGCTGCCACCGACGATGGCGTTCGCGCCCAGATTACCAGTGGCTGGATCGGCGATGTGCATCGAACCGCCTTTCCCGCGGCAGTAACCAGCTTCCTTGCCGAGCAGCTCGGCAAACATTCGTTCCGGTGATGCGCCTTTCGCCAGGCAGTGCCCGTGACCGCGATGGGTGCTCGTCACATAATCATCGGGACGAAGGGCCTCGCATACTCCCACCGCAACCGCTTCTTCGCCGATGTACAGGTGCGCCAGTCCCGGCATCAGAGCGCGCGTATACAATTCATTTACATTTTCTTCAAACAAACGGATTGCCGTCATCTGCCGGTAGAAACGCAAAAGCTTTTCTGTGCCCACATTGCCGATCGCGCGAATTGGGTCCGAGGCCGTCGTCATTTTGCAACTCCCGACATCCCTGCCAAAACTTCAAACACCACTGCGAAATCCTGCTTCGCAAATCCCATTCCCCGAGCTGCGGTGAGGAATTCATTGCAAACGGCCGTTGTGGGCAACGGGACGTCCAGCGCGCGACCCATATCGAGAGCCAGCATCATGTCCTTCTGCATCATGTTGACGTCGAACCACGCTTCTTCCGGCATCCTCAGGACAAACGGGCCCCGATATTTGATCATCGGCGAAGCCACCGCGCTATTCACCAGCACATCGACGGCGACTTCACGCTTGATCCCGCTTTTCTCCGCTATCAAGACGCCTTCGCTAAACGCCATCATTTGCACGGCCAGACTTAGATTGGTTGCGATTTTCATCGAAAGCGCGAGGCCGTTGTCGCCTACATAGGTAACTTTCGGTCCGATGTCGTCCAGAATGGGTTTCAAGCGCTCGAATGTTTCGCGCCGTCCGCCGACCATCACCGAGAGCTTTCCTTCTTGCAGAGTGATCACGCTTCCCGAAACCGGCGCATCGATCATGTCGGCGCCCTTTTCGCGAACCTTTGCGGCAAGAGTGCGGCTATAGCCCGGACTTACGGTGCTCATATCAACCAGGAATTTTCCGGCTGTGATTGTGCTCAGGATTCCTTCGGGCCCGTCGGTCACAGCGCCCAGTGCCTTTTCGTTCGTCACCATTGAAAATGTCACGTTCGCCGCCGCGCACACAGCTCGCGGGCTGTCGGCCCACTTCATTCCTTTCTTGATCAACCGCTCTGCTTTAGCGCGCGTGCGGTTGTAACCGGTGACGCTGTGGCCCTTATCCAGCAGGCGGCTCACCATCTCGCTGCCCATCACACCTAATCCGACAAAACCCAAATTCGCCATTCGCAACCTCGCCTTGCCGACGCTAAGAGTTCGATTCTGAAACTACGCGACGTTTCCGTTGTGGGCGTGAATCTTCGCGAACTTGCTCCAAGTGATCCCGCATGGCTGCGCGCGATGCTTCCGGGTCGCGCCTTTCGATAGCCGCCAGAATTCGTGCGTGATGGTGCTGTCCCCGTTCAGGGCCACCTTCCTGAAAGAAGATTTTGATTCTCTGTTCGCGCAACAACCCAACGATCGAATCAAGTAGGGAAAGAATCAGCGGATTGCCCGCCGCTTCCGCAAGAGCCAAATGAAAATCCAGGTCCGCTTCGATGTATGCGTCAGGATCCCTCAGGGCCTGGTTCATCACCGAAAACGCTTCACGCATAAGCGCCAGCTGGGGTTCTTGTATACGTGTCGCGGCCAGGGCCGCGATTTCAGGTTCGAGTATTTGACGAACCTCTGCGAGACTTCCGGAACCGTCCGCCTGATCAATTTTCATCATCAGATTAATCGATTGCGTCACCGCCTGCGACGTCCCGTTCGTAATGAACGTTCCACGCCCTGAATACGCTTCCACCAGCCCTTTCTCATGCAGCGATTTCACAGCCTCACGCACGGCCGTGCGGCTCACGCCAAACTTCAGGGCAAGTTCGCGTTCCGAAGGAAGCTGGTCGCCGGCTTTGAGCGTCCCATTGAGAATTGAGTCTTCGATTTGCTGCACGATCTGTTCGTAGAGCCGCGAACTGCGAACTAGCTTGTACATGAAATCTCCACCTTCTCACCGCTCCGCGATTTCGTAGCCGCACAGCGCGTTCGTCGACGGTTACGCGCCTTCAATAGACACGGTCTTGATATTCATAAATTCCCGAATTCCAAAAATTGCCAGCTCACGACCGTGTCCAGACCGCTTTACTCCGCCAAACGGTAGCCGCGGATCCGAAGCCACCATCCGGTTGATGAACACCATTCCGGATTCCAGTCCATTTATGAATTTCTCGCGCTCGGCGCTGTCGTTGGTCCACGCGCTTGCGCCCAATCCATACGGACTCGAGTTCGCAATTCGAATTGCGTCGTCCGCATTTTTGGCCCGGAACAACGACGCCACAGGCCCGAACAATTCGCTACAAGCTGCCGGTGAGCCTTCGGGAATATTCGTCAGCACCGTCGGCAAATAATAGTTCCCCGGCTGGTTCAAACGCTTTCCGCCGGTCAGAAGCCGGGCTCCCGCCTGAATTGTTTTCTGGACGTCGGCGTCTAGCTCTTTTAAGCCATCTGCCGTAGCCAGCGGGCCCACGTCCGTATGTTCGTCGAATGGGTCTCCCACCTTCAGCGCTTCCATCTTCGACACGAATAACCGTTCGAATTCGTCTGCGATGGATTCCTCTACGATGAATCTCTTTGCCGCGATGCACGATTGTCCGTTGTTCAGCACGCGCGCCTTCACGCCCACCGCCACCGCCTGTTCCAGATTTGCGCTTTTCATTACGATGAACGGATCGCTTCCGCCAAGCTCCAGCACTACCTTCTTGATATCCGTCGCCGCAGCCACACCTACCTGCACTCCCGCGCCCTCGCTACCGGTCAGAGTGGCGGCTTTGACTCGCGGATCAGACAGAATTCTCGCCACGCTCCCTGAGCCGATCAGTAGCGTCTGGAACACACCTTTGGAAAATCCAGCTCGCAGCAATACATCCTCAATCAGCAACGCCGATTGCGGCACGTTCGATGCGTGCTTCAGCAGACCTACATTTCCCGCCATAAGAGACGGCCCAATGAAACGAAAAACCTGCCAGAACGGATAGTTCCACGGCATTACCGCCAGGATTGGACCCAGAGGCAGGTAACGCACGAAACTTTTGCTGCCGGGAACCTCCGCCACTTCATCCGCCAGGAACTTCTCAGCGTTTTCGGCGTAATACCGACACACCCAGGCACACTTAGCCGCTTCCTCAATTGCCGACCGATAGGTTTTGCCCATCTCGGTGGTCATCACGCGGCCGAATTTTTCTTTGTCAGATTCCAATATCTCGGCCGCTTTCATCATGCGAGCAGCGCGCTGGCCGAACGTCGTTTTGCGAAATTCCGAGAAGGCCGAGACCGCCAGCCGCAACTTTTCTTCGATTTGCGAATCCGAAAGCACCTCGAAAATTTTCAGCGTCTCTCCAGTCGCAGGATTGATTGATGCAATCGTCATCGCTTTCCCCATGGAGCTACCGAACGCTCGCGTTTGCGAAATCTTACGGCAACGGTACAGGCATAAGACGAGAATCCCACAAAAGGAGTGATTTCAAGGCGAAAATTGAGACTAGTGGCCACTTGGTCTAGCCATCATACCACTGTTTTGCCTATGTTTCCAATCAAAAATTCCTTGACTTGGCCAATCGTATGGTGGTAGGGCTGTCATACCACAGCGGCATTCTGGCTGCTTTCTGCCACTCGAACGGGGGAAAAATGGAATCGTCATCGCTTCCAGCGGGCTCACGCGGGCGCAATATTGCGGACCGGTGCATTCGCGGTCTGGCATTGGCGGTCGGAATCCTTGTTCTCTCCTTCCCCGCTTTCCCGCAATCCTCCACGGGCCGCATTCTGGGAAGCGTACATGACAAAAGTGACGCGGCCATGGCTGGCGCCGCAGTGACCATCAGTGACGTAGAGCGGGGATTCTCCCGATCGCTCGTCACTGACGACGCCGGAGAGTTTGTTGCGCCCGACCTGTTGCCCGGAGTGTACAAGATTACTGCTCAGGTCAAAGGCTTCAAGACCCTCGCGCGCGAAAACGTTCGACTAGAGGTCGCTCAGGACGTCCGAATAGATCTCGTACTTCAGCCAGGCGATGCCGCCGAAACAGTTATCGTTTCCGAAGAAGTACCGTTATTGAATACGATGAACTCGACGCTTGGAGGAACTCTCAGTAACGAGGAAATCAACGATCTCCCACTGAATGGACGCAACTACGAGAATCTCTTGCAGTTGCGGCCCGGCATCGTGCGATACCCCGGTGGAGGATTTTCGACAACCAGCACGAACGGTCTTCGCGCTGAAGACAACGCCTACTTCATCGACGGCTTGTTCAACAGCGAACCGTTCTCAGGACAGAGCATCATCAACGGTGCGGGCATCGCGGGCGATTCCGCGACGATTCTTCCCATCGATTCCATCCAGGAATTTAATCTCATCGAAAATCCCCCGGCAGAATACGGATGGAAACCCGGAGCAATCGTCAATGTGGGCCTGAAGTCAGGCGCGAACGCTTCGCATGGCTCCGCCTACGCTTTCGGCCGCGACACGCCACTCGATGCTCGCAACTGGTTCAACACCGTAGGCAGTCCGGAGACCCCACGCCAGCTGGAACAGTTCGGAACAAGCCTGGGCGGACCGATTCTCAAGGATCGCCTTTTCTTCTTCGGTTCCTATGAAGGCCAGCGCTATACAGTTGGAAATTCCTTTCAAGTAAACAGCCCGGCAATGGTTCCGTTGGCGCCGCCAGATGGCGCACCGAACTGTGCCCTCGTAGTGGGCAATTGCGCCAATAGCATCCCCAACGCAATCGCCGATCTGCAGGCAAACGGTGTTCCGATTAGCGCAACGAGCTTAAAAGTGTCGGGCTGCACGCTGGGCCCGCCCGTCACTTGCAATGGAAGCGGGTTCCCCACAAACAACGGTGCGAATGGAACGGCCATAATAACTGGCTTTCCAAACACCGTAAGCGCCAACAATGCGGTTGGGAAGGTCGATTACCGCGTCAACGAGCGCCACACGTTGAGCGGCACATATTTCTTCGGCAACAATTCTGGAACAGTGGATGACGCGCTACAGTTGCAACCGCGATGGCTCACTTTGATCCACACCCGCGCCCAGGTAGTGGGCCTGAACTGGACGTACGTTCCCAGCTCCCACTGGGTGAATGAAGCTCGGGTTGGATACAATCGCCTCTATCAACCCACTTTCTCCGCGGACCACAACCAATCGGCCGCCAGCCTCGGTATTAACGACGGTGTGACGAATCCTCTTTACGGTGGATTGCCCCGACTCAAGATTAAAGGCTTCGGCGGCATTTTCGAAACGTTGGGCGGATTCAAGTGGCCCAAGATCCAGGGCCCCGACGAACGCTTCCAGTTCGTGGATCACGTTTCCTACACTTTCGGTAAGCATGCTCTGAAGTTTGGCGGCGAACTTCATCGCGATAGTTTCAGCGGGGGCGCCTTTGGCGACGGAAAGGGCTATATCATTTTTTCGGGTGGCGGCGCATTTGCTGGCTCCACTGTGCTGGAGGACTTTTTCGCCGGCGAGCCTGGCGGGTCGGTTCCTTTCCCCACCCATGCCCTTATCGGAGATACGCCAAAGCGCAGCATCCGCAACTGGTCTGAAGCCGGATTCATACAGGACGACTGGCGAATCAAGAGTAATCTGACCTTTAACCTCGGACTTCGCTACGAATACAACGGGGTAATCAAGGAAGATCACAACCAACTCGCAAACTTCAGCCCCACGGCCGGTCTCGTGCAGGTCGGCCAGCAGATCGGTACTCCTTATCACGGCGACCACTCAAACTTTGCGCCTCGAGTCGGTGTGGCTTGGGATCCATTCGGCAGCAGCAAAACGGTAGTACGCGCCGCAGTCGGCATCACTTATGAAACGGTGAACTGGGAATCCTTCCTGGCGTTCAACAACGTGTTCGGCCTGGGCACGATCCCTACGGGCGGAATACTGAACGGCGTTCCTGGGCCCGGCACGATCACTGCAGGCGTGCAGAACATTCCCAATCCGGGCCAGTGGGATGCTTGGGGCACAAGCCCGGCCACCCCGCCTCCTTTCGCTATCCCAAAGATTAATTGCAATCCCGCCACTCTCTGCTCCATTTTCGGAGTGAATCCCAATGTCACTACTCCGTACGTCACAAGTTGGAACATCAATATCCAACACGCTTTCACTAATACTGTTTCCCTGGAAGTTGCGTACGTCGGCAATCACGGATCGAATTTAATGGGCGTACGGGACATCAACCAACCGGTCGTCGCAAACGAAATAACCGATGAACAGTCCGGCCGCCCGTTCAATGAAGCGTTTCCGTACCTGGCCAATATCTACCAGATGGCGAACATTTACCGGTCGAACTACAACGGCCTCCAAGTGACTCTTAACACCCGCGACTATCACGGGCTTAACATGATTGCCGGCTACACCTATTCCCATTCACTGGACGACGTGGGTGCTAATTGGGACTTCGGCGCCGGCCTGGGCCTTCCGCAAGACTCTGCTCACCCAGGGCGTGAGTACGCCAGCAGCGATTTTGACATTCGCCACCGCTTTACCTTGTCACTTACCTATAGAGTGCCCGGCAAGAAGTCGTTCGCCCAACTCCTCGAAGGCTGGCAACTCATTTCGATCGTCAGCCTTTATAGCGCACAGCCTTGGGGGCCCATCGACACAGGGGATGACATTAGCCTGACAGGTGAAGGTATTGATCGCTGGGACTTTGTCGGCCACCCCAGTGACTTCAAGTCGAACCCCCGCGGCGGTCCTAGCCTGCCCTTTCTTCCCCAATACTTCGCTCCCGGCACTACGCCCGCTATTTGTCTCAATGCTGCTTCGACGCCGGACCTGTTGAACTCACTTAATACCTTTGGCTGTTATGTCAGTCCCAACGGCCGATCGGCGATGACACCACCTGCAATCGGAACATTCGGCACGATGGGTCGCAACACTTTTCGCGATACCGGGTTCCGCAACTGGGACTTCTCCGTTGCCAAGAACTGGAAATTCAAGGAGCGTCTCACCGCTCAATTCCGAGCTGAATTTTTCAATGTTCTCAATCATCCCAACTTCGCGAATCCGTTCGGCGGGCAAAACGGGTTCGGGATGAACGATCCTTCCGTTCTAGCCACGGGTTTCGGATGCGGTTGCGCCACGCCGGACGTCGCAGCATCGAATCCCGTGATCGGTTCCGGAGGGAGTCGTTCGATTCAGCTGGGCCTGAAACTGCTCTTCTAGTCAGAGCAGGTGTGCGACTAGTGAGCATTCGGCATCGGTTTCATTGGTTGTCGGCTGCACCGCGCCCCATTTCCTAGCCGCGCCGAAAAACAAATTGAGAGGACCTCTGATACACCGATTCATTTCGTTTCGCCGTTGCTGCTCCGTTGCAAGCCTTCTAATTGCGATCATGCCCACGGCGCTCGCTCAGCAACCTCCCCAACCTGGCAGCGAGCGCACGATCGAAGAAATCAAAGCCGAAGCCATCACACGCGCTGAGAACGGCCAATATCCTTGCATCGGTCAAAATCCCGCCGACCTTAAAGAAGCATTCGCGTCAATCAAAACGAAAGACCGTGACGAGTGGGCCGCCGCTTTCATCGCTGTGGGCGACCGTTACATGGCAGAAGCGAAATCGCTTGAGCAAACCGATCCAGCAAAGGCCGATGCGGACTACGTTCGCGCCTGGCGCGTCTATTCTTTCGGACGTTGGCCGGTCCCCTCGTCTCCCGGCAAGCAGCGCTCCTACGAAAAAGCGCTCGACGCATTCCGTGCGCACGCGAAATTCTGGGATCCTCCCATGCAAATTGTTCAAATCCCCTTTGAAGGAAAAGAAATCGTCGGATACCTCCGCCTCCCCAAGAACGCAACCGGCCCAGTCCCGCTCGTCATCGCCGTCAATGGGCTCGACAGCCGCAAAGAAGATCTCGCTGAAAGTTTCTCCGCCATTCTGCCCCACGGCAGCGGGTTCCTCGCCGTGGACGGTCCTGGCACGGGTCAGGCCCCGATCAAGGCCAGTCCCACCGCCGACCGCATGTTTACTCGCGTAATCGACTACGTGTACAGCCGGCCGGAAGTTGACAAAAGCAAAGTTGCATTCCACGGAGTCAGTTGGGGAGCCTATTGGGGAACTAAAATGGCGATTCTTGAAAGGGCTCGTCTGAAAGCTGTGAGCGTGCAATCACCGCCAATCCACGACGATTTTCAAAAGGAATTTGTCCTCGGCCATCTGCAAGGCAATCGGGAATATTTATTCGATCAAGCGCAAGCCATGATGTCGATTTTTGACAACGTGACCACGATCGACGAATTGCTTGAAATTTTCCCGAAGATGTCGCTGGTCACGCAAGGACTGCTTGAGAAACCAAATGCGCCCATGCTGGTCATTTCAGGCGTCCTCGATACCCAGGTGCCCATCTCGGACACATACCGCCTGCTTAGCGCCGGCGAAGCACCCAGGACCGCCTGGATAAACCCCCACGGCGGCCACCTCGGCCGGCAAAAGGGAGTTTGGCCAGATCCGCTGATATTTCGCGAAGTCATAATTCCGTGGATTGTCCACGCTCTCGACGCCGAATCGCAATCAAAGTAACCTCAAGACCGCGCGTCCCGGACGCCCGCAAAACTGCGATAACCGCTCGAAATTTATACTCGGGCTGGCGAACTCCGATAGATGATGATAAATCCGCTTCGCACGCAATATAAAAGGCGCCCAC
>Ga0210401_10007503_pt1 | contig 10935 bp, 9 predicted proteins | sample IncBWH32MmetaG_FD_150866 | JGI IMG/M metagenome (GOLD analysis project Ga0210401, IMG submission 150866) | Forest soil microbial communities from Barre Woods Harvard Forest LTER site, Petersham, Massachusetts, United States - Inc-BW-H-32-M | ecosystem: Environmental > Terrestrial > Soil >... | reverse complement strand
AAAGACAAAGTCCTGATGGGGGTGGAGCGCAAGTCGCTTCTGCTCACCGATGAAGAAAAGAAGAACACGGCTTTCCATGAGGCTGGGCACGCGTTGGTCGCGGCGAAGCTGCCATATTCCGATCCTCTGCATAAAGTTACGATTATCCCGCGCGGCATGGCGCTGGGCGTCACCATGCAGTTGCCCATCGATGACCGGCACAACTACTACAGAAATTATCTGGAGACAGAAATTGCTATCTTGATGGGCGGGCGTCTGGCGGAGGAAATTTTCCTGAGCCAGATGAGCACGGGCGCTGGCAATGACATTGAGCGGGCCACGGAATTGGCGCGCAAGATGGTCTGCGAGTGGGGCATGAGCGACCTCGGTCCGCTGACCTTCGGCAAGAAAGAAGAACAGATCTTCCTGGGCCGCGAGATCGCACAGCACCGTGACTACAGCGAAGCCACGGCGGTAAAGATCGACGAGGAAGTGCGGCGGCTAGTGGGCCAGGGCTACAACACGGCCAAACAAGTCTTGTCGCAAAACCAGGATTTGTTGGTCAAGATCGCGAATGCGCTGATTGAGCGTGAAGTGCTCGACGCCAACGAGATCAAGATGATCATCGACGGCAAGGAATTGCCCAAACTGACTCCTCCTCCGAAAGGTGAGGACGGAGTGCAGCAGGTGATCAAGCCAGATCTTCAGCCTGGACGCGCGCCAAAGGGCGGTGAACGGCCGGCGCCAGCGTAAACCCAGTTTTCAAATACTGGTAATCATTGGGGCGGCTTGAGAGCCGCCCCAAATTTTGGTGAGATGCCGAGGCCAGGTAACCTAGCCGTTCACTGCCCGCATCATGGTTTCGGGATAACGCATCCCGGCAGCGGCGGCAAGCGGAAAAACCTGGTCGATGCGCCGCAGGTCGTCTCCCGATAAGTGAACGTCCAAAGCGCCAACGTTCTCCTCCAAATATTTGCGCCGTTTGGTTCCAGGAATCGGAACGATATCCTCTCCCTGGGCGAGCACCCAAGCCAGGGCTAACTGCGACGGCTTGCAGTTTTTCTCACGGGCGATTTCTTCGACACGTCGCACCAAGTCGAGATTCCTGTTGAAATTCTCTCCCTGAAAACGGGGAGAGGAGCGGCGGTAGTCATCGGCAGGGAGATCGTCGAAGCGTTTGAATTGGCCGGTGAGGAAGCCACGGCCAAGGGGGCTGTAGGCAACAAATCCAATCCCTAGTTCGCGGCAGGTAGGGAGGATTTCGTCTTCCGGATCGCGCGTCCACAGGGAGTACTCGGTTTGTAGGGCGGAGATGGGGTGAATCTTCACCGCACGGCGAAGCGTCCTGGCCCCGGCCTCCGACAGGCCCAGGAATCGGACCTTGCCTTCCTTTATCAATTGAGCCATGGCACCGACGGTCTCCTCAATCGGCGTATTGGGGTCGACGCGGTGCTGGTAGTAGAGATCGATTGTGTCCACGCCGAGGCGGCGCAGGCTGGCCTCGCACGCCTGGCGGACATATTCTGGTTTGCCGTTCATGCCGCGGCTGTTGGGGTCGTTGGGATCGCGGACGATACCAAACTTTGTGGCCAGCACGATTTTGTCGCGGCGTCCGCGAATCGCTCTGCCGACGAGCTCTTCATTTGTGAAAGGGCCGTAAACGTCAGCAGTGTCGAGAAAATTGATGCCAAGGTCAAGGGCACGGTGGATGGTTGCGACAGATTCGTTGTCATCGCGTGGGCCGTAGAATTCCGACATGCCCATACAGCCAAGGCCGAGGGCAGAGACGGTAAGCCCACTGCGTCCAAGTTTGCGAGATTGCATGATTACTCCTTCGGATAAATTAGACTGGACAAACTAGATCACCCACCAGGAGATGCACGCAGAGACACCTCGGCTGCAACGATTCGTGAGTCGTTCCGAGAGGCTCCCGCATCTGTGAGTGGCAAACGATGCCTTGAAGCCCCATGGAACCTGTGAGCCAAGTCCCGATCTGGTTTGAACGAAGTTTCGACTTTTCTTTCCCGGTCGAATTGCATCCCAACGTGTGCGTGCGTTTGCGGGGTACTCCGGCGAGGCTGGAGGAGGTGGTTCGAGGCCGTTCTCAGGAACTTCTACTGCGCAAGCCGCAGGGGAAGTGGTCGGCGCAGGAGCACGCTGGACACCTGCTGGATCTCGAGCCCTTATGGACAGCCCGAGCGGGTGAGTTCATCGCGGGCAGCAGCGGCCAACTTAGTGTCGCCGACCTGACAAATCGAAAAACAGCCGAAGCCAACCACAATGCGCAGCCTCTTGAACAGATTCTAGCCGGGTTCCGAAGGGCGCGGTCGGAGCTGCTGCAGCGCGTAGAAACAACAGACGCCGCCCGCTCTGCCCGGACCATCCTTCATCCGCGCTTGCAGAAGCCAATGCGGCTAGTCGACCACTTGTACTTTGTCGCGGAACACGACGATCACCATCTGGCGCGAATATGGGAACTGCTCAACGCAGGACCGGGCTAGCAAATCAGGGACTCACAGTGATCAGGGGCTTGGTTCGGGCCAGCACCTCACCGATTTCTACCGCTGCCACTCCTGCCGTGATCAGAGATCGCGTGAGGTTTGCGGATTTCTCACTCTTAACCGCGACGAGTAGCCCACCTGCAGTCTGCGGATCGAAAAGCAGAGTTTTAATGTCCTCTGGAATTTCTCCCTCGTAGCCCACTACGCACTCGGCAAATTCGCGATTGGCTTTCAAACCGCCGGGGATGTGACCTGCGCGAACACAATCCAGCGCCCCTTCGAGCAGCGGAATCCGGCTAGCACATAGGCGCAGAGAGACATCCGAGGCGAGCGCCATCTCGCGGGCATGTCCGATGAGTCCGAAGCCTGTCACGTCGGTCAAGGCGTGGACAGCAGTCTCGCCCTGGGCGGTGATTACTTCAGCCGCCGACTTGTTCAGCGTTGTCATGGAAGCGACCGCCGCGTCGATCCAGGATTGCCTGGCTGCTTCTTTCTTGATGGCAGTAGAGATAACTCCGGTACCGAGAGCTTTGGTGAACAACAGGCGATCTCCCGGCTGGGAGCCGCCGTTGGTGAGAACCCGCTTGGGATCAATCACGCCTGTAACGGAGTATCCAAATTTGGTTTCTTCGTCGCGAATGCTATGTCCGCCGACAATCGTGCAACCGGCTTCCATCATCTTGGAAAATCCGCCGGCTAGGATTCGCTCCAGAATGGTGAGATCGCCTTTCTCCGGAAAGCACACCAGCGCGAGCGCAGTGAGCGGCTTCCCGCCCATGGCATAAACGTCGCTGAGCGCATTGGTGGCGGCGATCTGGCCGAAGGTGTAGGGGTCATCCACGATGGGCGTAAAGAAATCGGCAGTTTGCACCAGTGCGGTGTCAGGGCCGATTTGATACACGCCGGCGTCGTCGGCGTGATCGAAGCCGACTAAGACGTTGGGGTCATGTTGCCGGGCTAATTTCCCAAGCACTGTGTCCAGCGCCGCCGGACTCAGCTTGGACGCTCAACCCGCGGCTTTGACCGACTCCGTCAGCCGAAATGGCTTCACTTCAGGCATGCAGTCATTGTAAGGGATTGATTCCGGCATTGTCGGATTCCAGGATTTACGGATTGAATCTGTTAAATTCGCCAATTCGAGAATTTTGTCAATCGGCAATCACTTCACGAAGACATCCGTTACCTGCAACTCAGGATATTCATGGTTCCAATCATTGCTGACGTGTTCGAAGGTCAGGCGGAATTGCTTGCCCTGGCCGGGCGCCAGCGGCGATGCGCTGAGGTCGACGGTATCAGGGTAAGGTCCGCTAGTCTCAAGAACATTAAGCGGTACGTCTTCAGATTGCGCGACCTGGCCGAGAGAGTCCTTGAAATTGACGTGAACCATCGCGTGCGTGACGGTCTTGTCACCGATGTTGGTAACCGTGCCATCGAGATAAGTAACGGTCGCACCGACAAAGTTTTCGGCGGCACTCATCTTCATATTGGAGAGCTTCAGATTGGCAGCGTAGGGGTGCGGCTCGCTCAGACTTTTAGGATGACCGCGTGACAGTAGAGCGAGGATGCCAACCAGCACCACTACCAGCCCAACACCCAGCAGGATGGGACGCCAGTTGGAATCGGATGCTTCAGTAGGAGGAGAAGGCTCGAGCATGCCGCCCATGCGAGGATTGTACATCGTGAAATGATTGGCACACGATGCAGGGGGGCCAGGCAGAACACGTGCACTGCAGATTCCTCGCCCGGTCTCGCCACGCGAGCGTGGCTACGAAACGGCTCGGAATGACAAGTTGAAGGGAGGGAGCTACTCGCCGCCTACGGTCAAACCGTCGATGCGGATTGTCGGGCAGGCCACGGAGCCACGAAATTCCAGGTCGTTTCCGATCTCGGAGACATTGAGGAAGATTTCTTTGAGGTTTCCGGCGACGGTGATCTCTTCCACGGGGTAGGCGAGTTCTCCGCCGGAAATCCAGAGACCGGAAGCGCCACGGGAGTAGTCGCCGGTGACCAAGTTCGCGCCGTGACCGAGAAATTCGGTGAGGTAGAGGCCTTCGGGAATGGCAGCGATAATTTCTTGGGGAGTCTTCGTGCCCGGCTGCAGAAAATAGTTGCCGGGACCAATACCTGGGGTGCCAGCCAGTCCCCTAGAAGCGTTAGCAGTGGTGTGCAGACCGAGCTTTTTCGCGGTGTAGGTGTTCAGCAAATAAGACTTGAGCACACCGTTTTCAATGACGACAGTGCGCCGTGTGGGAATTCCTTCCCCATCGAAGGGGCTGGTGCCGAAGCCGCCAGGCATGGTGCCATCGTCGATCACGTTTACTTTGTCCGCTGCAATTTTTTGTCCCAGCTTACCGGCGAGGAAGGAAGCACCGCGATATACGGAGTCTCCATTCACGCCTTCGAAAACGTGGTCGAGTATTGAGTTCGCGACCATGGGATCGAGGACGATGGGGACTTGCGCCGTCTTCACCTTGCGCGCGCCTAGACGTCGCAGAGTCCGCTGAGCAGCGACTTGTCCGACATGTTCGGGAGACTCGAGGCGGTTGAGGCTGCGGGCGACGGAAAACCAGTAGTCGCGCTGCATGGCGCCGCTGTCAGATTGCGCGATAGGCACGGCGGCGATGGAGCAATAAGAGCGGCGATATTCGCCGACAAAGCCGTGCGAGTTTGCCAGGACCTTGTGACCGGTGGCGGCGTCGAATGATCCGCCCTCGGAGTTCTTGATGCGGGGATCGTAGTCGAGCGCGGCCTTCTCGGTGCGGCGCGCGTAGCTAATTCGCTCCTCCCCGGGTAGCGAGTAGACGTCGGCGGAGTAGAGATCAAGATCGCCTTTGAGCGAGCCGAGTTGCGATGGTTCGGGAATTCCAGCATATGGGTCCTGGGAGGTAATCTTCGCGAGTTCAAGCGCAGATTTCACCATGCGATCCAGGCTGTCGCGCGAAAAGTCACTGGAATAGGTGCTGGCGGCGCGTTGCCCATGGAAAACGCGCAAGCCGATGGCTTTGGAGCCGGATTCTTTCAGGGTTTCCACCTGACCAAGACGGACGAGGGTGGAGAATTCGTCGCCTTCGCGGACGACGCATTCGGCAGCAGTCGCGCCGCCGGACATGGCCCGGCGGACGATGTCCTGAGCCAGCTCGCGAAGGCCGGTAGCGAGTTGCTGGTTTCGAGTTTCGAGCTGGGTTGAAGACATAAGAAATCTATTCACCACAGGGGCACGGAATCACACAAGAAAGCAGGTCCTTCGACTGCGTAATTGCTTTCGCGAGCGAAAGCAATTACTTCGCTCAGGATGACAATATGTGGGGGTGCCTTCCATATAGCGAGTTCCAACTGATCCCATGCCCATCCGGAGACTTTTGCGGCTCTCTCTACTGCATGAAGCCGCCCGTGTCTTTTTTGGCGGTTCCGCCCACCGTGAGGCGATCGACTTTGATGGTTGGTATCCCGACGCCGACTGGGACTGCTTGGCCATCTTTGCCGCAGGTGCCAACGCCTTCATCCAGCTTCAAATCGTTGCCTACCATGGAAACGCGAGTGAGCACGTCCGGGCCGTTGCCAATCAAAGTGGCGCCTTTAATCGGCGCGGTGATTTGGCCATCTTCGATCAGGTAGGCCTCAGAGGCCGAAAACACGAACTTGCCGTTGGTGATGTCAACTTGGCCGCCGCCAAAATTCACGGCGTAGACACCTCGCTTTACGGAATGAATGATGTCGTGCGGATCGTCCTGACCGGCGAGCATATAGGTATTGGTCATGCGCGGCATCGGAATGTGTTCGTAGCTTTCGCGCCGGCCGTTGCCAGTATCAGCGACGCCCATTAGGCGAGCAGAAAGCTTGTCGCTCAGGTACCCCTTCAGGATTCCCTTTTCGATGAGGACGGTTTCCTGGGTGGGTTGGCCTTCATCGTCCACGTTGAGCGAGCCGCGGCGCCAAGGCATGGTGCCGTTGTCGACGACCGTGCACTTTTCACTTGCCACACGCTTGCCGATAAGGCCGGCGAAAGCGGAAGTCTGCTTGCGATTGAAGTCAGCTTCCAGGCCATGGCCAACGGCTTCATGCAGCAGCACCCCAGGCCAGCCGGGCCCGAGCACGACTTCCATTTCCCCCGCTGGGGCTTCGCGGGCATCGAGCTGCAGGATGGCTTGGCGGGCAGATTCTTTGGCGAAGAATTCGGGAGTCTTCTCGCCGAAAAAGAAATCGAGCGCGACTCGTCCGCCACCGCCGGAGCTGCCGCGAGCGGAATTGCCCTCGGTCTTGGCGATGCAGGAGACGTTCATCCGAGCCAGGGGTTGAGAATCCTCGGCGAAGGTGCCATCCGAACCGACCACTAGAATGTTGCGGAGTTCGTCGGCGTAGCTGGCGCGAACTTCTTTAATGCGCGGATCGTAAGCGCGGGCAGATTGATCGGCACGCATCACCAACTCGACTTTTGCAGTGATCTCCGCATCCACGGACGGCAGCGTGACTGGATAGAGGCTTCTCGCCGCCCTTTCCTGGAAGCCAACTGTCGGAGTTTTGGCCGGGCCGCTGGCAATCAGAGCAGCGGTCCGGGCGGCATGCAGGATGCGTTGAGGAGCAAGATCGTCAGTGTAGGCGTAACCAGTGCGTTCGCCCGAAATTACCCGGATGCCGCACCCAGCAGAAATGCCCTGCGAGGCGGACTTCACCATGGACTCATCCACCATCAGCGAGGTGGAAGAAAGGTACTCAAAATAGAGATCGGCGTAGTCTCCGCCGGCGGAGAGCGCCGCTGCCAGATAGTGTTCTAGATCGCGTTCAGTCAGCCCGTAATGATCGAAGAAGAATCTGTTTTTATCCACGATGATTAGATGATCCTCGGTTGGGAAAAGCTCCCAGCGGGTGCTCTCATTATCCCACACCGGGTTGCGCGTACGCCGTTTGAACAGCCGAGGGTGGCTGCCCCTCAGTTGCGGATGGTCACTCGTCACAGACGTGAGCTTTGCGGGCTGAAATACTGCGTGCGTGACTCCTGAAGCCCTCATTCGCCTGGTGGAGGATTTTCTGGCCCAGGCGCGCGACGCCGTGGTGCTGGAAGACGGAGCAGTCACGTTTGATCTGGCGCAGGCGAAGTATTCCATCTCCGGGGAGCGGAATAAATGCCTGCTGCACCTGTGGTCAGCGGAGAAAAATGTTGTCCGGCGAGTGCTGGAAGCCGAAATCAAGCACGAAGTGCTACGGCTGGCGGTACAGCGGTTAGGACAAGCAAAGCCGACAAAGCTGGAAATCTGCCGTGAGCGGGATCGGCGCACGCCAACGGCAAAGCGCGCGGCACGGTTAGCGTACCAGGGAGTATTGCGGCGGATTCTGGAGCGACGCTTCCCAAGATTCGGTGTAGCCCAGCTTACTACTTCGGTCGATTTGGAACACTCGTTTGGTCCCATCTATACGCGCGGACTTTTGCGGCATGGGCAATCTGGGTTTGCTGTGCTGGGCGTGAATGGACAGGAGACGCAGGCCTCGATTGATGCGGCGCTGACGTTCGGTATTTTGTGGCTCGATACCTGCCGGCAGGCACAAGCAGGGAAGCTGGTGGTCGAGGGGTTGAAGCTGTTTTTGCCTTCTCAAAGTTCAACCCTAGCGCGTGAGCGTATGGCGCATTTGCATGATGATGCGGCCAAATGGGAATTGTACGAACTGGACGAGCGCGAAAACGCGTTGAAAGAGATGGATGTCTCGGACCGCGGCAACGTCAGGACGCGGCTGGTGCACTGTTCCGACGAGGCCGCGGCGCGGGAGCGGTTTGCCGACGCGATTGGATACGTCCGCCGATTGATGAGCGAGGTCGAGGTCACGGTACGGTCGGCGGCGGAGATCGCTTTTCGTCGTCATGGACTGGAGTTTGCGCGGGGTCGTCTGGCGCAGGAGCCTGGGTCTTTTCGCAGCGCGCCGGAAATTGTGTTCGGGGTAGGAGCGGAAGAGCGAACGCTGGACGACGGCAACGCCGCGGCCTTTGCGCAGCTGGTGAGGAGCATTGGCGAAGTCCGTCATCCAGAGGGGCCGCGAGACCATCTGCTGTGGCGATTGCATCCGGAGCGCTGGCTGGAGTCGCTGGTGGTAAGAAATGTCGGGGCCATCGATGAACGGCTCGATCCCGCTTGTTTGTATTCCCAGGTACCGGCGTTTTCGGCTTCTGATCGCGCCATGATCGACGTTCTTACGGTCACGCGCGAGGGACGCCTGGCGGTAGTCGAGCTCAAGGCCGATGAAGACATCCACTTGCCTCTGCAGGGTCTTGACTACTGGTCTCGGGTGGAATGGCATCAGGCGCGAGGAGAGTTTCAGCGCTTTGGATATTTTCCGCGGCGAGAGCTCTCAGACAGGCAGCCCTTGTTGTTTCTGGTGGCGCCCGCACTGCACGTACACCCGGCAACCGATACGCTCCTGCGCTACATTTCACCGGAGATTGAGTGGGTACTGGTAGGAATTGACGAGCGTTGGCGGCAGGGAGTGAGGGTAGTACTCAAGAAGCGTGCTCAAAAGGCGAACTTGCCGCACAGCCACCGAGACGGAGACAAGACGGAATCCTTCGCCAACGCAGGCTAGAAATAAATACTTAGAGCACTCTTTCATGCGCATATCCCCCGGCCTCGAGGGCAGAGAGCAATTCTGCAATGTGATCCGGACCTCGAGTCTCCATGGTGATGTCAATGGCCGTATCCCCCAAGTTCACGCCGTAGTAGGCACGGTCATAGGAGGTTTCCACAATGTTCGCTCTATGATTGGCCAGAATTCCTGTGACCTTGTGCAGAGCGCCTGGGTAATCGGGAAGATGGACCCTTAGGCGTACCAGGCGGCCATCTTTGACGAGGCCGCGCTCGATGATTCGCGATAGCAGGGTGACGTCCATATTGCCACCGCAGACCAGGACGGCGATTTTCTTCCCTGCCATCTTTATCTTGTGATTGATCACTGCGGCGATGGCGGCCGCGCCGGCGCCTTCGGCCAACATTTTTTCGCGTTCCAACAAGAGGAGCACTGCGTTCGCGATTTCTTCTTCGTTGACAGTGACAATTTCGTCCACGTATTTCTGGACCAAAGGCAAGGTCCGGTCACCGGCCCGGCGGACGGCGATGCCGTCAGCGATGGTCGCAGCCGGAGCAAGGGTCACGGGCTTGCCCTCCGCCACGGCAACCTTCATGGAGGGCAGGCGGGTTGTCTGCACCCCGACTACCTGAACTTTAGGGTTTGTTTCCTTGATGGCGCACGCAACGCCGCCGATCAGGCCCCCTCCGCCAATGGGAACGACAACAGCCTCAATTTCGGGATGTTGCTGGAGCAGTTCAAGTCCCAAAGTTCCCTGGCCTGCAATCACGGCGTCATCATCAAACGGGTGGATGAAGGTCAGATGCTGTTGTTTGCCGCGGCGGACAGCTTCTTCGCAGGCCTCATCGTAATTCGCGCCGTAAAGAACGACCTCTGCACCGTAGGCTTTAGTCGCCGACACCTTGATCAAAGGTGTGGTGAGGGGCATGCAAATCTGGGCGCGGATGTCACGGCGGCCCGCATGGTATGCCAATCCCTGGGCGTGGTTTCCGGCGGATGCCGCAATCACACCGCAGGCGCGCTCCTCCGGAGTGAGAGTCAGCAGTTTGTTCAGTGCACCCCGCTCTTTGAAAGCGCCGGTTCTCTGGAGGTTCTCTAGCTTCAGATAGATAGAATTGCCGGTGAGCTGGGAAAAAGTGTCGGAGAAAGTACAAGGCGAAAGATAAATGGACTGGCGAATGCGATCTAGGGCGGTTTTGACGTTCTCGAGACTGATCATCTGGGTTTAGTGGTGATCGGTGCATTTTACTAGGCATGCTCGAAAACATTCTGACTATTGCTTTATGACTCCGGCCATGCGCCCAGCAGGCGTCGCACGTCTACTAATTGGCCCAGGTGGTAGGCGTTGTGGTCGGCCACCAACAGGGCTTCTCGCAGGATGGTCTGCCCGTCGCCCCAGGGGATGCGGGCGAAGAGGTCGGTCTTGGGATTCGCGACCAGAGATTGCATGGCTTTCAGATCTTTGCGGAAGGTAGCGATGCTTTCGTTCCACGCCGATGCACTGGGCGGCGCTTCGGTGCGCGGCCAATGGCCCACGGGCCATTCAGGTGAGACGTGTTTAGAGTTACGGCTGAACTCTAGGATGTCCCATTGAGCGATGCGCATGTGCTCGAACAGCATCCAGGGGGAGTGGGGCAGGCCGGCGGGCTTGCGGCCACGAAGATTGGCCGGGAAGGCGGCAATGACATCGTCAAACTTCGCGTGGGCGCCGCCATCGCTAAGGAGATAGAGGAGGTGGTCCCGCAGTGCTTTTGTGTCTTTCATAATTTCCTCCGGAGATTTATTGGAGCATACCCGTAGACGCGGTCGGTTCGAAGCAGCTAGCATCCTCTGACTTCGCGCGAGACCGAGCGAACGAGCGACGGTCGCACTAGGATGACGATCGAGG
>Ga0210401_10007502_pt1 | contig 10936 bp, 8 predicted proteins | sample IncBWH32MmetaG_FD_150866 | JGI IMG/M metagenome (GOLD analysis project Ga0210401, IMG submission 150866) | Forest soil microbial communities from Barre Woods Harvard Forest LTER site, Petersham, Massachusetts, United States - Inc-BW-H-32-M | ecosystem: Environmental > Terrestrial > Soil >... | reverse complement strand
ACTCGGATTTCCCTTGGCTGCCTCCAAGCCTGTCTACCGTTGTTGAACATGTCTGACATCAGATAACGGGTCAATTCCGCCATCAATGTACTCGCCACCGCCCGTTCTCAAGAAGCAGACTTGTTCCCTGGCCGCCAGGAGTGGCATTGCTGTCAAAAGCCGCTTGGTCGTCCGCAACATTCATGCAGTCCATGCAGTAGACGGTGCTTCCGTTGGATTGATTTGTCAACAGCGCTAATTGCAAATAAAAGACGGGATCGAGCTGCACAGGAACCTGGAATATCTTGTTGTTCGCGGTAAGACGTTCCAAATAGTGTACGCCGTCTCCTGTGTTTGCGATGTAATTGGAAATTGAGACCGGAGCCCCGAAAGCGAGCTGCGTTTGCGTACCGTTCGTCTGGGCGTCAACTCCAATATACGTGTCGTTCGTATCCCAAGTCGGGCTGGTTCCCGGCTGTGTTGCGAGAGTTTTAGTCGCGTTCGAGTCAACCAGAGTAATAATATGTGTCGGGTCTGAACCCCACGATGCAGGGGAGATTGTGTATATCAGGCGTCCCTTGTATCCCCCTGGGGAACCGCCGGTGCCGGTCAGTTGTACAACCTGCGCACCTACCGCAGGATTGTCATTGCCGACCGAGTTACCGGCGGCGCAATCCACCCAGGTTGGTGACCAACTGTATAATGGATTACACTCCTGAGCGAACACACTGGGGTAAGTATTGCCTGCAGAATTGATAATTCCCCCGGACGTTAGGTTATCCGTGTATAGCGTCGGGGGGTTCCCGCCGCCGCTGTTTAGTAGATCTATTGATTGCGTCAGAATCACATTCCCCGGCCACAACTTCAACGACGGCCAATAGACCGGATTAATGTTTACGGTGTAGATTGAGGGTACAGACTCTGCCTGATCAGTAAAAGAGCATACATTGTTAGCGCAGACGTTTGAGGCGAGAAGTCCAGTTGCAACCGCATATCCTCCGGTGCCATTAGGCGGGGAACTACTGTATCCCGTTTGACGAAGGACATCGTAACTAATGGTGCCCGTGTTTCCGATCTGGTTCCAGAGCACATTGATCGGCCCTGCACCACTGGTGTTAGCATATCCTGCGATATAAGGGGAAGACGGTCCATAGGTGCTGCTATGTACGACAATGTAATACCAGTAATAAAGTGTATACCCGGTATTCGCAAACACAGGGAAAGCTCCCGCCGGGTTTGAGCCGAATTCGTTTGCTTGTCCCCCTTCAACGATCAAACCGGCGTCTCCCGTCCCTAACGGATTGCATGTCCCATCTTGTTCTCCATACACTCCGCTCAACGTTACGTTGTTTTGCTGAAAAACAGTGTTGCTGCGTATCCCGAACTGTGCCGCTCCCTGCACTACAGTGTTGTTGACGGTTAACGTGTTGCCATCCTGATTGTCGATGCCATTCCCCGTGCATTGCAAACTAATGTTGGAGTTCTGGACCCTAATCACGCCAGCGTTTTTTGAAAATGGTCCTGGACCGAGCACTGCGGTTGAGCAAAACGTTTTATCGCATCGTCCCCACGAATAACTGGTTGTGGTGGTAAGGCGGTCCACTACAGCGCTCTGATCGTTGTCGATCTGCACTAACGATCCGAAGCTTGCTCCGGTCACAGAGCTGTTTTGCGGAGCAAGGCCGCTAATATTGGACCCTTGAGAGTTGTCTTCAACGGCAGGCCATGTTCCCCCAACAATACCAGGTGCCACATTCAACCCTTGCACGACAATATTCTGGAACTTATCGCCATTGGTTGGATCACCGAGCATAATGCAAGTATCTTTCATCGCACAGGTCAGGGTCGCACCTGAGGAGTTGACCGTCATCGAAGAGCTTCGGATGGAGACTCGCGCCCTTAACAAATGGGACCCTGGGTCGATCATCACCTGGCGCGAGACATTGCTTCCTGTGCTTGTCGTTGACGCGTCAATGATGGCTTCTTGAATTCCATCTGTTGCCGACCCGATTGCGCAACCTAGCGGGTGTACATAAGCGGCCGTGAATTCAATAGTCCCCTGTGGCGCGCGCGACAAACAGCTTCCGCCCGTAACCAACACGACCTCTGGTGTCCCCGTTCTGCCAATATAGAGGTAGTGCCAAAGATCGGTACCATTTAAGCCCCGTGGGCATGGAGCAAATGTGACCGAGTTAGGCCCAACTTGAATTCCTGCTTGGGGCGCTTGGGTCCAGTTGTATGCAGCAGTATTTGCGAAAGGATAGTTTGGGCTTCCTGGTCCCGGCCCGTTTCCCTCATTGCCCGTTCCGGTACTGCCGCCTGGAAATTGCTGAGAGGCAGGGAAGTTTATTGTCCCGTCGGCGTTGATGGACAACCCCGTCGAGGCGGGAGGTGCTCCGTTGACACTAATGAATAGACTCAGTTTCGCGCTTGGAGCACCAGTAGGGCCTACCGTAGGCTGGGACACCCAAGTTAACCGCTGTGTCGATTTGGCTCCGCTCTGTGGGTCGATTAGCGTTGAGTCGAAGTTAAGCGGTGCTGAGTCCACCAAATTGGAAGCATTGGGTTCAGGGGTGCTCGCAGGCAAATCGATGCCGCCCCCAAAGCTCTGCATCTGTGGAAACAGATTGCTCTGGCTGATCTTTGCAAAATCCGCATCTGTGAATCCATGCAGAAGATCCACGTTCAGATTTGAAACCATTGACGGCGATGCGACCTGGAGCGGGGGGCCGCTCGTTGCGTCCGAAATGAACGAAGGGCCATTCGGCAAGGTGGCCTCATATTGCGGTAGGCGTCCCTGCGGCATCGTGACCGGCAATTCCCGTAGAGAAATGGGAGGGTTGTTTAGCTTCAGACCGCCGAGCATCGAACTCAACTGTTGAAGGGATACGAATTGCCCCGGCCCCATGCCGCCAAGCGTGTCTGCGTTTACTGCCTTCAAGGCATAAGGAACGCTGGCAAGGACAACGCGAGGCCGCTCCACTCCATCGTTCGGAGTCATTCCAACCCATCGCGGCAAGCCAGAGGCAAATATCGACACGGGCATTCCAAGTGGGGTCGTCGAACCCAGCAGAACTGTGATATTTCCGTCCTTGTCCGGAAGAACGTTCTCCATTTCGGACCAAACAGCTTCTCCGCCAGCCTGCTGCTCATACAATGAGAACGTTACGTTCTGCGGACCAGATGAAGAGCTGCCGTTCAGTTCAAGCAAAGTGCTGCTGAATTTTACAAGGAGCGGCACAGACGATTTCAGTGCTGCATTACTCGGAGATGCGCTCTCTTGGGTTTGTGCAGCCAAATTGAGTCCGCACAATAGTGTGAGCAGCAGGGGGAGTATTGCAGGCCTTATCATTTTTCGCGCTCCTAACAAGTCGATTCAGGGTGAGTTCGCTGGAACGAGACTGCACGCACTCGGCCAAGCATTAGAACGAATGGTCGGAGCAGACCGAAGATCGCTGAAGGGGCTTTATTTGCGGAGTGTTAGGTGAGATTTCGCCGCACGAACGCGATGGCCTTGCGCAGGAACATCCTTAGCCTGGTTCCTTTTCGGAATCCGTCACGTTCCCATTCTGAGAGCCGCATAATGAATCGGACAGTGGCGCAGAGGATCGACACCCTAGCCGATCTTCGACTTACTGACCGTAGAATCGCACCCATTCGGTTGCGTTCTTTTGTTTTTTGATCCAACATCGTATTTAGTCCTTCTTGCCTGTTTAGGGAGACAGGTTCTCCGTATTCTAGGTAAGACTCTCCCGGTCGATTGATTTCGTTGTGAGGAAGCGCGAGTCTCAGAATTGAGGCACGAACCTGAATCCAAGGTGTCGTTGAAGAGTACCCTTAGTAAACATCGACTTCAATCGCTCGGTGAAACTTAGAGCCGGATAGCGGCGGCAGTCGTACAAATGTGACCTGCTGTCCGATTCGGGGAATCATGGGAACCATCAGAAAGTTCGGACCGTGCAGAGCCAATGCGAGTTCGATGTTTGGTTCAAGGCGAGTCCAAAGTCACTCCGTTGTCGCTGGCGGCAGTTTGGCATGGATACGCAAGGGAGAAAATGCCCGAAAGAGCATCCACCAAACGCGGATACCTCATCTGGGGCGACCGGGAACTGCAAAAGGGATGATCTTTATTGACTTTGGAAGATGAGACAGGAACTTCAAGAGTGATAATCAGCCCGGATTTCTATGACAAAAACCGGATGACAGTTTTGCATGAAAGATTTGTTCTCGTGTCGGGTCTGGTTCAAAACCAGGACAGAGTTGTGCATGTCCAGGAGAGTGCCTCAACTTTGGATCGCGCGCTGGCACGTTGCCCGCGCAACGCCAGTCTCACGGCTGATTGCTCCCCACGATAAACCGCGCGCCCGCATTGTGCGGATTTGCAGCGCATCCACTGCCACACGTGGGCGTCCGAGTGATTTGCCTTGCCGACGCGCCCGTTCCAATCCGGCGCGCGTGCGCTCCGAAAGCCGGACACGCTCTTGCTTGGCGATCACCGCCAGTATTGAGATGACGGCTTCGCGGAACATGCCCGTGCTGTCAAGGTACTGTTCGGTAAGTGAACGCCACTGGACGCCGTAGCCGGTCAAGCGGTTGAGATGCTGCAAGGTTTCGAGCGCACCTTCGCGTGACAAGCGATCCAGCGACCAAAACAGCAAGACATCGAACTTGCGCCGACTGGCATCCTCGAACATCCGTCGAAATGCCGGCCGGTCAGAGTGCTTGCCCGTGATTTGATCCACATAGATCGTCTCGGCATCCACGTGCCAGCCTAAGACACGGGAAAACTCGCGGAGCTGGGCGAGTTGATTTTCGGATTCCTGCTTGCTGGTAGAGACGCGAGAGTAGATTCCGCAGCGTGTCATCGTCATTGCTTGCCTCCGTTTCGCTTCTTGGGCCAGCGGGCGCGGGCTGCCTTCCGCGCGCGTTTAGATCGTTCGGCTGCGCTCATGGTTTTTGCGGCAGTTGCTCCCCCATGCTGGCCGCGACATGCGGGGCAATATTTCACAACCACAAGCTCAGTGTCAGGATGCACTTTGCAGAATTCCGCCATAGGTTCCTCACTTTACCAGTGCTAAGCATAACCTGGCAGCGGGCGTCATTCGTACAGGTTTCCCTGGGAGGCGATGACGCTGCCTTCCTCATCGAGCAAATCAACATGGTTGCTGCCGCAATAGAGGCAGTACCAGAATTCATCTTGTCCCTCATCGTTGCGGTAGAGACTGAATCCGGTATGGACGGGTGCGAGGATGCCTTGGGCGCAATCATGGCAGCGCCCAAGTTTCGTCGTGCATTCTGTGCGTTCGGTAGTAGTCATTGGCATACAGTTCTCCTTTGCATGAATTTGTGTTGCGTCGCATCACGCGCGGTCACTCCGCGCTGAGGATTTCCACTTCCAGAGACATCAAGGCATCGCGGACGTTATTGCAGGCGTCTTTGACGATGCGCTGAAAGTTTGGCCGCTCGACTGGATTGTCGGTTTCCTTGTCCCAGATCGTGGACAGCAAACCAGTGATTTCGTTCGCCATGCCGTAGCTTGAGAATTCGAGGGTCCGGCAACGGCTGAGGAATCGCTTCTCCAAGTTGTCAGTGGAATTGCACGTGAACACGAAGATCGTGTTCGGCGGAAAGCCCGTCGCATCCAGTTTCGAGAGGAAGGCAAGCTGCGCCGCGTAGCTCATCTGATCGGCTTCGTCCACCAGCACCAGATGAAAACGTACCGGCTTCCAGTCATCCGGTTGCCGTGGGCAGTAGTAGCATTTTTGGCAGACATCTTGCACGGTTTCGAGCGAGCATTCCTTTGCGGCGATGTGATGCAACTCGGCGGGCATCTCCGCTGCAAGCGCGAGTCCCATCGTGGTCTTGCCCGTACCCGATGGCCCGACGAAGAGCCATGCGCTCGGGTACGGGTTGGCTGCAAGTTTCGTGATGATGCGTTTCGCCTTGTCGAGTCCCACAAAGTCAGAGACTCGCTGAGGCCGGTACTTCTCGGAGAGCGGTTGCGGAAAATCGAATGCGGTTTGCATGATTATCTCCCTTCCTCGGCAACCGGCAACGGAGCCGACAGCAGTTGCTTTGCGATCAATTCCTGCTCATGTTGCTTGTTCTGGCGATAGAGCCATTCCCAGTCGGAGCCGAGCACAGCCGAAGAGAGAAACTGGAAGTGCGTTGTGGATTCAATACGCCCGTGGCGACGGCGCACTTGGATGAATCCCATTAGTTCGATACCGTCCACCAGCACCAGGTCATGGCGATACCATCCGCCGAAGTTGCGAATCGTGTTCCCTGTCTTGAACGTAATGGTCATGGCCTACCGTCCTTTCCCGTTGCAGGCAGCGATGAATCGCTCCGCGTTGAATCGTGGATTCGTGGTGTGTAGAGCCTCAGCGAAACGACGGCAGATGGCATCGAAGTTGACTACATCCGTGGGATACAGCTTGCCGTCGTGCTGGTAAGTCTCGAAACTTGGCAGCAGGCGGATCGTCTCAGCAATCAGGCGAAAATCTTTTCGTGACATGGAATTTTCCTTTCCGTGCTAAGCACTGCATAGCATGTGCCCGCAACGCGACGGAGCATAGCGCCTGATTTGCGAATGCGCCATGCATAGCACTGCTAAGCATGTGACCGGAAAGGAAATATTTTTCTTGACAAGTTTTGTGAGTGTGCGCCCGGAAATTCGGCGCTAGCGCTAGAAAGAGAGCACGGCGCGATTGCGCGGGCAGGAATGGCAGCGCATTCGCAAGCAAAAATGCCCGCTCAAAAACGGGGGGCGGGACACCAGGCGCAAGTGCTTGATATTGCGGGTTGCGCGCAGGCGACCAAAGCCCGCCATCAATCGGACGTTTGTGGGCGAGCTACGGCATGGTTTGGAATGCGGACGCGAATCGCGCGGATCGCAGAGAACTTGCCCGCAGCTTTGCCCACAACCGGCAAGGAATCGGCATCCGCAACGCAACCGGCAGCGATCCGCAACGATGTGGCAGGGCGTACACGCGAGTACCGGGGGGCAGACAGGGGAGGGATTGTGCTCGTGGTCTGTGGGGGAGTGTGGTGGGACTACTTTACGTTTTCTTGAAAGGCTGGCCCCCGGTCAACCCCCTTGGCGTGTCTAGCAGGAGGCGGAGTCGCCAAGCGATTCACGCAGAGTCTTGTCCACTAATGTGAGCGCTTCCTCACTGTTATGAATTTTGACGTGGCTGACCCAGATCGAAGCCATCCCGCCGGGTTCGAGAGTGTAAACCTCCGTTGGATTGGCGGCGCCGCCTTGAGAAACGTAAATGGCATGGTCCACCGACAGGCCCGCCATGTCCCAGCCATAGGCGATACCGAACAGAACAGTCTTCAGATAGATAATCAAAGCCGCGAAGACCGCCGCGACAGCCAAAGGGATAATAATGTACCCGCTGACATAATCCAGTTTGTCATGAAGGAAACCTGCGCCATGCCAGAAGCGCGCCAATATTCCGGTAACCGCCAGCGGCATCGACATGAGCCATACAATCCACGGTGTTTTCACTTTGCCAAAAGAGCCGTAGATCGGACCCAACAGCAGCTGAGTGAGCCGCTGCACCGCGAGCGCCAGCCCAAGGAGCAGGAAGATCTCGTCATCAATCGAAACGATATGGACGATCCGGGAGATAGATGCGTTCTTGAGATTGTACTTAAATCGCCACCGAGTCCAGAGCGCATAGGTACTGAGCGCGGGCACCACGAGCGCGACACCACCGACGAAGATTTCGTAGGCGACCATATTCCCAAAGAACAGACCATGAAACATCCATGAGTCCGCAAAGAAAAACCAGTAGTCGTTTATATACGCCGCCGTAACTAAGGTTGCGAAAAGAGGCAAAACGCCCAGCAGAAGAAACGCGCCCCAGGTATTCGCAATATAAAAAAGTGCTGACGCTAACACGACCACTCCGGCTAATGCCAGAGGACCGGAGCCCGGTCCGTAATTCCGTGTCTCACCCCACAAACCCGACAAAATGCCAAAGTTCCAAGAAACGGCTGCAACTGCCACGATGAAGGACAAAAGTGAGAGCGCAATCGTTACTGGCAGAGGAAGCTTGTATTGCTTCGCATTCAGGATGGGAGAGTTCAGGCAGATCAGTAACTTTATGCGATTGCGCACCGGGTCTGGCGATTGCAGAACGACATTGGCTGCGTGGCTGTGACAGACGACGAAGAACGGGCCGTCGGGGTGTGCCGCTGCCAGCGTCTCGAACTTCTTAACGCCTTCGGCTCGGGCAAAAGCGGAGTTTCCTCCCGACCACTTTACTCTGTCATAGTCGAACATGCCGGGGAATTGGCCTTGTAGTTTACCTTCCATCCAATCCCAGATTTTGAAGTTCGACCAGGTGCCATGTATGAAAACGACGAGTGGACGCTGAGACATGGAGACCTCAATGGCGACGATTGTACTCGATTCATGTTTCAGCAGAGCAATATCAGCAACAACTGTCGATGCTCTCTGCACATGGAAAGTGCTCTGGCGCTGGCGGAAACGATAACAGCCAGAATCTGTTCAACGCTCATTCCCCTTCAAGCCATTTGCGGGAGCTTTCGCGGGGGGTTTGCAAACCAGTGCAGAACACCATTTCTCGAAGTAAACGTCTCAGCCGTTTACCGGGGAGAAGCGTCGAAATCTCAGTCACTCTCTGTGCCGCCAAGCTAGGTCTTGTTCGGAAACCCAGATCGCCGCGTTGAGCAGCCTTTGCCCAGTATGCCAAGAAAAAGGGTTCGACAATATCGGAGAATATCACGGGTTTGTTTACAGCGAACTGTTCGAGTTCCTGCGCGAACCCAATCTGAAACGCCAATGATTGAAGTAAGGGGGAGTGTAAGATACTTCCGAGATACACAACTAGGCGTACACCAACGCGGTTTGGCTGATTCAGGGTCTCATAAAATTCCTTCCAATCTGGATCAGGTGGTTCGAACACGCTCGCCATTGCGTCCGCAAATTCTTTCCAAACGTCATTTTGTGTTGAGCTTTTGGCCAACAACATCGCTTTGATTCTCTCTTCGTCCTCGGCAACTGAACGATCAAATCGAAGAGTAGCCAATCTCAAAACCAGAGGCACAAGAGCAATGTAAAATCCGATTTCTTTGAGCGCTTGATTAGCAATCGTCTGGGAAATCTTTAATTGGTCATCGTCGGACATTATCCCAAGCACTCCCAAATCGGTGGGTCGGACAGAAGGCATACTAATCATCAGGTCAGCCACTTCTATCGCTGTCTGCCAGTCTTCCGACAGCAACGCGGGAGCGATAAGCATCCAGGCGAACCACCGGATAACGGTCGATACACCTGCCTCGTCAGGTGGTTGGTCAAGCGCACGGCGCGTCCAGATACTTGCTGCAACGGAATCGCCTATTCCCTGTGCGAACATTGCCAATCGAATAAAGAGGAGCGACTCATGGATTGGTTTGTACAAGTCTGCTGAGATATTGTCTGAAGCCAAGAACATTCCGCGACGCGGGCTTTCACTCTCTTTAAGCATCCCGACCCCAAAATACCCCGCCACATGAAGAAACAGCAGGAATGCTTGGGTCCACATTGTGTTCTCTTTAGCCTGCATCAATATCCGGACTGCTTCTTCGACTGCGTAGAATGAGGCTTTACGATCCCCCGCGAACCACAAAGCAATTGAATGCTCACCTAAAGCTTCAGCCGTTCTAAGAGGCTCCAATATCTCCGCCCTCGACAGCTCCACGGCCTGTGCTGTGTACTGTGTAGCCTCGTGGACGTTTGACCGAGAAATCCCTTGGCTGAGCGTCAAAAAAACGTTTCTTCGCCAGAGTGAGAAGCCCTTGACCTTGAGCGCTAACGCCTTCCCGAGCCACACAATGGCCTCATCCCACTCCTCTGCATACGCTAACTGCCTTCCCGTTACCTCTAACAGTAGAAATCGTTCGTCATCTGAATCAGCGTCTGCAAGGGCAGCGTCGGCACGACGAAGGGCTTCAGTGAGCTTCCCGAGGTTTTCGGCCAGAATGACAATCTGAGTGCGGATGGCTGCGCCGCGCAATAGAGGGAAGTCAAGATCGGTCGCGGTGCGCTCGATGACTCCGAGAAGTTTTTCCGCCTTTTCCCATTCCCGCTCTGACTCCGGCTTACGATACTCCCGCAACCACACTGCGTCGCACAGAATGGCGGTGTTGTCCTTGGCTAGATCGGATACCTTCAAAGCGACCAGTTGCTTCGGCGTAAGCTGAGAAATCGTAGCCAACCAGTTCTCAACATCCTCGTATGAAGCGCTACGGTTCGCAGTGATCCAAAACGTCATTTCAATTCGAGCATTTTGTGGAACCTTGAGTCTTTTGCCATTCGGCAAACGGATGCTGTCGCCGCCCCCTTCCCGCAGAGCTACTAACAAATATTTGTTTGCCCAAGAAGGTTTGGAAAAAGCAAATTGGATTATGAGAAAGCTCGCAGCCATGAAACGTCCCCATTGAACCTCAGGGGACTCTGGCGTCTCAATCAACCGATCAAAGTCCTCAAGCAAGAACGAAACATCGCGGCCTTTTTTGTAGAAGGCTCCGATTTGCAAAGCTCGCAGGAAGAGCCGAAGGTTAATGTCAATCTCGACCGGCAGCGTGTCATGAGACCAAATCTCCGAAATTCCCCAATGATCGACCGCTCCTTGTTGGTCCGCACTTACCAAAGCTTGAATCAACAGAACAACCGCTCGTTGTAGAAGGCTGGCCTCGACAAAATGAAAGAATGCCTTAACGACATCCGTTGGATCGAGCTTCTTCTTGCTCATGACGAGCAAAGCCAAGGTTGCGTGGACGCCACGTCTAGTTCTTGATTCCAAGTAACCAGAAAGTGAGTTGTCCAAAAGGGCTGAAAGCTGGTATCTGCCTCCCTCACTTTCATGCACCCACAGGCCCTTTAACTGCTCCAGCTTTTCTAGACTCAGCGTAAGCTTTTTCGGTACTAGGCTTATCGCTT
>Ga0210401_10007500_pt1 | contig 10937 bp, 6 predicted proteins | sample IncBWH32MmetaG_FD_150866 | JGI IMG/M metagenome (GOLD analysis project Ga0210401, IMG submission 150866) | Forest soil microbial communities from Barre Woods Harvard Forest LTER site, Petersham, Massachusetts, United States - Inc-BW-H-32-M | ecosystem: Environmental > Terrestrial > Soil >... | reverse complement strand
TCCAGATAGAGTTGGGTGTGAACGCTTTTGACGCTCGCTGTCTCCGCTCCGTCTCTATGGTCCGCATTTCTACCCGAGAGTATCGACAAATCATAACCGGACCAGACATCGAGGAGATCGAGATTGTTTGTTTCTCTGGCATATGCCAGCGCTTCGGAGACGGCGCCGAGGCGGCGCGATATCGCCGTCCGGAGATTTCGCGCTTTCAAATTGTCGACATTGGTCTTCAGTGAAAGCTCGAGATGCTCGAGAGCGCGATCAAAACGCGAACGGCGGCAATCGATCTCTGCGAGGTGGCAACTCGCCGCCGATTGCCAGGGATAGTTCCATGTGGCTTTGTAGTACGCCGCGTAGGCTTCTTCCCACCGCTCCTGATACTGGAGCGTCAGGCCGAGATAGTAGTACGCATCGCCTTCGGCGGGATTGGGGTTTCGTCGGGTCTGTCTCTGAATCGCGCGCTGAAAGTGGGCCTCTGCTTCCGAAAACAACCCCCGTTTCAACTTCAGCAGTCCCATGGCCGTGTTGCATCGGCTGTCGAGCGGATCGCGTTCCAGCGCTTCTTCCCAGTACGGCTCTGGATAACGCGTGGCATGTCGGTATTGCTCCAGATGCAGACCAGTAATGTAGAGCTCGTCGTTTGAGGCGATATCCTTTGGCGGCAGAGGCTCTGTGGCCAGTTCAGGAAGATTCGTTCCCCTACGAACTTCCGGCGGAGTGTACTGGATAATGTCTTGGCCGTTACTGGTACGCAACCGCACGGCCGCCTCGCCATCAGCAGTGACTTCGCGAATATAGGCTTTCCCGGGCTCCAGCGTGCAGATATCTTCCAACACGGTTTTCCCGCCCGCTGTGACGAGCCATTTTGCTTTCTCGAAGGTCTCTGTAACGCAAACGCCGATCTTCAACCTTCCATCAACCGGTTCCACGCTGAGGGCAGCGAATCGGTTGGCGTTCTTAGCGGGACCGATCTGCTGAATCGGGTACCAGTACTGGCTCCAGGTCCGAGTTTCATACGGGAAGAGCCAGGAAAAGTCCGGTTGATTGTCGGTGAACACTCCCGCCATCAGTTCGATGTAAGGCCCGTCCGAATCTGTGAGATTTCGGTCCCACGCGTATCCAAACTCAGCATCACCCCAGGTCCAGAGCTTCTTTCCGGGCGCGATGTGACGATTTGCAAAATGAACTACGCCTGCTTTCTTTTTGTGATCATATCCGCCGAAGAAATCGAACTTCGATTCCGTCACCATATACGATGTGGGCACGGGGATGTTTTTGTACCAGGAGAGGTCCACTCCCTTTCGGTAATCGGCCCCGTAGTAGAAGTTCCTGGCAATGGGAAAAGACGAAACCGCTCGTTTCGCATGATCTGCTACGTAGGTGACGTCAGGCGGGAAGAATGCCTGGTAATCATCATGCACGCGGATTCCGACATTCGCCCACCAAAGAAACGTCTGCACAAAAGGAGTCCGGTTGTACACCCGGGCCTTTGCTTCGATATACGATTTGCCCGGATGCAGGCAGATCCCCACCATGCCTTTCATGCGCTGCATCGGTTCGTGCTCACTCAACCAGACCGTGACGCTTCCATCCGCACTGTGTTCGATTGAGTGTTGCACGGGCATATAGGTGGAGGGGCGATGGTGCTGTGGCCAGTTGAACTCGACACCTCCGGAAATCCAAGGGCCGAGCAGTCCTACGAGTGCCGGTTTGATCACGTTCTGCCGGTAAAAAAAATCATAGCGATTGGTCTTATCTTGACCAACGTGAATACGGCCCCCAATTTCCGGAAGAATCATCAAATGCACATATTCGTTCTCGAGGAGGACTGCTCCGTAGGTCCGCTCTGATTTTTCGTTAGAGACGCGATCAGTGATCGGATTCGGGTAGACCTTGCCGCTGCTTCCCTGATACACCCGCTTCTCAAAGAACATCGGATTCTTATCGGGCGGTTGCTCGGGATAGGTTGGGATGACAATGCGTTCTTCCCACGCACGCACGCTCTTGCGGTCCGATTTAGTCACCGGTGCATCTCCTATATCGCAACGAACTGCCTTTCTTACGGAATCCACACAGTTGTGAACGCCGAAAAGCCTGTGGGACGCATTACATCAAACTCCACTCGTGTCGCCCCGTCTTTTTGTTCGAATCGAAGGAGAACGGATATCGACTGGCCTGGACTCAACGCCGGAAGCGGAGTTTCACGGCATTCGAGCGGAATGCGGGCGAACCCATAAAGAATTCCACGCAGCGTATAGCCAGTGAGCCTGTAGCCAGGGACGGAATCGCGGGATCGCACTTTGAGGGTGAATGAATTCGGGTTACCGGTGCAGTCCAGCGATTCGATGGGACTGGATTCCTCACGGAGCACTGCGTAAGACGGCTTGCGGTCCCCCAGCAGGTCGACGACGCCGTGGATGCGCTGCTTCATGACTCCTGTGCCCTTATCGCCAATGTGCGTCCGGTAGTCGTTGTAGCAGAAGAAAATCAAGCCGCCCACGTAATTGGCTTCGCGGCACACCCGGGTATGATCGCGGAGGACCTGGATTCGGCGGTTATCTCCTTCAGGCCGGTCTGGTGTGCAGGCACAATAGCCATACTCAGAGATCACAATGGGCTTGTCGGGAAAGGCTTGGTGAATCTCTTCGAGATTGCGGCGGAGGTCGTCCGGCGTACCCGGATACCAACTCTCGTAATATTCATTCCACTCGATGAAGTCCATCACCTGGGTCACGTCGTTTTCAGGGTGGCGCTGCAACGAGTTGGATGCATAGGACCGCAATCGCCGCGGATCGAGACGGTTGGCTTCTTCGTACATCCGCTTGGCAAACTTGTAGGCGGGAGGATTTTGGCCATTGATCTCGTTGCACAGTCCCCACGAAAAAATGCAAGGATGGTTACGGTCGCGAGTAATCATCTCCTGCAACTGCTCAAGACCGTTCTGCATGATGTCCGCATCCGGCTCGTCCTTCATGCCCTTGAAGGTGTCAGGCCCCCAGGTCGGCACCTCCGTTTGAATAAAGATGCCGTGCCGGTCGCAGTAGTCGAGAACGCGCTTGTCCTGCGGCCAATGTACACGCGTAAAGACGCAATTCAGATTCTTCAGATCATCATGGTCGTGGTCGATCCATGAGGTCGGTTCTGCCATCCCATAGTTTGGGTTGCTTCCCGCCATGCGCTCGACACCCATCAGCCGCACGCGCTCGCCGTTCAACCAGAACGCGCCATCTTTGACTTCGATACTGCGGATGCCGAACGGAGTGGTGGCTTGGTGCGAGACCTCCTCGCCAGTCAGAACCACTGAGAGGAGGTACAAATCGGGAAGGTCAAAGTTCCAAAGTCTGGCGTTGGCAATCTGCGCCGTCGGCAAAGCGGCGGTCACGGATTTGCCTGAGGCAACGCTGACTGGGGCTGTTTTGCTCTCCTGGAGCACGCTTAAACCGGTACGCTCTTCCACGGCGTGAACTGCCAGTTCCCCCTTGAAATCGTGCTCTGCGGCATTTCGAATCACAACGGAGACGTCGAGTTTGGCCACTCCACTTGCAAGATCAGGAACGGCGTCCACATCGACGCGCTCGACGTAGACTCTCGGGCTTATGAGCAAACTGACGGGCCGGTAGATGCCGCCGTCGTGCGTCCAATCGCTGGAGTGACCGCGTGGCAGCATGTGCGAATCAAAATCAGAATTCACCATGACGGCCAGCAGGTTGTTAGGGCCAGGATGCAGAAAGCGCGTTATATCGAGGTCAAACGCCGTGTAGCCCTTGCACAGGTGTTTGCCGACTTCATCACCGTTCACCCAAACCGTCGCGGAATGAAAGACCGCCTCGAACTCAACTCTGATGATCCGGTCGCTCCACTCGGGCGGAAGCTCAAACCTGCGGCGGTACCAGGCGATGCCAAAGTACTCGGGGGAATCCTGCGCAATCTGCCATGTGTGTGGGACAGTCACCATGTGCCAGCTATCGGAAGTCTGGGCGGGCGTGTACCAGGCATCGGTTTGCCCGACTTTGTCGGCGTCAATGCGGAATTGCCAGAGGCCATTCAACGACACACGTTTTGTTTGTGAGTCCAACCCGAGAGTTGTTCTGGCGCGGGAAGGGGCAGCACCGGAGGAGAGCGCGGCTGCCCCCAGAACCGACGATGCTGACTTCAGAAAATGGCGGCGTGTGTCCACAGGAAAGGCTGTCGTGTACGTTAACGCTCCAGAAAGGTTAGCCCTGCCGGTCGTCGGCTGTCAAACGAAAAAGTGATGGTTTCAGAACCGAGAGCGACCTGCTCACGACACCCGTTCGCGTCCATTCCCGTGGGCGGAAACGGCTATACGATCGAGAAACAACTCGAGATTCGATCGCATCACGATGTGAGGATTCAGCTTAATGCGATGGGGCGGGCATCGTCCCTCTACCAGGAAATGGTGGAGGGCTTCGAACGCCATGCGGCCTTGCGCCTCCGGCCGTTGATAGATCGTCGCCAAAATCCTGCCAGATTTGAGGAAAGGTACGAGTTGCGGAAACAGATCGGTGGTTACGAGGGCAATGCGACGTTCAGGGTCCAGTTCCTCGAGCGCCTGGATGACCGTCATCGAGTTTGCCGTGCTCACATAGATCGCTTTCAGCGAATCATCACGAGCCAGAAGCTTTCTAGCTTGACTATAGGCCGCGCTCTCGTCGTCATGCGTCTCAATCACATTAGAAATGCTGAGCGCGCCATTAAAGGAACTGAGGGCGTGCTTAAATCCGCGGACCTTTTCGGAATGATCGATGGTTGACAGGTCGCCCGTGAAAACGCCAATGGTGCCGGAATCCCGCACGATCAGGTGGAGGAGTTCCGCAACCATTCCGCCGCTGACGAAGGAATCTGTTGACACTGCGGTCAGGCGTTCCGTTCCCGGCGCATCCGTGACCACACATACCACCGGAATCCGTTTTTGTGCGGCTCTGCGGATCCAAACCTTCAACTGCGCAGGATGACCGGGAGAGATGATGATTCCCTTACTGCCGTCCTCAAGAACCTCGCGAAACAGTTCCTCGTCCCCTTCCCCAAGTACGGGATGAGTGCGAAACTGCAGTTCGACGCCTGCCTGGAAGGGTCTCGCAGCATCACGAATCCCGGCGCGCACAGCGTCATAGAACGATCCAATACGCTCTGGAAGATTAATGGCGACGCGAACCTGGCGTGGTGCCTTTAAATAGCGAGCGGCCAGATTCGGCCTGTAACCGAGAGTCTGAGCCATCTTCAGCACCCGTTCCTTCGTGATTGGGTTGATGCCGCCGCGTGAGTGGATGGCTCGATCCACCGTTCCGATGGAAACACACAATGCCTTGGCAATGTCCTTGATTCCGACAGGCCGGCCTACTCGTGGGGTCGGTTCCAGCACGCGAGCATCGTCATCATTCCCCAGCGACTGCGATTCCGGATCGGTTTTCGCCTTTTTCGGCATAAACCCCGTCCTGAGGGCTATTTACGGGTACGTTTACGATCCTAAGTATACCCGCATTCGATTCAGCGCAAAACACCTTGGACGACAAACGTGTAAACCGACTTCGGATAAAGATTCGCTTCGAGCAGCTTTCGGCCCTCACGCTCGGCAAGCTGCAACACTTGATTGTGCTGCTTCCAGTCAGGCACGCTTGCGCTCGGATCCGTAGTCGTCGCGATCACCTGGACTGTGTCTGCAAACGAGGCTAGGTTTGACAAGTCAAGTTTGATTGGCTCAGCAGAATTGCCAGTGACCTTGATCACGACGAGCCGGCTCGAACTGGGATCGAATGCGGCAATCGAATCTGGATCAGCGACATCGATGAGGTGATATCCAGGTCGGAGATAACGCGTGAATTGCCCGAACACGAAGAACTTGCGGTTCACCCGGACAAACCCGGTCTCTTGCTGACTAGGCTGATCATTCGTATCTACGTAGTTTGCGTTGATCAAACCCCAGCCGAAGTCACGGACATCGGGCTCCACGGGCTGCCAGTAAACCCAAGCGGTCGGTTGCAATTCTTTCACATCGCGAATGATTTCCTGCGCTAGCGAGTAGCCGGACGCATCTCCGTCGCCGTACTCGGAGAGCCATCTTGCCTTGTCTGTGGCGGCGCGGCGGAGTTCGACGCGGTTTGGGCCGCGATAAGGCTCAGTCCCGTTGGAGTATCCATGGATATTAAGCCGTCCGACCCGAAAGCGTGTCGCTGAACCGTAGGCCTTCCATGAGTTCAGGCCCGCATCCATATTGTTTTCGTCTGCTGCTGCGATCGCAACGTCTTTCAGCCCTGCTTCGTCGAGAGCTCGGCGCAGGCGCTGCAGTACCGCCTCCTGTGTTGGGGCGTCGAAATGGCACCCTTCTTGTCGGTTAGGATATTTCCACCAATTGGCTGAAGGCTCGTTGAATGGCTCGACCGAATGGAATTTGATCTGCCACTGATCCGCGGCGTGTCTCGCGACAGCGGCGAGATACAAGGCAAAGCGATCATAATTGTCCGCAGTCAGGCAGTCGCCGCCTGTGTCGCTTCCGGCGGTACTGCGATTTGCGTTCATCCACCACATTGGAGAGTCCGAAAACATTTCGAACAGATTCGCGCCGCGATCCCGCGCTTTCCGCATCATCGTGCGCTGGTTCTGGTCTGCCGACCAAGTCCAAGTTTTCGAATCGGTATTATTAGAATCCGTCCAATATCCATGAATGTCCATCTGCCATTGCAGTTTCGCCCCTTTGTTCTCGCGCGGCTGATTGATCCCTCCGCCTCCGACGTTGTAGCGAACGATATTCAATCCGAGGCCCGGAAAACCGTCCCTTTCGTTAGACGTGTAGACCAAGTCGGCGTAGTAGTCGGCATTCAGTGAGCCTCCAACCGCGCGTGCCCACCAGGCGAGCGAACTTCCCCATCCTTCCCAGCTTCCCAGATCGTGAGAGCTGTCCAGTCGGACATACGCGGACGATTCCGCATCTGGCAGTTGTTCGAGGTTTTGGACGAAATATGGCGTCGGGATCAAAGCCATGATTGTCATCGCAGCTAGATGTAATTTTCGCATGATCACCTCATGTTCGACTGATGCGTCCCATGGCTCAAATCCTCGCTTTGCGCCCAGAAGATGGCCCATGGAACCTATCCCGGTAACGTACACGCTACAATAGGACGCTGCAAGCGACAAAATCTTGGAGAAGGGGTGAAGCGCCGAAGTTCAGCAACCATGCTCCTCGCGCGCCTGGCCCCAACTGTAGTAAGAATTGTGGGACACATTGCATGAACTTTCCGCGCCGCACTTTCCTGGGATCCTCTTTGTTACTGCTCGGAGACCGACTTACGGAGGCGCTGACCACTCCACTGTGGCGATGGACCAACGCCCTATTATTGGAAACCAAATCACCGGACAACCCTGTCTCCTCTGTTCAGTTTGTTGATGTCGCAGCCGAAGCGGGATTGAATGTGCCGAATGTGTGGGGAGGAGTGGATCGGAAGCGCTACATTATCGAGGCGAAGGGCAGCGGAATTGCCTTCTTTGATTATGATCAGGACGGCTGGCTGGATATTTATCTGACGAATGGAACACGGCTCGGCGCGAAGTGGCCGGAAGGCAAAGCTCCCAGTTCGCAATTGTTCAAGAATAATCGTGACGGAACCTTCACCAACGTCACGGAACAATCCGGATTAGCCCGCACAGGCTGGCAGACGGGTGTTTGCGTCGGTGATTACGACAACGATGGCTGGGATGACCTCTTCTGCTGTTTCTGGGGCCACAACATCCTGTTCCACAACAATGGAGACGGCACATTCAGCGATGTCACTCGCAAAGCCGGCCTCTACAACGAACAGATTCGCTGGGGCGCGGGTTGCACATTCCTTGACTACAACCGCGACGGACATCTTGATCTGTTCGTCTGCAATTACATCAAGCTTGATCCCGAGCACATTTCTGCTTCAGGCGACGCTCCCGTTTGTAACTGGAAAGGAATCCCTGTGATGTGCGGTCCGCGGGGGCTTCCCGCCGACACCAGCGTTCTTTATCACAACAACGGAGACGGGACCTTCACTGATGTTTCCGAGAAAGCAGGCATTCTGAAACCAGGCCCGCGCTACTCCATCACCGCGGTCTCGTACGACTTCGATAACGACGGATGGCCGGACATCTACGTCGCAGTAGACTCGGAAGCGAGCATCCTGTTTCACAACAATCACGATGGCACTTTCACTGACATTGGAGTGATGGCTGGTTGTGCCTATAGCGAGAATGGCCACGAGCAGGCCGGGATGGGCGTTGCCGTGGGCGATTACGATTGCGACGGCTGGCTCGATATTTTCAAGACGAATTTTGCCGATGACACCTGCAACCTCTATCACAACAATGGCGACGGGACGTTTAGTGAGGTAACATCCACTTCGGGCATTGCGACGAATCAGAAATACGTGGGATGGGGTTGCGGGTTCATCGATTACGACAATGATGGCTGGACCGACATTTTACAAATCAATGGACACGTCTATCCGGGGATCGAGTCGCATGACGTGGGGCAGACTTTCAAAAACCCGCGCATCCTTTATCGAAACATGGGCAATGGACAATTCAAGGATGTTTCGGCGGGAACGGGACCCGGGATCAACGAGCTCTACTCCAGCCGAGGCGCAGCCTTTGGGGATTATGACAATGACGGCGATATCGACGCGCTCATTCTGAATATGAATGACTTGCCGTCCCTGCTGCGCAACGACGGAGGAAACAAACAGAATTGGATCAAGATCAAACTCCTGGGAACCCAATGTAATCGCACCGCAATCGGCGCGCGTGTCCGCGTGGTCACGGGGAGTCATTCGCAGTTGGACGAGGTCCACAGCGGCTCCAGCGTGATGTCGCAGGGTGACCTTCGGCTACATTTCGGAATCGGAAAAGCTGCAGTTATAGATCTGATCGAGGTGAAGTGGCCGACCACCCAGAAGATCGAGCGTTTCACCCAAGTGAAGGCAAACCAGATACTCACGATTCGCGAGGGCTCTGGTATTGTCGCGAAGAAGTAATCAATCGCACTTGTCGTTTCGTTTAGTTTGTATTGGACTCGCGCATCTTGTACACGAACTGCTGAATCTGATTCTGTTCCTTATTGGTCGCATCCGATTCGCTCTGGCGCAGCTTCTCGAAAACCGCAAACTCTTCTTGCGCACGAGCTTGATTCCCAAGTCGTGCCAAAGCCTGTCCCAAACGATAGTGGGTATTCGCCTCGTTCGGACTGATTTTGAGGGCCAGTTCATACTGCTCGGTTGCTTCCGTGTATTTGTGCTCGTCGCTATACAAAACGCCCAGCTGAAAGTAAGCTGCCACATAATTGGGATCGAGTGTCACCGCGCGTTTTAAGAGAAATTCGACTTGGGAATCCCGATCTGCCTGCGATTGGCTCTGACTTGTCTTCCACACACACACTGCCAGATCGTAATGGAGCTCGGCGCTCTGCGTGGCATGGCCGAGAAACTTCTGAATTCGCGAACGGATTTGTTCCGCCAACGACGGCGAGGCCCCGTCGCACGCTTTACCGAGAAAAGTCAGGGGTAGAGGGCTGGAAGGTGCCAGGTCGGACGCCCGAAAGAAAGCTCGAACGGCGGCGTCCGTCTCTCCGGCGCCGTAAAAAGCTATACCCATCCCATTGTTCAGCTGAGCCGATTCCGGAAAACGCTGGGTCCCAGCTTTGAACACTTCAATAGCAGGCGCGAATGTTTGATGGAGCAGCAACTCTGCGCCCCAGTTCAAAATGTTCTGCTCACTGGGCTCCATGCGCGCCGACTGCTCGTACTGTGCGGCCGAAGCAAGATAGTTTCTCGACTTTTCTTCAACCTCGCCGAGAAGGCTGTGCAACTCCGCGGAGTCGTGCAAACCAATGAGGCCCTGGAGCTGATCGCGAGCTTCGTCCACCTTGCCAATCTGGTCAAGGGCTAAGGCTAAGTCGTAGCCATTATTGTAAGCCGCGGGATCGGCCTCCAGTGCGCGCTTGAGGAAAGGGATTGCGAGGGCAACTTTCCCCGTTTGGATATAGAACTCACCCAGGTTGTGATTGGCGTCGTAGCCGTTGGGGTTCAGATCAACAGCCTTTTTAAACTGGATCTCAGCTTCGTCGTCGCGATGAAGTGCAAGTAGGTTCGTGGCCAGCGCTGTCCGCGCTTCCGCTAGATTCGGATTCAGTTGAACCGCTTTGGCCAAAAACCGATTCGCGTTCTCTTGCTCGCCCTGCGCGACATAAACGAGCCCCAGCAATTCGTTTATCTCGAAACTCCTGGGAGCCGTGCGCACCAGCGCCTCGAGCTGTTTCTGCGCCGCCGCGTATTGTTGAGCTTTGTACGCCCGCAGCGCGGACAGAAATTGGGGACTCGTACCGCTCTGCGCTTGCTTGTGATCTGATTTCGGTGCGGGTTGTTGCGAAGTCTCTGCAGATGCTTTGTATCGGACACCGAAAAACAGTATTCCTAGCACGATCACAGGCGTCAACCGGGACGAGATCAGAGATTTCCTAACGACACTACTCATCTTCACATCCGGAGAGATCGCGGAGCGCCGCCATGCAGCTCTATCTCCATCCACCAGCGCATCGAGCCATATCCACCAAGGATCGCACATTCATTGCGCGTGATGGCCTCCTCGAGAGAGTCGGGCCGGCCGAGGCAAGGCTCAAGAGCAACCGTAAAGTCTTTCAGGACTCGGCTACTTGGCCATCCACCTTGGCATATCCATATGCCGACGTAGGGGACGAGTCCAGGATCGAAGCGGAAGGCGATGCCCTCATTCACTCTCGGCAGGAACATACCACAGAACCCTTCGGAAAGACGGGGCGTGAATAGCTTCTCAGCTGTGCCCATATGGGGGGAAGCTATCCGGCTGAGATTGATCTTTCGACCGGAGGATTCCGTGCCCTCGGGCCAACTGCACCTCTCAGCCGATTTCCCTATGCGATCCCCTTTGGACCA
>Ga0210401_10007499_pt1 | contig 10939 bp, 4 predicted proteins | sample IncBWH32MmetaG_FD_150866 | JGI IMG/M metagenome (GOLD analysis project Ga0210401, IMG submission 150866) | Forest soil microbial communities from Barre Woods Harvard Forest LTER site, Petersham, Massachusetts, United States - Inc-BW-H-32-M | ecosystem: Environmental > Terrestrial > Soil >... | reverse complement strand
CCCGTTCCACTGTTGGCGCTTGCCCACAACTGTCCGCCATGCGACTCTACAATGGTACGGCTGATGGCCAACCCCATGCCGCTGCCCTGCGACTTGGTGGTAAAGAATGCAGAAAAGATCTGTTCCATCTTCTCCTTCGGCAGACCCACGCCGGTATCACTGACCGAGAACCGGAGTTGACCGTCCTGCAGTTGCGACTTCACCGTAAGCTCTCCGCCCTCGTCCCGCATGGCTTCGATGGCATTGAGCATGAGGTTCATGAACACCTGCTGTATCTGCACAGGGTCTACCATGATTTTGGGAAGTTCGGCGGAAAGTTCCGCGCGCGTGGCAACCGAGTATCGATCGGCCTCACCTTTTAGCAGCGTGAGCATTTCGTGGATAATTTCGTTTACGTCAACCAACTCACGTTGTGGAGGAGACTTCTTGTAGAGAGAACGTATACGGTCGATGATTTCAGCCGCACGACTCCCATACTTATCGATTCTGGCTGCTGCCGCACGGGCCCGATCAAGATTGGGAGGTTCGTGTGCCAGCCATTCAATGCAGCTATTGGCGCTGGTGATGGCGGCAGCGATGGGCTGCTTGATTTCATGTGCCAGCGACGCTGCCATTTCCCCCAACGTGCTCACGCGATTGGTATGTGCCAGATCGGCTTCGAGTAGTCGCAGTTTTTCGCGCTCTTGTTCTGCACGCTTGCGATCTTCAATGTCCGTGAGGGTCCCGTACCATCTGAGAATTTTTCCATGCTGGTCCCGAAGTGGTACACCACGCACCAGAAACCATCGATATTCCCCGTCAGCGGCGCGACGGAAACGCGCCTCGTCTTCGAAAACCTGTCCGGTTGCAACAGAGATGCGCCACTTCTCGGAATGGCGCACAAGATCCTCGGGATGGATCGCGCGCTGCCAACCTGCGCCTGAAGTCTGCTCGGCAGAAAGCCCGGTGTATTCGGTCCAGCGCTTGTTTACAAATGTGCAGAAGCCGTCAGACAACGCGGTGAAAGTCATCGCCGGAATTGTTTCCACAACGTCCCGCAGACTTTTTTCCTGACTCTTGAGTCGATGAACGCGCCATCGATAAAGTGCCCAGAGCAGCGCAACGAAGGCTCCAAAGCACGACAACCGGAACCAGTAAGTTTGATAGTAAGCCGGAGCGATGGAGAAATCGAGGGCCGTGCCCGCTTCGTTCCATACGCCGCTGTTATTGCACGCCTGCACGCGGAAGTTGTAATTGCGCGGAGGAAGGTTGCTGTAGAGCGCTTGCCGGCGAGCGCCAGCGTCTTGCCAATCTTGATCCCAGCCTTCAAGCTTGTAGCGAAATAATATTTTCTCCGGCGCGACGAGGCTGAGGGCTGTGTAGTCGATCTCTAGCTCGCGCACGAGGGGAGGTAGGTGGGGCGTCGATTGCGCCTCGCCCGAGAAATTTTCCCTATACTCCTTGCGGTCGGCGGCGACCTTCTCGATATGCACCAATGGTGGGAGCCTGTTAAAAGGAATCTGGTGCGGATCGACAACGCTGATGCCGTCTGGACTCATGAACCAGAGTTTCCCATCTGCTGACTTGGCGACGCGCGGCGTATAATCGCCAACCACAGCAAGAGTCCTTAGCCCGTCTGAATTATCGAAAATTGTAGTGTGGATCGTGTCAGGACTTTTGTCTGCAGCACTAGCCCACGTGTCCAAGTCGGAGCGCGCGACCCGCACCAAACCGCAAGACATCATTATCCAGACCGATTGGGCATCGTCTTCCATCGTCCACTGAACCGGATCGCAAGGCAATCCGCTCTTGCTCGTTAACGTGGCGATGCGGCCATCCTTCAATCGAGTGATTCCGCCATCAGTGGCGATCCAAAGTGCGCCTCCACTGTCGAATCGAAGCTGATTGACAGCCCCCTTGCCTAATCCGTCGGTGGTCGAGTAGGACGAGCGGATCTGGCCATCACGAAACCAGACGATGCCACCTCGCGAAAATCCGAGCCACAGGCCGCCATGTAAAAGATCCGTAGCCAGAACAACGGCAGAATCCTTGCGTCCAAATGTGGCCCAGGGAATAGGTGGGAACACATTATCCTGGGACAATCGTAAGAGGCCAAGTTCGCGGTTGGCGATCCACAGATTTTCCGAAGCATCCTCGGTGAGGGAACTCACCAACCCACCGCGAGCCGCCGTACGAATAAACCGGTCATTCTCCAGGTAGCCGATCCCGGTCAGCGTGGAGACCCAGATCCGCCCGCGAGAGTCCTGAAAGAGAGACCCAACCCCTTCATCCGGCAGCCCGCTGCCGACAATTTGTCGCGCGCCGACCCCGGTCCGGTGCTGGCGGTAAACCGTAACCTGGCGCTGATTTAGGTGGTTCAACCCATCAAGGGTAGCGAACCAAACGCTTCCGTCTCTCGCCGCTAACATGCCTCCCCATGGAATGTCCGATAAACCTTGTTTCTTGGAATACGTGACCACGGGAAGCTCGTGAAAACGGTCGAGCCCATTAATAGTGGCGACCCAGATATTTCCCTCACGATCCTCAAACAAATCGTAAATGTCGTCGCCGGATAAGCCGTCCGATTCTGAAAACACATCAGTCCGACCCTGATGTATATGTACGATACCCCGACCCGCAGGACACACCCACAGACCGCCGTCGCGGTCGCGGAGCATTTCCAGGCGACGGAACCCGCGCCTCGCGGTGGGGAACCGATATTCTGGCTCCGCTTTCCCATCAGAGAGCCGTATGACCTCGCCCGTGGTTGCAATCAAAAGAGCGCCGTCCTCGCCGTCCGCCATGCCCTGCCTTCTCCCGTTCAGCAGCCCGGGCACCGCGTAGAAATGCGGCTGTCCGGGTCTCCATCGCCACACCCCCGTCTCCAATTCGACCCAGAGGTTCCCCTTGCCGTCCTTATGCAGCCCGAAAACGCCGCGGTCAACACCGCTTATCTCCGGGTGGCACCGGACACCGCCGTTGCGAATTTCGCACAGTTTTCCATCGGAGGGCCCACTTGTGCCGGCCCATACCGAGCCCTCATCGTCTTCAGCCAGAGCAAAGATATGCAATCCAGCCAGCTCCGCGTACTGTGTGAGCTTGCCGTTTTTCCAGCTTACGAGCCCACTCCATGTGCCGATCCAAAGAGTCCCGTCGTGCGCAGCGACCAGTGCCGAGATGGTGGTGGAGGGGAGTTGCTGATCTGGCGGTGTCTGCCAGGGGACGCTTCGGACGCCATCGAAGCGATACAAGCCGAACGCTGTCCCAAGCCAGAGGTACCCGTCGGGTGTCTGGGCGATTGAGAGAATGGAACCCTTGGCAAAGCCGTCCCGGATCTTCCAGGCCGTATGCGCGTACTGGCTGGCGTCTAGCGTCGGGTTCAGCGCAAGCGCACAAGTTCCCGCTAGCAGCATGCCGGCCAGCATCACTCCCGCCAATTTGCCGTGAACTGTATGCAAAATTGCGCCCGGCGCAGGTCTCAGCCCACTAGCCGGCCCCTGATACGCTCATACTATCCGACGCGGACTGACTCAATGAGCCAAGCATCGGCCCCTTTTTTCCAGCCGCATGCCTACCAGATCAGCTTCAATCCGAACTGTATCTGGCGCGATGTGGTCGTCGTGGAGGTGAGGACGCCCGCCGAAGAAATTGGGGTTCCGTTGGCTCCAAACAGGCTGGTATTGTTGGTCGTTACCACCGGCGACGCAAAATTCGTATGATTCAACACGTTGAAGAACTCAGCTCGGAATTGCGCATGAAATTTCTCTAAGCCGCCTATGTTGCGAAATACTGAGGTATCCAGATTGAGCATTCCGGGACCGATAAGAATATTGCGCCCCGCGTCCCCAAACCGCGTGCTTGGGTTGGGAAAAGCAAAACACTGCGTTTTGATGTAGTCAAGCGGATTTCCTGGATTCACAAGAGAGCCTCGGCATCCCGGTCCCGTCAGCACATCCGGCCGGTCGAACTGATCGCCCTTCATGCCTAAAGGGTCTCCAGTGATTATCGGTGTAAACGGTTCGCCGGAGGCAACGTGTAGAATCCCACCCCATTGCCAACCGTTTAACGCCCATTGCAGTGCTTTTGGCTCGGCTGTGAAAGTCGGGAGTTCCCAGATGTAGTTGACTGAGAGGTTTTGACCTACGTCGAAGTCGGCGAGTCCACGCCCATTTCTCTCATCGAACCAGAGCGTGGGGACGCTGTTCGCGAAGGTACCTGGGTTGCTGTTCGCTGATTCGGAACCTGCGTCAATAATTTTGCCCCACGCGTACGACACCCCGGCTTGCAGACCGTGGTTGAGTTGCCGAGTTACCTGTATCTCGAGGGCATGGAAAATGGAATCAGAGTTCCACATAGTGCCGGATATCTGGCCTACGTTCGGGTTGAGAGGAGTCCCATTCGCCGGCCATACGTTGCCCTGCGGCGTTGATGCTGGAAGCACCATGTCGAAATTGTTTGTGAAGTAGGGAAGATGAACACCGCGCGATCCCGTGTAGCCCACCTGCAGCACCGTATCTGGACCAATTCTCTGCTGAATGTTGAAGTTCCACTCCATGTCATAGCTGCGTGGAGGATTCGGCTGAATATACGCGTAACGAAGCGTGGGCGTCGTCAATAGCGGAAATGCTCTACTTGGAAACGCCCCCTGCGGCAGCGTCGTGAGGTCGCCTAACTCAAAAAACGGAGCCGACAGCAGGCTCGTCACCGCAAACAAGTATGGGAGAGGCAAATTATCGAATATTCCGAAGCCAGCGCGGATGGATGTCTTACTGTCACCCAGTGGATCCCACGCAAAGCCCACCCTCGGTTCAAAATCGAGCTTCGTCGGATTCGAGAAGAAAGGATCTCCGAGGTGTGGGGTTGTTGAAGTCAACGATGGCAGATTCGAGAGTTTCCCATGTGCTTCGCTCGGGACCGTCGCTGCTTCATAACGCAGCCCCAGATTGAGGGTAAAATTGGGCTGCACTCTCCAGTCATCCAAGACGTATCCTGCATAAATAGACTGCCGGAGGTTGCGTGGCGTGATTCCACTTCCGATGGGCGCATTAAACGAAGTTGGCTGGTCCTCCAGGAAAGCGGAAAGTGATCCGAACACGAACTGGCCTAGCGGGCTGGTTTTGCCCAATTCGTTGTCCCGGATGTTCTCAAAAGCAAAACCAAACTTCAGAGAGTGAGTTCCTAACGTCGCGAACGCATCATCGTAGAATTGATACGAGTTCCAATGAAAATCGAACTCCCCGACGGCGCCAAAGCCCCCCGGAAACGTCGAGAGTTCCGCGTTCGTTATAACTCCCACCGGTTGGTCAGGCAAGAAGCCGAGCGACGTATCTGCCGCCAGAGGGTTAATCGCCTTTAAGCTCTTTGCCGCTTGCGAGACTACACGGCTGAAACCCAATCGTGCTGTGTTGGCCATGTGGACACCGAACAGGTGCGTTTCTTCGAGAACGACGGCTTGACGGCGGGACAGAGTTCCGATGATGTTGTTATTGAAAAAATCCGGTCCCTCCGTTTTTCCGTTGTCGAACATGTAGGTTCCGGACAAGCTATCATCTTTCCCGATTGTGTAGTCCGCGCGTGAGGTAAAGAAGTCCTCGTTGGTGTTCTGCGGAGTGGCAAGCGTGAAGTTACCGGTATCACCCTTGACCGGACCGTTCGGAAGGGGATAGAGCGCCAGGTACGGCTCTACACGTGGATTTACACTAACGGTACCTGAGGTTAGATTTCCGGTGCGTGCCGCGGCAGAAGGCACAATGTCAACCGTGGTTGTTGAAAGCAGCTGACGAATGCCTTCGTAATCGCCAAAAACAAACAACCTGCTTTTGATAATCGGTCCTCCAGCATCGGCTCCGAACTGATTGCGCCGGAATGGGGGCGGCGAGGAGGTTGTGTCGAAGAAGTTGCGGGCGTCGAGCGCGCTGTTGCGCAAAAACTCATAGACAGAGCCGTGCAGCTCATTTGTGCCGGAGCGTGTAATAGAATTGATCACCCCGCCCGACGTCCTGCCATAGCTGGCCGGCGCGCCGTTTGTTAAGACAGAAAATTCCTGAATCGCCTCCACGCCGAGCAAGACACCGAGGACGCTGCCGGGCCCTCCGTTGGAATAGTCGTTTATGCTGATTCCATCGAGTCGGTAATTGTTCCCTTGTGGACGCATTCCGCCGATGCTTAACTGCGTCCCGAGACCGCGGTTTGCCCGTTGATTACTCAGAGCGAGCGGGTATTGATACACGCCACTGACTCCCGCTTGCAGCTGTGCGAGAGTCGTCCAGTCGCGCCCGTTCAGAGGCAATTCGCGAACCGTGGTCGAGTTCTCGGTTGCCTCCAAGGTCGAACTGGCCAATTGGATAGCGGGCGGTGTGCCTGAAACTTCGATTTTTGTCTTAACCTCGCCTGGGTTTAGCTTGAAATCGATCACCTCTTCGGAGCCTACCGTGACAAGAACACCCGATCTCACAAGCGTTGCAAATCCTTCCTTAGACGCACTGATCTGATATGTACCGGCCACCAAGTTCGGAGCCGTGTAGATCCCGTCGTTGTCTGCGTGTATGGACCGGAGGATAGCTGTTTCGGAGTTCTTAACAGCAACCTGTGCTCCTGCAATCGCGCGTCCGGAGCTGTCTCTCACACTCCCAGAAATAGTCCCTCCAGCGACTTGTGCGAGACAAGCACTGCCGGTCGCTAGTGCGATTGCAGTGACGCACGCGACCGCGAAAGAACTCGAAACCAAAGAAACCCAGGTTGGGTTCGGAAGCATCTCCGCGTCCTCCACCGATGGATCCGCTCTAACGCACGTCCGCACCGGTCAGCAGTTAGCCGTCAACGAATAGCCGATCCAGAACGTGAGCTTTCATTCAATTACTCTAAAAACATCAGGTCATATGGCTGGCATCAAGCCCGGCGGAAAACATCACGGAGTGTTGCCTTTGTTACCTCGGTCGGCAAGATGAATTGAAGGTGGCACCAAGTGTCCCGCCAGAGGTAAGCGCCATGCGTGGGCGCAATTATAGTCCCTGGAGCACCCTAAAAAATGCGACCATTCTGGTGTGTTGTCGGCCAACCGGAAGCTATACAGAAACGCTTTTGGCGAAGATGTCATATCTGAATGTCGGCGCCGGGCCAGATCTCCCCGAAGCCGACTTCTGGCCCAGAACAACTTTCGGTTTACTCGTCACTCAGGCCGAACCTGCAATCGCTGTTGCTCCATGGGTAAACGCTAACCGACTTTTGGGTGCCGATCCGGCACACTTCCTCGAAGCCCGCCACGAATGGGTGTTGGCCGCCGCGCATGCAAGGTTGGCCAAATCTCGCACTTGATACCCTGGATTTGGTTGCAATTAGTGTTGCGGCACATCCGAGCGGTTCCACCACCCGCCGCCCAGGGCCTGGAATAACGCGGCGGTGTCAGCGTAATGATTGCCTTCGGCTTGCGCAAGGTTGATTACAGCTTGTTGATAGGCTTGCTCCGCGCTCAACAGGCCCAGATAATTAAGGTAGCCGCCCTGAAACTGCTTTTTTGCAAGGTCAAGCGTAACGACGGCTGCATCTTTAGCGGCGGCCGCTGCCTTTAGACCGTCGGCGTCTTGTTGGAGCGCATTCAGCGTATCCGCCACATTTTGAAAGGCGGTGAGGACTGTGCTGCGGTATTGCTCGTCGGCCTGCACATAAGCTGCTCTCGCGGCACGCTCTCGATGCATCAGAGTTCCACCCTCGAAAATGAGCTGAGTGACGCCAGCGTTCACATCGCGAAAGCCATTGCCGGCGGCAAATATGTTGCCAAAGGCGAGCGCCATGCTGCCGATATCACCGGTCAGGTTAAAGCTGGGCAGCCGGTTGGCACGCGCCACGCCAATCAGGGCGCTGGCGGAATGCAGATTCTCTTCCGCTTGACGGACGTCTGGGCGTTGCTCCACCAGTTTCGAAGGAATGCTTACCGGCAGCTCTTGTGGTAGTTGCAAATTCGCGAGTTCAAATTTCTCCGGTAGGTTTTTATCGGGGAAACCTCCCGCCAACGCTGCGAGCAGGTCTCGCTGCTGCGCCAACTGTTTCAGCAGCGGAGGTAACGTGGCGGCAACTTGTGCCAGCTGCGATTCCTGTGCGGCCACGTCAAGTTCGCTCGCGTATCCCTTGGCATACTGAGTGCGCAGGATCTCCAACATATTCGTGTTGATCTTGATCATCTCGCCGGTCGCACCAATTTGCGCCCGGAGCGAAGCCTCCTGGATGGCTGTAGCGACGACGTTGGAACTGAGTGTGATATTGGTCGCCGCCAGTACAAAGCGCGCTTGCTCCTGCTGGGCTTTCAGAGACTCGACCGTTCGCCGGTTAAGGCCGAAGACATCCGGGACGAACGACACGCTGACGTCCGGTGTGAAGAGGCTGTATTGAAAAACGCTGGCGTTCGGCACTGGCGAAAGTTCGTTGGACGTCTTTGCGCGCGTCGCCGAAAAACTCCCAGACACACTGGGATAGTAAGCGCCCCGCTGCGCCAGCACATTTTCTCTCGCCACCAGCAACGCCGCTTGCGCCGCTTTGAGATCGGGATTGGCTTTAAGGGCGCGTTCGATCAAGTCGTTGAGCGGCTTCGAATGAAACAACGTCCACCAATCTCCCGGAATGTCGTCTCCAGCGGCTAGATGTTGTTCTTCCCCACCCGCGACGTTTGGCGTGGCGGTGGTCGTCGTAATCGGAACTGGAGTGTAGCCGCTGACATCAGGAGCGGCAGGCTTCTTGAACTTCGGCCCCACCACGCACGCGGAGGTAAAGAGCAATGAGGTGAAGAGCAATGCCGAAGTCGTTAATAAGCCGGCGATACGAGATTTGCGAATCTGAATCATCAAATTCATTTTCTTAGGGCTTGCGGCTCGTATGGCTGCCGTTGATCGCCCCTGTCTCGCTGGATTTTAAAGTTCCGAGTCCGCTAATCACCGCTGGGTTGGGACCGCGATGGCGCTGATTGTCGAACGACGGAGAAGAGGACGGCAGAAGACTCGGTCGCCGAACAGCAGAAACACTGGTCACGGATTTGTTTTGGTTCGATCCTTTTCTCGTAAGAACGGTTAGTCGAGATTGGGCCTGAACGCGAGGAGTTGCAGTCGCAGACCTCACCTGTCCGTCCGCAGGATGTTTGAGCCGGTCCGTTTTCGCCAGGCTGGCGGGGAGGGCTATGTGATTCCCTTTTGCATTTCTCTGCTGGACTCGGCGTTTGCCAGCTCGCATGGTGCTTGCCGGTGGTTTCGCAATGTCAGAAGAACTAGCTACGGTTGGGTGCTCGCCGGGTGTGTTCGTGGCAGCTCCTGACTGCTGCGGCGCAGCATTCGACGCGACTGCATTGCTTAGAGCTAGCGTTAACGCACCGCTCATCACCAGGTGAACAAGGCAGGAAATTTTCATTGCGATTCCTTCTCCTCCAATTGGTGTGGACCTAGATGATGTTCGCCACCCAGGAAAATCATTCGCAGCGCAGGCACGGCGAGAAGCAGCATGACCGGGCCAACTAACATTCCACCCACGATCACGGTCGCGAGCGGGCGCTGCACCTGGCTGCCGATACCGGTTGAAATTGCGGCGGGAAACAGACCAATGCAAGCCGAGAGAGCCGTCATCAGCAGCGGCCGCATTCGTGTGGAGGCGGCACGATACATCGCGTCGACGGGCTCGAAGCCATGCGTTCGCTCCTGATTGTAGAAAGTGATCATCAGGATTCCGTCCATCACCGACACGCCGAACAGCGAGACGAAACCGATGGCGGCGGAGATGCTGAAATGGAGACCAGAAACGTAGAGTGCGACAATACCGCCGACGATTGCGTCAGGAATGCCCGCGAGCGCAAGAAGAGAGTCGCGAAAGTTGTTGAACAAACTGTAAAGCGCGCCCGCAATCAGCACAAAGCTGATGGGCACGATGATCTCCAATCGCTTCTTTGCTTCCTGAAGATCACCGAACTCACCGGCCCAGATCAGATGGTAGCCGGAGGGAAGTTTCACGTTGTTCGCAATGCGCTGTTGAGCGTCTTCAACAGTGCTGCCCAGGTCGCGTCCTCGAACGCTGAATTTCACCGGGATGAAGCGCTGCACGCTTTCGTGATAAATCCACGCCGCGCCCGTATCGAGGCTGATCGTGGCCAGTTCGCTCAAGGGAATGTAGGCGGTGGTGCCGCTGGCGGTTGTGTACCCGACTTTAATATCGCGAATCTTGTCGATGCTGTCGCGGTATCCGGGGGTGTAGCGGACTACAAGATCGAATTGCCGGTCGCCTTCCAGGACCTCGCTCGCGACCGCGCCTCCCATGGCAGCCTGAATGACCGAGTTTACGTCGCCGGAATTCAGGCCATAGCGAGCTGCCTTCTCGCGATCGACTTTGATGTTCAGGTTGGGCTGGCCCAGCACCGGGAAGATGCCGAGATCGGTAACGCCACGCACCTGGCTCATCTGGTCGCGGACCTGCTCGGCGAGCTTCGTGAGCATTTCAAGATTGGGGCCCACAATCTTGACAGAGTTCACACCTTTGACGCCCGAGATGCCTTCTTCAATGTTGTCTTCGATGTATTGCGAGAAATTGAAGACGACGCCGGGCAGTTCGTTGTTGAACTCGGTTTGAATCTGCTCGGTCAATTTGTCTTTGTCCAGGCCTCGGGGCCATTCGTCAAAGGGTTTCAACGGGGCAAACAATTCGACATTCGAAAACGGAGATGCGTCGCTGCCATCGTCGGGCCGGCCATGCTGAGAAACTACCGTGAGGACTTCGGGATGCCGCAACAGAATCTCGCGCATTTTTCGCGTGGCTGCCTCGCCATCCTGCAGAGAGAGCGTGATGGGCATGGAAGCGCGAATCCAGAAATTGCCTTCTTCCAGGTGGGGAAGAAATTCGCTGCCCAGACGGGGAGCGATCAAGAAGAAGGTTCCCAGAGAGATCGCCAATTCGATTCCAACCACGAGAGCGCGGTGGGATAACGCAAAGCGCA
>Ga0210401_10007498_pt1 | contig 10940 bp, 9 predicted proteins | sample IncBWH32MmetaG_FD_150866 | JGI IMG/M metagenome (GOLD analysis project Ga0210401, IMG submission 150866) | Forest soil microbial communities from Barre Woods Harvard Forest LTER site, Petersham, Massachusetts, United States - Inc-BW-H-32-M | ecosystem: Environmental > Terrestrial > Soil >... | reverse complement strand
AATCTCGCCATGCCGGGCAGTATCCACCAGCGTGCCGACACCCGCGTGCCTGGACTGCGGGGCGGGCAGTACCGTGGCTAGACGCGAACCACCGGCGGCATGCGCGTCCAGCAGGTTTCCCGCTCGCCTCCGGGGCGCCCTTGAGGCACCGCCTTCCCTCGGCGCTCGTTGATCGCTCATAGGTCCAGGCGGCGCCGTGCCCCTCGGCTCGCTCGAGTCGGCGGTCCGGGTCAGCCGATCGGTGGATGCCCGGCGCCAGTCGGCCGATCCGGAGGATCAGACCTCCGCCGCCGCCGCATGGCTGCGCGGGCGATGCCACCGGGGCGCCCGCACCGGCACGCTGGAACGGTCACGCGATACGAGGCGGAGAGGGCGGCGCATGCCAGCGGTCATCGAGGTGCGGAACCTGCACAAGAGCTACGGCGACACCGTGGCGGTGGACGACGTGTCGTTCACCGTCCAGGAAGGCGAGATCTTCGGCATCCTCGGCCCTAACGGCGCGGGCAAGACCACCACGGTCGAGTGCATCGAGGGCCTGCGCACCGCAGACGCCGGGGCCATCAGCGTGCTCGGCCTCGACCCGCGGCGCGATCATGCCGACCTGACCCAGTGCCTTGGCGTCCAGCTTCAGGACAGCCAGCTGCCCGAGCGGCTCGAGGTGGGGGAGGCGCTGGACCTGTACAGCTCGTTCTACCGCCGGCCGGCCGACTGGAAGGCGCTCGCTGACACGCTGGGGCTGTCCGGGAAGCGCCGCACCCGGTACGGCAAGCTGTCCGGCGGCCAGAAGCAGCGGCTCTCGATCGCGCTGGCGCTGGTCGGGAGCCCGCAGGTGGCCGTGCTCGACGAGTTGACGACCGGCCTCGACCCGCAGGCCCGGCGCGACACCTGGGCGCTGATCGAGGGCGTCCGCGCCAGCGGGGTGACCATCCTGCTGGTCACGCACTTCATGGAGGAGGCGGAGCGGCTCTGCGACCGGGTGGCGCTGATCGACGCAGGGAAGATCGTCGCGATGGACACGCCGTCGGCGCTCGCGGCGGGCGTCGCCGCCGAGATGCGCATCCGGTTCCGCCCGTCCCCCCGAGCCGATGACGAGCTGCTGACCGGCCTGCCCGAGGTGACCAGCGTTACTCGCCGGGGCGACCTGGTGGAGGTTACCGGGACCGGCAACGTCGTGGCCGCGGTCACCTCGGTACTGGCCCGCAATCAGATCGTGGCCGAGCAGTTGCGCGTGGACCAGGCCAGCCTCGAGGACGCGTTCGTGGCGCTGACCGGCCACGACTCCCATCGGGACGGTAACGGAGCGAGAGAAGGAGAACGATGATGCCGAGTTCGGCTCAGACCATGCCCACCGCGCCCGTGGCGCCTCCGGGACCCCCCGGACCGGTTGGGGCCGCGCTGCGCAGGCTCACGGTCACCGAGCTGAAGCTGTTCGGCCGCGAGCGGGGCGGGGTTATCTGGGGCGTCGGCTTCCCGCTGCTCCTGCTGGTCATCTTCGGCAACATTCCCGGCTTCCGCACGCCGGTGAGTAAGAGCGCCCACGGCGTGAGCATCCTGGACGCGTACGTGCCGATCCTGATTGCGTTCGTGCTGGCCATGTTCGCGCTCAACGCCCTGCCCGCGGCGCTGGCCGGCTACCGGGAGAAGGGGATCCTGCGCCGCCTGGCCACGACGCCGGCCGGGCCCGGCCGGGTTCTGGCCGCCCAGCTGGCCGTCAACGTGGCGGTCGTGGTGGTCACGCTGGTGCTCCTGGTGGGCGTGGCCCGCCTGGCCTTCGGCGTGGCGCTGCCCCGCCAGGCGGCCGGGTTCGCGCTCGCCGTGCTGCTGACCATCGGGGCCCTGTTCGGGCTTGGCCTGCTGATCGCCGCGGTGGTGCCGACCGGCCGCGCCGCGAACGCGACCGGGGCGATCTTGTTCTTCCCGATGATGTTCTTCGCCGGGCTGTGGCTGCCGATCGCCGCCATGCCGCCTGTGCTGCAGCATGTCAGCCACGCGACGCCGCTGGGGGCGGCGGCCCAGTCGCTGACCGACGCATGGGAGGGCCACTGGCCGCACCCGTTGCAGCTGCTGGCTCTGGCGGCTTACGGCCTGGTGTTCATCCTGGGCGCGGTTAGATTGTTTCGTTGGGAGTAGAGATCGATCGTCAGGAGGCGCCGGCGGACGCGCGCACCCGCAGTTCCCGGCTGGAAGCCTGGGAGCGGCGGGAGCAGCCACTGATCGCGCTGGTGCCCTGGATCGCGCTGGCGCTCTCCGCGATCCCGGTTGCGGTCCTGGACAGCCACTCGGCCCGCACCCTCACGTTGGGCATCGGGCTGGCGGTGTTGGCCGCGCTGTGGATGCTGTGGTTCTTCACGCTGCATCCGCCCGGCTGGAGGGAGCGGCTGCGGATGCCGGCGCTCGCCATGGCGGGCCTGCTCGCGCTGATGGCGGTCATGGTGCTGCACAACCCGGTGTACGGCATCTACACCTGGACCGGCTACATCTTCGTCTACCGGGGGGCGCAGGGCCGGTGGCGGCTGCTGGCCACGTTCGTGGTCGCTGTGATCGGGGCGACCTCACAAGACGGCGGCCTGCCGCGCAGCCCGGCGCAGGGAGCGTTCTACGCGATCCTGCTGCTGTTCAACGCGGGCATTGCCCTCACGTTCACTTGGTTCGCGTCGGTCAGCTACGAACAGGGCGAGCGGCGCAAGCAGCTCGTGGCCGAGCTCAGTGAAGCGAACCGCAGGCTCGAGGCCGCCCTGGCCGAGAACGCCGGCCTGCACGAGCAGCTGCTCACCCAGGCCCGGGAGGCCGGGATCATGGACGAGCGGCAGCGGATGGCGCGGGAGATCCACGACACCCTGGCGCAGGGCCTCACCGGGATCATCACGCAGCTGCAGGCGGCCGCGCAGGGCGGCCGCCCGGCCGACCGAGACCGGCGCATCGAGGCGGCGATCCGGCTGGCCCGCGACAGCCTGTCCGAGGCCCGGCGGTCCGTGCACGAGCTGCGTCCCGAGCCGCTGGAGACCGCCCGGCTCGGCGAGGCGCTGGCCGAGGTGGCGCAGCGGTTGTCGGCCCTGCACGGCGTGCCCGCGCACGTCACCACCACCGGGGTGCCGCGGCCGATGCCGGCGGACGTCGAGGTCACGCTCCTGCGCACCGCGCAGGAGGCGCTGGCCAACGTGGCCAAGCATGCGAACGCCACCCGGGTCGGCCTGACCCTCTCCTACATGGAGGACGAGGTCGCCCTCGACGTGCGAGACGACGGCATCGGCTTCGACCCGGCGGGCCTGCCCGTGTCGGCCGACGGTGGCGGGTTCGGCCTGACTGCCATGCGGCAGCGGGTCGAGCTCCTGTCCGGAACGCTGGAGATAGAGTCCGAGTCCGGCGTCGGAACGGCGATCTCGGCCTGCGTTCCGGCCCCGTTGGTCGAGGAACTGTCGCAGGGACAAACATGACATCCATTACGCAGGGTGGCGGGCCTGGCGGCAGGCGCGGCGAGTCGGGTGTACCAGGCCCCGGCGCGCCGATCCGGCTGCTGATCGCCGACGACCACCCGGTGGTCCGCGACGGGCTCAGCGGGATGCTTGCCGCCGATCCCGGATTCGAGGTGCTCGGCGAGGCCGCCGACGGTGCAGAGGCGGTGCGGCTGGCCCAGGCGCTGCAGCCCGACGTGATCCTCATGGACCTGCGGATGCCCGAGATGGACGGCGTGACCGCGATCGCCGAGCTCGCTCGCCGCGGCGTAGCCTCCCGGGTGCTGGTGCTGACCACCTACGACACGGACAGCCACGTGCTGTCGGCAATCGAGGCCGGGGCGACCGGCTACCTGCTCAAGGACGCGCCGCGAGCGGAGCTGCTGCGCGCAGTGCGGGCCGCGGCCCGCGGAGAGGCGGTGCTGTCGCCGTCGGTCGCCACCCGGCTGATCGACCGGGTCCGCTCCCCAGACGCGGGCCCGCTCAGCCAGCGCGAGCTTGAGGTGCTCGAGCTGGTGGCCGGCGGGAGCACGAACCGGGAGGCCGCGGCGCAGCTGTTCGTCAGCGAGGCCACGGTAAAGACTCACCTGCTGCACATCTACGCCAAGCTCGGCGTCAGCGACCGCACGGCCGCCGTCGCCGCGGCCTTCAACCGCGGCCTGCTCACTCCAAACACCAAGCGCCCCTGAGGGGTGCGACCGAGCTCCGGTCGCGGCGCGACGTCAGGGAGTTCGACGGCCGGCCTATCACCGACGCGGACCTGAGCAGATCCTGGAGGCCGGCCGGAAAGCGGCGAACCCAACCCCAGTGGTGCGACTTCGCAGTGCCTCCAGTTGCCTCAGGAAATACACGGGTTCTGACTTTGCCGTGCTATTCGGCCGACGCCGGCGCCGCCATAAACGTCACATCAACCTGCTGGTGGGTCAGGTTAAGCTCGCACTGGCCCGAACGCCGGCGACACGGTCAACGCCAGATCTCTCAAAGTGCTCTACCTGGCCGTGCGCAACCTCGAGGACTACCGGCGCGGCATGCTGGAGCCAGGTTCGAATCCTCCACCGGGCTGGTATGACCCACGGATCGCTATGGGTAATGGCCGCTCATTGTTGCGAGTAATCATGTGCATCTCGGCATGGTCATGCGCTCTGCGAACGCCCGCTACTCATGCAGATGAGGGCGACTCCAGCGCAGAGGAGCGCCATGATCACTGTGTGCAGCCGGGCCCGTCGGCGCTGGCTAGTGGCCTGTCCGTGCTGCGGTCGGGCACGCGGATCGCGGCCGGAGCTGGGGCTGTCAGATGGGGCATGGGCGGTACGCAGCCGCTCCCGGCGTCGGCGCGGTGCCGCGGTTGCCGGGAGGCAGATCCCCTCAAGCCGGGAACGCGCCCGTTGGTGCCACTGTGGCGAGGAATCTGCTCAGGGCCTGCCACCACGCTTGCGTGTTCTCGAACTGCGGACAGTGCCCGGCGTCCGGGATGATCTCTAGGACGGCCTCGCCGACGCCAGCGGCTATGCGCTTCGACGGTCCGAGGAACGGCTCATCCATCTCGCCGGCGATTACGAGCACCGGCAACGACTCAGGCAGAGCCCGCAGTCTATCCAGCCGGTCAGGCGCGGATATGAAGGCAGGGGCCATGGAGGCATACAGCGCCGGTGACGTCGCGCGAAGCTTGCGGTCGCAGAACTCCGCGTATCCGGCCTGCCCGTCGATCAGGCGCCGGTGTGCGGCGGTTTCAAGCGGCCCCTGCCGCTCGGTGAGGATGCTGGCGAGTGCGTCCATTCCTTGGCTGCGCACTATCGTCACGGCGGCATCGACGAGGTCGGGATCCAAGTTGCGCAGCGGCCCGTGTGCGGTGTCCATCAGGATCAGTCCGTCAAGCCGCGCAGGTGCCTCGCAGGCCATGAACTGCGCCACCATTCCGCCCATCGAGTGTCCGAGCAGGACGAAGTGCTCCCAGCCGAGTGCATCGGCGAGGCCGAGCATGTCGTCAGCCATGATTTCGAAGGAGTAGTCGGTCTCATGCGCTGGTTTGGAACTCGCGCCGTGGCCACGCAGATCGGGCGCCACCGCGTGCCAGCCCGAAGCGGCCAGGCGATCGAGCCACGGCGTGAAGTCCTCCTTCGCGCCGGTGAAGCCGTGAACGAGCAGTAGCGGACTCTGCCCAGTCCCGGCTTCGGCGATCGATAGGTGAATGTCGCCTACAGCGACGCGCCGTTCGTTCATATGCATCGGCGCTCCCTCGGTCTCAGCTCCCGACCATCATGACCGACGGTGGTGGAGGTACCTATTGGCGAATCAGTTGAACCTTCGTTAATTTTTCTTGATGGGCCGCATCGCAGGGGTGGTCGCCGCCGACACGCGCGAACGGTCAGCGTCCAGTGGCCGTCGCGGGTGGTCGCGTCCGGACCGGCAAGTGACCGATGAACTCATCCTGACCATCGCCCTGCCAGTCGGCTGGCTCGGGAATTTTTTCACACAGAAAGATGGCGGCTGAGCGAATCCTCCGGAGCAGGAACTAGCGGCATGGGGCTAACGCACGCACATCGGCGTTATGCCGGTCATGCTTGTCAAGTTGATCATGACTTGTTCCGGTAGAGGCGCGCCACTCTTGCGGCGCTGGCGCTGAGGAGCTCGCCGATCTGGGTCCGGGTGAGTTCCTGATCGCGGGTCCGCGCTGGTGTTCGACTGGATCAAACGCCCGGATCAAGTCCGGGATCATCAAGCTCCCCGACAGCCTGCGCTCCCACCCCACGCGGGTCGGCCTGGGTAACCCGCCGCGCGGGCGGCACCCTGGACCTCCCGGGGCGCCGTCCGCGCCTTTACGCGGTTCACGGCGTATCAGGCCGAGGGTGGGAGAGGCGGGATCGCGCCGCGGCGGGCTCTTCCCCAGGTTCCGCCGAGAGTGCCCCTAGTTTCCTGTGACGTACGGCACTTGTTCCGTCTCTGTCAGAGATCGTCTCAAAGACATATCATCTCTCGCAGGGGTGGTCGTTTTGTCCCGGTGCTGCAAAGCGATTCAGCGACTCCTGGGTCTCGAAGCGGGGCGCGGAGCCGAGAGGACAAGTGAGGAGCAGCCATGACCGAGGCCAATATGCGTGGGCCACTTCTTTCCAGATCGTCCCCCGTGTGCGATGCAGGGGGGTGGGCGTGATCGCGTTCGCGTTGCAGGGCGGCGGCAGCCTCAGCGCAGCGGAGGTCGGAATGCTCCGCGCGCTGACTGAGCACGGGATCGTTCCAGACCTTGTCGTCGGTGCCTCCGCCGGCGCGCTGAACGCTGTCGCGTTCGCAGCCAACCCAACCTTGGCCGGCATCGACCAGCTCGACGCGATGTGGCGGAGCCTGCGGCGACGGCATGTCGCGCCGCTGTCGGCCAGAATTCTCCTCGCGGCCGCAGCCGGCCACAGCGGCGGACTGGTCTCCAACGCCCCCCTCCGGCGCTTCATCCAGGCTCGGCTGCCGATCAGCGCGCTGACCGAGACCACGATCCCCGCGCACGTCGTGGCAACCGACCTGGAATCCGGCGAGCCCGTGATCCTCTCCCGCGGCGACGCCGTCTCCGCCCTGCTCGCGTCCTCGGCCTTCCCCGGCCTCTACCCTCCGGTCACGATCGGCGGACGCCAGCTCATCGACGGCGGCGTGGCCGCCGATGTCCCGGTCCTGCAAGCCGAGGCCCTCGGCGCGACCGTCACCTACGTGCTGCCCGCGGCGGTGGACGAGGCACCGCAGCCTCGGGCCTCGAGCCCGCTATTCCTGGCGTACCGGGCACTGGGCCAGATTCTCGACGGGATGGCACGGCGCGATGCCGCCGCCGCCCGGGGACGGGTCCTGACGCTGCCCACAGTAACCACCAGGGCGGCCAGCCCGGTCGACTTCCGCGACACGTCCAGGCTGATCACGGCCGGCTATGACGCCGGCGCCCAGTGGCTTGCCGAGCAGACGTCCGCCGTCGCGTCCTGAGGGATCGCCATGATCATCCACGCCACCCGCCCGCGCGCGGCGGGCGCGGGGCTTCCCGCGGAGCGGTTCCTGCAGCATAAGGGGCTGCTCCTCGTCGCGGCGGGCGGCGCCCTGGCCGAGGCCGGGCTGCTCACGCTCCTGGCGCCAGCCGCACGGCCGGTCGCCGCGCAGGCGACCGCGCTGCCGGTGCTCGCCGCCTACCACGACCTCCGCTGGCTGTTCGCCGACAGCCAGTCCTGGCCGCTGTTCGCGGGCACCCTCACACTTGCGCTGCTCGTCAGGTCGGCGGTCGACATGGTGATGCTGCGGCTCGCCTGGCCGCGAGGATCGCGCGCGCCTCGGTTGAGCCGCGCCTTCTGGTCTTGCCTGGCGCTGACCGCGCTGGCGTGGCTGCTGCTCTCGCCCGCGGTCACGCTCGCGTTCGGGGTCGCGATGCTGCCGTTCTCTTGGCCGTTTCTCGCCGCGCTGCCGATTATGGTCGGCATCGCCGTATCGCTGAGCCACGGCGGGGTGCATGCCGCCTGGTGGCGCAGGCTCCCGCCGCTGCGCTCGGTGGTATGGCTGCTGGCCAGCGTCATCGTGCTGTCCGCCGCCGCCGCGGTCATCGCGCACCTGGGCACCACGGCCGCACTCGCCGTCTCGGCTGGCACCGGCCTGGTCAACGCCCGCGCCTGGTACGGCACCGCGGGGATCGCCGCCCAGCTGCACCCCCGGGCGCACGAGTCGGTGCCAGCCAAGCTGCTGTTCGGAATGCCGGTCGCGGCGCTCGCCGCTCTGGCAGTGCTCGCCCTTGTCGTCGGCGTGGCCCGGCTCATGTTCACCGGGACGATCCAGCTGCCGGTTGGCGGCTCGGTGGCTGTCGGCAGCCCGCTGGCCGCCGGGGCTGTGAACGTCGGCGGCGCGGGCGGCGGGGCAGGCGGCGCGGGCAGCATCTTCGAGCTCGGCGCGGCAGTTACCGACGCGGTGCTCGTGGTCGGCGGCTGGGGCTCCTCCTGCTGCGGCGACGCGAACGGCCTCCAAGCCGCGCTGCCAGGCGTCACGGTCCGCCAGTTCTCCTACACCGGACTAGACGCGCAGGGGCGGCCGCTGCCAAGCAGCCCGTCTGCCGATGACCTGCCGCTGCCCAAGCTCGGCGACCTCATGGCCGCCCAGCTGGAGACGCTGCACGACCAGACGAACCGCCCGGTCGACGTCGTCGCGGAGAGCGAGGGCACCCTCGGCGTTTACGCGATGCTCGCGCGCCACCCCGGCCTGCCGGTCGGCTCAATCGTGTTGCTCAGCCCGATCGTCGACCCAGGGCAGCTGGGCTACCCGCCAGGACTGGACGGCCCCTCGGTGCCAGAGGATGCCCTGAACGAACTGAACCACTTGGTCGGCAGCATGTCCCCGTACGGGCCGGCCGGAGCGCACCAGCTGCTCAGCTCGGTCAGCGAGCACGGCGCCCGGTACTTCGACGCGGTCACAGAACCGAGCCGCCAGCCGGCCCGCCTGCTCACGGTGATCCCGCTCGCCGACGCGCTCACACTGCCGGTGTGCGGCCTGCAAGCGAACGTGGTCGTGGTGCCAGCGTTCCATGGCGGTCTGCTCGGAGAGGGCAGCGTTCTGCCAGTGGTCAGCGCCTTCCTGGCGGGCCGCCTGGTGACCGGGCAGATCAAGGGTGAGCTGCGCGACGCAGCGGAGGTGATCAGCAGCGCGGCCACGGCGTGGCGGATGCCCGTCGCGCACCCGGCGTGCCCTCGATGAGTGGTGAGCCCAATTCCGACCGGGCACCGCATGGTTCCGCGCATCCCTCATCTCTCACACCCGAGGACAGGCATAAAGTGCAGTGCGAGATGATCGATGACTGAGATGATATCTACCCGAGACCGGTTTGCTCCAGGACGATCAATTCACCCTGCCTGTATCGTGTGCAGATATGGAGAGAGGGACGAGCCCGGTCATTGAGCCTGGCCAGATCGACCGCGAGGCCGGGGTGGCGACCGCGCAACCGTCGCCATGCGGAGAGCTCGGCTGGGCGATCAACATGGTCTTCCGGGCCTTCCGCCAGCGCGCGAGCGCATCCCTGGCCGACCTTCCGGGCGGCCCGCGGGGCTACCTGGTGCTCTCGGCCGTCGCGCACGACCTGCCCCGTTCGCAACTCGCGCTCGCACAGCAACTCGCCGTCGACAAGACCGCGATGACATACCTCCTGGACGCCCTTGAGGCAGCCGGTCTTGTCGAGCGGCGCCCGGACCCGGCGGACCGACGCCAGCGCCAGATTGTCCTTACGTCGACGGGTCGCTCTGCGCTAGCAGAGTTCGGCGAGCGCCTCGCCGAGGCGGAGCAGCGACTGCTATCAGCGCTCGCGCCCGAGGAAGCGTACGCCTTCCGTCAGTTCCTCGATCGCGTCGCCCGCTCAACCAAAGAGGTCACAGAGCCCTGCACCGTCGAAGAGATCCCGGATCCCGGCGTCGGACTCTGCCCCTAGCTTGATCTTTAACCTGCCAGCGCGAGTCGGGCGGCGAGGGTGGTCACGCGTTTGACTGTCTTCCCCGCGTCGTGGTACGGGGCGCCGGTTCTTGGAGCCGGGTGGTCGCCCAGGTCCGGGCTTGCAGGGTTTGGCTGACGCAGGTCCTCGGCCAGGTCTTAACCGTTAGCCTGGCTTACGAACAAGGGCTTCAGAAACTCGGCTGGGTCGCGCGCGGCCCCAGCCCGATAGCAAGGCGCGGCTGCTCGCCACACCAGCACCGGATCGCCGACCGGGTCGGCCGCCGCAACGAGGAGCAACGCGTCTCCTGCGGCAAAAGGTGCCAGCCGCCGCCGGAAGCCCTCCCCGATCCGGCCAGAGAGCGTTGACTGGCTCAGGAATGGCTCCACGAACGCTTAGCCGTTTTGCTCGAGCTAATGGCGCAGACGTTCGCGGTGGTCTACCGCGTTTTATTTCCCAGGTAGATTAGCGAGTTGATCATGAGAACTTACTCACGCGGGGAGAGAGTTACTCAGACTGCCCCTGCGTAGCGGCGGCCCGTGCCGCCAGGACTGCCATCAGGCGATTCTGGCCAAAGGCCCAGGCCAAGTTAACGGTGACCAACGCAAAGCCCGTCCACTTCAGCGTTGACTCAGCCCCGTCATGCAGCCAGGCGGTCTGCTGCCCAAGGAGGCTCACCGCCAAGATCACGCCGCTTACCGGCAGCAATACCCGGGCGAAGATGCGCACCCGCTGCGCAGGCGAACGTGGCGGCTTCCGCAGGGTCCAGGCAACGTCTCCTAGAAGCAAGATCCACGCCGCGCCAGTGAACCAGATGAGGACTAACCAGATCATGTCTTCACTGTAAGCCTGTGCGGCCTGGCTGCCAGGTCGCCCTGTCTGGACTGTGCGCCGGTCGATACCAGATCGAGCTACAGCCCTCCCACAGGCAACGGACCCACGTCTGCCCCAGGTGGCCGGGTGTCGCTCACCTGGTGCTAAGTCACAGATGCGTCCGTTGGGATCGCCCTGCGTCGGGTTCCGTTGTGGTCAGCATTGGCGGTCAGTCGGCCTGCCACTGCTACGCA
>Ga0210401_10007496_pt1 | contig 10941 bp, 11 predicted proteins | sample IncBWH32MmetaG_FD_150866 | JGI IMG/M metagenome (GOLD analysis project Ga0210401, IMG submission 150866) | Forest soil microbial communities from Barre Woods Harvard Forest LTER site, Petersham, Massachusetts, United States - Inc-BW-H-32-M | ecosystem: Environmental > Terrestrial > Soil >... | reverse complement strand
TCGAGTTGCATGAGAAGCGGCTTTCTCAGGTTGGCGAATTCGGACCCTTGAAGTTTATACGTTCCGTCTAAGGTCCCCGTCGATTCCGATGGTCGTGCGTCGGCCCGTGTTGGTTGCGGGAAGATTCTCGCGCACAAGAGTGTGCGGGCCACACGGTTAGTTTCAGGCGTCCCAGGTTAGCGTCCAAAAAACGGACGCGAACCTGGGGCAGCCGGCAGAATCGCATCAGGCTTTCACAGAGTTTTGCCCGATGGCATCGAGATCGGCGATCGCGTCGGGCGGCAATTGGAGCTTCGACGCCTGCAGATTCTCGCGAAGATGCTCGATGGAAGATGTTCCCGGAATCACCAGAATATTAGGCGAACGGTGAAGGAGCCAAGCAAGAGCAACCTGCATGGGTGTTGCTGCGAGGCGCGCCGCGACATCCGACAAAGCGTCCGATTGCAGCGGGGTGAATCCGCCGAGCGGAAAGAACGGCACATAGGCGATGTCATCACGGGCGAGGTCGTCGATGAGCGCGTCTTCTGCTGGATGGGCGGCTCGATGGGCGAGGTTGTAGTGGTTCTGCACGCAGACGACGGGAACGATCCGTCGGGCTTCCGCAATCTGCGCGGACGTGACGTTGCTGAGGCCGATATGACGGATCAGGCCCTTTTGCCGGAGCTCGGCCAGAACCGTGATCTGGGGCTCCATCGATCCCTCGGCGGGTTCGTGGATGCTGAACATGCCGCGCAGGTTCACCACGTCGAGCGCATCCACACCGAGATTGCGGAGATTGTCGTGAACGGCGGCAGTGAGTTCTTCGGGGGAGAATGCGGGAATCCATGATCCATCGTCACCGCGCCGGGCGCTGACCTTGGTGACGATGACCAGATCCTTGGGATACGGAGACAGCGCCTTGCGGATGATCTGGTTGGTGACATGGGGTCCGTAGAAATCCGCCGTGTCGATGTGGTTCACGCCGCTGGCGACGACTTCGCGAAGAAGGGCGATCGCTCCATCGACATCGCGGGGAGGTCCCCAGACAAGCTTGTTGCCATCGCGTCCGGCGAGTTGCATGGCGCCGTAGCCCATGCGGTTCAAGGTCATCGATGTGTCTGGAAGCGTGAAGGTGCCGGCGAGATCGGTCTGCGCAATCATTTTGATCCTCTCAGTGTGTTGCAGTTTTCGTCTTCGAATATTTTCCATCAGTATCTGGGTCGTCCCTCCGGGACTTGCACATTCTCCCACCCCTCCCCAGCGCTAAAGCGCTGGGCTAGTATGGCTCTGCCCCTCCGGGGCGAGTGATCGTAGGGCCGCAAACGTTGTCTGATTCGGATTTCAGGAGTCGGGTTTCATGAGTCGGTTTTTGTGAGTCGGTTTTCAAGATTCGAATTTCGAGTTGCTCAGCAAGCCGCAACCCGAGCCCTTTCTCCACAGCTTCATGAAATGGCTTCTAGAAAGGCTTTCGAATTCTAGAAAGACTCTCCGACCATTTGTTCACTTTTCTTCCAGAGCGCCGCGGCCGCGTTTGCGTTGACAGCGTACGTGCGCACTCCTTCAGTCATGGCGCTGAGACAGGGACGTCTTCCGGGACGATCGAGCCGACGTGGCAGTTCTCGATATCGGCCTCCAATCTCGTTCGCGGGAGCTACGACGGCCGCCCACACCGAAGTTGCGGCTCCTTGTGCCATACTTTTCCACTCCACAGATGGCTTACCCGCCTCTGCACGCTGCTGCTTGATCTCCTCGACCCTCGTCTGCAACCAGCTTGGATTCATATGGCGCACTAACTCCGTCTGGATGATGCCGGGATGCACTGCTGCGGCGCGTACGCCACGGTCGCGGTGGCGCCTGTCGAATTCAACAGCGAAGAGGATGTTCGCCGTCTTTGATCGGCCGTAGGCGACGAAAGGCTCGTAGGGCGTTTTTTCAAAATTGGGGTCGTCGAGATTGACATTGGAATAGCGGTGGCCTGCAGAAGTCACGTTGACGAGGCGTCCTCCCGTGGGAATGAGCGACGCAATCCGGTTGACCAGAACAAAGTGGCCCAGGTGATTCGTACCAAACTGCGTTTCGAAGCCATCGGAAGTGTGGCTGAAGGGAGCGGCCATCACGCCAGCGTTGGCAATGATTACGTCGAAGGGCTTACCTTTTTTCAGGAGCTGATCGGCGCAGGCACGCACGCTTTTGAGATCGGCAAGATCGAGTTGAATCAGTTCCAAGCTTCCGCCACCGGCGTCGGCATCTTTTCGCACCTGCGCAGTCGCGGCCTCGGCCTTGGTCAAATCGCGCGCGGCACCTACGACCTGGGCACCGTGCGCGGCAAGGGATCGCGCAGTTTCGACGCCAAGTCCGGCGGAAACGCCCGTCACCAGGATGCGTTTTCCGCGCAAATCGACTCCGGATAAAACATCTTCAGTTGTTGAGGTGGCTCCAAATGTGGTTGCCAATGCGTTTGCCATTGTGTTTCTCCTTCTGATGGCGTGTTTCGTGGGACGTGTGTACTTCTTTGCCAGTCTGAAAACAGCCCCTACAGGGGCCGTCGATCCTGCATCTGTTATGGCGCCGCAAAAGCGGTGCCCTGATACGAACCTCGAGTTTTTCAGCAAGGTGTAAAGCCGTCCGCCTCCAAAACGAATTTGTGAGATGGCTTCTAACGATGCAGCAGCTCCGGGGCCGCGGTTGCTTGGAAATAGTGTCCAGCGTCGAGATCGGTCGTGAGACCTGGCTGCGTCGGGCGCCATCCCAGCCGCTCGCGCGTTTGGGCGCTTGAAGCCGGGCCATCCATGGAGAAGAAATGCCCGATCCAGCCAAAATGGGCGGCTGCCTGGTCGCCGGATTTGGAGACGACCGGTACGTTGAGGCGCCGGCCGATCACCTCGGCGATATCGCGAGCCGGGATGCCTTCCTCGGCAACGCCGTGGTATGCAGCGCCGGCGGTACCTTTCTCAACCACGAGCCTGTAGAGACGCGCGGCATCGAGGCGATGCACTGCAGGCCAACGGTTGAGACCGTCACCCACGTAGGCGGAAACGCCTTTTTCGCGCGCGACGCTAATCAGAGCGGGAACGAATCCGTGATCGCCTTCGCCGTGAACTGTGGGAGGCAGGCGGACAACCGATACGCGGACCCGGCGCGACGCCAGCGCATGCAACGCGTCTTCTGACTTGCGGGGAAAACTGGCATTCGGAGTGTCTTCCTCCGTTACGACTGGGCCTTTGGGTTGCAGAACCAGGGTGCCGGACGTGACGATCAAGGGGCGATCGGAGCCTGCGAGCGCTTCCCCGAGCGTCTCGATGGCGCGGCGATCCGCATCGGCGGCAGGACCGTAGTTCGCGAAGTCATGGATGAAGGCAGTGTGGATGACGGCGTCGGCTGCAGTGGCTCCGCGGGTCAGGCTTTCGAGATCGTGAAGCGAGCCGTGATGGACTTCTGCTCCGGCGGCGGCAAGCGATTGGGCCGCCTTGTCGGAGCGCGCGAGGCCGAGCACGCTATGCCCTGCAGAGATCAGTTCTTGGACGACGGCCGAGCCGACGAATCCGGTAGCACCAGTTACGAAAACTCGCATATTCGATTCCTCCTAAGCATTTGTGATGGATAAGGTCGAAGCATTTACTCGGTTTGCAAGTCGAGCCGCGATCTTGACAGTGAACCGCCGCCATTCGCGCAGGGACGCGGGCAGGCGATCCATCTCGACTACCTCGTGCAGCCAATCTTCCGCGGAGAGTTGCGCCTGTTCCGGCCCGAACGACTGCGTTACCGCCCTAAAGAATGCCGAGAACTCTTGCTCCGCCATCGTCGCCAGGTCCGCACAACGACGGGGATTGGAAATCTTCGGTTTATGAGGAGGTACTGAATTCATATCGTTCACCTCTCGGAAGTAGAGCGAAAACCTGACTGGAAACGCCCATTTGACGAGACGCCGTCCGATCTAACTAAAACGGAGAGTGTCTCCGAATCACTATGATAAGATAATCGGAGACAGTCTCCGGTTGCAAATATTTTGGGATGGCTAAGAAAAAGTCACAATCCGACGGTCGGAAGCCGCGAACCGACGCACAGCGAAATCGTGAGCGCATCCTGGAGGTGGCGAAGGAGGCATTCACCGTTTCGGGCGCAGACGCCAGCCTGGATGACATCGCGAAAGAGGCGGGAGTTGGGGCGGGCACCTTGTACCGCCACTTCCCTACACGCGCTGCGCTGCTCGAGGCTGTTTATCGGACCGAGGTGGAAAAGCTGGCCGCAGCGGAGCGGAAATTCGCTGAGACCATGTCCCCGGTGGAAGCCCTCCGAGCCTGGATGCTGTTGTTCGTTGATTACATCGAGGCGAAGCACATCATTGCGCCGGCGCTGAATACGCTCGTGGGAGGCCCGTCGAAGCTGTATGAAGGCTCGCGAGCGCAGGTCCAGGGAGCGATTGACGCGCTCGTGAAGCGAGCGATCAAGAGCGGCGATATCCGAAAGGACCTCGACCCGTTCGACCTGCTGCGGGCGCTGATCGGCGTCTCGAACGTGGCCTCGGGACCGGACTGGCAGCAGAGCGCCCGGAGGTTGGTGGACATCCTTATTATTGGTTCGCGGCCGACGAACTAGATCTCGCGTGCAACGTTCAGGAATCCAGCGAGTTTCTGGAACAAACCTAAAAATGTCGGGTGGAGACACAATCATCCTGAGATAAGACCGGATGGGCGCCTGTTTTGTGACAGTCGAGGGGCTATACTACCGGGACGAGTTTGCACGACGGCGACGAGATGGCGGACGACGGGAGACCACTGAAGCAGAGCGAAATCCCGGCGCAATCGTCGCCGCTCGACGCTGCGGCGGTTCACGCCGCACGGCACCGGATTGCCCTCCGGCTACTACCTTTTCTTTTCATCCTTTATATAGTCGCGTTCCTGGACCGCATGAATGTGGGAGCGGCTGCGCTCCAGATGCCCCGGGACCTGGGATTCAATGACCGCGCGGTTGGCCTGGGGGCAGGCATTTTCTTTCTGGGTTATTTCTTACTCGAAATTCCCGGTGCGCTGATCGCCGAGCGCTGGAGCGCGCGGCTGTGGATCTCGCGGATCATGATCACGTGGGGAATTCTGGTTGTGCTGATGGCGTTCATCCACACGGCGCGCCAGTTTTTTCTCGTGCGCTTCCTGGTGGGCGCCGCCGAAGCGGGATTCTTCCCTGCTGTGGTGGTTTACCTGACACATTGGTTCCGGGCGCGAGATCGCGCGAAAGCCGTGGCGGGCTTTTACGCGGCGATGCCGCTGTCGTACGTGGTTGGCTCACCGCTTGCGGGCTTGCTACTCGGGCTTTCGTGGTTCGGGCTGAGAGGCTGGCGATGGCTGTTCATCCTGGAAGGAATTCCGGCGATCGTGCTAGGCCTGGTGACGTTGCGTTACCTCACCGATTGGCCTCGCCAGGCAAACTGGCTTTCTACCGAGGAACGCGATTGGATCACGACCGAACTGGAACGAGAGAAGAAGACCAAGCAAGCGGTGCGGTCCTATAGCGTGTGGCAGGCATTTGGGCATCGCGACGTGGTTCTGCTCACACTCTGTTATTTCTTTTCGCTGACGGGAAATTACGGGATCGCCTTCTGGCTTCCAACGATCGTGAAGCGAGCGTCATCGCAGAGTGATTTGCGAGTCACGATGCTGACGGCGTTACCGTATCTTGCCGGATTTCTGACGCAGCAGTTCAACGGCTGGCATTCCGATCGAACCGGCGAGCGGCGGTGGCATGCAGCGATTCCCGTGTTGCTGAGCGGATTGTGTTTGCTGCTGGCGATCACTTCGCAGTCGAGCATGACGTGGACGATGGTGTTCTTTACGCTCGCGGGCGGTGCTTATTACGCGTTTCATCCGGCGTTTTGGGCAATTCCGACCGAGTTGCTGAGCGAGTCTGCGGCGGCAGCAGCGATTGGCTTTATCAATTCAGTTGGAAACCTGGGAGGATTTGTTGGGCCTTTCATCGTGGGGATGTTCGTTGCAAAGACAAAGTCGTTTGATCTTGGCCTGTGGTACCTGGTGGGTAGCTTCTTCATTTCCGGCATCTTGATGCTCGCGGTGGGGTCGGGATGGAAGCGACCTCGTCCCGAGAGCGCTCTCGCTGGCGGGCTCAGTGTTCGGCCTGATTTGTCCACTGCGCAAAATTAGAGCAGAAGAGGCGCTTGACGTCGCGCTGGATCTCGGCGCGCGTGACGGCGCGGCCATCGCGGGCTAACAGGTTGTAGGAGTTCGCAAGAATTGGCGCCATGATCGCGCGGGTATTGCGCCACTTGTAGATGACCTGTTCGAGGACGCGGGCATCGGAATGCTGCGCAATGAAGCTCGTGCCGAGGAGTTCGAGGCGCTCGCGCGTGATTTCTTCCACGATTGACGGGTTATTGAGGAACCACCAACAGCCGAACGGCATGAGGTTATTGAACTTGCGTGCATAGACGCAGAGTTCATGCTGGTTCTCGCGGCTCAAGACGCTGACGAGGAAGCGATTGTCGGGATAATCGCGACAGAGGTTCTCGAGCGCGCGGAGGTCCGCGCGCCCGACGGCATCTCCAGCCAGTCGTAGCCTGGGATTGACCAGCTTGCGGACGCCGATCATCAACGACAACGGGAGGTCGAGTTCACGGCAGGCCGGGAGCACGGCTTCGCTCAGGAGGCGACCGCGAACGTTATCCTCGGGAAAACCGAAAGTATCGGGAAGCGATACAGCCATGTAGACCGGATGCATACGCTCGTGCCAGTCAGCGAGGAAGCGACGGACCTCGGCGATTGTGCGGCCTGAGACGTTCTGATCGACTTCGTAACCCTGTGTGGATAGTTGATTCCAGTGCGAGGCCCAGCCAATCAGAATGCGATCGAGGCGAAGGACGGGATGGAAGCGGTCATCGCTTCGGATGCCGTTCATCCAAAGCGGACCTTCTTCGGGATCGAGCGGATCGTTGGTCATCACGGCGACCTTCATGCCTGCCATATCGAAGACAGTGCTGATGTGGGTATCAACATCCTGGCTGGCGAAGAAGGCGCGGGGTTCGGTGAGATCGGCGCTGTCGGTGGGCAGGCCGAAGGCTTGAAGCACCGCGACTACGCCCCTGGTCGATTCGGAGATGGGTGCGTGTTCAACGAACAGCGCGCGCCAGATCGCATCGGCCTGCTGCTGCCTCGTGAGCGTCCAGTATTGCTCGGGTTTCATCCGCGAATTGCGGAAGAACTCGGCCTCGAGATAGTGATAGGTGATGAGTTCATCGATGCCCCACAGGCCAAGTTTTCCCAGCGCCGGGGAAAACAGATGGGTGTGCATGTCGATGAACGACGTCGAGGACAGCGCGTCTTCAACGCTGGAGAGGATCTGGTCGGGCTGTAATGAGTCGTGGGACGAGGTAGTTGCTCCGCGGGGGGATTGCGTAACCGATGTCGCTTCCATTCTATCCTTGTACTCGCCCTCGGAGAATTAGGCTCCTAGATTTACAGAAGACAAACGATTTTTCGTTTCAAAATGCTTGCGCGAAATATAGGAGGCGATCAGTTTTGCTGTCAAAGAAAAAAAACTGAAAACTCGATTCAGGGAGACTAAACGGAAACGTGCATAAATCGGATTCTGCGTGCTCGCGATGCTCGGCTTCATTATTCAGGAGTCAACGCGACGGGAGCTTGGCGTCGAGAGCGCACGACCTCGCCGAGCAGAAATAGATCTGTCAGCAGGGCGCGAAGATGGAGGGAAGCGTTCAGGTTGTCGATCAGCTGCGAACTGATCGATGGCTGCGCGAGAACGACCTGGATTGCGGCGAGAGAATCCTGCGCGTCGCGGTTCAGAACGGAGATGAACTTTTCGTATGGCTGAAGAGTTTGGATCCCCTCGTCCGATAGCGAATCGGCGCAGCTAGCGGCGATTCCGCTCAAGGCGTGCGCGGCACGCTGGAGAAAGTCGCGGATCCGGCTCCCGGAGGGACTGGTGGCGTCGCTGGGCAGGCCTTGTCCGGCATAGGCCAGCATGAACTCGTAGCACTCCTCGATCACATCGCACCTCTGCAGGAAATCAATCGGCATCGGCCATACCTCGGGTTGGCGGAGACATCGGAGACTGGACGACCCAGCGCTCGGGATCGTGTTCTTTCAAGTAAAAGTCGCGGCTCATCGAGCCGAAGATCATCGACTCGGTGATGGCGAGCTTTTCCGGACGTACTGCGAAGTATACGTGAACGATGACGAGCGTGATCAGGCCAACGCCGGCCAGGCCGTGGAGTACGTACATCAGGCCCCACGTCATGTCGCTGAAGAGATAGGGATCGCGCGGGAAGAAGATGGTGCGCACGCGAAACATCATGAAGATGCCGGTGAGCATGACGGACAGACCCGTGACGAGAACGGCCGCGTGATAGAGCTTGTTCTCGAGAGGATATTTTGCAAATTTGCGGGGCGGCTCGGCGGGCCGTCCGAAGAAGCGCTGCGTTCTTCGCCAGGCGTCTTCGAGGTCGGCGCGGTCGGGCCAGATGGACCAGAAGTCCATATAGAAGATGGCGTGGACGATGTGGAAGATGATGGACGCGGTGAGGACGGTGCCCGCGATCCAGTGGTAGGTCACCCAGTTAAATTGAAATCCAAGTTTGGGGAGGAAGGCCGTGAACAACAAGACGAACATCGCCACCGCCATCACCCAGTGGAATAATCGCGCGGCGAGAGAGTGGCGCGGGATCTTGGCAGGAAGTGTGGCAAGGATTGCTGGTGTTCCGGCAGCCACGAATTGTTTTTCCCTGGCGAAGTAGCGCATGTAGATCGCGTGGACGACGAGGAACGCGAGTCCCGCGATGCCTGCGACCCAGATCAGAAACCAGGCGATGTGGATGGGAACGTCCTGACCGAAGGGGCTGGTCGCCCACTCTATGATGCCCATGCTGCCTCCTGCACGCCGCCGATGGCACGCTTGACGAGGTTGCGCATCAGAGGAATTTTGTAGGCATTGAACGTGAGAGGCACGGCGCCCTGTACGGCAAGCTTCCCTGCCATCTCTCCGGTGGCGGGGTTGGCGGGCTTGCCGCGGACTGCGTCTTCCACGCCCTTCAGGCGAAGCGGACGGGCGGCGGCGGCGTTGACGGCGATGCGGATTCGTTCGATGTTGCCGCCGGAAACGACCATGGCCGAGGCTACGTTGAGCAAGGGGAAATCCCAGACATTTCGGTCACGAACTTTTTCGAAGTAGAACTGCGCCCCGGCCCAGGTGGACGGGATGCGAATCGCGGTGAGGAGCGATCCGGGCTCGAGGATGGTCATGCGGGTGATGTTGATGTCGGGTCCGACGAAGTAGTCTTCGGCATCGACGACGCGCTCACCTTTGGGGGTACGAACGACGAACTTGGCGTCGAGAGCGATCAAAGCCGGGGCGGAGTCAGAGGGGTTGACCGCGACACAGCGCTCGGCGTGGAGGATGGCGTGCTCGCGATTGCGGCCAACCGGTGTGTCGGCGTAACAGATATTGCCACCTGCACGGTAGCAGGGCCATCCGGCGCGGTAGTACCAGCAGCGTGCGTCTTGCGAGACGTTGCCGCCGATCGTGCCCTGATTCCGAATCTGCGGTGAGGCGACCACATCAGCGGCCTGAGCTAGGAGTCCGTACTTCTGTTTGACGATGGGGTTACGCACGACTTCGGTGAGCGTCGTCATCGCGCCGATCTCGACTCCGTCGGAGGTCTCGCGGATGCCGCGGAGTTCTTCGATTCCGCTCAGATCGACGACCGCTTTGGGACGCTTGATGCGGTCTTTCAGCCAGTCAAAACTGTCGAGTCCTCCGGCGAGCACCCAGGCATCCTGACCGTGCTGCTGGAGCAGTTTCTGCGCATCGTCCACCGAGGTCGGTTGGAGCAACTGGAACGACGGCATGACGTCTCGGATTACGGCCATATCTTTCTCCCAGTCAAAACCGCTAAATGTGAGCGGTCAATGGATCCTGCATGGGCCGCCCGGCTTCGAGCGACGCCAGAATCGTGTCGAGGTTGACGGGTGTGCGGCGATAGATCTCGTCGCCGAGCGCGTCGGAAAGAGCATTGAGGATCGCGGCGCAACCACCGCCGACCGGCGGTTCGCCAATGCCACGTGCGCCCACCGGCGTTTCGGGATCTGGAATGTCGAGCGCGGCCCATTGCATATCGACGGGGACGTCGAGGATGGTGGGCGGCTTCGTGTGATAGAAGCGGCGCGAAACCGTGTGTCCGTAATGGGGATCGAAGACCCACTTTTGCCCGATGGCGTGACCGATACCGAGGACTGATCGGCCGAGGATCTGACCGCCGAGGGCACGAGGATGGATCACGGTGCCGACGTCGGCGTAGGCGAGATAGTCGGTGATGTAGTACTTGCCGGTCTCGACGTCGACTTCGACCTCGGCGAAGCATGCAACGTAGGAAAATGATTGGCCGTCACGCGGATATTTGTCTTTCGCGGCGGCGACGAGACCTTGTCCGGCCATCGCGGCGATGGAAGCTTTCGTGAACTTGTTGACGTCGGGCGGGGGCTCGTGGCCGTCGTATGTGCCACCGAGCTGAATGGCGCGTTGGGCGGCCTGGCCAAGCGTCATGCTGCGACCGCCACCCTTGTGGTAGACGCGTTCGTTGGCGACTTCATATTGCTCGGGCTTGCCACCGAGTGTTTTGGCGGCAATTTCCTGCAGCTTCTGCCGGCCGTCCATGGCGGCGGCATGCGCGGCGCGGGTCATCGCGTGCGTGGTCTGGCTTCCGCCTGATACGCACGTCCAAGGGAGATTTTTCGAGGTGTTGCCCCACGAGAGATCGCACTTCTCCCAGGGCACACCGAGGACTTCGGCGACGACGCGGTGGACGTCGATCAGAGACTCCGTTCCGAGATTGCCGATGCCGGACTGGATGGCGATGCGGCCGTCAGGTTTGATCAGGAACAGGCCGTCGAATCCGATGGAACCGCCGAAGAAGCAACTCGACGAGACGCCGACTCCGCGGAC
>Ga0210401_10007495_pt1 | contig 10942 bp, 5 predicted proteins | sample IncBWH32MmetaG_FD_150866 | JGI IMG/M metagenome (GOLD analysis project Ga0210401, IMG submission 150866) | Forest soil microbial communities from Barre Woods Harvard Forest LTER site, Petersham, Massachusetts, United States - Inc-BW-H-32-M | ecosystem: Environmental > Terrestrial > Soil >... | reverse complement strand
ACTGCCCGGCCTACATTTTGAGCTGGCCGAGATGCTGCGGACCGTGTCGACTCCCGAAGCCCACGAAGAAGCCGAACGCGAGTACGAGGCGGCGTTAGTAGCCAATCCGCTCGATGAACAATCTGAAATCAGGCTTGGCGACATCGCTGCTCAGAAAAACGATCTAAAGGAAGCTTACGAGCGTTACACGAGGGCCGTGCAGTTGCAACCGGGAGACCCCGAAGCGAGCATCGGGCTTGCGAAGGTGTTGATGACGATGGATCAGCCGCAAAAAGCCGAGCCGCTTCTGGTGCATGCTCTCGCGCTGGATCCAACCAGTGCCGTGGCCCACTTCCGCCTCGGTACGGTCTATCGGGAGATGGGACGCACCGAGGATGCCAAACACGAAATAGAGGAATACCAAAAATATAAGGAGATGAAAGAAAAACTTCAGGAAATTTATCACCAGATGCGCCTGGAGCGAACCACTGGCGAAAACGACGATGCAGATCCTAGACGATAATCTGGTCTCTGCCAAAGCGAAGGCGATTGCCAGATTCGGCCCTGCCGGATCATTCACGCGCCGAGCTGACGACGCGCGACGATCTCGATGATGAAGACAATACTTGCGGCGGCGGCGCTACTGTCGATGGCTGTTCCGCTGCTCGGAACCTCTTACTATCCGGCGCGCCCAAACGATGCCAAAGCAGTTTATTTGTCGCCGGATAGTTTCCCCATAAAGGGGGATGGAATCGCGGATGATTCCGCCGTTTTGCAGCAGGCGATCGATAAGGTTCGAGCGACGACGAACCAGGGCATTCTGTTTGTTCCATCCGGCCGCTACCGTCTAACCAGGACGATCTACATCTGGCCTGGAATCCGGTTAATAGGTTTTGGGACTGCGCGGCCTACGTTCGTGCTCGCTGCAAATACGCCGGGTTTTCAGCAGGGGCCCGCTTACATGATGTTCTTCGCGGGCGGTGGACCGAACTCGAATGCGGCTCCAGCGGATGCGAACCCCGGTACGTTTTATTCCGCGATCAGCAATATCGATATTGAAATCCAAGAAGGGAATCCAGGTGCGGTGGGCGTACGCGCCCATTATGCACAGCATTGCTTCCTGGCTCACATGGACTTTCACATTGGCTCAGGACTTGCGGGAATTCACGATGGCGGCAATGTCGCACAAGACGTCCATTTTTATGGGGGCCAATACGGCATCTGGACTCGGAAGCCGTCCCCTGGCTGGCAATTTTCGGTGATCGATGCCACGTTTGAGGGTCAGCGTGAAGCGGCGATCAGAGAACGCGAGGCCGGCCTGACGCTGATCCGCCCACAATTCAAGAATGTCCCCACGGCGATTTCCATCGAAGCTCAATTCTCCGACGAACTCTGGATAAAAGACGGACGCATGGAGAACGTTACCGGTCCCGCGGTAATCATCAGCAATGAGAACAGCGCCCGCACCGAGATCAATATGGAGAATGTCGTCTGCCGCAGCGTTCCCGTTTTTGTTTCTTATCGCGAGAGTGGAAAGAGCGTTGTAGGTCCGTCAGCGGTATATCAGGTGAAGACCTTCTCTCACGGTCTGCATTATGAGGATATTGCCGCGCCACCCGTCACGCGCGATGTGTACGATTCCGCACCGCTGAACACTTTGCCAGAACCAGTCAAGTCCGACATTTTGGACCTTCCGGCAATGGAGACGTGGATTAATATCCGCGACCTGGGTGCCGTCGGCGACGGCACGGCGGATGATACCGACGCGTTCAAAAAAGCCATCGCTCAGCACCGCGCGATTTACTTGCCCTCCGGCCAGTACCGCGTCGCAGATACAATCACGCTAAGGCCGGATACGATTCTTATCGGACTTCATCCAAGCGTGACACGCATATTGCTCGCCGATTCTACCCCAGCTTTTCAGGGCGTTGGCGGTCCCAAGCCGCTGCTGGAAACCCCCCAAGACGGAACGAATATCGTGACCGGCATCGGCTTGTACACCAACGGAATCAACCCGCGAGCGGTGGCCGCGAAGTGGATGGCTGGCAGCGATTCGATGATGAACGATGTTCGCTTCCTGGGCGGGCACGGTACGATTGATCCGAACGTAACCGCGGCGGAAAGCGCCAAAGTATGGAAGGAGATTTATAACAATACCCATACCGCCGATTCCGACCTGAATCGCCGCTGGGACGGGCAGTATCCCAGCCTGTGGATCACCGGCGGCGGGACTTTCGTTGACATCTGGACGCCTAGCACGTTCGCGCAGGCGGGCTTGTACATCTCGAACACTTCGAGCGAAGGGCGAATTTATGAACTATCGAGCGAGCATCATGTTCGCAACGAGGTTGTGCTGGACCACGCATCCAACTGGCAAATTTATGCGCTGCAGACGGAAGAGGAAAGGGGCGAGGGCGGATTCGCTTTGCCGCTCGATATCCGAGATTCCAGCGACGTTACCTTCGCGAACCTGCACATGTATAGGGTCGTGAGCAGCTATCAGCCGTTCCCGTACGCCGTGAAAGTTACAAACTCGACGAATATACGGTTTCGCAACGTCCACTGCTACAGCGATAGCAAAGTGTCCTTCGACAATGCGTTGTACGATCAAACCATTCATATTGAAGTTCGTCAACGCGAATTCGCCTGGTTGACGATTTCGGGAAGCGCGCCACAAGTCCAACAGAAGGAGCCTTCTCCTGTTCTCGCCGAGGGGGCCAAGGTAGAGAAAGTTGCGGGCGGTTTCTTCAATATATCGGGGGGAGCTGTTGACAGCTCCGGAAACGTGTATTTCGTGGATGCCAAATGGCAAACGATCTACCGCTGGACCACCGCGACTCGCCAACTGTCAAAGGTTCGTGACAATCCGCTGGATCCGGCGCAACTTTTCTTTGATAAGGCCGGCGATCTAATCGTGGTTTCGTACGGCGGAAAGGGCACGGTGTACAGTTTTAACCCCGGCTCGCTGGATGATGACATTACGGTGCTACCTGCTCTTCCCGCCAAGCCACGCCCGGGAATGACTCCTGTCCTGCCCGCAGGGTACTGGAGAAACGAAAACGATTTCCTCGAAAAGATTGCCGCCAAGCCGCCTTACCAGTTCGTTTCTCCGGACGGAAGCACTTTCCTGCCCGCCGGAGAGGACTTCGTCACCGGGCAGCTGTACTACGGGACTAAGTTGAACGATTCGTTGCGAGCGTTCGGCTTGGCATCTGCAGTCGAGGGCCAGCCCTACTACCTTACCAATGAATCCGGAGAGAAGACGTACGTCGGCATTGTTGGTGACGACGGAGCGATCTCGAACGTGCGGCTTTTCGCCGATCGCGGCGGAGAATGCGTGACGGTAGACGAAAAGGGCAACGTCTATATCGCCGCGGGGCAGGTGTTCGTGTACAACCCAGCAGGCGATCTGATCGATACGATCGACATTCCAGAGCGGCCCTCGCAGTTATTGTTCGGCGGAAGCGATGGCAATGCTTTGTTCATACTCGCACGTAGTTCCTTGTACGCCGTCCAAACCCGTTATCGAGGGCGCTGAAAAGAGCGAATCCTAAATTTGCCAGGGCCATCGGAATGCACGAATTTCCACGCGAGGGCTGCTCTGTTTGCAGCCATAACTGTACTGTCAATTTGCGTTCCGGCTTTTTCTCCGTCCTCCCTGGGCCGTCATCTTAAATTTGATCATCACGGTCGCAAATCAGATGAGCCGGTTCTCATTGCGAATCAATTCGGCCAGCTGCCATCTGAATCACCGGCGGATCCATCGTTACCTCAGTTGGTCGACATCACCGTTTCGACGGGCATCAAATTCGATCACCTTTCCAGCCCCGAGCAGAAATACATTGTGGAGTCGATGAGCGGCGGCGTCGCTCTGATTGATTATGATCGCGACGGTTGGCCCGATATTTACTTCACTAACGCGGAGAGCGTGGACATGGCTCGGGCCGGCAAAAAAGCGCGCAGCGCGCTGTACCACAATAATCATGACGGCACCTTCACAGACGTCACGGACAAAGCTGGTGTCGGTTATCCCTGCTGGGCCATGGGTGCGGTCGTGGGCGACTACAACAACGATGGCTGGCCGGATTTGCTCGTGACGTGCTTCGGAGGGGTGGTGTTGTATCGCAACAATGGCGATGGAACATTCACGGACGTAACCAAGCAAGCCGGTCTGAGCAACGATTCCCAGTGGGCAACGGGAGCGGCCTTTGGCGATTACGATCGCGATGGTTGGGTTGATTTGTTCGTGTCGCATTACGTGGATTTTCATCTGGACGATCTTCCGGCGTTCGGTTCCCGCCAGACCTGCAAGTATCGCGGCATTGATGTGCAATGCGGCCCGCGTGGGCTGAAGGGTTCCTCGTCCAACCTCTACCACAACAACGGTGACGGGACATTCACGGATGTGTCGAAGAAGAGCGGAATTCGCGACTCTCCCAATGCTTTCGGATTGACGGCCGTTTGGTCGGATTTCGACAACGATGGACATCTCGATCTATTCGTAGCGAACGATGCCGGAAGGAATTATCTCTATCAGAACGATGGGAGCGGACACTTCAACGAGGTCGGATTTGCCGCGGGCGTGGCCGCCAGCCAAGACGGGGCGGAACAGGCGAACATGGGCGTTGCGCTAGGCGACTACCTGCACACCGGGCGTTTCTCCATTGCAATAACTCACTTCAGCGACGAATACGCAGCATTATTTCGAAACGATGGGGGTATGAGCTTTACCGACGTTTCATACACCTCCGGAATTGCCCCAAGCACGAGCCCGTATGTTGGTTGGGGCGACGCATTCTTCGACTTTGACAACTCCGGCTGGCTCGATCTGTTCATGGTGAACGGCCACGTTTACCCGCAAATGGATACCGCGGAAGCCGGACCGAAATACCGCGAGCCGGGGCTGCTGTTCTATAACCAGCGCAACGGCACGTTCAAGGACATCAGCAAGCTGGTCGGGCCGGCCCTCCAACTCCCAAGAGTCAGCCGTGGCGTGGCCGTCGGTGATCTATTCAACGACGGCCGGATTGACATTGTTATTGAAAATCTAAAGGGCAGCCCCACAATCCTCCAGCCGCAAGGCGGCCCTTCGAATCACTGGATTGACTTCGAGCTAGCCGGCTCGAAAAGCAACCGGCTGTCCTTGAATGCGCGGGTAAAGGTGACCGCGGGAAATCTAGTACAGACCTATGCGGTGCTGAGTGGAGGAAGCTATCTCTCCCAAAGCGATCTTCGAATTCACGTGGGCCTCGGCAGTAGTAAACGTGTTGATAAAGTGGAAATCTTTTGGCCAACGGGAACCACCGAACGGTTGACTGACCTGACTGCCGATCACATTTACGATGTGAAAGAAGGCGAAGGCATTGTTCCGCAGGAAAAAATCAGGCCGGTACCTCCGAAGAAGTGATGTTGCTCGGCACGCACTTCACTAGGTGAATGTCATTTTTGCAATCGCAAAGAAATCTTTGAGCTCAAGGAGAAGGCCGTGAAAAGCGAAACTTCGCGCCGGGATTTTCTGGGAATTTCAGCGCTGGGATTGGCGGCGGCGGTCGCACCGAAGGAGAAGTTCCCATCTCCGGCGGCGACAGCAACCGGCCCGGAAAATCAGGCATCGAAAGAGGGCTCAGTCATTTCCATCTGGGTGACATCCGGCGACGAACGCTTTGCCCCTGCTCCTCCGGTGAACTGGAGCCCGTCATCACCGGCGCCCGGTTCCGACCTGATCCAATTGAACCCCGGCGTAAGGTTCCAGGAAATACTGGGATTTGGTGGCGCGTTTACGGACGCTGCCTGTTACACGTTCAACCAGCTCGCGCCCCCGGCACGAGAGCAACTGTTCCATGAGATGTTCCATCCGTCGGCGATGGGTCTAAATGTTGGCCGTGTATGCGTTGGATCGAGCGACTACTCCACAAAAGTCTACAGCCTCGACGACGGCGAAGCCGATCCCCAGCTGACCCGATTTTCGATCGATCACGACCGTGAATACATTCTTCCGATCCTGCGCCAGGCGCGGCAGGTTAATCCCGATATCTTCCTGTTTTCATCCCCCTGGAGCCCTCCCGGCTGGATGAAGTTCAACGGTTCGATGCTGGGTGGGTCGATGCGCAAGTATTACTTCGCGGCTTACGCGCAGTACTATCTCAAGTTTCTGCAAGCGTATGCAGCCGAGGGCGCGCCGGTAGAAGCGCTCACCTCGCAGAACGAAGTGGACACAGATCAGGATGGCAAAATGCCCGCTTGCATATGGGGTCAGGAATACGAAATTCAATTCGTGCGCGATCATCTGGGGCCGCTTCTAGAAACCACCGGGACACCGACCAAGATTTGGATTTTGGACCACAACTACAATTTGTGGGGCCGAGTCATCGACTCACTCGAGGACGAAAAGCTTCGCAAATACGCCAATGGCGTTGCCTGGCACGGCTACGTTGGGACCCCCGACATGATGAGCAGGGTCCATGATGCCTTTCCGGAGACAGAGATGCATTGGACCGAAGGAGGGCCTGATTACAAAGATCCCGACTATCTTACGGATTGGTGGAAGTGGGGACGCACCTTTAGCGGCGTCCTGCGCAACTGGTGCCGCTCCATCACGTCATGGAACCTGGCGCTCGACGAGCAGGGCCGGCCGAACATTGGACCATTTCCCTGCGGCGGTGTGGTGACAATCAACTCGCAAACCAAGGAGATCACGCGCAGCGGACAGTACTGGGCATTTGCGCACTACTCGCGTTTGCTTCGTCGGGGTGCTCGCCGCTTTGACTCCCAGAGCACGGCCATTGACCTGTACCACGTAGGCCTTGAAAATCCCGACGGCCAACAGGTGTTGGTGGTGAGCAATGCGGGTGCCGCAAGGACCGTGCAATTGCAGCTCGGAAATATGGCGGCTGCGGTCCCGTTGAAGGTCAAATCATTGACCACTTTAGCGTGGAAATAATTAAGCGGCGTCCGGTGTATCGCGTCGGATCCAGAGCGCAGACCGCTGCCGATGTCCTGCGCGCCCGATATGAGTTCCTCGACACGAAGGCCGGCGGGAAAACACCATCAACGCTGAGCGGCAGCACCCAATAAAACACGCCGCGTCCATTCGTGAGCCCCATGCGCCAGGACCTAAAGACCCGGCTTGCCTGCATCACGAAAAATCGGCTCCCGCATGGACACTATCAATCCGAACATCGCCACACACCCCACTAGAGGAAGCAACAAGCCAGTGCGCAAACTCCCCGTCGCCGTCGACATTAGTCCCACCAACCAGGGCATCGTGGCGCCGCCCATTCCCGCGAGCGCAAACATGATCGCCCCGATCTGCCTGGACCTCTGACCATAGGCGCTCACAAGCCACGCAACCAGGATTGGATAAATCCCAGCGAACCCAAAGCCCGCTGCACTGACGCAGATCGCGATGCTTGCAAACGTCTTTGCCCGCAATAGCAGGGTGATGGCAACGGTCGCCAGAATCAAGCCGCTCGCCAGCAGCGCACGTTCGCGCCACCGAAACGGAACCAGCGGTACAAGGGCGCGCCCGGTGAGTATTCCGCCCCAGAAAAACAAGGGTGCCAGAGCCCACAGCTCGCCAGAACCGAGATGCATTCGTTTCGTCAGTGAGGCGACCCAACCCGCAATCGAGTTTTCGGATCCGACGTACAGAAAAAAAAGTCCAGCCAAGTTCACCGAACTTCTCATGCCGATGTTCCCTCCGCGCGTCGGCCTGGACTGTTGCTGATCTCGGTCCGTGACTCCGGGTTCTAAGTTCATCGCCACCAGAATCAGTGCCGTAAGCGCCGAGGCTGACGCGATTGTGTACAGAAGCAATGGCGTCACCTCGCGCCGTTGCGCAAGCAGCACTAAGGGAGAAGACGCAACCGCACCGATTCCCCAAGCCAGATTCAGAATGCTAAGCGCTGCGACGCGGCGTGCTTTGGCTACTTCCGCCACCCACAAATTGGTCGCGGACAGAGCCTGTCCCAATCCACATCCGAACAGCGCGGCTGCGGCTAAGGCGGCAGGGTAGCTACCCAGGCTTAAGCCCGCAACCCCTACTGCAATCAGACTGAATCCGCACACGAACGTGTATCGGTATCCTCGTCCGATCAGCGCGCCGAGCGTAGAGACTCCCACCATGGACCCACAAAACTGGGCGGTGAAAAAAAGCCCGGCGCGCTGGTCACTTAAAGACCAGCGGCCAATGAGTACCGGCAAAATAGGACCCATCAGCGTCGTTACGATGCCCGCGACAACATAGGCCGCGTGGAGCACAATGGATGCAGCAGAAGAAATCGGAAGCGCAACCGGCCGATCTTGGCTCGAACCCATGTTGAGACGCATTCTGCCGGAATGCTCGTCTGCCGGCAACTTTCTAGTGTTCCACGGGAGAATCCTGCAAATTCCGCAAACTGATTTAGTGTGGCTCGCACCTTGGATTCCGAATTTCAACCCTCGACACATCCCGCAGCTAGCAGGCAAGAGCGCGCCCGAAAATGTTCGACAATCATTATTCCATTGAGGTTTGCAGTGGTGTAAGTATTTGCGAATTACTGACATGGATCGAGCTAGTGAACTCGATGACGACGAGCGCAGAGAGCCCGGTGCCGCCCTCCCATGCGCCTGAGGTTTGGTCAATCGATTTCAGGCATTTGCTCTTTCGGCCACTCGAAAGGGAGAATCTTAGCTGCCTCGTCCGACGTTAACTCAACGCCGGAGAGTTGAGCGGCGCGGGCCAGAACGGGATCGCGACCGGCGGCCAGGTCCGCAGGCGTCGGCAGGATGCGTTCATCTGGCATCACGCCGACATTTTCCAGGCTCTTGCCGTCAGTCATGATGAGGTTCGCAACGGTTATCATCGCGCCGTATTGGGTGACATTGAACCTGTCGAGCGGTATTGCGTGAACGTAAGACTTTCCTTCCATCACGGCGCCGGCAGAACGGTCGCCGAGAACGATTCCACGCTTCTCCAATTGAACGACGCGGGCAAAAATCTCCGCCGCGGAGGCCGACTTGCTGTCCACCAGCACGATCAGCTTGCCCGAGAATGCCTTCCCGCCCCTGGTCTTTGCAATTTGGGGCTTGAGTTCTCCTCGGCCTTTGCGGTCGCCGATTTTCACTTCATGGTCGAAGAATGAGCCGATGAACTTTTCCAGAGCATCGATTCTCCCACCGGGATTTCCACGTAGATCGAGCACCACCACTTCGAAAGGGCGCATTTTGTTCGCTCGACCGTCCACGTCTGACGGATCAATCAGGAAATCGGGAAGTTTCCAAACTAACACCTTCTTGTTTAGTTCGTGGTAACGAGAAGGATCATGCGTCGGGTCATCGCGGTGGGCTCTTGCCCAGGTCATAACGTCTGTATGAGTAACCATGGTTTGGCCCGGTGTGATCTTGGCCTTCGCAACGATGGTTCGTTCGGCGCCATCTGGCGAGCGCACGTCGAGATGAAATCCAGATTGCGGAAATACGCGATAGGAGTATTCAATCGTGCTGATATCGTTGCGCAGGAGTGGTACACCGTTGACTGTTAGCAGCTGATCGCCGGGCTTCATCCCTTTCGCGGCCGCATCGCTGTCTGAACGAACGGCCGTGACGTAACAATTGGAATCTCCGACGGCCTCCATGAGCCAACCGTAGTCCACGCCGTAGGGGCGGACAGGCGGTCTGAACCGGGTGTGCGAATCGTTCAGCGCGGCAACCGCGGCGGCAATGATGAGCAGCGCTTCGTCCTGAGATTTCGCCCCGGCGATCTTCTGGCTGGCATCGCTAAATCGTTTTTTCAGGTCCAATCCATGTAGCGCGGGGTCGTAATAGTATTGCTGGATGTCCGCCTGAATTTTAGCGAGCATTTCCTGAGCTTGGGCGTTACTGATCGTAGCGAATTTATTGTCGGTTGCGGATACTGAATTCACCGATAACACAGCATTGGTGGCCGCTGTGATCAATAGTATCAGCGCAACTCGAACGCAATGTTTTCTCATCGGTATGCTCGGCTCGATTAACGCGCCGACCGTCCTATTTAGAGTTGAACATGTAAATGTGCTCGGATGTTCGCCAGAATTGTAGCCAGTTTCGCTAATTGCGCAAAGTGTGACGCAACCCTACGATGTACGACGAAGTACTACTTCCGCAATGAAATCGAGACTGTCTCGCGGGAGCGGTGCGCTGCGAAACACAACTTAAGTGGAGAACAGTCGTGCCTTAAGACCTGGCGATTGTGCTACTCGACGGTCTGGTGCGCTATTTTTGCCGGGAGTGCGACGGGAGCGGCAGTTGGAGCATCTAGCAGTGAGAGGAGGGAATCAACATGGCGAACAGCACATCCGCAAAGCAGCAGGAAGTGCGCCCCGCGAAGAAGGCCGGTGAGTTCCTGATCGGAAATGATCTCCGCGTCACCCGGCTGGGATATGGCGCTATGCGCATCACCGGCGAGGGAATTTGGGGTGAGCCCGCGGACCGGGCCGAAGCCGTGCGCGTGTTGCGGAAGGCCGTCGAACTGGGAATCAATTTCATCGACACCGCGGATTCCTATGGCCCGGAAGTGAGTGAAAAGATTATTGCCGAGGCCCTGCACCCTTATTCCGCCGACCTGGTGATTGCGACTAAAGGCGGTTTCGAGCGGCCGGGTCCAAACCGCTGGGTTGAAAACGGAAGGCCGGAGCATCTCAGAGCTGCTTGCGAAGGAAGTCTCCGCCGGCTGCGGCTCGAGCAGATCGCTCTTTATCAGTTGCATCGAATTGATCCGAAAGTTCCGGCCGAAGAACAGCTGGGCACTTTGAAAGAGCTGCAGGCGGAAGGCAAGATCAAGCATCTCGGACTATCGGAAGTAAGCGTGCAACAGATTCGGCACGCGCAGACCATTGTTCCCATCGTGAGCGTGCAGAATCGCTACAGCCTGACCGACCGCGGTTCGGAAGCGGTGCTGCAATACTGCGAACAACAGAAACTCGGATTCATACCTTGGTTCCCGCTG
>Ga0210401_10007494_pt1 | contig 10944 bp, 6 predicted proteins | sample IncBWH32MmetaG_FD_150866 | JGI IMG/M metagenome (GOLD analysis project Ga0210401, IMG submission 150866) | Forest soil microbial communities from Barre Woods Harvard Forest LTER site, Petersham, Massachusetts, United States - Inc-BW-H-32-M | ecosystem: Environmental > Terrestrial > Soil >... | reverse complement strand
CTGGCCAAGCGATACACCACCGCCACCATGGGCCCGGTCCAGGGCAAGCTGGAAACGATCAACGCGATCGCGGTCATCGCCGAGGCCACCGGGCGCACCATCGCCGAGACCGGCACCACGACGTGGCGCCCGATGTACGTGCCGGTGACGCTGGGCGCGCTGGCCGGGCGGATCTTCGAGCCGGTGCGCTACTCGCCCATGCAGTCCTGGCACGAGCAGCACAACGCCGCGCCGCTGGTGGCCGGGCAGTGGATCCGCCCGGATCACTACGGCGACCCGGCCGCCGAGGTCCGCGCCGTCCGGGAGAGCGTCGCGATCATCGACGTGACCCCGATCGGCAAGCTCGACCTGCGTGGGCCGGACGTACCGAAGCTGCTCAACCAGCTCTACGTCAACAAGTGGTCGAAGCTGGCCATCGGCGCGGTGCGCTACGGGGTCATGTGCGCCGAGGACGGCGTGGTCTTCGACGACGGCGTCACCGGCCGGCTGGATGCGGACCACTACCTGATGAGCACCACTTCGTCAGGCGCGGCCGCGGTCTGGCAGTGGGTGGAGAACTGGCTGCAGACCGAGCATCCCGACTGGCAGGTGCACGTCACCCCGGTGACCACGGCTTACGCCAGCATCAACGTGGCCGGGCCGCAGTCCCGCGAGCTGGTCGGCCGGCTCACCGAAGGCGTCGATCTGTCCGCCGAGGCCTTCGGGTACATGAAGGTGCGCACCGGCCGGCTGGCTGGCGTCGACGACTGCGTACTGTGGCGGATCGGGTTCACCGGCGAGCTGTCCTACGAGCTGCACGTGCCCGCCTCCTACGGCCTGCACGTGTGGACCGCGCTGCTGGAGCAGGGCGCCGACCTGGGCGTCCGCCCGTTCGGTGTGGAGGCCCAGCGGATCCTGCGGCTGGAGAAGGGCCACCTGATCGTGGGGCAGGACACCGACGGGCTGACCAAAGCCTTCAGCGCGGGCCTGGACTGGGCGGTCAAGCTGGACAAGGACGACTTCGCCGGCAAGCCGGAACTGGCCCGGCAGCACGAGCGCGGCGACGGCAGCCGGCTGGTCGGCCTGCAGCCGGTGGACAGCCAGATCGTGCCGCCCGAGGCCAGCCAGATCATCACGCCACGCGGCGAGATCGTCGGGCGGATCACCTCCAGCCGGATGTCCCCCACCCTGGGCCGGTCGATCTGCCTGGGCCAGGTGGACGCGACCCTGGCCGCGCCGGGCACCGAACTGACCGTGCGGCTGCCCGACGGCCGGGACATCACCGCCCGGGTGACCGCGCACCTGGCCCACGTCGACCCGGACGGCCTGCGCCAGCAGGTGGACAGCCAGCCCTCCGGGTTGCGGCCACACGCCGCGCCGGTGGCCCGCAGCCCGATCGCGTCCGGTGATCTCAGGACGGCCATCGCGGACTGGGAGGTCGACGGCCGGCACAGCCGGGCCGCGCTCACCATCGCCGACCACACCCCACTGGCCAAGATCGGCGTCAGAGGCCGCGCGGACGGCGCGCTGGCCACCGCGCTGGGCACCAGGTTCGGCCGGGCCGCCCGGGACAGCCACGGCAACCTCGTGGTCGGATCCGGCCCCGGCGAGTGGCTGGTGCTCGGCGAACCGGGCAGCCAGGACAAGCTGCTGCCGCGGACCCGGGCCCTGGCCGACGAGACCGGCGAGTTCGTCTCGGTCATCGACCTCACGCACGGCCGCGCCATGATCCGGCTCAGCGGCGGGGACTGCGCCGGCCTGCTGGCCAAGATGTGCGGCGTCGACCTGTCCGACGAGGTCATCCCCGACGGCGCGGCGCTGCGCACCGGGGTGGCGAATCTCGTCACCGACGTGGTCCGCGTCGACCGCGACGGCCTGCCCAGCTACCTGCTGCACTGCGAGCGCTCGTCCGGCCAGTACCTGTTCGACACCCTGCTCGACGCCGGCCGGGAGTTCGGCATCGAGATCGACGGCTGCCCCACCTCACCTGCCCTCTGACCCTGGAGACTCATCATGGCTTTCCCTTCCGACCTGGACATCGCCCGGGCCGCGTCGCTCAAGCCGCTCGACGACATCGCCGCCGAGATGGGCCTGCCCGCACGCCACCTGGAGCCATACGGCCGGGACGTGATGAAGATCAGTCTCGACGCGATCGACGATCTCGCCGACCAGCCGACCGCGAAGTACGTCGTGGTCAGCGCGATCACGCCGACTCCGCTCGGCGAGGGCAAGACCACCACCACGGTCGGGCTGGGCCAGGGCTTCAAGCACATCGGCAAGCGCGCGACGGTCGCCATCCGGCAGCCGTCGATGGGCCCGACGTTCGGCATCAAAGGCGGCGCGGCGGGCGGCGGCTACAGCCAGGTGGTGCCGATGGAGCTGCTCAACCTGCACCTGACCGGTGACATGCACGCGGTCACCGCCGCGCACAACCTGCTCGCCGCGGTGATCGACAACCACTTGTACCAGGGCAACACGCTGGGCCTGGACCAGCACAACATCACCTGGCGGCGGGTGCTGGACGTCAACGACCGGGCACTGCGCAACATCGTAGTCGGGCTGGGCGGCCGCGCGGACGGGGTGCCGCGGCAGACTGGCTTCGACATCACCGCCGCGTCCGAGGTGATGGCGGCGCTGGCGCTGACCACGTCCCTGGAGGACCTGCGGGAACGGCTCGGCCGGATCGTGGTTGGCTACGACGGTGACGGCACACCGGTGACCGCCGAGCAACTCGAGGTGGCCGGCTCGATGGCCGTGCTGCTCCGCGAAGCGATCAAGCCGAACCTGCTGCAGACCCTGGAGAACACCCCGGTGCTGGTGCACGCCGGCCCGTTCGGCAACATCGCGACCGGGAACTCATCGGTGGTCGCCGACCGGATCGGCATCCACTGCGGCGACTTCCTGGTCACCGAGGCCGGGTTCGGGGCCGACATGGGTGCGGAGCGGTTCTTCAACATCAAGTGCCGGGCGTCCGGGCTGACCCCCGATGCCGCCGTCGTGGTGGCCACGGTGCGCGCGCTCAAGGCCCACTCCGGCAAGTACCGGATCGTGGCGGGCAAGCCGCTGCCGCCGGAATTGCTCCGCGAGAACCCGGATGACGTCGAAGCGGGCGCCGCCAACCTGCGCAAGCAGATCGAGAACATCCGGGTGCACGGCGTTCCGCCGGTCATCGCGATCAACGCCTTCCCGGACGACTTCGACTCTGAGCACGAGGCGATCCGGCGGATCGCCGACCAGATGGGAGCCCGGGCCGCGGTGTGCACCCACTTCGCCGACGGCGGCCGGGGCGCGGCCGCGCTGGCGGAGGCCGTGGCCGAGGCCGCCGACGAGCCCAGTGCCTTCCACTTCCTCTATCCCGACCAGGCCAGCCTGACGGAGAAGATCGAGACGGTGGCCACCAAGGTGTACGGCGCCGACGGCGTGGACTACTCAACGCAGGCGCTGCGGCAGCTGGAGACATACGAGCGGGCGGGCTTCGGCCACCTTCCGGTATGCATCGCCAAGACCCACCTGTCGATCTCCTCGGACCCGAAGCTGAAGGGCGCGCCGACCGGCTGGCGGTTGCCGGTCCGTGAGGTGCGAGCCTCGGTCGGCGCCGGATTCGTGTACCCGATCTGCGGCGACATGCGCACCATGCCTGGGCTCGGTAGCTCGCCCGCGGCCACGCGGATCGACCTCGACTCCCATGGTGCCATCGTCGGCCTGTCATGACGGTGCCGCCCAGGGGGGACGACCCCCCTATCCCCCCCGCGCCGCCTGCCGGCGGCCAGATCGCACCGGCCCGCGACACCCTGGTCGGCGAGTTCCTCGACGCGCTCGCCGCGCGGGCGCCCGCACCGGCTGCCGGGGCCTGCGCGGCGATAACGGCGGCCGCGGCGGCCGCGCTGGCCGCCAAGGCGGCCCGGTTCAGCGCCGGAGAGCTCGGTGAGCTGGCCGCCACGGCGGACCGGCTGCGCGCGGAGGTGGTGCCGCTGGCGGACGCGGACGGCGCGGCGTACGGCGCCGTCCTCGCCGCGGCGCGGCTGCCCAGGGACCACCCGGACCGGCGGGAACGGCTGGCCGGCGCGGTGGCGGCGGCCACTGAGATCCCGCTGCGGATCGCCCGGATCGGCGCCGAGGTGGCCACCCTGGCGGGCCGGCTAGAACGCGAGGGCAACCCGAACCTGCGCGGCGACGCGCAGGCGGCCGCCCTGCTCGCGGACGGCGCCACGCAGGCCGCCGTGGCGCTCGTGCACATCAACCGCGAGCTCGAGAACGGCGCACCATGAGCGCGCGGCTGATCGACGGCCGCCGCTACGCGGCCGACCTGCGCAGCGCCCTGACCGCCGAGGTCCGTGAGCTCGCCAGGCAGGGCTCACGGCCGGGACTGGCCACCGTGCTGGCCGGCGACAGCTACCCCGCCCACGCCTACGAGCGCCGGATGCGCAGGCTGGCCGAGCACCTGGGCATCCACTACGCCCGGGAACTGCTGCCCGGGGACGTGGCCGAGGCGGACGCGATCGCCGCGGTCGGCAAGCTGGACGCCGACCCACGGGTGTCCGGCATCCTCATCCTGCGGCCGATGCCGCCGCAGGTGTCCGAGGCCGCGCTGTACCGGGCGCTCGACCCGCTCAAGGACATCGAGGCGGTGCACCCGGTCAACGCGGGACTGCTCGCGCTGGGCCGCCCGCGCTTCGTCCCGTCCACCCCAGCGTCGGCGTTCCACCTCGTGGACCGCTACCTCATCGAATCCGGGCGCGATCCGGCCGCGGTGTACGAGCGCAGCAACGTGGTCGTCGTCGGACGGTCGGCCAACGTCGGCAAGCCCGCCATCGCCCTGGGCATGGAACGCGGTGCCACGGTGGTGTCGTGCGACGTGCACAGCTACTCCTCCGGCCTGCTCTACCAGCACACCAGGGCCGCCGACATCCTCATCGTGGCCACCGGCGTGCCGGGCCTGGTGTCCGCCGCGCACGTCAAGGACGGCGTGATCGCGGTCGACGTCGGGATCAACCCGGTGGCCGATCCGGTCAGCGGCAAGGTCCGGCTGGTCGGCGACCTGGACACCGCCTCGGTGGCCGGCCGGGCCGAGGCGGTCACGCCGGTGCCGGGCGGCGTCGGGCCGGTCACCGACGTGTGGCTGCTGCGCAACACGATCACCGCGGCCCGGCACGCGCAGGGCGTGGCGGCCACCCGTCCGCTGCTCGACGGTCTGAGCCTGCTCACCGCGGGCAAGCAGATGGTGGGCGAGGCCGTGCCGTAACCAGCGAGCACCCGGCGACGCCAGCCACCGACTTCAGGGAGGACCACGATGACGATCACCCCGGCCGGACCACGCGTCCTGCTGCCCGGTCTCGTCCCGCGAGAGCCCGGGCTGGAAACCTACTGGGTGCGCCCCGGCGGGGTGACCGCGGTGCGCCTCGACGGCGGCGACGAGCTGACCGTCATCGACCGCCCAGGCAGGCAGGCCGCCGAGCTGACCGTCCTCGGGCCGGGCCTAGGCGCGCCCGCGGACGCCCCGGCGAGTGTGCTGCGCTCGATGACCGGCGGCGGAGACGGCGAAGGGCGCGCTGCCGTCCTCGCTGCGCTGGCCGAGCTCGGCATCAGCCCGGCGACGGCGACCGCCACCCGGCTATTCGGGGAGTGGTCGCCGGCCGGCGCCCGGGAGACGTTCACGGCTGTCGCGCCGATCACCGTCCTGGTCGCCGCCCCGGCGCGCCGGATGAGCGTGCACGACGAGGCCGCCAACCCGCCGTCCGAGCTGCTACTCGAACTGCGCCGCGGCGCGGCCCGGCCGCCGCAGCCAGCCGAGCTGCCGGAGCCACTCGCCGAGCCGGTGCTGGACCTGCGGGTCGATGCCACCACGGCATCCAGTTACCAGGTCAAGGCCGGGCAGTTCATTCAGGTCATCGACGTGGCAGGACGCCAGTGCTCGGATTTCCTGGCCTTCCACTCTCGTCAGCTGGACGGCGGCGTCGAGCGCGGGCTGGACGCCACCACCACCCGCTACCTCATGGGCAACGCCTACCCGCAGCCCGGGCTGTACGGGAAGTTCTACGACGCCGACGCTCAGCCGCTGGTGGAGATCGTCCGGGACACCGTCGGCCGGCACGACACGTTCGGCCTGGCCTGCAACGCGAAGTATTACGCGGACATGGGCTACCCCGGCCACGTCAACTGCACGGACAACTTCAACGCGCAACTGGCGCACTTCGGCGTCGCCGCGCGTAAGGGCTGGCCCGCGCTGAACTTGTTCTACAACACCGCGTTCGACGATTCGAACCTGCTGGTCTTCGACGAGCCCTGGTCGCGGCCGGGCGACTACGTGCTGATGCGCGCGATGACCGATCTGGTCTGTGCCTCGTCCGCCTGCCCCGACGACATCGACCCGGCCAACGCCTGGGTCCCCACCGACGTGCACGTCCGTGTCTATGACGCGAAACGGAAGTTCTCCATGGCCATCGCCCACCGGGTCACACCCGAGTCCGAAGCAAAGCTGACCAAGGAAACCGCCTTCCACACCAGGACCTCGGAGCTCACCCGCCAGTTCACCGAATACCGGGGCTACTGGCTTCCGTCCACCTTCGACAATCACGGTGCGCTGGAGGAGTACTGGGCCTGCCGGGAGCGCGCCGCGCTGATAGACCTGTCCCCGCTGCGCAAATTCGAGGTGCTCGGGCCGGACGCGGAAGCACTGCTGCAGGCCTGCGTCACACGCAACATCCGCAAGCTGTCGCACGGGCAGGTCGTCTACTCGGCGATGTGCAACGAGACCGGCGGGATGATCGACGACTGCACCGTGTTCCGGCTGGGCGACACCAACTTCCGGTTCGTCGGCGGCGACGAGTACGACGGGCTGTGGCTGCGCCAGCAGGCCGAGCGGCTCGGCCTGAACCGAGTGTGGGTCAAGGACTCCACCGACCAGCTGCACAACCTCGCGGTCCAGGGGCCGCGCAGCCGTGAGCTGCTCGGCGAGCTGATCTGGACCCCGCCGACCCAGACGGCGTTCGCGGACCTGACCTGGTTCCGGTTCGCCATCGGCCGGCTGGGCGACCACAACGGCATCCCGCTGCTGGTGTCCCGTACCGGGTACTCCGGCGAGCTCGGCTACGAGCTGTGGGTGCACCCGGACGACGGTCCCGCGCTCTGGGACGCGGTGTGGCAGGCGGGCCAGCCGCACGGCCTGCTCCCGCTCGGGCTGGACGCGCTGGACATGCTCCGGATCGAGGCTGGTCTGGTGTTCGCTGGTTACGACTTCACCGACCAGACCGACCCGTTCGAGGCCGGCGTCGGGTTCACCGTGCCGCTGAAGACCAAGGAGGACGACTTCGTCGGCCGCGAGGCGCTGCTGTCCCGCAAAGCGCACCCGCAGCGCACCCTGGTCGGTCTCGAGCTGGCGGGCAACGAGCCGGCGTCGCATGGCGACTGCGTGCACGTGGGGCGCTCCCAGGTCGGCGTGATCACCAGTGCCACCCGGTCGCCGATCCTGCGCAAGAACATCGCGCTGTGCCGGATGGCGGTGCAGCACGCCGAGATCGGCATCGAGGTCGAGGTGGGCAAGCTCGATGGGCACCGCAAGCGGATCCCGGCCCAGGTGGTGCGGTTCCCGTTCTACGACCCGGACAAGCTGCGCCCGCGCTCCTAGAGCATCGAGGAGATCAGGTCGGCGCGCTCGCGCAGCGCGCCGACCGCGGCCCGCATGGCGCGCTGGGTGAACCGGGCGGCCGGGCCCTGCACGCCGAGAATGGCCACGAGCCGGCCGGTGGCGTCGCACACCGGCGCGGCCACCGCGTTCAGCTCGGCTTCCCTTTCGCCGGCCGCCTGGGCCCAGCCCTGCGCGCGCACCTGCTCGACCTCTGTGGCCAGCGCGGCCCGGTCGGTGACCGTCCGGCCGGTGTACGCGGCCAGCTCACCCTCGGGCAGCCGGCCACCCCAGCTCAGGAACACCTTGCCGACCGCGGTGGCGTGCGCGACGCTGTTGCGCCCGATCGCGGCCACACTGCGCACCGACGAGTCGCTCTGCGCGAAGTCCACGGTCAGCACGTCGTGCTCGCCCGGCATGGACAGCGTGGCCGTCTCCCCGGTGAGCTGGCTGAGCTCCTCGAGATACGGCCGGGCCAGGACAGGGATGTCCAGGTTCTCCCGGGCCACGCTGGCCAGCTGCAGGATCCGGATGCCCAGGCGATAGCGGCCGGTGGCCGGGATGTGCCGGACCAGGCCGCCGTCCACCAGCGTGGCCAGCAGCCGGGACACGGTGCTCACGTTCAGCCCGGTGCGCCGGGCGATCTCGTTCGTGCCCAGCTCGCCGTGGGCCTCGCCCAGCACGTTGAGCACGGCGATGGCCCGCTGCACCGATCCGACCTGCCGGACCGCCGGCTTGCCCGTCCTGGCCACCGCTGAACTCCCCTGGTCAGCTAGCACCGGTCAGCTAGCCCCGATCAGCCAGCACCGATTCAGCCAGCACCGATTCAGCTAGCACTGGGCAGCCACCGGTCGCCATGTTAGTATGTTATCTATGGAGATGCTATCTCCATAGAGGCAATTGTGCAAAGCCACGTCGGCCGTCAGGGGTGAGCAACGTGACTCAGCAGCAGGCCCGCTACGTCATCATCGGCGCGGGAATCCATGGCCTGTCCACGGCCTGGCACCTGGCCCGCCGGTTGCGGTCCACCGGCCGGGGCAGCGGGCAGGACATCCTGGTGATCGACAAGACCGGCGTCGGGGCAGGAGCGTCCGGGGTGGCCTGCGGGGTGATCCGCAACAACTACTTCCAGCCGGCCATGCGCCAGCTGATGGCGCACTCGGTGGGCGTCTGGGACTCCGATCCGGAGGCGTTCTCCTACCATCCGGTCGGCTACCTGCAGATCGCGCCGGAGGCCATGCGGGCCGACGTCGGGCAGATCTACACCGAGCAGCAGGCCATCGGATACGAGTCCGAACTGGTCGACGGCTCCGGGCCGTGCCAGGCCTACCTGACCGGCCTGTTCGCGGACTGGCAGGCCCCCGGGATCTCGGTGCTGCTGCACGAGAAGCGGGGCGGATACGCAAACAACCTGGCCTCGCTGCGCGGGCTGGCCGCCAAGGCGCAGAGCGAAGGCGTGAGGATCCAGGCCGGGGTCACGGTGACCGGGCTGCGGGTGGACGGCGGTGCGGTGACCGCCGTGCAGACCGAGGCGGGCGACATCGCCTGCGGGCAGCTGATCGTGGCGGCCGGGCCGTGGGTCCGCGACATCTGGGCCATGCTCGACCTGCCCAGCCGCATTCCGGTCACGACGCCGGACGGCACCGTGCACCCGGACTTGCCGATGTGGACGTATTGGGCCCTGCAGGAGGGCACCCTGGAGGTCGACCCGCACGAGTTCACCGACAACCGCGGCGGGCTGCCCCCCGTGCTGCACGTCGACTCCGCTGAGCCGCTCTACGACGACATCGACGGAAGCCTGGTCACCGACCGGATGTGGGGCATCTACTACAAGCCCGACTTCTCCTTCGGTGGCGTGCAGGGCGGGGCCTCGCCACAGCGGCTCGACCGCGCCGCGGACGAGATCGCCGTCGATCCGTACGGCCCGGCCAGCCCCGAGTTCACCGTCGGTGAGGATTTCATCCGGATGTGGACCTCGGCGCTCGCGCACTGCCAGAAGCGGTTCGCGGGCAAGCGGCACCTGTACCGCCGGGAGCCGTCCGGCGGCATCGGCGCGTTCACCCCGGACAGCTTCCCCGTCTTCGACACGTTCCGGCAGAACGCCTACGTCATCGCCGACTCCAACCACGGCTACAAGATGATCGGCGTCGGCGCGCTGGTCGCGGAGGAACTGACCGGCACGCCTCAGTCGCTGCTGGAGCCGTTCCGGTTCGCCCGGTACTCGACCGGGAGGCTGCACCCGACGAGCAACTCGCCATTCCCCTGGAGCTGAGTGCTAGGCCGGGTGGCCCAGGAAGGTCGTCATGGAGTCGTCGAGTTCCTGCCACCACGGCGTGTGGTGTACCGGCGCGACGCTCCCGGTGCAGGGCGACGAGAAGGACTGGTCCCGGTACCCGGTGATGCTCGCCTCCTTGTCGTGCTCCCAGGCCTTGAAGTGCGCCCGGGTCAGGTCGACGTCGTAGCTGGGATAGTCGACGTCCTTGTACAGGTCGACCAGGTAGTCGCCCTGGAAGTCGATCTGGTCGAACGCTCCCGCGCACTCGGCCAGCCGGCCGCGCCAGTGCGCGATGTCGGCGGCCATGTCTCCGCGCGACGGCAGCGCGATCCGGCCCAGCACGTAGTCCCGCGCATACCACGCCTGCCCGTCGAACATGGTGAACGTGTAGAACTGGTCCTGCATCCCGAGGTACATGAGGTCGGGGTTGTCGAGCCAGAACACGCCCTTGTACAAGTGGTCCGGGTACAGCACGTTCGGGGTGCGCAGCCGCAACTCGTCGGCCATGAACCCGAACGAGTGCTGGTACCCGGTGCACAGCACGATGGCGTCCACAGAGCGCGTGGTCCCGTCAGCGAACTGCGCCTGGTTGCCGTCCACCCTGGTCAGCAGCGGCACCTCGGCGATGCCCGCCGGCCAGGTGAATCCCATCGGCGCGGTCCGGTAGGAGACGGTCACCGACTGGGCGCCGTACTTCCTGGACTGCAGCGCGATGTCCTCCGCGGAGTAGCTGCTGCCGATGACGAGAAGCCGCTGGCCGGCGAATTCCTGCGCGTCCCGGAAATCGTGGGAGTGCATGATGCGGCCGGGAAACTGGTCGAACCCCGGGAACGACGGCATGTTCGGCGTGGAGAAGTGCCCGGTCGCGACGATGACCTTATCGAACTCCTGGGTCCGACTCGGGCCACCGTCACGGGGCGCCACCGTCACCGCGAACTTGCCGGCCGCCGGGTCATAGCTGATCCACCGGACGACGGTGCTGAACTGGATGAACTGGCGGACGTTGCGCTTCTTGGCCCGCCCGGTGATGTAGTCGTACAGCACTTCGCGCGGCGGGAAGGACGGGATC
>Ga0210401_10007492_pt1 | contig 10944 bp, 6 predicted proteins | sample IncBWH32MmetaG_FD_150866 | JGI IMG/M metagenome (GOLD analysis project Ga0210401, IMG submission 150866) | Forest soil microbial communities from Barre Woods Harvard Forest LTER site, Petersham, Massachusetts, United States - Inc-BW-H-32-M | ecosystem: Environmental > Terrestrial > Soil >... | reverse complement strand
GTAAATAAAGATGGCGACAATAGCAGCGAGCATCAACACGCGGCAGGGTTCCTTTCAGTGGGCAGTGTCATGTGTGGGAACATTGACCCAGCCTCTGCTTCGATGACTCCGAAGTGCGGCGTCAAGAATAGCGATTTGCCGCAGCCCATCAGCAAACTGCGGATATTCCGGCTCAGTCCGCGGTGAGGCGATTGAAGCATAGAAGCGGCGGAAGAGTTGCTTGAAAGTGTCGTCGTAGCCTTCGCTGTGTCCTCCGGGAAGATCGGCGTAACTACGTGCCGCAGGCTCGAGCAGGGATGGATCCTTAATCAAGATCTCGTTTCCAGCGTCGCGATGACCTACCCAGAGTTCGTCGGGACGCTCCTGATTCCATGCCACCGAACATCTTGTGCCGGAGATCTCAATGCTGAGCCGGTTCTTACGCCCGGCGGAAACCTGACTGGCGGTGACGCTGCCTCGCGTGCGCCCACCCATGCGAAACAGGACGGCGCCAAAGTCTTCTGTATTGACGGCGGTTTCAATATAGTCTTCCGCGCTGAGAATTTTGTTAGCAAAAGTCTCGACTGAATGTTTCGGCTGCTTACGTATCGTGTGGAAAGTTTGGAGATCGGCACTGAGAGAGGTCACTCGCAGGCCGCTGACGTGCTCGGCCATATCAAACCAGTGCGAACCGATATCCGCCATGCAGCGCGAAGGGCCACCGGCTTGAGCGTCGACGCGCCAGTTCCAGTCCGTGTCATACAGCAACCAATCCTGGAAATATGTGCCCTGCACTACCAGGATTTCCCCGAGCTCCCCGGCTTCGCGCATGCAGCGCATCTGCTGCACCATCGGGTAAAAGTGCAAATTGTGACAGACACAGTTGCGCATGCCTTGCTTCACGGCGAGCGCGACTAGTTCTTCACCCTCGGCCACACTGGTGGCCAGTGGCTTTTCGCAAAGCACATGTTTGCCCGCATGGAGCGCACCTTTAGCCATGGCAAAGTGCTGTGCATTCGGAGTGTAGATGTGGACGGCATCGATGGCAGGATCGCGCAAAATATCACGATAATCCGTTGCGATCGTCGGGACGAAGAATCCCGCCCCCAGACGTTGCGCCGCTTCCGCGTTTCTTCCTGCGATTGCAGCAATCTCGACGAACTCCACCCGCCGCAGGGCTTCGAGGTGCACACGGCCCATGAACCCGGTACCGATGATCGCGGTTCTGATCGCTCTTTTCTTGTCGCCCATTTTTCTTATACCCACCAGGCTGCGGCAGGCTGGTCGCGAATCACGATGCGGTTCAGAAAGTTCGCAGCTTTGGTCAAGCCCTCTTCCGGCGAGAGTAGGCTATCTTCGTGCTCGATCGACAGCGCGGAGTCGTACCCGAACATTCGCAAAGTGGAAACGAATTCCTTCCACCATTCGGCACCGTGACCATAGCCGCAGGTGCGGAAGATCCAACTGCGCTCGCGCTCTTCGGTGTAGCGCTTGGTATCGAGCACGCCTGTTCGGGGCAAGTTAGTGGAGTAGATCTGTGTGTCTTTCGCGTGGACGTGGAAAATGGCGCCTTCGAATACGCGCACGGCGGCGATGGGATCGATGTTCTGCCAGAACAAATGACTTGGATCGAAATTACAGCCCACGTTCGCCCCAGCGATGGAGCGCAGCCTAAGCATCGTCTCGGGGTTATAGACCACGAATCCCGGATGCATTTCGATGGCGATCTTTACTCCGTGGTCGGCGGCGAACTTCGCGTGTTCGATCCAATACGGCGCGACGACTTCGTTCCATTGCCACTCGAGAACCGTGAGGTAATCGGGAGGCCACGGACAGGTAACCCAGTTGGGAGCGGTGGCGTGAAGCGAATCGCCAGGGCATCCCGAGAAGTCGACCACCACAGAGATGCCGAGCTTTTCAGCGAGCAGAATGGTTTTGCGGCTCACTTCGCGTTCGTGCTGCGCCCGAGCTTTATCTGGATGCAACGCGTTGCCGTGGCAACTCAAAGCGCTGATGGTTGCGCCGTGGTCGGATAGAACTTTCTGAAACTCGGTAAGTGCAGATTTATCCTCGAGCATCGAGAGTTTGCAGTGAGCATCGCCCGGGTAGTTGCCAGTGCCAAGTTCGACGGTGTCAATATTGAGTGTTTTGAGTTTCTTAAGAACCTCAGCCAGCGGAAGCTGCGACAACAGCGGCGTAAAGACTCCGACTCGCATAACGATTGGTATCTCCTCAATAACTTTGGTTCACTACTGATTTGCTGCAACTACCCGGCATTTGGATTTCGAGGGTGAGTCGCTCCTAATCTAAGAATTAGCTCCTCAACGGCTCGGTTCCGATATTCGTGTGAAGCCATCAGGACTCCATTCTTCACTTCCAACTCCGTTGTGGACGAAGAACAGACCCTCCGGATCATACTTCGCTTTTACCGCGCGCAGTTTCGGGTAATTCTCCCCCCAGTAGGATTGCTGCCATGAGGGTTCGAAGAAGTTGCTCTCCGACACATAGGATCCGCCATTCGGCGCCAGTTTCCGCAGCTCGTTCATTGATTGGGCGACGGCTGCGGCCTCTTTGCCAGCCGCTATAAGATCGGGCTCGTGTCCGCGAATCCCCGGGTACGCGTGTCCTTCACCTGAAGCAATAATGGCGAGGGCGAAAGCATCGAGCACCGCAGGATTCGTTGCCGTGTCGCGGGCAGCAGCTATGGCATCGGCCGGAGCACCCCCGAGTCCTTTGTTGAAGTGCAGTTCGACTTCCCAGTGACGGGAGGCGGTGAACAATGCATTCACCAGACGATCTTGCGAATCGTCCTCAAGAAGAGACGCGGGCAGCCAGAGCGATTCGTAGGCGTAAAGAAATTGGCCTACTTGACCGGCATCGCCCGTCCACCACACGTCGTTCGGGCCAGCGCCAGGTCGCGAATCGGCGACGAAAACTGGATAGTGATGCTGTTGCATCCACACGGCATCCCACCAGCTTCGCGCGGGTAAGGTCGCTACAATTGGTGGGGCTTTCAGCGTATAAACGCCCGGCGAACTCGTCACCCAGCCCAGGAATGGCTGCCAGATCTTCTTGGCCTGCTCGTCATCCAGTCCGCAAGAGACCATAGAAATCGTCAGAGAATTGTCAATATTTATGTGAGCTTGTTCGCCCCAATGATCATTGAACAGGCTGGTGCGGTACAAGCTGAAGAACTTATGGAGAAGGCGGCGAAAGGCATCGTCAGTTGCAGCCTTGATAGTGAAGATGGCACCGCCGAAGAATTCAGGAAGCTCGCGAACGCGCAGCGTTACTTTACTGACGACGCCGAAACAGCCGCCTCCTCCACCTTTCAGCGCCCAGAAAAGGTCTGGATTCGTACATGCGTTTGCAATGCGAATCTTGCCGTCGGCGGTTACAACTTCGGCCTCCAGTAAGCCCGCCGCAGCCAGGCCGTAATGCTTGGAGAAACTTCCGAAACCGCCGCTTTGAATCAGCCCGGCGACTCCGACCGTCGTGCATCCACCACCTTGAACGTAATGACCGCCCTTGGTGGTCACAGCATCGTATGCGTGGACCCAGATCGCTCCCGCGCCCAACGTCACTGCGCTCTGCGGCCGTTGTTTGCCTTCGCATCCTTGTGCGACAAGCGCATCGTGCATCGTAATGTCGTTCATGTGCCGCGTCCAAATCAGCAGAGAATCGGGCGCGTTCGAAGTTCCCTGATAGCTGTGCCCGCCGCCTTTGACCACCAGACGCAAACGGTTTTCACGAGCAAAGTTCACCGCTGCAGCGATGTCACCCGCATTTCTTGCCGCCACAGCATAAACACTGGGCTTGGTCGTCCATGCATTTGCCCAACCTAAAGTCTGCGTGAGGCCAGGCTGGTCTCCGATGTAGAAAGGATTATCCAAGTTCTTCAAAACATCCTCACACGCGGCGCCCTCGGATGTGCCTTCACACGCCGCCAGCGGAAACTGTACAGGGATGAGGTTTCCTCCGACCTGTTGTTTCAGTTTGTCCCAGCTTGCGGCACTCGGCCAGTCGGGATCGCCGAAGCGAACCCGGCGGAATGCAGACTTAGTCGGCGGAGCTTTGTGCGCGGCGAAAGATAAATAAGGCCAGAGAGTGGGTAGCAGCGGCATTGCAGCTAAGCGTTTGAGCAACGTTCGTCGATCCATAAGCAGCACGTCCAGAATGAAGGCACTGGCGAAGCGAGACCGTGTTCGAGTCGCGCAATGATAACCTCTGCTGCACAATCCTGAAAAGAAGACTCGCGTGGACCATGAACAAGAAAAACGAATTCGACCAATCAGTGCGGGGCGGGTAAGGTATGTCCGATTGCCTATGAAAGGCAGCGCTTCCCAACGTCCATCTGATAAAAACCTCTCTGCACGAAAAGGACGCTTGATGAGGAATCTGACGCGACCGGAAAAATTGAAGGTTGGATCTACGGTGGAAATCCGGGAGCGTCAGCGCCGGGCGCTTACTCAGAGAGCGGTTTGCCCATCGGGATACAAATTGTGGGACGGAACCACGAAGATTGGGGTGTGCTACAGATGGCATTTGCCTTCGAGCAAGCAAGAAATCTGGAGAAGAGAAAACCGGTGGCAGTAGTTTGAGTGCCTCTATAGCTGATGCTACGGCTGATTGACTTGCCGCAGTGTGGCCCATAACATGATGCTCCAAGGACGGGCCAACCGCGTGATTGGTCTAAGCATCTCGCACTACCGCATCATCGAGAAGCTCGGTGGTGGGGGAATGGGTGTGGTCTACAAAGCCGAAGACGTGAAGCTCGGCCGCTTTGTCGCGCTAAAGTTTCTTCCCGACAATGTTGCGCGTAGCCCGCAAGCGCTGGAACGATTCCAGCGCGAAGCTCGAGCTGCGTCTTCCTTGAACCATCCCAACATCTGCACTGTTTACGAAATCGACGAACAAAACGGTGAATGGTTCATCGCGATGGAGTTTCTGGAGGGGATGACGCTAAAACATCGCATCGCGGGACGTCCGCTGGAGACTGAAGTTCTCATCCCGTTTGCCATCGAAATCGCCGACGCCTTGGATGCTGCTCACTCCGCCGGCATTGTGCATCGCGATATCAAGCCCGCCAACATTTTCATCAGCAAGCGAGGGCACGCCAAAATTCTGGATTTTGGATTAGCGAAAGTAACATTCGCCCTCGGTAACGTCGGTCAGTCAGATGTGACCGCAGCGCCAACCGTCACGATGGAAGAACATCTGACCAGCCCCGGAACTGCAATGGGCACGATCGCCTACATGTCACCCGAACAGATCCGTGTGAAGGAATTGGACGCCCGGACTGACCTCTTCTCGTTCGGCGCTATGCTGTATGAGATGGCGACTGGGACGTTGCCTTTCCGGGGAGAAAGCACTGGCGTCATCTTTGAGTCCATCCTGAACCGGTTGCCGGTACCGCCGGTGCGGCTGAACCCTGACGTTCCCGCTGAACTGGAACGGATCATCGTCAAGTGTCTGGAGAAGGACCGCAACCTGCGTTATCAGCATGCTTCGGATATTCTCACCGACCTGCAACGGCTGAAGCGGGACACCGAGTCGTCACGGTTGCCGATCCCCACCCAACCCCAAGCCGCATCCAGTCCCGGCACGCGCTCCAAGGTGATTATTGCTGTTGTTCTCGCACTAATCGTGATGGGGATGGGGGCTTACTTCTATTTTCATCGTCCGCCGCGGCTGTCGGATAAAGACGTGGTCGTACTCGCCGACTTTGTCAATTCCACCGGCGACCCGGTTTTCGACGACACTCTCAAGCAGGCGCTCAGCGTCGCCCTACGACAGTCCCCATTCCTCAACGTGCTCTCCGACGACAAGACCGGGGAAACGCTCAAACTCATGACGCGTCCCGCGAACACAATACTCACTCCCGAAGTGGCCAGGGAAGTTTGCCTGCGCAACGGGAGCAAAGCCTACATCGCTGGCGCCATAGCCGCCCTGGGCACCGAATACGTGCTGGGATTAAAAGCAGTGAGTTGCCAGAGCGGAGAAATTCTGGGACAAGAACAAATTACCGCGCCTTCCAAGGAGAAGGTTTTGGACGGGTTGGGTCACATCGCCAACCGATTGCGTGGCGGGTTGGGCGAGTCATTGGCCACGACGCAGAAGTACGACATTCCCCTCGAGCAAGCGACCACTTCTTCCCTCGAGGCTCTGCGTCAATACAGTGAGGGACTTCGAGCCGAGAACCAGCAAGGCGATGTCGCGGCAATTCCGTTTTGCAAGCGCGCCATCGAACTCGACCCGAACTTCGTCAAAGCCTACATCTGCCTCGCCAATTCCTATTCCGATCTCGCTGAGTACGGATTAGCCAGCGAGAATATGCGTAAGGCTTACGATCTGCGAGACCGCGCCACCGAACCGGAGCGCTACCACATTGCCTCCAATTACTACATGGATGTCACTGGCGAATTGGACAAGGCTAACCAGGTTCTCGAGCAATGGGCGCACAGCTACGCTCGCGACGTCCATCCGCTGGTCGCTTTGGCGCTCAATCACAACCTGGTTGGGCAATACAATCAGGCAGTAACGGAGCTTCAGCAAGCTCTGAGCATCAACCCCGATAATTCTTCCTGCTATCTGAACTTGATAGCCAATTATGCAGCTTTGAACCGGGTGCAGGACGCCAGTGCCACCTACAATGCGGCCTTAGCCAGGAAGCTGGACCATCCTATTCTTCACGTCAATCGCTACGGGATAGCTTTTCTCCAGGGCGACCCTGCAGAGATGCAACGGCAGATGGCATCGATCGCCGGTAGAGCGGGACTGGAGGACTTTCTGCTTTCTGTCCAGTCGGACACGGAGGCGTACGGCGGACATTTTCGCAACGCGCGCGAACTCTCCAGGCAAGCCGCCGACTCAGCCCGGCGAAATGATAAAAATGAAGCTGCTGCCGAATGGCGCCTGAACGCAGCTTTACGCGAAGCGGAAGTCGGCACTTGGCCACAAGCGCGTGCGCAAATTATCGCAGCCAGTTCCCTGGCTTCTTCCCACGATGTCCGCGTGCTGACAGCTTTGACCCTTGCCCGTTCCGGAGACGCGGCGCGAGCTCAAACCATGGCTGACGAATTGAGTCGGAGCGCTCCAGCGAACACTCTGGCGAATTGCTACTGGCTACCCACGATCCGTGCGACCTTGGAGCTAAGCCATCATCATCCTGAGAATGCCATCCGGCAGCTGCAGGCGGCCTCGACTTGCGAGTTAGGTGAGCCCAATCCACAGGCGCAGATTGGAGGCACCCTTTATCCTGCATATGTACGGGGAGAAGCTTATCTTGCGAATGGCAATCCGCAGCAAGCCGTGGCGGAGTTTCAAAAGCTCCTCGACCATCGCGGCGTGGTGCAGAATTTCGTGTTGGGAGCCTTGGCACAGCTCCAGCTTGGCAGAGCTTACTTCGCCACGGGCGATACCGCTAAGGCCAATGTCCAGTATCAGAATTTCTTCGCGCTTTGGAAGGACGCCGACCCTGACATCCCAATCCTGAAACAAGCCAAGGCGGAGTACGAACGTATTACCACTGCCGGCGTTAACGAACATAAGGCCGCGCAAGCCACGATCGCGCTGAACTGAAGACTCGCATCATCCAATCTTCACAGCTAGCATCGACATTGATCCTTCCGTCGACGCCTCGATAGTGATGTTCCGGCCAATCACATGGACAAAGGTATCCCGTGGATTTCATAAGCAAAAACGACGAGCGCGCTTTTCTCGGCAAGCACGCTCATCGTCCTGCGCAACCACCCGCTGTAACGCAACTCTTAAACTTAAGGGACTGTAAGGTTGATGGTTTGATCCCCGTAAGCGCCCGTGCTATCCCAGGCACGTATTAGAACATCGTGCCATCCGAAGCCGATTGGTAGATTCAGGTTTATCGGGTTGCCATCATATTGTTGAAACGCATTTATAGAGTCAATGTAAACAACCCATCCGGTTATCGCATTAGCCGATGATGCTGCCGCTTGAATGTTCACAGGTGAACTAACAGAAGCGTTGTTCAATGGGGTGCTGATGTTTACGGCAACTGGATAAACTTTCGCAGTCACCACCTGATCGCCGTATGCTCCGGAACTATCCCAAGCGCGAGCCAGGATGGTGTGGCTGCCTGCGCCCGCAACTATATTCGTGTGGATTGCATTCACAGCGCCTGCCTGATAGACCAGTGTTTCATCAAGATAGACGTGCCACTCCGTGATTGTATGGCCAGCAGTCGGCTTCGCAGACGCTTGGAGATTTATTGGAGAAATCACATTGGACACCGGTGGCGGCGTTGCAATGGCCACGGCTGGCTTCTTCACAATCGTAAGATTTAGAGTTTCATCGCCGTATGCGCCCGAGGTATCCCATGCGCGCACCAGCACTGAGTGGGCACCAAGACTCATGCCGACCTCAATGTTGATAGCCGTTACAGCGCCGGTATTGAAGACTCGATTCCCATCAACATAAATCGCCCATCCGCTGATGCTATGACCAGCAGTCGGCGAAGCTGATGCCTGAATGTTGACCGGCGCGCCCACGTTGGCAGTGTTGCTTGGAGTGAACACGCAAACGAATGGAGCCAGTGTTCCCACGGTCAAAGAAAGCGTTTGATCCCCATAGGCTCCAGATGTGTCCCATGCACGTACCAGCACAGTGTGTGCTCCGCTGGTCATGATGAGGTTTGGGTTGATCGTAGTAATTGCTCCCGCACGGTAAACGGGCACATTATCGATGTACACGTACCATCCGGATATGGTGTGTCCGGCAGTCGGAACAGCGGAAGCGTGGAGCGGGGCCGGTGAAGTAATGAATGCACCGTCACCTGGTGAACTAATTGTGACGACAGGCTTGCTTGACGTGATAAAAAAATCGGACATGTCGGAAGCCGTAGCCGCGGCCCCCGGATAAGTTGTGATTTGAAGGGCGTCGAGGATGGTGCGCAACGTGTTCTCGTGCTTGTACAGAATGTTTGAAACCGTGTGCGATACTACCTTTGGGCCGATAATGCCGGTATAAACTGCCGCTCCGCAACCGTTATCTGTGCCGCCGGCGCATTCATCGAAGGTCACGAAAATCAAACCGTCTCCGCCCGGCTGAAAGTCAGGAGTACTAAGAATCGGAGTGAGGGTGGTTCTCAGGAATTCGTCGGTGGCTCCTAATTGCTGACCCTCCGTGCATGATGTGTACCCGACCGGACAATCATGCGCATCGTGATTTCCATCAGGTGCGATGATCATGAATCGAGGCAACGACCCACTTGCCTGGTCGATCGCGAGCTGGGAAAAATCAACGACGTTGCTTGCGGATCCATCTACATCATTCAAAACCTCGGCATACCACGTAGCTCCGTTATGACGTCGATAATAAGAAGTGCCGTTAGCATTGTCCGGAGTGGTAAGTGTTCCGCCGGCTGCGGCGTAGGATTGCGCGTAGACTCTCCACGAAATTCCAGCAAGGTTCATTTCACGAAAAATGTTGTCATCGGTAATTGGATCGGTAGTAGTCGTGCCTGGGTAGTAGCAGTCATTTCCATTGCAGTTGAAGTCGTGGGTTCCGGGAGGCAAGGTGCAATTTGCCGACGATTCGCAACTTCCAGAAGCCAGCCATAAGTAATCGAGTAATGAGCCGCCATTGTCTGATTTGAAATTGGCGGAGTAGCCGTTCGCTTTTCCTTGTGACACGAGCCATGGCATGTTAACCATCACCTCGTCGTAGCTGTGATTTTCCTCGATGATGAGGATTACGTGCTGCGACACAGGCACTTGAGCAAACCCTGCGAGGCTAGAAAGCACCAGCATGGTAGCGATAGAAATAAACCACTGCAGTTGTTTCAAAACCATAAGCCTCCTCGAAGCGCAGTATTCCCTGCCTGTGCAAACATGCATGCTGCACAGCGTTCCAGGAAATAGGAGTTTTCTTGCGGTAGTTTCGATCTTAGTGCATACCGAGTCACGCTCAATGACAATCGGATTAACAAACGATGAAATCCTTGAACCCTCTCCCGAAAAGGAACATCTTTGATCAACAGGCGGCAGCACCCATTGAGTTGGGTAGTAGTAAAGGGATGCAGTCTTTCGTTAGTTGGAAACTAAGGCTTCACGTTGACTTCAGGGTTCGTGCTTGAGATCTGTTATCGAGGGGTCCAACGTCAGTGCGTTCGTTGCGAATTCGGGAGAGAAGGTATAACACCACTGCGATATTTACAATGAGTACCAAACACTTGATCGCGCTTGGATGGCGGTAGATCTCGTAAATCTCGATTGGGATCAGCGACGTAGTGATGATTACGCTGAACCATTCGGCCCAACGTTTCATCAACCAAAGACCGATCCCCTCAGTTAGAAATAGCCCCGCGTAAATAAAACTGACGACTCCTAAACTTTTTATCTTCTGGGGATTGAGATCGGCGACCTTGTGAAGCGCCCTTCCGACATACCGGTTGCCGGGATCCAAGCCAAGCACGGTAACCCAATGCTCCGCTATACCCGCCACATCTCTATGGAGCAGATGCAGAGCGCTCATACCAACCGCTATTAACAGCGACGCCTTTAGCAGCTTGAAGAATGCAATCAGGCGAAGCAGCATTCTGTCCCCAGATTTCATGCGACGGATCTGTCCTTAATTCGAGGCGAGATTGTCCGGAACACAATGTAAAGGATGTCATGGAACTTTACACGTATTCGCTCGTGCTTGCAGAAGAAATGTTTTCCGAAGAACATGTGGTTCGTTGCCCGCACGAGCGAGGACGCTCGCGCCTACTCTAGTACAGCTTGACATCATTCTTTTCCTGCATGAGAATTGTCGCGCTCGAAGTGTGCGAGGTTTAATGGTCGCTACACAATCGGGCAAGACCCCGGGAGCATTCCACGGTGGTCCCACTGGTTCCATCGAGGAGACTACATGTCGCGCAAATTCTTCGCTCACGTCTGCAATCTCACTTTTGTCGTTCTCTTCATCGCTGCTTTCACCCTGGTGGCT
>Ga0210401_10007489_pt1 | contig 10945 bp, 15 predicted proteins | sample IncBWH32MmetaG_FD_150866 | JGI IMG/M metagenome (GOLD analysis project Ga0210401, IMG submission 150866) | Forest soil microbial communities from Barre Woods Harvard Forest LTER site, Petersham, Massachusetts, United States - Inc-BW-H-32-M | ecosystem: Environmental > Terrestrial > Soil >... | reverse complement strand
CGTCGTGGAAGCGCCCGGACAAATGGGCGTAGGCCGGTTCGGCTGGAAAGATCAGCACGCCAGCCTGCTATCGTTCGCCGGCGATGCCTATCTCAACGAAATGGGCATTACCAACCGCCTCCAGCCTGACGAAGTCACCAAAATCTGCAATACCGTCTCGGAGCCCAACGACACCCCCGGTCCTGACGGCCTCGCCGATATCGACCACTTTGCCCGATTCATCCGCGCTACCAAGGCGCCCGCGCCCGATGCGCAGCTCGGCGGCGGCGCCGTCGCACAGCAAGGTCGCGCTCTTTTCGAGAAGATCGGCTGCGCAACATGCCATGTGGCGGCACTGACCACTGCTCCCGCGGGAACAAAGATTAATGGTGGAACCTTCACGATTCCGTCAGCCCTCGGCTCGATCACCTTCCATCCTTGGGGCGACTTCCTCATGCACAACGTCGGCACCGGGGACGGAATCTTGCAGACCATTCCCGAGCACTACGGGCGCAAAGTCTTTCAGCAGATGTCCGGCTATCTCTCGAAACAGGATTTCGAGAGCAGCCGCAATAAGATCCGCACTGCTCCCTTGTGGGGGGTCCGCTTGCGGCCGCGTCTGATGCACGACGGCGCCTCACTCACGTTTCTGGACGCCATCGCGCGCCACCGCGGCGAAGCCGAGCAGGTGACCGATAAGTTTGAAAAGCTCAAGCCCGCGGAAAAGGAAGCGGTGTTCGCGTTTCTTCGCTCGCTCTGAGTGACTCGCGCGCGTTTCAATCTTCACTGAGTACTATTACTAGAGGTTCCTGCATCCCCCGGACCGCCTGCCTGATCTGGTGGTAATTATTTGCGCAAAGCCCCTTTCCTTGCCGTCGCCACCCTGCATCCTCTTTTGCTAGCCTATAGATAAGTAAGGACATCCGCGCCCTGGCCGAATCCTGATCGTTCACGGAATAGGGACGCAAGCTCAGCTTTTGAATTACGGCCGCACGGCGGCCTGGGGAACGGCATCGCCCTAGTAGCGATTTCGGGAGGTTCAAATGAAGCTCGCTTCCGCGTGTCTCACGCTTACCGGTTTTCTCGGCGTTTTGGGGGCTCCCACGCACGCTCAGTCGCTTCCTGCCGCCAGTGCCACCGGAAGTGTTTCCCGCACCACCAAAGCGGTCAACTACCGCCGTGCCGGGGGCAATACCAAGATCGATTTTCAGGGCACGGAACTGATGCAGCAGTCCAGCGGCGAAGCCAAAGTCCAGAACAAGGGCAATCGCATCGAAATCGAAGCAAGATTTATCGGCCTCGACGATGCCACCAAGTTCGGCCTCGAATATCTTACTTATGTTTTGTGGGCTGTCTCTCCGCAGGGCCGCGCCGTAAACCTCGGTGAACTGGTTCTAAAGAGCGGCAACGGCGAAGTTAAGGCCATCACCGACATGCAGACCTTCGGCATGATCGTCACCGCCGAACCCTATTTCGCCGTCACTCAGCCGGGCAACACCGTTGTCCTCGAAAACGTTTTCGGTCCCGCCACGCTCGGCAAAGTTGAAAACATTGACGCCAGTTTCGAACTCCTCGGCCGCGGCATCTACTCTTCTTCCAACACAAAAATCGAAAACGCCATTTTCGGCATCGACCGCAAGACGCCGCTCGAACTTTTCGAAGCGCGCAATTCCGTTCGAATCGCGCGCATCGCCCAGGCCGACAAGTACGCTGCTTCCACCTTCGGCAAAGCCGAGCAGCAGCTCCGCAACGCGGAAGAAGTCTACGCCCGCAAGAGCGACAAGAAATCCATCGAAGCCGCCGCTCGCGAAGTTGTTGGCACCGCGGAAGAAGCTCGTGTCATGGCCGTAAAACAAAAAGCCGAAGAAGACGCCAACGCGAAAATCGCCGCGGATAAGCGCGCCGCCGAAGCCCGCGAAGCCCAGGCCCGCGCTGACGCTGCCGCCGAAATTAAGCGCCGCCAGGAAGCCGATCAGGCTCGCGCGCAAGCTGAAGCCGCCAAGGCCGAAGCGGAACGCATGAAGCTCGAAGCGCAAAAGGCCGCCGCCGATGCCGCCCGCCAGAAGCAGGAAGCCGATCAAGCCACTGCCGCTGCCATCGCGCAACAGCAGGCCGCGCAAGCCGCCGCCGCACAAGCCACAAAAGACCGCGCTGCCGCCGAAGCCGAAGCGCAAAAAGCGCGTCAGGCTGCCGAACAGGCCGAAGCCGAAAAAGCCCAGCTTCGCGCGCAACTCCTCAACCAGCTGAATTCCATTTTGCAGACGCGCGATTCCGCCCGCGGCCTTATCGTCAACATGTCCGACGTCCTCTTCGACACCGGCAGTTATACGCTCAAGCCGGGCGCCCGCGAGAAGCTAGCGAAAATTTCCGGCATCGTTCTCGCCCATCCCGGCCTGTCTCTGCAGATTGAAGGTCACACGGACAGTGTCGGCGGTGACGATTTTAATCAGCAGCTCTCCGAGCGCCGCGCCGATTCCGTGCGCGATTTTCTCGCGGAAGAGGGTGTCCCGCCTTCCTCGATTGCCGCGCGCGGCTTTGGCCGGACGCAGCCGGTCGCTTCGAATGACACTCCCGAAGGCCGCCAGCGCAACCGCCGCGTCGAGCTCGTCGTCAACGGCGCCGCCATCGGCAACGCTTCTGCAACCTCAGCATCGACGTCACAGCCCTAACCTATCGGGCTCCATCTCGTCGTCGATGAGTGGTGCTCCTCTTTCCACGCGCCCACATTTCATTTCAGTCCACGAATCCCAATCTGGAACGTTTCCTGCCTCGCCGCACGTTCTCCCGAAGCATTCGCTCCCACTAAATAAGGCCACGGGCTCGTCAATCCTTCCTCCCTCACACGATTAGGTACCAGAATGTCCCGCCGCGCCCTCTCCTCTGGCTGGTCACTTGCCACTGCAGGTTGTGCGTATCACTGGCCGCATCCCTAAAGAAGTTCCCATCCTCCTGATCGGCAGCGATCTCGACGGCAAAGTCTTCTCTGAGCCTACCAACACCGTCCTCCTCAGCCTCCACGGCGCCGGCATCGTTTCTCATCACGAGCTTTCTCCCGAACAGGAGCTCATCCTTCGTTGCCCCGATCGCAACAGCGAAACTGCCGTCCGCATCGTCGGCGAAATGGGCTCCTCCAATGGCATCCATACTTACGGCCTCGCCTTCGTTGATCCCAACCTGAATTTCTGGAGCGTGGAATTTCCCCCGCTTTCGCGCGCCGCGGTTCTCACCATGCCTCTGCCCCCTGTCCAAGAGCCCGACGCTCCTCGCAAGGAGCGCCGCCAGCATCCTCGCGCCAAGGTCAACTACACCGCCCTCGTCCGCCATCCAGAGCGCGGAGACGACATCGTCCTCTGCGAGGACATGTCCCGCGGCGGGCTGCGCTTCAAAAGCAAAAAGTCCTACTACGAACGCTCGCTCATCGAAATCGCCGTTCCTTACGTCGTCGGCCAAATCTCCATTTTCATTCCCGCGCAGATCATCTCCGTCGTCGAACTTCCCGAAGAAAAACTCTTCCGCTGCGGCGTCGCCTTCCTCCAACCCGCCAAACGCCTCAATCAGTTCTAGCCCGCACCCTATCGGCGCAGTTTGGTTCGGAAGAAAAGGCAGGCGAGCGCCCTCGGCCAAATTTCGGCACGAATCGCGCCCGCCTTTTTCACATTATAGATAGGAGGCTAGACGAACTGTCAGCCTTTCACGTTGATCGTCACTGGTTCCGCCAGCTTAAACGTCATCGGAGTCTCGGGGGCGAGTTTGATGTCCTTCTTTCCCGTTAAAAGGGCGACCGTCGTTCCGGCTCCCGCACCTATCGGTCCGCCGATCAGCGCGCCCGTTCCTCCTCCGGCCAGCGCGCCAATTACAGCTCCTCCAGCCGCTCCACCGCCAATCCAGCCGAGGTTATGTTTTGCATGGCCGTGGCCAACGCGCGGATGTGGGATGGTCCGAACATCGTAGTTCTGCCCGTCCACCGCCACGGACTGCAGCGCAAGCTGCAACCGCGCTCGGCCCATCAGCCTGCCGGATTGATGGGCGTCAACGACTAACCCCTCGGCGTGAGCACCCTGTGGAATTACCGTCTTGCCGTCTACAACGACCGGCTCGGAGACCGTGGCCTCAAAATGGTCTCCCGGGTTGCTCCGGTTACTGGACAGGGCTTGGTCCAGCGTCACGTGTATCGCTGTGTCCTCGGTCAGCGTCACTGGGTCGGCGCGGTCCGGCAATGTCTTGGCAGCCAGGGTCAGTGCGGCCGCCAGCAACACCGAACTTCCGATCGCCAGGTAGTGCCGTTTGGTAAGAATCATAAGCACCTCCACTCAGATAAGTCGCAGATGTTTTTCCTTCGCGGGCCTTTTTAAATTATTTGAAATGAGGGAGATGCCAATCCTGTGCTTCAAATACCGCGGCAAGAATTACAAGGCTTGGGGATTTCTGGAGTACTGTAACTACTAGCGGCTAAATCAGCGCGAATCGCACCGCTCCTGCATTTCCGTCGCGCCGTTTTCCTTCCAACGCAGAGCTTCGATTCTCGTCCACCACAAAAAGGCGGTCGCTCAAACGTACTGCGTGTTGTCGGAGAACGCCTCCCAACTGTTTTCAGAATCGCGCCCCTCGATCCGCGAAACCAGGTCACACAATTCGCAGTCGCGCGAGTGGTGCTGCAATACCGCGTAAGCTCGTGCGAAATTTGCTTGCAAGCGCAGGAGTTCGTCGCCTTCCTCCGTTTTAATCGAGCCAGACTGAGAAAACTCGTCACGCCGTTTGTTCCAGATCTCCAGCGCGCCCTGACACTCTTCGAGGAACCTCTGGTATTCGCTACAGACCGTTGTTTTGATGGAGAGTTGGTTGCTCATACGCTTCTCCCTTCACCGTCGTATGTGCATTTTGTTCCCCAACGAACGTAACTCCCGCGTTTTGTGGTCTTTGAAACAAAAATCCGCTTTTCGGAGGCTGGGTCCCGGTACGAAGAAAGGCCTGATTCTCCACTTTTCGATTGTAATTTTTACTAGCCAACGCCGATGCTCTGCGTCTCCCCGCCAACACCGTGGCCGCGGCCCCACGCTTTCGGCCAACGCTCTCCTTGCTATCTCAAATGAAATTAGTGTCATAGCAAATGGCCGTCCCCCTGCTCCTTCTACCGACAGCGTTTGGACAAGGAGGCTTTCCCATGCACACCCGGCGGCGAATCATTCTTCTCCTGTTGCTCGTGTTGCTCGCAATTCCGGTGTGCCTCTCCGGCTGCAACACCACCCGCGCCCGCTCCACACCCACTCGCTCGTCCATTGTCAAAGCGCAAACACCCGCGCCTTCATCCTCAAAACACGCGCCCCGTGATTCCGCATTCTCCGTTTACAACAATCCCGCTTACGGCGTCTCCTTCCGCTATCCCCGAACCTACTCTCTCGCCGAAGAAGACCTCGCCGACGGTTCGTCCCTCAAGACCCAGCAGCAACTCCAATCCGATCAGCCCGGCGCCCTGCTGATCGCCACCGTCGAGATTCCCTCCGACGCCTATCCCAACACCACTTTCTCCGAAGGTCATCTTCAATTTGCCGTGAATCCCCAAGCCACCGCCGAGTCCTGCCGCTCCTTCGTCGCTCCTCCGGATTCCGATGGGTCCGGCGCCGCCGACAAAACCATCGTTCAAGGCATCCCTTTTTACTGGCGCGACCGCGGCCTCATCACCTCCGAATCCACCTTCAACCGCGACTACGCCGGCTATTCGAATGGAACGTGCTACGAATTTTTTCTTCAGGTCGTTTCCACTCCCGCCTCCAGCTCCGCCGTTCCCATCACTCAGGCCGATCTCGGCAAAATCCTCCGCCCTTTCGAGAAAACCATCTCCTCGCTGCAACTTCACCCCGAGTCCACACTCCAGAGCCATAAGTAAAACGATCTCCCCGAATTTCCCGCTCCTGCCTGCTCCTCCAGCTTCCAGTTCCTGTCTTGCTGAAAACTTGAAACGAACGACCAGCTGCTGAAACGGATAGCCTTGCAAATTCTTTTGCTTCTCTGCCGGAAAACTGATAACTGAATGCTGAAAACGAACAGCGATCCCGGAGGCCTTCATGACGTTCTTTCTCGTCTTTCTCATCGGCGTGCTCACCGGCTTGCGCTCGCTCACTCCCGTCGCCGCCACCGCCTGGGCCACGCACCTCGGCTGGCTCAAGCTCCCGCGCCTCCTCGCCTGGATCGGCAACACTCCCGCCGCCGTCATCTTCACCGTGCTCGCTCTCCTCGAGCTCATCAGCGACAAGCTCCCGAAAACTCCCAGCCGCACCGCCCCTCCCGGCCTCATCGCCCGCATCCTCCTGGGCGGTTTTGCCGGCGCGTGCCTCGCCACCGGCCGCGGTGAAGGAGTCATCCTCGGCATTCTTATAGCCGTCGTCGGCGCTCTCGTCGGCGCCTTCGCCGGCTACCAGCTCCGCACCCGCTCCGTCAAAGCCCTCCGCGTCCCCGACTTCGTCATCGCCCTGGTCGAAGATCTAGTCGCCATCGGCTGCTCCTTCTGGATCGTCTCCCTGCGCTTTTAGCGGCGCGCGCCTTTCTCTTTTCTTCCTTCTTTACTTCTCTATTTCCTTACCTCATTCCTTCTTCCCCCCGCTTGACTCCTATACCCATCTGATCAACGATCCCGATCGATCATCATCATGCCCAAATCTCTCCCCACCCCCGTTTTCAACGACGAAAAGCACCACCTCCGCCTCTACCAAGGCGACTGCCTGGAAATCCTCTCCTCTATTCCGGAGAATTCCGTCGACCTCGTCTTCGCCGACCCGCCCTATTTCCTCTCCAACGGCGGCATCACCTGCCACGCCGGCAAAATGGTCTCCGTCCATAAAGGCGATTGGGACAAATCCCAGGGCCCAGCCGCCAATCACGAATTCAACACCGCCTGGCTCGCCGCCTGCCAGCGCGTCCTCAAACCCAACGGCTCCATCTGGGTTTCCGGCACTTCTCACGTCATCCATTCCGTCGGCTTCGCCATGCAGCAGCTCGGTCTACAAATTGCCATCAATACGGGCGTGGCACACGGAATCCTCATTGTCCGCTCGCCCGAAGACTGCGCAAAAAGCTTCGAAAAGTTTTATTGAGGGAGCTGACCTTTAGAATCCGTCACGAAAAAGGGAATTTTCTGCTGGAAGAAACTGAAACCAATAGCGTTCTAAGGGTTGTGTCTGACGACCCTTATCTGACTCATGCGTTCTGGACGTTCTTCCATCAAGAGACGAATTAAGACCGGACGCCGCAGACATCGGTTCAAACGATGAGGGTTTTGACTCCCTGCCACTTCGCCCCCCGCCCCGCCTTGGTCCCTTCCCCGGCGCCCTTTGGCCCGAGGGCTGTGGGTTTAGCTTCTCTTCTCGTATCTCGGTCGTCGTTCCCGTCAGAGCCTGTTTCTTCTGCGCCGCAAACCTCCGTTAAGACACGCATTACGGAGCCTGGAACCAAAATTCTCTTTGGCAAGGTCAGGGTCGCAATCATGATTGCGCGGAATTTCAGCACTCTCATCAAATCGCCAAACTGATCGGCTCGCCCAGGATATCTTGGGGGGATTGAGACTATTTACAGGACTACAGATCCTGTATGTCGTTGAATTCGCGCTGCTTCTCGGCCCTCGGAAGTACGAGGAAGATTTGCATTTCCATGCCATATACAGGAGGACGTGCGTACTAGTGAATTTTGATGGCTGATCGAAGCATCTGAGTTGCAGAGAGATAGCTACCGTGAAGCACGATAGAACTCAAATCCGAGGCAAAGCGACCGCAAAAGAACTGCTTGCGGAACTGCGGAAAAAGTCCCTGGAGATGGACGAAACGATGAAGCAACTCAACGAATGCGTTGCCGGCCTTTCTAACTGGCAAAATGAAGCTCCCACAGAGGAAGCGAGATGGGTCGTCGAGAAACTCGAAGAGGATGGAATTCAGAGCGAGAAAAAGGGTAAAACCCGCGATTACACTTTATTTCTTGTCGGTCTGATTCTCAGCGCAGCGCTCGGTGTCTTCCTCCACTACTTCAGCCTGACATGACGGCCGCTGGAGGGTGCCTAGGCTGCAGAAGATCAGCGGTATCGCGCGCCGTCAAAGACGGCATCCGACTCTCGCCTTTCAAGCCGTTTCACCAACTGGCAAAATGTGCAGTGGGGCGTGTGGTTCTGCAACACCGTGTAAGCTCGAGCGTACTTCACTTGCAACCGCAGAAGTTCGTCCCCTTCTTCCTTCCCGACCAGCCGTGACTGAGTAATCTTCGCCCGGCGCTCATTCCAGTTCGCCAAGGCTCTCTCGCATTCCTCCAATAGCGTTTGATATTTTTCGCAAATTCCCGTTTTCACATACTGTTGACTTCTCATGGCCATCACCTTCATTGGGCAGTAGTGCATTTCCCTGGCCAACGGGGATAAGTCGTGCGTTTTGCGTTTCTTGTGTCAGGAGAATGTCTTGTTTTGAACAGGGTCCCGGTACGCAGAAAGGGCTATTTCGCACTTCTTGACGGTAGTATTTATAGAGCCGTGTGCCCCAGCCTTCGGTTTAAAGCGCGCTATTTGCGCTCCGGATGGTTTTGCGGAGGCTGTGGGTTTTGACTTTTCCCCCTCCCACGTGCGCGACAAAATCCGCCAGCAACTCCAAATCCTCCGCGGCCTCGGCCTCCTCGATTTCCTCGGCGGCGGCTCCTATCGCCTGCGCTAAAACTCTTCCGGCCATTCCCGGCGGCGTGAAGAACTGCGAGAATGCGCACTTCGTTCTTTTCTATCCGGTACGCGACCAGGAAAGGCGTGCCTGCAATAACCAGCTCGCGTGTACCCGCCACGCGTCCGCTACGTCCCGCAAACGGATGGCTCGCGAGGATGTCCACGGAATCCCAGATGTAGTTTGCGGTTTCGGTTGCCGCGGCCTTGTCATTGGCTGCGATGTATTCGTGCACGGCGGACAGTTGTTGCGTGGCCGGCGTGCTCCACCAGATGACCATTGGCTCGCCGTTACTTGGAGCGGCCCATTTTGCTGATCATTTTCTTTACATCCGCGTGCGAAACCAGCTTTCCTTCTTTCGCCGCGCGCAGCCCCTTTTGCATCAGCTTGACGTGATACTCATTGAGCCGCAGATAATTTTCCACTGCCTCGTTCAGCACGTAGCTGCGGTCGCGATCCATGCTCTCGGCCAGCTCGTCCAGCGACTCCACGGTATCGGCCGGAATCCGGAAACTGATTGTTTTCAGCGTACCCATAATACGCAATGATACGCTGTATTACGCTGCATTGCAACAGCCAGTGCCGCAGCCTGCGGGTTTGGCCTTTCTCCATCTCAGCGGGACGCTACTGACTGGTCGGCAGCACTCCGACCTTCTTCTTCTGCTCGACGTTCTTCAGCCAGGCCGTGTGTTCCGCATCGCTCCAATGATGGATGTCGATGATGTAGCCGTCGGGGTCGCGCAACGAGAGACTTCCGCTCGGCATGTATCCCGGATAGGTGATCGCGGGCACCGCGGCGCCGTTCGCCAACAGGTGCTCGCGGAACGCAGGCAGGTCCGGGGTATACATGGCCGTGAGCAGGGCATGCTTGGTGGGATCGAAGGGCTCCTCCGCCAACAGGAACATCACGGCGCCGCCCTCGCAGTGCATGCGCGCCCAGCCGGGACATGCAGGATCGCCCTCCAGATCGATGAGCTCGAATCCCAGCAATTCGTAGAAGCGAATCGAGCGCCGCACATCCATGACGTGCAGCAGTGGCGTGAAATATCCCGCTTTCGGAACCATGGCCGTGGATTGTACTCCGGCGCTGCCCGCCTGTGAAACACACTATCTAAAGGCTGCGGGTTTTGACTCTCCCCTCCCATTTCGTCCGCGCCCCGGTTTACCATGAGCCTGGAAAGCCTTCGCCCCTTTCCTTCTTACCAATTTAATTTCCACCCTGCGGTCCAGCGCATGCGCCACCCGGATCAACGTCCCAATCGTCAAATTCCGCGGCTCATTCTCCATCGCCGAAATCTTTGGCGCGCTCATCTCCGCCTTCGCCGCCAGCTTTGTCTGGCTCAGATTCTCCGCCGCCCGCAACTTCGCAATCTGGACTCCCAGTTTCAGATTCTCCAGCTCGCTTTCCACCAGCTCACGGAGCTTCGGATCCTCCATCTGCTTCTGATAAAACCGCTTCCATCGCGTCGTCATTTCTTTTTTCCTTCCTGCCGCCGTCCATGCTGCTCCATCCGTGCTTCCGCAATGCGAATATCTTCCTCCGGCAATTGTGCGCTTCGTTTCACGATTCCGTGCAAGAGAACAAACACCCTTCTCGCGTCCCCAAAATAGAGGATTCGCAACTTGTCCTTACCTTGCTGAGTGCGCAGCTCGTCGCACCTGCGAAGAGTAAGGAAACGGCAGATTCGGCCCTTCCTGTTCCAGCATCTTGATCAGCGCCAGGACTTTCGCCCGGTGAGGGACCGGCAGACTCGTCAGATACTCCTCCACCGGTGCATGGCCGCGCTCATCCGCGAAGAAATCAACCTGCCATGCCATCTCTTATAGGATATCCTTTACAAGGTATAATTGCAATCGCTTCACGTTCCGCTGAGGGAGTCGCCGCCTTCGATCTGAGACGCGCTATTTGCGCCCCGGATGCCTTTGGGGGGCCCCAGCGTTTCTCCCCTCTCATTCGCGCAATCCTACCATCTTGTCCTTGCCAAGGCGGGTGGGACACCCTTAGGGGGCTAGCAATCTCTTGGGTGCCGCGTCCCTTTGCGGTTTGGTTTATCAAAGGGTGCGGGTTCTGACTTTTCCCCCATTTCGCCGCCCCGCCTTCGCCCCTCTCCTCCCGTCCTCTTGCCTCCATCCCTGCCCGGGAGTAGGCTTCCTGCACTATGCCAAACATTGAAAAACACTCCCCCGGCGCATTTTGCTGGGTCGAACTCGCCACCACCGACCAAAACGCCGCCATCGCCTTCTACTCCAAACTCTTTGGCTGGTCCGCCAACAACATGCCCATG
>Ga0210401_10007483_pt1 | contig 10949 bp, 10 predicted proteins | sample IncBWH32MmetaG_FD_150866 | JGI IMG/M metagenome (GOLD analysis project Ga0210401, IMG submission 150866) | Forest soil microbial communities from Barre Woods Harvard Forest LTER site, Petersham, Massachusetts, United States - Inc-BW-H-32-M | ecosystem: Environmental > Terrestrial > Soil >... | reverse complement strand
AGGATCCCTCTGGAGAGATGACGTTGGGGTCTACGCAGGCAATGGCGTAAGTGCCGAGATAGCCCCCCGGAATTGGAGTAGCGCCGACGAGATTAGGCGCCTGGTTGATGGTCACCTGCGCACCCACCGGAAGGCCGATCGGCTCAAACAGGTAAACGGTCACGGTGTTCGCGGTCGGAGCGGGGCAATGGGGAGCGGTTGCCGGCGGGGCGGCGCTGAGAGGGCCCTCGACCAGGTCAGATACGGATACCGTTTGCACCACTTCAGGGGTAAGACCTACCGCACCGTTCCAAGTGAACGGGGCCGCTGCAGTGCCACCAGACCCTGGAGAAGCACCAGTTACTGCCCCGTCGCTCGTAGCCGGGTCACCGGGCACTAGCGTGCCTGGATAAACGGTGTTGAAGACGTTGGGGGGCACCGAGCCCGCGCGACCGTTTGCTACTTCCGCGAGCCCCGAAAGCGGCCCGAAAGAAAACATGAAGGTCTGCGTGCCGTCGGCCATGGTCGAGTAACCGTCGCCGCCCGAGATCTGCTGGCACTTGATGGCGCCGTTGACCTGGCCGATGGTGGGCGCGGTCGTGCTGCTCACCGTGGGCGCATAAAATCCGTTGCTGTTGAGCGCCAGTGCTGTCGGACCGAGGTAAGTCGGTTCCGCATTGACGTTGGTCAGCGAGCTCGGATGCGTGATGGTGCTGGTCGGGCACTGCACGCGAAACGACTGCGCCATCAGGGGCAGCGGGCACAGGCTCAGTACTGCCAGTGCAATCCAACCCCGTGTATTAGACATAACGCCTCCACATCTGCTGGCCCGCCGGGCGCGTTGAACACCATCGGAGAAGGGGGCGGGAGCGCCGGCTGCGCGAATCGCGTACACGTTGTTTACGTCCGTTCTTATGTTGATCACCAGACGACACCTGCCCGGGTCGCACCCGTCACAGGCAGCGCTGCCCCACGCAGTTTTCCCTTACGTGGCTCCCCTTACCATTGGCGCATAATTTCAACGATCCGCAGCCGGACGACCATTCTGTTGACGCCGCAGTCGCGGTACCCGGGAATGGGTAGTAGCGGGAGTGGGGTTAGACAGTAGACCGGAAGTCAGGGTACTCGACGCTTGGGTGGGAGAACCCAACGCGCCAAGGCGACCTGGCATAAGGGCGTTCACTTACCGAGAGATCTACGCGGTCACGGGATCGCTGTCGCCGCGGCAGACCTTCGGCGGATCGCTACTATCACCTCGGCCGCGCGGGCGGCACCGGCATAGTAGTCCCCGGCGTGAGCAGGCCACCCCCTGGCTGGGTGTTCAACCCGGGATTGAATGGCGCGGGGTTGCCCGGATTGGGCGCGGTGCTCGGCGGTACGTTCACACCGGACGGCAAGGGCGCACCGAAGCGTCTCGGCCAGTAGATGAACTGCCACACGCAGTAACACTCGGTATCCGCGAACACGGCATCCACCAGCTCAAACCCTTTGCGTTTGATCGGCGCCGCCTTCGAGCTGCTCGCGACGCCCATGATGCGTTGGCTGCTCGGGTCCGGAATCAAGGTCCAGTCCGCCCCGCCCGTTATGGGATCGGGATACAGCTGGCGCAGGTGTCGCAGTGGAACGGGAGAACGATCATCCTGCAGCAGTTGCTGCAGGGACTGCGGAAACTGGCGCCCATGAACGTAATAAGAGGCGATGGCGTTGCGGTATGCGTGTCCCACCCAGAGCAGCTGGGTTTCGCGTTCGCGCTGCATCGTCGTGGTCCACACGCGGCTCACCACAGTCAGCAGCAGCCCGATGATGACCACCGCCACCAGCAGCCCGATGTACGTGAAGCCGCGTGCGCAGTTGAGCGACCCAGGCATCCGGTCACCAGGAGGCGAGCGGCGTGCCATCGAAGGCGACCTGGTCGCTACCGCTATGGAGGTCGCGGACGCCGGGGTGATCCGGGTCTTCGGAACTGACCACCACCCAGCTGTCGGCGAGCTTGGTGAAGGGATCGACGGGGATCGAGCGCACGTAGTGCTTGTCCGACAGAGCAACCAGCGTATCCGGATACTCGTTGAGATCCGCGTAGTACTTGTCGATCGCCTCGCGCAGGCTCGCCAGGTCCTGCTTCAGCACCGTCTCGCGCGCGTTCTGCAGCGAACGAAAATACCGCGGCACGACAAGGCTCAGCAGCGTGCCGATGATCGCCATGACGATCAGCAGCTCGATGAGGGTGAAGCCACGATGGGCGGCCGTTCGTGTGCGTATCATGGCGGCTACCAGTCCCGGTAACGCACGCCGTTCAGCCCGGTGCCTTTCGCGAGCGAGTAGACGTCGTACACGTCCTCTCCCGGCTGCGGGTCATCAGGGGGGCTCTTGTAGCTGCGTAGCCCCCAGCCCTCCTCCGCCGGCACCGAGGCGTCCGGGAAGAACGGGTCACGCGGGATGCGTCGCAGGAAGTAGAGCTTGACGCCCTGCTGCGGGTTCGACTGATCCTCGACGCCTGCGTACAGCGACGTCAGATCCGGCGGATAGCCGCTGGCCCCGAGCTCGAGCTTGATATGGCCGGCCTGGGCCGCGAGGCGGTAGGCATCGAGGCCATTGCGGATTTCGCGCAGCGCGCTGCGCAGCTCCACCTCCTTCTCACGCTTCGCCACCAGTTGCGCGATCGGGAATGCCGCGGTCGTGAGCAGCGCGATGATGGCCAGCGTGATGACTAGCTCGATCAGGGTGAAACCGCGACCACGCATTGCTACTGCGCCGGAAGAATGGCGATGTCGAGCGGCGGCGCCGGACTGTTGCCTGCCGCAGCGCCCGCGCTGTTGAGGACGTTCAGCATGCCTTGAACACGGGTGGCTGGCCGGGGAGCGACCGCCTTGAAGGTCAGCACCATCAGCGTTCCGTTGCCCTGCACCGGCTCCTCGGCCGTGGTGCCGATGTCGAGCTGTGCGCCGCCGGCCATATGGGTGTCGACCTTCGGCCCGCCGGCTGCCGCCGGTACCATGTCGCCCGTGCTCGCATCGACCAGCTGCAGCGCGCTCGCGTCGTAGCGCAGCTGTGAACGCAACTTCGTGATCGACTGGTCCGTGGCGAGTCGCACGCTCACCTGGAACTGATCGCCCACCCGCGCCTGGCTCGGTCCGTCGAGCGTGAGCGCCGAGGCCCCGGCGCCCGGCCGGTTGGCTGTTACGGTCGCCGGCGGCGCCGTGATCGGCGGGGCCTGCGCGGCCGCTGCCGTCTTCGTGGCCGCGGCGGCCGCCAGCGCGGCGGTACTCGCGGCTGCCGCCGCGCCCGCGCTGGCTCCGGTGGCATCGGTTGCGGGCGCCGCGCCCGCGCCCTCCCCGTTGGCTGGCACGCCGGCGGCGCCCGGTACGGTGAGCGGCACGGCTCCACTTGCGGGCGCGGAGCTGCCGGCCTGTCCTGACCCGCCCGCAGTGTCCGGAGTGGATGCGAACGGCACCGAGCGCGTGCGCGTCTCGGTGCCGTACCAGAACTCGGTCGTGTCACCCGAGGCACGCGGCTGCATGCGGATGATGCGCGGGGTGATCGACAGCACGATCTCGTCTTTCTGCTGGTCGGTGTGATGCGTGCCGAACAGGTGCGACAGGATCGGGATGTCGCCCAGCCCCGGAATGGTGTTGGCAGTGCGCGTGTCGGACTCCTGAATGAGGCCCGCGAGAATCTGCGTTTCCCCGTCCTTGAGGCGCAGGAACGTGTTGGCATTGCGCGTGCCAATCTCGTACGCGATGGTCCCGGACGCGGTCTGCACCTGCTTGAGGATCGAGCTCACCTCGAGTTGCATCTTGATCGAGACGTCCTTGTCGAGATAGACGGTAGGCTGCACCTCGAGCTGCAGGCCGACATCGAGGTACTGCACGCTGCCGGTCACGACCGCAGTACCGCCCGCCGTCGGGGTCGTGGTGTTGGTGATCACCGGCTCCTTGCTGCCGATCAGGACCTTCGCTTTTTCCTTGTTGCGCACCCGGATGCGGGGACTCGCGAGCGTATTGGCGATTCCGGCCTGCTTCATGGCGTTCACCGTCAGCGCCAAGGAGCTCACCCCGATGGTGTCGGAGTTCAGGTTCTTCAGGTCGGAGAGCACCAGGCCCCCGGTGCCGGTGGGCTGGGCCGTGAAGGTCACGCTGCCCGGGTATTGAATGCCGAGATCCATCAGGTGACTGCGCGAGACTTCCAGCACCTCCACCTCCAGCATCACCTCCGGTTCCGCGACGTCGATCGCCGCCACCAATTTCTCAGCCATGTGCACCGCGTCGGGCGTATCGCGCAGCACCACCACGTTGGTGCGTTCGTCAATGAACATGGTCTTGGCGCCGAGCACGGTCTTCAGCATGCTCTCCACGTCCTTCGGGGTAGAGTTGGTGAGGTAGAAGGTGCGCACCATCTGCTGCTCGTAATCCTTCTGCTTGGCCGCGATGTTCGGATAGATGAGCACCATGTTGTCGGCGAGAATCTGCCGGGCGAGAGCGTTCTGCTCCAGCACCAGGTCGATCGCCTGCTCGACCGCGACGTCCGTCACGAAAATCGTGGTCTTGGTGTCGCCCTTGACGTCCTTGTCGAGGATGAAGTTGATGCCGGTCTCACGGGAGAGCACCTCGAACACCATCTTGGTCGGTGCATCGCGCAGCTGCAGGGTGACGCGGTGGTTGTCGCGGGTCTTCAGGTGCGGCGCGATCGAGATCGGCGCGCGCGTGGCGTTGATGCGCGCCTCGAGCTCCTGCGCCGGCGCATACCCCGGGTCCTCGTGCAGCACCGTGCGTACCTTGGCCTCGGCGGCCTGGTAGTCCTTGCGATCGAAATCCTTGTTCGCCTGTGCCAGCAACTCGCCGTGCCGGGCATCGCCCTCGAGGGCCGCGAGCCCGTGCTGCGCCCGGTCGTTGCCGGGGTCGATCGCCAGCACGCGCCGGTAGGCGTCGGCGGCGATATCCAGTCGGTTCTTGCCGCGGGCGCTGTCGGCGAGGTTGAGCAGCCCCAGCACGGCCGCCTCGCGGCGCGTCGCGTAGTCGAAGCGGTAGGACATGTTGTGGGGATCGGCCTGTGCGGCCTCCTTGAGCAGCGCGAGGCCGTTCTCGTACTCCCCCTTGTCCATGGCGTTGAGGCCCTGGTGGTGCAGCCTCTCGGCCGCGCACCCTGCGACCAGGATCAGAACCAGGATCGGGCCGGCAATGCGGCACCATGAGTTCCTCACGGAGCGCCTCCTGTGCTTAGTTGTTGTTGTTGGTTGAGGGGCTTGTACGTGAAGACCAGCTGACCGTTGTTGAACGAGTCAACCGTGTAGGTGTTGTCGAGCGTGTCGCCGAGGTGCACGTCGTAGACTTTCTCGCCGCTGGTGAGGAAGAACACCGCCGGGGAGCCGCTCGGCGTGTAGCTGCCCATGTAGGCGAAGGGCAGCGGCGGCGCCACGGGCTTCGGCGGGACCACCGGTGCCGTCACGACCGGAGCGGGCGGCGGCGGCGGCGGCGGCACGTACCAGGAGTGCGCGGCGAACAGCGAGCCTGCCGCGGTCTGATCGGCCACCCGGTGCGCGAGCAGCAGCAGCGATTGCGCGACGGGCACCGCGGTCGCGGCGCCACTCGGATGCGTCGGTTGTGCGCGGCTGACGCCCGACGCTCGCGCCGGCCCGACCGCATCCGGGTCCTTTGGCCCGAATGCGGCCCAGGCGGCAATCAGCGCCGCGCTGCCGATCAGCCATTTGCCGCGCCGCGTGAGGTTCACGGTTGTGCCTCGCCGCGCACGAAGACGACGAAACCGATGTCGGCGTTCACGACCTGCTCGCCGACCGCCTTGCGCTCGAACCGTAGCTTCTCGAGCGAGGCCGCCGGCACCGCCGTGAGGGTGCCGTTTATGAAGGTGCGGATGGCGGGGTACGCGGCCGCGACCGGAAACTCCACCTGGTAGCGGCCGATCGCCCCCGCCTTCGCCGGCGCGTAGGAGTAACGACCCTTGTCGATCGCGACGCCGGCGGCCTGTGCCTGGGCGTACATCTGACCGATGACGGCGGGAATCTGCGCACGCGTGGGTAGCGACGCCACGAGCCGCGGCACCGCCTCCTCGATGCCCGCGGTGGCCGAGGGATGCTGCGCCCGCGCGATCTGCGTATGCAGGCTCTGCAGCGCGCGTTGCGCGGGAAGGAGTGCGGTGATCGCGAGCGCCGCCGCCACGGCGAACGCGGCGAGGCCTGCCTGGCCAGCGATGCCGAGCCGGGTGATCTGGTACTGCAGTTGCGGCACGAGCTGCCCGGCTGCTTCCCGCAGCGGCCCGAGCAGGTCCGTGCCCAAGGGCCCTCGTACCGCCGGCGGCTGCACCGGTGTGGGCTGGGGCACACTGGCCGCGACCGGCAACGTGGACGGAGTGGCAACGTGCACCTCGCGCTCTGCCTCCGCGACCACGACGGCGTCGACCTCTTCTGGTGTCCTCACGGGCTCGGTCGTCTGCGGGAATGATTCCACGCTGCTCATGGGTACTGCCTCCACTCCGCGCTCACGGCGAAGCGCACCGGGCGCTGCGGGTCGTCGCTGCGGACTTCGTGAGTCTCGAGCATCGGGTAGCGAAGCAGCGCACTGGTCTGCAGCCGCCCGACATAGGCGAGCACGCGCGGCAGGTCGCGCGACTCGCCGGTCACGCGCACGATGTGCTTGGACTCGTCGGGCTCGACCGACAACAGTGCGATGTCGCTTGCAGAATCGTGGCTCGCGGCTTCGAGTTCCGCGAGCAGACGCGTCCAGGGCGTGGTCAGCTGCTGCGCGATGTCCCCGGCCTCCTGGGTGAGGCCGGCGTTGCGAACGTCCTGGCCCGGATCGCGATGGGCGTGTCGATTGGCCGCAGCCAGCTTGAGCTCGAGTCCGGCGCGTGAGGCCTCGAGCCGCCGGTACTCGACGCAGGCCGCGGCCGTGGCACACTCGCCGGCTATCAGGAGCAGCGTGCCCGCGAGTGTCAGTGGCGCGCGCCGCCCCGAGAAATCGACGCTGATGAGTGGCGGCGCGCTCATGCGGCCATCCTGCGGGTCCGGGCCAGGCGCTGCAGCGTCGTCAGCTCGGCGGCGGAGTCCTCGAGCCACTGCAGTCCGCCCGCCTCTGCACTGCCCGCCGCCGCGACCGCGATCTCCCGCCAGGCGTGCGGGGCTTCCACGTACACCTTGCCCTCCTCCGGTGCATGGCTCGCGAGGCGTCCGAAGGTCTGCAGGCGTTTCAGCTCGCGCGTCCAGTCGGCCCCGATGCGCACCACGTGCACGCGGTCCCAGCCCTGGCGCGCGAGTCTCGCCGCCGCCATCGAGCCTTGCTCGATGCTCACGAACCACGCGTTGGACGCCGGCAGCGCGTGGCGCCAGGCGGCGTAGGAGGCCACCAGTTGCGATTGCAGCGAGAGCAGCTTGCAGCCGTGCGCGAGGCAGACGCTGCGCACGGCTGCGATCAGCTCGCCGGAGATGGCGCAGACCACGCGCGTTGCGCCCGGCGGCGCTTCGGAGATACGGACCTCCCAGCCGGCCACCGCATCACCATAGACACTGCCGAGCAGCTGCCGTCCGTGCGCGAGCCGCTCATCGTTGGAGCTGAGGGATACCACCCAGGGCACGATGGCGTAACGCGCCCAGTGATCCGCAAGCACGATGCGGATGCGGCTGGCGCGCCAGGGCTCCTGGGCGAGCATCGTGCCGAGCGCCTCGAGCGCGCGGCTCGAGGACTCATCCGTGACGCCGTCGAAGCGTTGCTCGTGCTCGGCGGACAGTGTTGGATGCACGCCGCGCTGCATGCGCACCAGGCACAGGTGATGTGGCGAGACATACGCCCCGACCTCATCACGCCATAATGGTGACACGGTTCACCTCCTCGATCGTCGTTTGTCCGCGGCGCACCAGCTCGAGCGCCGAAGTGCGGATCAGCTGCACTCCCGCCTGACGCGCCAGCTCCTTCAGCTGCCGGACCGGCACGCGGCTGACGATCGCCTCGCGGATCTCATCGTTGAGCACCATGAGCTCACCGACCGCCTTGCGGCCGTGGTAGCCGGTGCCACGGCAATGCCCGCAGCCGCGTCCCTTGCGGAACTTGAACGAGGCGCCCACCGCCACCGGTATCCGTGATTGCTCGAGCAGTTCACGCGCAGGCATGTACGCCTCGCTGCATTGCTCGCAGACGATACGCACCAGGCGCTGCGCCAGCACTGCCGACAGTGCCGACACGAAGCCGTGTGAATCCACACCCATGTGCACGAAGCGGCTGACGACGTCGAAGACGTTGTTGGCGTGCACCGTGGTGAACACCAGGTGTCCGGTGAGCGCCGATTGGATGGCGATCTGCGCGGTCTCCGGATCGCGGATCTCTCCTACCATGATCTTGTCGGGATCGTGTCGCAGGATCGAGCGCAAACCGCGCGCGAAGGTGAGGCCTTTCTTCTCGTTGACCGGAATCTGCAGAACGCCCGCAAGCTGATACTCGACCGGATCCTCGATGGTGATGATCTTGTCGCGCCCGGTCTGGCTCTCGGAGATCGCCGCGTACAGCGTCGTGGTCTTGCCGCTGCCGGTGGGGCCGGTGACGAGCAGCATGCCGTAGGGAAGCGAGCTCAACCGGCGCAGCTGCGCGATGATTTGGTCCTCGAAGCCGAGCACATCCAGCCGCAGGCCGCTCATCTTGGTGAGCGCCTGCTTGTCGAGGATGCGCAGCACCGCATCCTCCCCGAAGATGCTCGGGATGATCGACACGCGGAAGTCGATGGGCCGCCCGTTTATGGCGATCTTGAAGCGGCCGTCCTGCGGGATGCGCCGCTCGGCGATGTCGAGCTCCGACATCACCTTGATGCGCGAGATGATCTGCTCCGCGAGCTCCACGCCGCGCACCGTGGCGATGTCGGCGAGCACGCCATCGAGCCGATAGCGCGCCAGCAGCCCCACGGCGCTCGACTCGAGATGAATGTCGCTCGCCCCGGCGCGCAGCGCGTCGTACACGGTGGAATGCACCAGGCGCACGACCGGGCTCGTGTCCTCGCTGATCCTGACGTAGGAGAGGTCGTCGACGCCCTCCTCATGCTTGGCGCCTTCCTGCGCAGCGGGCAGCACCGAGTCGATCGCCCGCAGCGTCTCCGCGCACCGCGCGACCAGGTTGGCGAGCTCATCGCGCCCGGTCAGGGCCCATTCGAGCGGCGCCGTCAGCCGCAGCTCGAGCCAGCCGCGCAGGGCCTCATCGAACGGGTCGGTGAAGATCGCAACCAGCCGTTCGTCCTCGTGCACCACGACACAGCGACGACGGGTGGCATCCGCGGGCGGCAGCACGGAAAAGTCGGGGTGGAGATCCGCGAGCTCGTGTGCCGGAATGAAGCGATAGTCGAACGCCTGCGCGAGCGCCTGCGCATAGCGATCGCCCGTGAGTCCGCTCGCCTCGGCCAGCACCTCGTACACCGGGCGATTGGAGCGCTCGGCCTCCTGCATGGCGCGCGCGATCGAGCTCTCATCGATCCTGACGGCGGCAGCACTGAGCACGCCGCGGGTCGCGCCGCTAGCGGCGCCCGCGGTGACGCTGGCAGACGTTGCGGGCGGGCCGGCACCCAGAGTTTCGACCGCCGCGTTCATCGAATGCTTCCGGCGAGCTGGAAAATCGGGAAGTACATGAGCACGACGATCACCCCGATGATCAGGCCGATGAAGATCATGAGCAGCGGCTCGATCAGCCGCGTGGCCACCGCGACCCAACGCGCGAGCTCCTCGTCGAAGAAATCGGCGATGCGCTCCATCATCTCGCCCATGTTGCCGCTGCGCTCGCCGACGCGGAGCATGCGTGCGGCCACCGCAGTCGTGAGGCCATGACGCTCCATGGCCTCGCCGATCGACTGGCCCTCGGTGACCGCGCGCGTCGCCGATGCATAGGCGGCGCGCGAGCTCGGACGCACCACGCCCGCGGACATGCGCAGTGCCGGGACTGCCGGGATGCCGCCGCGAATCAGCATGCCCGTCGTGCGATAGAGCCGCGCCAGTTGGTAGACGTGCAGCTGCCGGCCCACTGCGGGAATGCGGGCGATCCACGCGCCGACCGCGGCCCGGCTTGCCGGGCGCGACAGCCCGTAGCCCGCGGCGACGAGCGCGGCCACCAGGGCGGTGATCACCAGGCCGGCGTGCGCGTCGAGCAGCTGCCCCCACTGCAGCAGCAGTCGCGAAGCGAGCGGCAGGTCGGTACCGACGTCTTCGTAGATGCTGCTGAAGCGCGGCACGACGTATCCCAGCAGGAACAGGCTCACGAGCAGGCCCGCCACCAGCAGCACCGCCGGATAGATGCAGGCGTTGACCAGGGTCTTGCGCAGCGCGTCCGCCTGTTGCTGGTAGGCGATGTAGCGCGTCAGCGCCTCGCGCAGCGCGCCGGACTTCTCGCTCGCCCGCACCGCCGCCACGTACAGCTCCGGAAAAGTCCCCGGATGCTCCGCGATCGCAGTTGCCAGGGTCTGACCCTCATACAGGCGCCGCAGGATCTGCTCGAGGATACCTTGCGTACCGGTGTTGGATTCCTTCTGGGCCAGCGCCTCCAGTGCCTCGACCAGCGAGAGGCCCGCGTCCAGCAGCGACACCAGCTGCTGACTGAAGACTGCGAGGTGCAGCTGCGGGGTATGCAGTAGCCGCCGCAGCCGCCGCACCGGCTCGAGGGAGATGAGCCGCAGATCCCGCATCGCGATCTGTCGACGCGCATCGGCCTCGTTGACCGCATCGATCACACACGTGGTGACGCCGCCGCAGGAGCCATCGAGTAGCTTGGCACGAAACTCCACAGTGCCTCACCAGTTGGTGATGTCGGCGTCCTCGCCCGCACCACCGGGCTGACCGTCGCGGCCGTAGGACATCAGATCGAAATCGTTCTGGTGCGTACCCGGCTGCGCATACACGTAGGGATGTCCCCAGGGGTCGAGCGGCACGGCTTTCTTCAGGTACGGCCCTCCCCAGTTGGGAATACCGGCTGGCGCCGCATTCAGTGCCGCCAGTCCCT
>Ga0210401_10007482_pt1 | contig 10949 bp, 8 predicted proteins | sample IncBWH32MmetaG_FD_150866 | JGI IMG/M metagenome (GOLD analysis project Ga0210401, IMG submission 150866) | Forest soil microbial communities from Barre Woods Harvard Forest LTER site, Petersham, Massachusetts, United States - Inc-BW-H-32-M | ecosystem: Environmental > Terrestrial > Soil >... | reverse complement strand
CCGCAACCGCGCCGATCAGGCCGCCGTGAAAATAGCCGTTCTGTTGCGCGAGCTCGGCGCGGAAATCCGCGACGATCACACAGCGGCCGGGTGCGAGCTCTTCGATGCGGGCATCGACGTGGCGCAGAAAGCCCTGCCGGCCGAAGGCGCTCTTGATGCGCTCGGCGTAATTGGGATCGCGCACGCGGAACGAATTTGCCGATGCGGTGGCGGACTGTTTCGTGGACATGGTGCTGGACCTGGCGCTTGCCGCAAGCCTCAATCGGCGTAGCTGGGCGGCGGCACGAAGCCGCCGAACTCGCGCTCGATCAGCGCGGCGAAAGCAAGCGGCGTGCGGTCTTCCAGATAAGGGCCGACGATCTGCACGCCGACCGGCAGGCCGCCTTCCGTGAGCCCGATCGGCGCCGCCGTTGCCGGCAGTCCCGGCGTGGTCGCGACCTCCGGCCAGACCAATTGATCGAAGAACGAACACTGCTTGCCTTCGATCTCGATGTGGCGCTCCGGCACCGGCGTATGGTCGTGCGGGAAAGCGGGCGTCGACATCGGCGGGCAGAGCACCACGTCGAATTCGCGAAACAGCTCCATCCAACGCTGCTGCAGGGTGATCCGCCCCATGTCGGCCGTCGCCCATTCGCGATGGCTCATCACAGAGCCGCGCCAGCGTTCGGCCAAGAGGCCGCGGTCGTCGGGGCTGAGCGCGGCGACGGTCGCCTGCGCGTGTTGATAGGTTTCGTCGGGCCAGCGCTCCGACAGCGCCGCCATCAACAGCCCCATGTAGAGGCGCGCCGACGCGGCGAGGTCCGGCAGCAGCGGACTTGCGCGCGCCACCTTGGTGCCGGCTTTGACCAGCCGCTGCGCGAGGCGATCGAGCGCCGAGCGCACGCCGGCGTCGGTCGGAAGCAGCGGATGCTCGTCGACCACCAGCACGCGGAAATCCTTCAGCGCGGTGTGGCGTGCCTTCGGCAGCGCCAGCCGATACGCGATGCCGGCGCGCGTCTCGTCGGGATCGGACGTGAGGTCGAGCAGAAATTCGAGATCGGCGGCGCTGCGCGCCATCGGCCCGACCACGGCGAGATCGCTGGTGCGTTGAACGGTGCCGGGCAGCCGGTGGCCACGCGGCGGGATCAGGTTCAAGGTCGGCTTGTGGGCGTAGATGCCGCAATAGTGCGCCGGCACGCGCAGCGATCCGCCGATGTCGGAGCCGAGCGACACCGGCGCGAAACCCGCGGCAAGTGCGGCCGACGATCCGCCCGACGAACCCCCGGGCGAGCGGCCGAGGTCCCACGGATTGTTCGTCGTGCCGTAAATGTCGTTGAAGCTCTGCCAGTCGCCGAGCACATAAGGCACGTTGGTCTTGCCGAGGATGATCGCGCCGGCGGCCCTGACGCGGGCGACCATGAGCGCGTCTTCCTTCGGCACAAAATCTTTCAGCGCAGGTACGCCCCAGGTGGTCGGCAGGCCAGCCACATCGAACGATTCCTTGATGACGATCGGAACGCCGAGCAGCGGGCGGCCTTCGCCGCGCGCCAGCGCCGCATCGGCGACCTTGGCCGCCGCGCGAGCGCGCGCAAAGTCGCGCACCACCACGGAATTGATCTTGCCGTCGAGCGCCTCGATGCGCGCGATGAAGTGGTCGGTCAGTTCGAGGGCGGAAATCTTCTTGGCCGCCAGCGCCGCGGTCAGTTCCTTGGTGGTTCCGAAGTTCAACGCGTAGTCGCCATGGCCCTGACCAGTCACGATCCTACCCTCCGACGCCATTCATCCAGCCTGCTGTCGCAGGCTCCCACCATAAGTGGGACGCCGCCACCGCGCCAGCCGTTGCTGCGGCGACTGCTGTCGCGCTTCAGGGCGTGAGCAAAGCGGCCGCAATTGCCAGAACAAGCGCCGGCGGCATCACCACCGCGCCGATTTTCAGAAACGCGCCGAAGCCCACCGAAAGTCCTTCGCGGCGCAGAGCGGCGAGCCACAGGATGGTGGCGAGCGAGCCGGTCACCGACAGATTGGGCCCGAGATCGACGCCGATCAGGATCGCGCGCGTGACGTGCTCGCCGGCTTGCGCGGTTTGCACGGCGCTCGCCGCCATCAGTCCGGCCGGCAGATTGTTGATCAGGTTGCTCGCCAGCGCGATCGCGATCCCCGAGAGAGCGGCGGTCAGGAGCGCCGCGTGTTGCTCGCCATCGCGCAGCAAGGCCGCGATGGTGTCGATCAGTCCGGTCTTGCCGAGCGCTTCAACCAGCACGAACAATCCTGCGACCAGCGGCAGCACGCCCCAGGAAATGTCCTTCACGATGCTCCACGGCCATTTGCGCTCGCGGATCAGAACCGCAATGGCGGTGAGAATGCCGGCGACCGCGGTCGGCAACCCCAACCGAAGGTCGAGCGCCGAAGATGTCAGCAGCACGATGGCGGTGGCCGCGATCCCGACCGCCGCCATCTTGCCGGCGGCCGTCAGCGCCGGCCGCGGTATTTCTTTGGTGATGTATTGATCGAGCGCACGGCGCTGCGTGTAGCGCAGCAGCAGATACGTCGCAACGATCGCGACGAGTGAGGGCAGGAGATAGGCCGGCAGCCATTGCAGCAGCGGCGGCATGTGGCTGCCGTAGATCACGAGATTGGCCGGATTCGAAATCGGCAGCACGAACGACGCCGCGTTGGCGATGAAAGCGCAGATCAGCAGATAGGGCAGGGGCTCTTTGGCCTTGGCGGCCTTCACCGCCGCCGCCACCGCCGGCGTGAGCACCACTGCGGTTGCATCGTTCGACAGAAAAATGGTCACGACCGCGCCGACGCCATAGGTCAGGAGAAACAGCCGGCGCGGCGAGCCGTCGGCATGGCTGGTCGCCACCGCGGCCAGCCAGTCGAATAGTCCTTCCTCGCGCGCGATCTCGGCAAGCAGCATCATGCCGAACAGGAACAGATAAACGTCGCCGCCTTTGGCGACGCCTGTGAGCGCGTCGGGGATGGAAATCAGCCCGAGCGCCACCAGCAAGGCGGCGCCGGCCACCGCCCATACCGCCTCGGCGAGATTGAACGGGCGCAGGATGACGCCGGCCGTCGCGAGCGCAGCGATGATGTAGATCGCATCGGTTGTGTGCGATTGCATGAAGCTTCCGGCCGCGGGCTTTAGGCGATGGGATGAAGCGCGGCCGTCGACGCGCGCGCCGGCTCTTCGCTTTGCCCTCCGCCGGATTTATCCGACGGATGCACGAGGGTCTCCGGCATGCCGAAGAAGAACACGAGCGCACCCGCGAGGGCGACGGCCGCGAGCGTCAGAAAGGCGGCGCTGTAGCCGGCATGCACGACCACGACGCCGGCAAGTGTCGTCGACAGCGCGGCGCCGATGCCCTGCGCGGTCAGAATCGCGCCCTGCGCGACATTGTAGCGGCCCGTGCCGCGCATCAGGTCGGCCACGATAATCGGAAACAAGGCGCCGAAGAGTCCGGCGCCGACGCCATCGAGTGTCTGCACGGCCACCAGCCAGAACTGATTGTCGGACAAGGTATAGAGGCAACCACGCAACGGTAAAATAAGAAAGCCCGCAAGGAACAGCGGTTTCCTTCCCCAGCGGTCGGCGCGGGCGCCGACCAGCATAGCCATCGGCACCATCACGATCTGCGCGGCGACGATGCAGGCCGACATCAAGGTCGTGCCGAGATTCTTGTCCTGCAGGGCGAGCTTCTGGCCGACCAGCGGCAGCATCGCCGCGTTGGCGAGGTGAAACAGGACGACGGCAGCGGCAAAGATCATCAGCGGCCGGCAAGCAAGCAGTACGCGCAAGCCGCTCGGCGTATCGCCGTCGGGAACCGGATTGTCCTGCTCATCAAGCCGATCGTGCAGCCCGCGCGCCAGCTCGTTGTCGATGGCGCGGCCGGGAATGATCAGGATGCCGAGGAGGCTCGCAGCCGACACGATGGCGAGCAGATAAAAGACGACGCTGGGCCCCCACAGATAAGCCGTCACGCCCGCGGCGGTGGCGGCGAAGGCATTGCCGGCGTGATTGAACGATTCGTTGCGGCCGATCCGCCGCGTGAATGCGGCGTGCCCGACGATTCCGAGCGAGACGGCTGCTATGCCGGGTCCAAACACGGCAGCGGCTGCATGCGCCGCAGCCTGCGACGCGGCGACCGGGATGAAGCGCGAAAATAGCGGCAGCAAAAGCGATGCCGCGGTGACCGCAATCGCGGCCGCGGCCATCACGGCGCGCTTGGCGCGCGTCGCGTCGATCAGTCCGCCGGCCGGCGTCTGGGCGACGATGCCGGCCGCGGTGGCGATCGACATCACCACGCCGATGCTGGCCTCATCCCACTTCTGGATGGTGAGCAGATAGATCGCCAGATAGGGCCCCAAGCCGTCGCGCACATCGGCGAGGAAAAAGTTGGCGGCGTCGAGGCCGACATTGGCGCGCGTCGATCCTGCCGTCGGAGATTGATGGGTCATGCCCGCTGCGACAGTTCCGCGCCCCGGCCGCTAACGGCGGTGCCCGGGTTTGGTTCCCGCACGATCTGATAAACGATCGCCCGGCCGTTTCCTGAGCGGTCGACTGGTCAGGCGTCCAGCATCCTGCGCACGGCGCTGGCGAGTTGCTCGCTGCTGATCGGCTTCTGCAGCAGATCGACGCCGATATCGAGCCGGCCTTGGTGCATGATGGCATTGCGCGAATAGCCGGTCATATACAGGATTTTCAGGTCGGGCCGCCGCAGCCGTGCCTCTTCGGCGAGCTTGCGGCCGTTCATGCCGGGCATGACCACATCGGTCAAAAGCAGGTGCACGCTTGGGTTCTCGTCGAGCAGCCGCAGCGCGCTCTCCGCCTCGCCGGCTTCGAACACCTTGTAGCCGAGCGACGCCAGCGTTTCGACCACATAGTCGCGCACGTCGCTATCGTCCTCGACAACCAGCACGCTTTCTCCGGAACGGCCGCGGCGCGGTGCGGCCGCTTTCTCTTCGGCTGCCGACGCTCTGCCGAAGAAGCGCGGCAAATAGATTTTGATCGTCGTGCCTTCGCCCGCTTCGCTGTAGATTTTGACGTGTCCGCCGGATTGCTTGACGAAGCCGTAGACCTGGCTGAGCCCAAGCCCTGTGCCCTGGCCGGATTCTTTGGTCGTGAAAAACGGCTCGAAGGCGCGCTCGATCACGTCCTTCGGCATGCCCGAGCCGGTATCCGTCACGGCGATCTGCACGTATTGGCCGGGCTGCACGTCGGCATTCTGCCGGCAATAGCTGTCGTCGAGATAGGAGTTGCTCGCCTCGATGGTCAGCTTGCCGCCTTCCGGCATGGCGTCGCGGGCATTTACCGCGAGGTTGAGAATGGCGGCGTCGAGCTCGGCCGCGTCGGCCTCGACCGGCCACACGCCGCCGCCGCCGACAATCTCGAGCGAAACGTCCTCGCCGAGTGCGCGGCGCAGAAAATCGGACAGGCCGTTGAGCACGCGATTGACGTCGAGCAAGGCGGGACTGAGCGGCTGCTGGCGGGAAAAGGCCAGGAGCCTTTTGGTCAGCGTCGCCGCGCGTTGAGCGCCGTGCATGGCGTTTTCCAGCCGGCGCGAAAGCTTGATCTGCGCGCCGTCGGTCCAGCTCTCCAATTGACGTTGCGCGGCTTCGAGGTTGCCGATGATGATCGTCAACAGATTGTTGAAGTCGTGCGCGACGCCTCCGGTCAAGTGGCCGATGGCGTCGAGTTTCTGCGATTGGCGCAGCGCTTCCTCGGCGGCGGCGCGGCGATTGATCTCGGCGTAGAGCCGCTGCGTGCGGAGCAGCACGGCAAACAAGCTGAAAAACAGAAACAGAGTCACTGGAACGCCATAGATCAAGTGCGCGGCGATGCCCCATAACCACTCGCTTCGCATCACGGCGGTTGAGAAGCCGGTGGTGACATAAAGCGGGGTCCCATCGAGGCGGCGGGCGGCGAAGCGGCGCTCGATATGATCGATCGGCGAGAGCGTGGTGAAGAGGCCGCCGGCCGGCGTCCGCGCGATGGTCCGGCGAAATCCGGAATTCTCGTCGAGGCGGGTCGGCGCTCCCGAAGGCGCCATCGGATAGCGCGCCAGGAACAGGCCGTCGTCGCGGATCAACGAAAATTGCTGTCCTTCCGCATAGGCCAAGGTGGCGAAGAAATGGAAAAAGTTGCTGGGCAGGACCGAGATTTCCAGCACGCCCAAGAAGGCGCCATCATGGACGAGCCGCTGGCTCACCGTGAAGAACGGCTGCGCACCGAAGCGCGACGCGTAGACCCGGCCGTAATAGGTCCCGTCATTGCCGCCGAGATGGGCGCGAAAAAAGTCGCGGTCGGCAAAGCTCTCGTCGGGCGCGGGCTCGATCCATGAAGAAACCAGCGATCGCCCGTCCTTGTCGTAGATCCAGATCGATTGGATGAGCGGAATCTGGGCGTCGAGCTTTTGCAGTAGAAGGTGAAGGTGCTTTTCGTCGCGGCGGATGTCGTCGGCGGACATGTCGGCGACGAGATCCTTGACGCTGTTCAACGCCAGGTCGACGAGTTGAAAGGTGCGCTGCGCTTCTTCTTGTTCGACGTCGAGCGAGCGCGCCAGCCGCTCGTCGGTCAGCGCCGCGAGATTGCGATAGCTGTTCCACGCGGCGAAGGCGAAAAGCATGGTCGGAGCCAGGAGCGACGCGGCCATCGCCAGCCGCACCAGCCGAATCGTCAGCGTCCGGGCTTGCATTCCACCCATTCCCTCGGCGCAGGCGTACATTAGTTTGCTGGCTGCCAAAGCGCCAGATGCCGCGTCAAAAGGTCAAGATATGCTGAACCATTTTGCCGCAGTCATCGCCTGCGGCAGAACGAACGGCACGCCCGGTGCCGGTATGTCGCCTACACTTGTCTCGATATCGAAAACGCGCCGCAGCATTTCGCCGGTGATCGTCTCATCGGCGTCCCGTCGCTATCGAGCCGCCCGCCGGCGAGCACGAAGATGCGCTCGGCCAGCAGCGCGGCGAGGTTCAAGTCGTGCAGAATGGCGATGACCAGCGTCCCCGAGGCGGCGCGGCGCTTGATGGCATTGAGCATGCCGAGCTGGTGGCGCAGGTCGAGCGCCGCCGTCGGCTCATCGAGCAACAGCACGCCGGGGCCGCCGCTTGCTTCGGCGCAGGCGAGCTGGACGAGTACGCGGGCAAAATGCGCGCGTTGCTGTTCGCCGCCCGACAAGGTCGTGATGGTGCGATCGGCGAGGTCGATCAATTCGGCTTCAGCAAGTGCGGCATCGACCATCGGCTCGATTCTCGCGCAGCGCACTTCGCCGGCGCCGAAGCGAACGATATCGGCGACGGTGAATGGAAACGCGACGCCGACCCGCTGCGAGAGCACGGCGCGGCGCCCGGCGAGCGCCCGCGGCGTATATGCCGTCAGCTCGCGGCCTTGCAGGCGAACGTGCCCGCTTTCCGGCTGGAGCTCGCCCGAGAGCACGCGCAGCAGCGTGGTCTTGCCTGCGCCGTTTGGCCCGACCAGTGCGACGATCTCGCCCGCGCCGAAAGACAAATCGACGTCGGCGAGCAGCGTCTTTGGTCCCACGCGCACCGAAACCGATTGCGCTTCCAGAAGCTGGCTCATGCGACAAGCCGCGAGCGCCGGTCAGCAGCAGAAACAAAAACAACGGCGCGCCGACGAGCGCGGTGACGATGCCGATCGGCAGTTCCGCCGGTGCCGCGCTGGTGCGCGCGAAAGTATCGGCCAGGACCAGGAGTATGGCGCCGCCGCAGGCCGACGCCGGCAGCAGCAGACGATGTCCGGGCCCAACGACGAGCCGCAGCAGGTGCGGGACGACGATGCCGACAAATCCGATCACGCCGCTCACCGATACCGCAGCGCCTGCTGCCGCGGCCACGAGGACGATCAGCAATCGTTTGAGCCGCTCGACCGACACGCCGATGTGAAAAGCTTCGGTCTCGCCGAGCGCCAGCAGATCGAGACCGCGGCCGACGGCCGGAGACAACAGCAAGAGCAAACCCAGCACCGGCGCGATCACGGCGATCTTCTGCCAGGTCGCTCCGGCGAGCGAACCGAGCATCCAGAAGGTGATGTCGCGCAATTGCCGGTCGTCGGCGAGAAACACCAGAAGCCCAGTGCCGGCGCCGGCGAGCGCGCCGAGCGCAAGGCCGGCCAACAACATCGTCGCGATCGACGTCCGGCCCTCCCAGGTGGCCATGCGATAGAGCATTGCGGTAGTGACAAGCGCGCCGCAGAAGGCCGCGATCGGCAGCAGAAACAGCGCGCCGGCCAGCAAGAAAGGCGCCGCCTTATCGCCCGCGACGATAGCGGCCGCTGCCGCAAGGCCGGCGCCGGCCGATACGCCGACCAGGCCAGGATCGGCCAGCGGGTTACGGAACAGACCCTGCATTACGGCACCGGCACCGGCCAATAGCGCGCCGACGATCGATGCCATCGCGATGCGCGGCAATCTGATTGTCATGAGGATGATCTGGTCGCGATCAACAGTAAGCGGGTCGCCGCCGCCGGCGAACAGCGCTGCCGCGATCCGCCCGAGCGATATTTTCGCAGGGCCGATCGAGGCGGCGATCGCGGCGGCGGCAAGTAATACCGCCACAAGCGCGAGCATGACCACCACGGGAAAAGTGCGGCGCGCAAGCGGGACATTCCGTCGATCCACTCCAGCCGGCTGAGTAGCCGCCGTCATTGGTCGCACCGCGCAGCGTCGGCGTCTTGTTCGGCCGCGAACGCGCCGATGTCCGGATAGAGATGCGCCGCAAGCTCGCGCGCCGCGCGCGCCGTGCGCGGCCCGAAGCCGAGCAGATAGAGGCCGTCCATCGATACGAACGCTTTTCGTTCGGCGGCGGGCGTCATCGCCAAGGCCGGCTGCGCAAACACGGTCTCGGCCGACAATCCATGCTCGCCGCGCTGCATCACCAGCACGGCCTCGGGCTTGGCACCGATGATGGCTTCGTCGTTGACGAGCTTGTAGCCGTCGAAATCGGCAAAGGCGTTGGTCGCGCCGGCCAAGCCGATGATGCCATCGGCTGCGGTGGCTCGGCCGGCGATCATCGGGCGGTTGCCGGCCAGCGAGAGCACGAAAGCGACCTTGAGGCGCCGGCGGATTTGCGCGCGCATCCCATCGAGGGTTGCGAGTTCGTCGCCAACGCGGCGGACCAGGCATTCCCCGCGTTCGGGTGCGGCGGAGCTTTGCGCCACGACGCGGATCTTCTCGACGATGCCGGCGCCGGAAAATTTGTCCGGTACGGCGACGAACGGAATTTTCGACGTCTCCAGAACGTCGATGGTCTCTTTCGGTCCCGAACCCTGCAAAGCCAGTACAAGCGTCGGCGCGAGCGCGAGCACGCCTTCGGCGGAGAGTTGCCGCATGTAGCCGACATTCGGTTTCTCCTGCAGCGCCGCCGGCGGAAAGAGGCTCGTCGTATCGACTGCGACGATTTTTTGCTGCAAGCCGAGCGCGTACAGGATTTCGGTGATCGAGCCGCCGATCGATACGATGCGGCTTGTATCGGCGATCGCAACGGCTCGGCCGGATGCGTCGGTGACGATGCGATCGTCGCCGCGAGCCGTGGTCTCGAACGCCAAAAGGAGCGCGACCACCCCAAGCAAAGAGAGCTTCAATTGAACGCACACGCGATGCATGGGCACGCTCATTTCATCAGAATGAGCTTGTTCTGCGCGGTCAAGCGCAGGTGATACGCATCGTTGCCATGAAGAATGACGATGTCGCGCGTGCCGATGAACAGATCGCGGCTCTCGATACGGTTGTTCATGATGGTGAGGCGGCGTTCATCGCTTGTCGGGCTCTGATCGTCCGCTTCCCGCTTTGCTCGTTCTTCTTTGTCCCCCCGTCCCTTCATTTTGCGACTACTTGCGCCCCTTCGTTGTATTCATCCGCTATACGACTTAGTTTGTAGTAGTTTTAATCTGCATATTCCATGTCAATACTAGATTAGAACGGATTCAAAGCGTCTTAACCAAGTATTGACACGCATAATACGTTTGCCTATCCACATCAATATGGACCCGTCCACGATGTGTGGTGACGGGAAGGCCCAGCCAGCAAGCCCCCGCGTGATGCGGTAGCCCGCCAGCCCCAAGGCCGAAAACGGGGTTCTGGGGGTTTCATGGTTGGAGCCAGTCGGCGCGCTCGCGCGCGCCTCGTCGTTTCGTTCGGCGCGTTGATGATGGCCGCAATGCATTCAGCCGCATCCGCTCAGACGCCGGCACACGAACAGCAATTGCCGCCGGTGCGGGTCGACGCGCCGCCGGAGAAGCGCAGCGCAGCCAAGCCGAAGCCCGCGCCACGGCCGCAATCCGTGGCGCGGCGGCGGATCGCGCCGCCGGTTGTCCCGGCGGCCCGGCCGGCTTCGCGCGAGCCGACGACCGACGTGGCAACCAAAACCCAGGAGCCGGTGATCAACACGCTCGCCGCCGTCAGCGTTCTGCGTCAGGAGCAAATCACGCAAGCGCAGCCGTCGCGCTTGTCCGACATCTTCAACGGCATGCCGGGCGTCTGGTTCTCCGAGCGCGGCGACGATCCGGCGGCGGCGATCAACATTCGTGGCCTGCAGGACTTCGGCCGCGTCGCGGTGCTCGTCGACGGCGCCCGCCAGGACTTCCAGCGTTCCGGCCATTTCGCCAACGGGCAATTCTATATCGATCCCGAATTTCTTGGTGGCGTCGACGTGGTGCGCGGCCCTGTCGCGAATGTTTACGGCTCAGGCGCGATCGGCGGCGTTGCGTCGTTCCGCACCAAGGAGCTTTCCGACATCATCCTGCCGGGCGAGATCGCGGCCGGACAAAGCCACGGCATGTTCGGCACCAATGGCAGTCAATGGCTCGCGTCGACCTTCGCGGGCGCGCGCGGTCCGGCCGGCGATATTTTTGCCGGCGGCGTCTATCGCAACAGCCTGAATTACGTGGAGGGGAACGGCCAAGTCGTCCCCAATACCGGCTCGCAGACCGAGTCCGGATTGGTGAAGCTCGCCAC
>Ga0210401_10007481_pt1 | contig 10950 bp, 9 predicted proteins | sample IncBWH32MmetaG_FD_150866 | JGI IMG/M metagenome (GOLD analysis project Ga0210401, IMG submission 150866) | Forest soil microbial communities from Barre Woods Harvard Forest LTER site, Petersham, Massachusetts, United States - Inc-BW-H-32-M | ecosystem: Environmental > Terrestrial > Soil >... | reverse complement strand
CGCGCAGCCAGCGCAACGCCGAACTCAACAACCTGCTGGGCGAGTCGGGGATCGCGCTGGCGATCATGGCGGTCGTCTCGATGGGGCTCGGTTGGCTGCTGGCCGGGCGCGTGCTGCGACCGCTGCAGACGATCACCGGCAAGGCCCGCGCGATCTCCGCCAGCAACCTGCACGAGCGCCTGGCGCTGGAGGGCCCCGACGACGAGCTGCGCGAGCTGGGCGACACCTTCGACGGGCTGCTCGCCAGGCTGGATGCCTCCTTCCAGTCACAGCGCCAATTCGTGGCCAACGCCTCGCACGAGCTGCGCACGCCGCTGACGGTGGAGCGGGCCTTGCTGGAGGTGGCGCTGGCCGATCCCGACGCCAGCGAGCACTCGCTGCGCCACGCCTGCGAGCGCGTGCTGGTGTCGAGCGCGGAGCAGGAGCGGCTGCTGGAGGCGCTGCTGACGCTCGCCTCAAGCGAGCGCGGGCTGGAGCGCCGCGAGCCATTCGACCTGGCGCCGCTTGCAGCCGAGGTCCTGCGCGCCGTCGCGGCCGAGGCACAGCTGCGCGGTGTCAGCGTGCACGCCGAGCTAGCCGCCGCGCCCACGCGCGGCGACCCCCGTTTGGCCGAGCGGCTGGTGCGCAACCTGGTGGACAACGCCGTGCGCCACAACGTGCACGGAGGCGGCGTGGAGGTGGCGACGGGGAGCGATCGCGCCCGCGCCGTGCTCACGGTCGCCAACACGGGCGCGCCGGTTGCCCCGGCGGACGTGGAGCGGCTATTGGAGCCCTTTCAGCGCGGCGCGGGGCGCACCGACCACGGCGACGGGCACGGCCTCGGACTGTCGATCGTCAAGGCGATCGCCACCGCTCACAACGCGACGCTCGTCGCCCGCGCGCGGCCGGAGGGCGGGTTGGAGATCGCGGTGGCATTCCCCGCGGCGCCTGCCGCGTCCGCTGCCTGGACGCGACCGGCGGAGCGCCCGCTCACGGTGCACGCGGGCGGCGATCACACCGTCGAGATCGACTGACCCGGCCTCGGAGGGAAAGAACCGCCCGCAGCGAACAATCCGTGCATGACGAATCCCTTCATTCCCGGTCTCACGCCGGCGACCTACGAAAAGCTCGAAGCGCTCGGATACACCGATGAGGAGCACCTTGAGCGACTTCCCGTGGCCGGCCTGCTCGCCGCGGGCGTGACGTGGGGCCAGGTCCACAAGATAATCAGCTGGTTAGTTGCAAACGGACGGCGGCCGATCTTCAGGGGACCGGACCCAAGTTGGGACGACGCAAGCTGGCGCGGTCTCCTCGACACGATCGTCGCCAAGGGCATCGTGACGTGGCAGGAGGTTGCGGTCGCGGTCTTGGGGGGAGCTCAATCCTCCTCAGGTCGGCACGAGCCTCGCGTCCAACGACAACATCAAGGCGCGGTATCCGCCCCGGCAGGCCATGCGCCATGTGATCGACTGGTTCTACGCGCAGGACGGCAGGTGTGCGCGGTGCGCTAGCCGGATCCACATCGAGGTCGACCACATCGAGGGTAAGGATTCTTACGTCAAGGCGGGACGGGATCCATCGGAGGCCGACCGACTCGACAACCTGCAGCTGCTGTGCCGGCGGTGCAACGTCGTCAAGCGGGCATCCCACCGACTCGGCGGACTCAGCTTCGCGACCGCCCAAGCGGCGCTCATGTGGATCCTGCTCGTCGAGCGCCCACCGACGCGAGAGGCGTTTCGTGAGCTTTGCCGCGCCCACGGCCTCACGATGGCGAGCATCCGCTTCGACGAGGCGTGGGCGATGGCGGTGTGGCTCACCAAGGCCGACCTCTTTCCCTAGCCCGCGCTAGAGCTGGCTCCAGCCCGTTGGTCTGTAGTCCACGCCGCTTGCCCCGAACGGCTTCTCAATCGTCTCACTGAGGCGTTGCGTCTCGTCGGCGAGCTGTTGGCGCAGATCGCGAATGCGCGCCATCGCCGCGCTCAACTGCTTGCTGGTGGATGAGTCGATCAACTCCAGTGGCACCAAAACGGCCTGGAGGGTGCGATCGCGGATGTCAAGCGACGCCGCCCCGCGGCACTGCGCGACGATTTGCCGTCGCACTCCCGCCGAGTTCAACAGCGCGAGCAGGACATTCGGCTCAACTTCGGACGCAGCACCAGGAAGCGATCGGTCGTCAGCACGCCGTCGTGTGCCTCGTCTACGATCACCGCGCTGCGACCGGTCGGAGCGCTCTTGGCGATCAGCGAGTCACGATGGTTGGGCAGGAGGATGTCACCGGTGCGTACACGGTTCTTGATGCGACCCTTCTTACGAAGCTCGAACCCCGTCGCCACCTGTACCGACTTGACTGTGCCGGCCTGCAGGTCGGTGTCCGCCACCTCAAAGAAGTGATAGAGGTCGTCGTCATTAATCTCGCGGCGGCTGAACCTCGCATCTCGAACGTCCAAAAGCTCAGTCAGTGCGACAAATTGGCCGTTTGCTCCGGTTGCGTCGGGCAGCGACCGGGAGACGTGCAGCCACGCCGGATCCCAGCGCCCGGCATCGCGGAGCTCCCGCACGCGAAAGCGGTTGCTCTCAGGCCAGGTCGGCATTCGAAAACGCTCGCCGATGGCGGGGAAGTCGTTCTCACGCCGCATCCGGCCGAGACGGTCGTATCCCAAGTGACGGGCCCAGTCGACAAAGACGTCGTAATCTTGCCGAGGCTTCGCTGTGCGCCGCACGAAGAGCAGAACGCCGTGCACCCCACAATCGGTGTGGACGAACGCCTTCTCCGGCAGCCCCACGATCGCGACAATCTCGGTGCGCGCCAAGAGGAGCGCGCGGAGGCGCACAAACGAATCCTCCTCGGCGTTCAGGACGCTGGTGGGGAGCACCAGCGCCGCTGTGCCGCCGTCACGCAGCGACGCGACGATCGTCTCGATGAATGGGAGTGTGCGATTCAGGGACCGCAGAGCCCCGTTGGGCTTCGCCGCCGTCTCGACGCGCTCGAGCAGGGGATGAGAGGTCTCGTGTCCCGCGAACGGCGGGTTCGCCACGACCGCGTCGAACGGTCCGCTCGAGATGGCGTCACACCAAAACCCCGATGAGACTTCGACATCGGTGGTCTCAAAGAGTATGCGATCGAGCTCCAGGCCGTTTCCGGCGAGGATGTTCTTGGGGTCGAGGTCGTGGAGCAGGAAGTTGACCTTTGCGGCGCGCACCATTCGTGGGTTCAGCTCATTGCCGAAGTATTCGACCGCATCGCGGCGAGCCGCGTCCCGACGTCGATGCAGCGCGAGCAGCAGTCCCGCGCTGCCACATGCGGGATCGAGGACGCGTCTGATCTCCCCGTCCAGCATCTGTGCCATGAAATCCGCGATCGTTCGCGGCGTGAAGTAGGAGCCCAACTCGCCCCTGAATGTTGCACCCACGATCGCCTCGTACGCTGTGCCGAGGATGTCCGTCCCGCCAGCCGATTCGGCTGTCAAGGTCAGCGAGAAGTCCTGAAACAGCTCGAGCAGACGCGCCGCCAACGCGGCGCTCACATCGGGTACCCCGCCGCCTGCGGCCCTGTGGCCGTCAAGCCATTCGTGAGCGCTTGCGAGCAGATCGAGAAAGCGTGCGCGCCGGGCGTCGGCGGACTCCGGGCGCACGGTGGCGAACTCGTACGCCGTCGGCCGGACCGCGCTCGTCCAGCACCTTAGCCGCGAGCGTGAGCAGCACCAGGTCGAACGTCGCCGCGGGATCGTTGGCCATCGCCTTGTAGATCGCGTCGTGGCAGGCCTGAAAGGCGACACGCAGATCGTGCTCTGAGCGAAACGGCAGGAGCATCGTCGCTCGAGGGACCAAAGCCGTCCGTGGATACGCGGGCATCCAGGTTGGGAATGCCGATATCCGCGTCGGCTGCGCATGATGCGCCCCGACGGCCACTATCCGATACGACGCGTGGCCGCCACCCACCACGAGCTGAAACCCACCGGCGCGCCCATCCGCCACGTGCTCGGAGAGGACGCGCTTGGCCAGCGGGAACACGAGCGCCAGGGCCTCATGGTGCTCCTCGTCGCGGTAAATCGCGATGCGATCGGATTGCCGGTCTATCTGTCCAGACGGCACCAGGTGCTTGTGGGTGAGCTGCTCGCACCAGGCTGTGGTCGGATCGATTGAGAGACGTGCTGTATCGGCTGCGAGCATGTGCCGGCAGCCAAGCTAACGGAGGCGCCGGACGGCGCGCGGCCACGCGGCCGGTGGCATGGGGGCCGCAAATGCTGGCGCATACCCTACCGGCGCGGCTCAGTCGATCAACCGTCTGCCCAGCCGCCAGATCGCCACGCGCCACATCAACAGCGCGAACGCCACGAGCACCGCGGCGTGGCCGAGGTCGGCGGGACCGAGGCTGCCGAGCACCGCGTCGCGCACGAGCTGCACGCAGTGGTAGAGCGGGTTGACCTCGGCGATCGCGCGCAGCCCGGCCGGCAGCGCGGCGACGGGGAAGAAGGTGCCGGCTACCAGGAACATCGGCGTGAGCACGGCTGAGGTGACGTAGTTGAAGTTGTCGATCGTCTTCGCCACCGCCGCGATCGTCACGCCGAAGCCCGCGAAGCCGAAGCCGGTGACGAAGCCGATGAACGGCACCAGCAGCATCCCGGCGCTCGGCGGCAGGCCGAAGGCGATCCCCACGAGCAGCGGCGCCATCCCGTACACGCCGGCGCGCAGCGAGATCCACAGCACCTCGGCGGTGATCAGCTCCTCCACGTCCACCGGCGCGGCGAGGATCGCGTCGTAGGTGCGCTGGAACTGCCAGCGCACGAACGTGTTGAACATGCCGGGGAACGCCGAGGAGAACAGCACCGCGGTGGCGACCACGCCGGTGGCGACGTAGTCGATGTAGCGCACGTGGTCGACGTGTTTGGTCAGCGCGCCGAAGCCGAGCCCGAAGGCGAGCAGGTAGATCGTGGGCTGCACGATCGAGGAGAACGTGGTGGCCCGCCAGTAGCGCCCGAAAATCGCCACGTCGCGGCTCATCACGCCGGCGAGCGCCGCCGGTTCCAGGCGGCGGATGCGCCGCGCGGAGGCGTCGGCGCCGACGGTCAGCTCCTGCGCCTGCGCGCTCACTCGATGTCCTCCCCGGTGAGCGCCACGAACGCGTCCTCGAGGTTGGCGGGGCGACGCGCGCCCTCGGGCGCCTGGCCGTTGAGTCGCTCGGCGCGCAGAATCGCCACCGCCGGGCCGCTGCGGCGGCTGGGCCAGCCGTTGGCGGCCGCCAGCTCGCTGACCTGCGCGAGGCGCTCGGGCGGCCCGTACACCTCCACCACCTGCTCGCCGGCGTGCGCCCGGATCAGCTCCGCGGGCGTGCCCTGGGCGATGATTTTGCCCCGCGACATCACCGCCACGGTGTCGGCGAGGCGCTCGGCCTCCTCGATGTAGTGGGTGCTCATCAGCACCGTCACCCCGTCGGTGCGCAGCCCGTCGATCAGCGACCACAGCTCCTGGCGGATCTGCGGGTCGAGGCCGACCGTGGGCTCGTCCAGCAATACCAGCCGGGGCCGGTGGATCAGCCCGCGCGCGACCAGCAGCCGCCGGCGCATGCCGCCGGAGAGCTCGCGCACGATCGTGTCGGCGCGCCCCACCAGGTTGGCGATCGTAAGCGCACGCCCCACCGCCGTCTCGCGCTCGGCGCGCGGGACCCGGTAGAGGCGCGCGAACACGCCCAGAACCTGCCGGCAGGTGAGCTCCACGTCGAGGTTGTCAAGCTGCGGCACCACGCCCATCTCCAGGCGCGACTGCTTGGATTCGTGAGGCAGCGCATACCCGAGCACCTCCAGGTGGCCCTCGTCGGCGAGCGTCTGCGCGGTGAGCATCCGCATCGTCGTCGACTTGCCGGCGCCGTTGGGGCCGAGCAGGCCGAAGCACACGCCCGGCGGGACCTCCAGATGCAGGCCGTCGACGGCGGTGATCTCGCCGTAGCGCTTCACCACGCCGCGCAGCGCGATCGCCGGTCGCGCGTCGGAGGGGGCCGCCACGCCGGCGGTGTGTGCTCCCGCACCCTTGTCGTCCAGAGCCCGCATGCCCGCAGCCACTTTAGTGGTGTGTCGGCTGTGATTCACGCGCTGGGCAGCGAATACTTGCGCGTCTTCGGCGAACGCTCCAGCAAACCCACCTCCACCAGTGTGATCACGTAGCGATGGATCGTGCTCGCGTTGATCCCGAGGCGCTCCGCGATTTCCATCAGCCCGAGTGTCGGCTCGCTGGGGCCGAAGCAGGTGAGGATCGCGAGACCGCGCAGCAGCGAGCGTGACAGCCGGCGGTCGTCGTAGGCGGGCATGCCCTCCGCCTCGGCGCGGCTGAGCGCCGCCGAGATCAGCGCGGCGAAGCCTGGCGCCCGGCCGGGGTCGGCGGCGCGCACGATTTCTTCGATCTGGCCGGGGGAGAGCGTGATCGAGATCTGGGGCTCGTCGGAGATCTGGGGCTCGGCGGGCATGCGGACAATCGTCGCATATCACGCAGACGTACGTCTTGCAGACGGTTATCCGCTGTGCAGCCAGCTCGCCGCCCGGGTAGCCTGCAACCCGCGATGAGCATTACCGTGACACTCCCCGACGGCAAGCCGCTGGAGCTGCCCGACGGCGCGACCGGCGCCGACGCCGCCGCCGCGATCGGCCCTGGCCTGGCGCGCGCGGCCCTGGCAGTGAAGGTGAGCGTCGCGAACGGTGGGGCCGCGCAGGCGCAGACAGCCATCGGCGGACCGGCCGCGGCACCGGACACGTCCGCGGCCGGCGCGACCCTCGAGATGCGCGACCTGGCACGCCCGCTGGAGGACGGCACGCGAATCGCGATTCTCACCGCGCGCAGCGACGGTGAGGAGCCGCTGCGGCTGATCCGCCACGACGCGGCGCACGTGCTGGCGAGCGCGGTGATGGAGCTGTACCCGGGCGTGAAGATCTCGATCGGGCCGGCGATCGAGCAGGGCTTCTACTACGACTTCGACTTCCCCGACGGCGTGAGCGTTTCGGAGGCCGACTTCCCGGTGATCGAAGACCGCATGCGGGCGCACGTGAAGGCGGCGGAGCGCTTCGCGCGCGAGGACGTGCCGGTGGCCGACGCCCGTGCCCGCTTCGCGGCCGCCGGCCAGGACTACAAGGTGGAGTTGATCGACGACCTCGTGCGCGCGGCTGAAGGAGGGGAGCGGGACGCGGGCGATGGGGATGGGGGAGGGGGAGGATCGTCCGCGCGACCGTCCGCGTCGGTCGCTCCAGCGGGGGCCGGGCTTCCGGGTGGGTGGGTCAGTCCACGCGGAGCGCAAGGGCCGCTGCGGACGGTGTCGCTGTACACCAACGGCCCCTTCACCGACCTCTGTCGCGGGCCCCACGCGCCCACCACGAAGACGATCGGCGCGTTCAAGCTGCAGTCGGTGGCGGGCGCCTACTGGCGGGGGGATTCCAGCCGCACGATGCTGACGCGTATATACGGCACGGCGTTCTTCACGAAGGCCGAGCTGAACGCCCATGTGGAGCGGTTGGAGCAAGCGCGCGCGCGCGACCACCGCAAGTTGGGACGCGAGCTGGACCTCTTCCAGTTCTCAGAGCTGTCTCCCGGCGCTCCGCTGTGGAAGCCGGCGGGGATGGTCGTGTGGAACGCGCTCACCGAGCTGTGGCGCGAGGAGAACCGCGCGCGAGGCTATGAAGAGGTGAAAACGCCGATCCTCTTCGATGTCGAGCTGTTCAAGCAGTCCGGCCATTGGGACAAGTTCCGCGAGAACATGTACTTCACCGAGGTCGAGGGTCGACCGATGGGCATGAAGCCGATGAACTGCCCGGCGCACATCCAGATCTACAAGGACGTGCGCCGCTCCTACCGCGACCTGCCGATCCGCTACTCCGAGCAGGGCCTGGTGCACCGCCACGAGCCCTCCGGCACGCTGCACGGGCTGCTGCGCGTGCGCCCCATCACCCAGGACGACGCGCACATCTTCTGCACCGAGGATCAGGTGCAGGAGGAGGTGGTGCGCTGTCTGCGCTTCGGCTTTCATATCTACGAGCTGTTCGGCTTCGAGCCCCGCCTGGAGCTCTCCACGCGCCCGCGGCGGCGGATCGGCAGCGATGCGATGTGGGACCGCGCGGAGGCGGCGCTCGCGGGGGCTTTGAAGGCGGAGGGCCTGGCGTACGAGCTCAACCCCGGCGACGGCGCTTTCTATGGGCCAAAGATCGACCTGCACATGACGGACTCGATCGGGCGTTCGTGGCAGCTCGGCACCGTGCAGTTGGACTACTCGATGCCGGAGCGCTTCGAGCTCGCGTACACCGGCGCCGACAACGCCGAGCATCGCCCCGTGATGATCCACCGCGCGCTGCTCGGCTCCTTCGAGCGTTTCATCGGCATCCTGATCGAGCACTACGCCGGCGAGCTGCCGCTGTGGCTGGCGCCGGTGCAGGCGATCGTGCTATCCGTCTCCGACCGCTTCAACGAGTACGGCGACTCGGTGCGGGAGCGCCTGCGCGCGCAGGGCCTGCGCGTCGAGCTCGACGACCGCCGTGAGTCGATACCCCGCAAGGTCCGAGATGCCGAGCTGCGCCGAGTCCCAAACATACTCGTGGTCGGCGAGCGGGAGGCGGGCGAGGGCACGGTGTCGGTGCGCACCCGTTCTGGTCCGGGCGAGCACGGTGTGCGGGAGGTCGGCAACGCCTCGGTGGACGAGCTCACCCAGCGGCTGGCGGCGCATGTGCGACGGCGTGCGCCTTCGCCGTCACCGATCGAGCAGAACGACACATAACTGCACGCCATGGGCTGGTGGGTGCAAGCGGACGGCCGTCCAGAGCTCCTCGCGTACGCGCTCCGACATCGGCGCACGGCGGTAGCGGCCGGCGTTCGCGAGACGCGCCCTTTGTCGTGAACCCTTGCGCACCTACGCGGCGCCGTTATACTCGGCCGCGTTGAGTTCCCGCATCCATTCAGAGCGCCGCGCCCTTCCGCCAGCTTGACGCGCCGCCAGGACAGCTAGTGCCGGTACCGCGCAGGTTCGACCGGCGCCCGCCCGAGCGGGACACGACCAGGGTCAACGAGCGGATCCGCGTGCCCGAGGTGCGCCTGATCGACGATCAGGGCGCTCAGGTAGGCGTGTTGAAGACCCCCGACGCGCTGCGCTTCGCTCAGGAGCGCGAACTTGATCTGGTCGAGGTCGCGCCCGAGGCGCGCCCTCCGGTGTGCCGGGTGCTCGACTACTCCAAGTACAAGTACGAGCAGGCGCAGAAGCAAAAGCAGGCGCGCAAGCATCAGCAGCAGATCACAGTGCGCGAGATCAAGTTTCGCCCGAAGATCGCCCAGCACGACTACGACACCAAGAAGCACCACGTCGAACGCTTCCTGCGCCATAGGGACAAGGTGAAGGTCACGATCATGTTCCGCGGCCGCGAGGTCACCCATCCCGAGCGTGGCACCATGATCCTCGACCGGCTCGCCGAGGAGCTCGCGGAGCTGGGCGTCGTCGAGCAGCGCCCGATGCAGGAGGGGCGCAACATGACGATGATGCTCGGCCCCTCCAAGGGGGTGCTGGCGGGGCGCTTCGAGACCTCACCCGACGGCGCCGAGCCGGCAGAGGGGGGAGATTTGGACTCGCCCACCCCGTCCACCGCCGATGAGCCCGCGTCCGCGACCGAGTCGCCGTCGCCTTCCACGACGACCGCCGCGGAGGCAGACCAGGCACCGGTGGCCGCCACCAGCCGGCCACCATCGGCCGCTCTTGAGCAGCCGCCGCTGGCTGCCGAGTCGGCGGCGCCCACCGAGGCTGAGCAGTTGCCGCCTGCCGCCGAGGCCCCGGCGCCGCCGCCCGTGGTGCCGGCGCAAGCACCGGCCGCCGAGTAGCTTCCTCAGGCCGCGCGCGAGCCCTTCATCGAGAGCATCGCCGCATCGGCGTGGTGGAGCAGCTGTTCGGCGCTGCAGCCGTCGTGGGGGTAGACGCTCGCCCCGAGGCTGGCGCCGACTTTCACCGCGCCCGCCTCCACACGAATCGGCTCGGCGAGCGTGAGGCGCATGCGCTCCATGAACGCCTGCACCTCGGTGGCGGGGTGGCGCAGCATCGAGAGCAGCGCCACGAACTCGTCGCCGCCGTAGCGGGAGATCAGCTCCTCCTCGCGCACCGCTGCGCCGAGCCGCTCCGCGAGCGTGCGCAGCACTTCGTCGCCGGCGCGGTGGCCGAGTGTGTCGTTGACCTGCTTGAAGCCGTTGAGGTCCATGTACACGAGCGCCACCGCGCACCCGTGCCTCTGGGCGCGCGCGATCGCGCGATCGAGCTCTTTGTGGAACAGCCGCCGGTTGGCGAGGTCGGTGAGCTGGTCGTGATGAGCCTGGTGGCGGAGCTGCTCGAGGATCGTGCGCCGCTCGCTGATGTCGGCGAAGGTCGCGATCGCCCCGCACTGGCGCCCGTGCTCGTCGAGCGCGGGGCGTGAGCTGAGCGAGATCCACGTCACCGCGCCGCCCGGCTTGCGCACGCCGATCATCACCGCCCGGGCGCAGCGGCCGGTTTGCAGCGTTTCCGCCGTGGGATGGCCGGCGACCGGCCAGGCGGTGCCGTCCTCGTGCAAGAAGTGCCAACGGCGGTCGCGCACATGGCGGGCGAGCAGCTGGTCGTGGCTCATGCTGAGAATCCGCGCGGCGGCGTTGTTGGCATACACCATGCGCCCGTGCAGGTCGTACACGAGCACGCCCTCGGCGAGCATCTCGGTGGTGATCTGCATGCGGTTCTCGAGCGTGCGCAGCTCCGCCCGGCGTGCGCGCAGCTCACCGCGCAGACGCTCGGTGGCGGCGATCGACTGCACGAGCCGCTCGCAGGCGAGGTCGAGCGCCCGCTCGGGGTCGCCCGCGCCGAGCTCGGCGATCTCGCGCAGCGCGTGGGCGATCGCGCTCGGGGCGGCGCTCGGCAGCCGTTCGGCCTGCTCGAGGAGGGGGTGCACGGCCGAGGCTCGCTCCATCCAGATCTTCATCGGCCGGCCGCTGCGGTTT
>Ga0210401_10007478_pt1 | contig 10951 bp, 10 predicted proteins | sample IncBWH32MmetaG_FD_150866 | JGI IMG/M metagenome (GOLD analysis project Ga0210401, IMG submission 150866) | Forest soil microbial communities from Barre Woods Harvard Forest LTER site, Petersham, Massachusetts, United States - Inc-BW-H-32-M | ecosystem: Environmental > Terrestrial > Soil >... | reverse complement strand
CACCCCGCTGAAAAAGCCGCCGTTCGCAGGCGCTTCGGCTTGGGCCCGGGCTCGGTCGAATGCCTGATACGCCAAGCCATTCAGCGCGGGGTTGACCGCTTCGGTGCGGGCGATGGCCGCCTCGACCACCTCGACCCTGCCGACCTGACCGGAGTTGATGGCGTCGATCAGACCGACGGCGTCGAGGTGGCCGAGCGCATCGTCACCGAATGCGTGCACATGTCGCATTCGGCTGATGCTACTGCTGGCCGACCTCGAAACGGACGAACCGAGTCACCGTGACGCCGGCTTCGTCGAGCAGCGACTTGACCGTCTTCTTGTTGTCGGACACCGAGGGTTGCTCGAGCAACACGACGTCCTTGAAGAACCCGTTCAGCCGGCCCTCGACGATCTTGGGCAGCGCCTGCTCGGGTTTGCCTTCCGCGCGGGAGGTCTCCTCGGCGATCCGCCGTTCGCTGGCCACCACGTCGTCGGGCACGTCGTCGCGGCTCAGGTAGCGAGCCTTGAGCGCGGCGATCTGCAGCGCAACGGCATGCGCAGCCGCTGCGTCGTCGCCGGTGTACTCGACCAGTACGCCGACGGCCGGCGGCAGGTCCGCCGAGCGCTTGTGCAAGTAGGTTTCGACGGTGCCGTCGAAGAATGCGACCCGACGCAGTTCGAGCTTTTCGCCGATCTTGGCCGACAGGTCGGCGATGGCCTGCTCGACGGTTCTGTCACCAGCGCTGGCCGCTTTGAGCGCGTCGACGTCGGCCGCTTTGGCCGCCGCGGCAGCGCTCACCACCTCATCGGCCAGCTTCTGGAACTCCGCGTTCTTGGCGACGAAGTCGGTCTCGCAGTTCAGCTCGATCAGCGCGCCGTCCTTGGCGGCGACCAAACCCTCGGCGGTGGCCCGCTCGGCGCGCTTGCCCACATCCTTGGCGCCCTTGATCCGCAGCGCCTCGACGGCCTTGTCGAAGTCGCCGTCGGTTTCGGCCAGCGCGTTCTTGCAGTCGAGCATGCCGGCGCCGGTCAGCTCGCGAAGCCGCTTGACGTCAGCAGCGGTGTAGTTGGCCATATCAGCCTTCCGTGGAGATCGATTCGGTTTGGGTTTCGGCGTGCGCCCCGGCTGCGGTCGGTTCGGCGGCCGGCGCTGCGGTGGCCGAGGCCAGCAGTTCCTGCTCCCACTCGGCCAGCGGCTCGGCGGCTTCGGCCTCGGGCTTGCCGTCGCCGCGGCCAACACCGGCACGCGCCTGCAGGCCCTCAGCCACCGCCGAGGCGATCACCTTGGTCAGCAGGGCGGCCGAGCGGATCGCGTCGTCGTTGCCCGGAATTGGGTAGTCGACCAGGTCGGGGTCGCAGTTGGTGTCGAGGATCGCGATCACCGGGATACCCAGCTTGCGCGCCTCACCGACGGCGATGTGCTCCTTGTTGGTGTCGACCACCCAGACCGCCGACGGCACCTTCGCCATGTCGCGGATACCGCCCAGGCTGCGTTCCAGCTTGTTCTTTTCCCGGGTCAAGCCGAGGATCTCTTTTTTGGTGCGACCCTCGAAGCCGCCGGTCTGCTCCATCGCCTCGAGTTCTTTGAGCCGCTGCAGCCGCTTGTGCACCGTGGAGAAGTTGGTCAGCATGCCGCCCAGCCAGCGCTGGTTGACGTACGGCATGCCGACGCGAGTGGCCTCGGCGGCAATGGATTCCTGCGCCTGCTTCTTGGTGCCGACGAACAACACCGAGCCGCCGTGGGCGACGGTCTCTTTGACGAATTCGTACGCCTTGTCGATGAAGGTCAGCGTCTGCTGCAGGTCGATGATGTAGATGCCGTTGCGGTCGGTGAAGATGAACCGCTTCATCTTGGGATTCCAGCGACGGGTCTGGTGCCCGAAGTGGGTGCCGCTGTCGAGCAGCTGCTTCATGGTTACTACGGCCATGGTTATGCCTTTGTGTGTCGGTTGTCGCCCGGCGTCGGGTGAAGCCGGGCCCTGGCGGCCGCCGCGATGCCGGACCCTGTTAAGGGACCGCCCGGCATGCGGTGCGAACTCCTAGTTGAACGGGAGCCGCGGTGCAGACGCGCGAAGTCAGTCCGTAATACGGGCTGCGGGGAGGAGTTTACACGGTTTCAGCAGGTGCTTTGTCCACAATGCTGGCTGGCCGCCGTGCCGGTGCCGCGGTGAACTGGGGATATGCGATGGGCGGCGGTGATCGTGGCCACGACGCTGATCTGGGCGTGCCCGGCCCGCGGAGACGATCTCCGCCTGGATTGGCCGTTGCGGCCATACCCGGCGGTGGTGCGAAGCTTCGACGCCCCGGCGCCGGACTGGAACCGCGGCCACCGCGGTGTGGACCTGGCGGGTAGGCCCGGCCAACCGGTGTACGCCGCGGGCGCGGGGACGGTGGTGTACACGGGCATGCTGGCCGGCCGGCAGGTGGTGTCGTTGGCGCACCCGGGCGGTTTGCACACCAGCTACGAGCCGGTGCGGGCGTCCGTGCGGGTCGGCCAGCCGCTGACCGCGGGGACGGTGATCGGCGAATTGTTGGCCGGCCATCCGGGTTGTCCGGTCTCGGCGTGTCTGCACTGGGGAGCGATGTGGGGCCCGGCCGCTCGTGCGGATTATGTCGATCCGCTGGGGTTGGTGGCGTCCACGCCGATCCGGCTCAAGCCGCTGCGCGGCGCTGTTGAGCAACGCTTGTATCGACCGCCACACCAGTCTCTGGCTGGCCGGACCACCCTTGGCCTCGGGACTGCTGGGACACCTGTTGCCAGAACGCCGTCGCGCCCGGTCAGGCCCGCGGATGGGCCCGGTCGTGCACCGCGCGCAACCGGGCAACCGTGACGTGGGTGTAGAGCTGGGTGGTGGCCAGGCTGGAATGGCCGAGCAACTCCTGGACGACACGTAGGTCAGCCCCGCCCTCGAGCAGATGGGTCGCAGCGCTGTGGCGTAACCCATGCGGCCCCATATCGGGTGCGCCGTCCACCGCGGCGACGGTCTGGTGCACGACGGTGCGGGCTTGTCGCACGTCGAGCCGCCGACCCCGCGCGCCCAGCAGCAGCGCCGGCCCGGACTCCGCGGTCGCCAGCGCGGGACGCCCGTCGGCCAGCCACCCGTTCAACGCATCGGCGGCCGGCTCCCCGAACGGGGCCGTGCGCTGCTTGTCGCCCTTACCGAGCACGCGCAGCACCCGATGCCCGGTGTCGACGTCGTCGATGTCCAGGCCGCATAGCTCGCTGACCCGGACGCCAGTGGCATACAGCAATTCCACGATCAACCGGTCCCGCAGCGCCAGCGGATCACCCTGCTGACAGCCGGATTTCGCGGCTGACATGGCGGCCAGCGCCTGGTCTTGTCGCAACACCGCCGGCAGGTTGCGACGCGTCTTCGGCACCTGCAGCCGAGCGGCCGGGTCTTCGGTCAATAGCCCCCGCCGCACCGCCCATGCGGTGAACGTCTTAACCGCCGACGTGCGGCGTGCCAACGTGGTGCGCGCCGCACCGGCGCCTGCCCCGGCGGCCAGCCACGACCGCAACGCCGCCAGGCTCAGGCCACGTAGTCCGGTCCCGGGCGCGCGTCCGTCCAGGAAGGCGAACAACAACCGGAGGTCACCCAGGTAAGCGCGACGGGTGTGCACCGAGCGAAGGCGTTGCAGCGCCAGGAAGTCGTCGAACTCGTCGAGGATCGCCTCCACCAACCCACGGTCCCAGACGCCGGCGGTCGGACTCAGCTGACGCGCCGCAACGTGTCCGGAGTGAGATCAGCCAGTGATGAGTAGCCGTCGACGGCCATGGTCAGGTCGGCTTCGGCCAGCAACGAGCGCAGCACGTGCACGATGCCGTCGGCGCCGCCCAACGCCAGGCCGTAGGCGTAGGGGCGCCCGATGCCCACCGCGGTCGCCCCGAGCGCGAGGGCCTTGACGATGTCGGCGCCGCTGCGGATCCCCGAGTCGAACAGCACCGGCAGCCCGTCAGCGGCGCCGACCACGTCCGGTAGGCAGTCCAGCGCGGGCAAGCCGCCGTTGGCCTGCCGGCCGCCGTGGGTGGAGCAGTAGATGCCGTCGACGCCGCCGTCCCTGGCGCGCCGCACATCGTCGGGGTGACAGATGCCCTTGACGAGCAGCGGCAGCTTGGTCAGCGAGCGCAGCCACGGGAGATCGTCCCACGTCAACGGGTTGCCGAAGACCTGTATCCAGCGCAGCACGGCGCCCTGCGGGTTCTCTTCGGGAGTTTGCGCCAGGCTCGCGCGGAAAACCGGGTCGCTGGTGTAGTTGGTCAGGCAGTGTCCGCGCAGCTGGGGGAAGTTCGACGTGCTCAAATCACGTGGGCGCCAGCCGGTGACCCAGGTATCCAAGGTGACGACGATGCCCTTGAAGCCCGCCGCCTCGGCGCGATGCACCAGGCTGGCGGCCAACTCACGGTCGGTTGGGGTGTACAGCTGGAAGAATCCGGGGGTCTCTCCAAACTCGGCAGCGACATCTTCCAACGGGTCGACGGTCAGCGTCGAGGCGACCATCGGAACGCCGGTGCGGGCGGCTGCACGGGCGGTGGCCAGGTCGCCGTGGCCGTCCTGGGCACACAACCCGATGACCCCGATGGGCGCCATGAACACCGGTGTGGTCAGCTTCATCCCGAACAGCTCGACGGACAGGTCACGCTCCTTGGCGCCGACGAACATCCGCGGGATCAGTCCCCAACCCTGAAAAGCCTCGCAGTTGGCCCGCTGAGTGCGCTCGTCCCCGGCCCCGCCTGCGACGTATGACCACACCGACGGCGGTAGGGCCTTTGCGGCCTTGGCTTCCAGTTCCGCGAACACCATCGGTAGTGCCGGCGCCACGCCCGCCAGACCCTGGAAGTAAATCTCGTTTTGATAGTCGCCGAATGCCATGCGATGAGCATGCCAGCCGGTGTTTTGGCAGACGAGCCCCTAGTAAGCCCCGGCCCCGGCCTCAGCCTCAGCCAGTTCTCTCTTCCACTGCCGGAACGTCTCTTCGGTGCGACCGCGCCGCCAGTAACCCGAGATCGACGCCCACTTCGCATCCACTTCGCGGTCTTTGCGGATATACGGCCGAAGGTTGTGCATGACCGCCTGCGCTTCGCCGTGTACGAAGGCGTGCACCTGCCCAGGAAGCCACGGGGCGGATTTGACCGCCTCGATCAACGGCGCGAAGTCGCCGGCCCGGTCCTCGCCGATCAGATCGGCTCGCCCGCCGCGGTAAATCCAATCGATCCGGACACCCTGCGGTGCGGCCAGCGGGATTTCGTCTTCGGGCCCGGCGATCTCGATGAACACCTGACCAATTGCATTGGCAGGCAACGCTTCCAGCGCAACGCTGATGGCTGGCAGCGCGGTCTCGTCGCCGGCCAGCAAGTGCCAGTCGGCGGCCGGATCCGGGGCGTAGGCGCCACTAGGGCCCATCAGGTACACCCGCTGACCGGGCTCGGCCGTGGCGGCCCACAGTCCGGCCGCGCCGTGCTCACCGTGCACGACGACGTCGATCGCGATCTCACGAGCGGCCGGGTCGGCACGACGCACCGTCAAGGTCCGCACCACCGGCTGCTTGGCCGGCGGCAGGTCGGCGAAACTGTCCAGCGTCAGCGGTTGCGGCAGGCTGGCCATATCGACGTCGTCGCCGACGAAAACCACCTTGACGTAGGAGTCGGTGAACTTGCTGGGCGTGAAGGTGTCGAAGCCGCTGCCCCCGAGGACAACCCGAAACATGTGCGACGTGAGTTCTTCGCGGCGCACCACTTTGAAGGTGTGCACAGGACGACCGGCCACGTGGTTCCTCCCCTTCACAGCTGACCCCGTCGACTATACGAGCTAACGTCATCACCCCGTTCCGCCGCGATTCCGGACTATTCGCCAGCGGCCGTCGTGCCGCTCAGCCAGGCCGACCACCTCCAGCATCGCCAGTGGCGCCAGTGTTCGCGCCGGCTCTAACGCGGCGGCGACGGCGATCTCGTCGACCGTGGCGAGTCCGCGACCCGGCAGCGCCTCATACACCTGCCGCTCGTCGTCACTGAGCCCGTCCAGCGCCGTTGCGGGGCGCGGTTCCTCGGGCGCCAGCTCACCAATGCGACCCATCAGCTCGACGATGTCCTCGGCACGGGTGACAACTTCGGCGCCGGCGCGCAGCAGGGCGTGGCATCCCGTCGACGCCGACGAGGTCACCGGTCCGGGCACCGCACCCACCACCCTGCCCAAGGCTCGCGCCCACGCTGCGGTGTTTGCGGCGCCGCTGCGCAAACCGGCTTCCACCACCACCGCCGCTCCGGCGAATGCGGCGACCAAGCGGTTGCGCGTCAGGAACCGGTGGCGCGCCGGTCGCACCCCCGGCGGGTATTCGGTGATCAACAACCCGGTACTAGCGACACGATGCAGTAGTCCGGAATGGCCGGCGGGATAAGGGATGTCAAGCCCGCCGGCCAAGACTCCCGCAGTGACGCCGTCGACTGCAAGGACCGCGCGGTGGGCCGCGCCGTCAATACCGTAGGCCCCGCCGGAGATCACCGCGACATCCTGCTCGGCCAGCCCGGCCGCCAGGTCGCCGGCCACCTGTTCCCCATAGCTGGTCGCCGCCCGCGTTCCGACAACGGCCGCCGCCCGATGTGCCGTCTCGTCAAGCCGGGCCGGTCCCACCGCCCACAACACCAGAGGCGGTCTGCCCTGCGGCTTCGACGCGACTGCGACGCTGCCGAACGCGGTGAACGCCAGCATCGGCCACTCATCGTCGTCGGGCGTGATCAGCCGACCACCGCGGCGGGCGAGCAACTCAAGATCGTCGGCAGCCCTGTCGATTTCGCGCCTCGCTTCGCTGTGTCGCGCCAGGACGTCATCGACCTGACCTCGTCGCACCCGTTCCGCGGCCTCTATCGGTCCCACCCCACTCACCAAGGCGGCAAGTTCAGCGCAGGGTGGTTCGACCACCCGGGACAGATAGGCCCATGCGCGCAGTGTCAGGTCGGTCATCGGGAGGCTCCGGGTTGGCGAAAGCTCAGCGCGGCGGCCACCTCGTCGCGTCCGGGCGATGTGCGGCCGGCCAAATCGGCCAACGTCCAGGCGACCCGAAGTGTGCGGTCGACGCCGCGGATGCTCAGCATCCCGCGCTCCAGCGCGGTCCGCAGCGGCTGCATCGCTGCATCGGCCGGCCGGAATCGACGTCGCAGCAGCGTTCCGCTGACCTCGGCATTGGTGCGAAACCCGTGTGGACGCCAGCGCTGCGTCGCCGCATCGCGGGCCGATGCCACCCTGCTGCGGACCTGTGCCGTCGACTCGGCCTCGGCGGCCACGAAGGCGCGCATCCGCACCGGATGCATCTCGACTCGCAAGTCGACGCGGTCCATCAGCGGCCCGGACAGTCGACCGAGGTAGCGTCGTTTGGCCGCCGCCGCACAAATGCAGTCCCGCGGATCGGCCGGGGCACAGGGACACGGGTTGGCGGCCAGAACCAGTTGAAAGCGGGCCGGATAGCACGCCACCCCGTCGCGGCGCGCGAGGCGAATCTCGCCGTCTTCCAACGGCGTTCGCAGTGCCTCCAATGCGCTGACGTTGATCTCGGCGCATTCGTCGAGGAACAACACTCCGCGGTGGGCCCGGCTGATGGCCCCTGGCCGCGCCATTCCCGAGCCGCCCCCAACCAGCGCTGCGACGCTTGAGCTGTGGTGCGGCGCGACGAAGGGCGGCCGGGTAATCAGCGGTGTGGCATCCGAGAGCAGGCCGGCGACGGAGTGAATTGCGGTGACCTCTAACGACTCGCTGTCCGACAGCGACGGAAGAAGCCCCGGAAGACGCTGTGCCAGCATAGTTTTCCCCACACCCGGCGGGCCGGTAAGCATCAGGTGATGCGCCCCGGCAGCGGCCACCTCGACGGCGAAGCGGGCCTGGGCCTGCCCCATCACATCGGCCAGATCCGCCGACGGCTCATCCTCCGGAACCTCCTTGCTGGTCCGTTCGTCCAGCTGCGCAGATCCGCTGAGCCAGGCCTGTAGCTGCGCCAGGGTGCGCACACCCCAGACCTCGATGCCGTCGACCAGGCTGGCTTCTGGCAGGTTCTCCACCGGAACAACCGCGGTCTTCCAGCCCTCACCCTTGGCCGCGAGCACCGCCGGCAGCACTCCGCGCACCGGTCGGACTCGTCCGTCGAGAGCCAACTCGCCCAGCACCACGACCGCCTCCAGCTGTCGCCACGGCGTCTTCCGTTGCGCCGACAACACCGCTGCGGCAAGGGCGAGGTCATATACCGAGCCCACCTTCGGCAGCGTCGCCGGTGAGAGTGCCAGGGTGAGGCGAGACATAGGCCAGCGGTTGTTGCAGTTGGTGATCGCTGCCCGGACCCGGTCTCGTGATTCCTGCAACGCAGCGTCGGGCAGGCCTACCAGATGCACACCCGGCAGGCCCGAGGTGATATCGGCTTCGATCTCCACGATCTCGCCGTCTAGCCCCAGCACCGCGACCGAAAACGCACGCCCCAGCGCCATCAGCCGACTCCCTGCAGATGGCTGATTTCCGGCGTGCGACGTCGACCGATCCGCACGCCGATCACATCGATGCGGATCGCTGCCCAACGTTGGTCTTGAGTGGCCAGCCACATCGCAGCCAGCCTGCGCAACCGACGCGCCTTCCGCTCGGTCACCGCTTCGGCCAGACCACCGAAACCATCGCCGGTGCGGGTCTTGACCTCGACGAACACCACCGCGTTGGTGGTCGGGTCGACGGCGATCACATCCAGCTCGCCGAATCGGCAGCGCCAGTTGCGGGTCAGGATCCGCAGCCCGAGGCCGGTCAGGTGATCGGCGGCCAACCGCTCACCGAGCGCTCCGATTTCGGCCCGCGTCAACATCGTCATGCGGCCACCCTGCGGCAGGACACCGACGCGGATATACGCGTGCGCCGCCGTCGACGCGAAAGTGTGGCCGGTTATCCCCAGTTGCGCGACAGTCCACAGCACGCGTCCGTGCCCGCGACTCGTCGCGCGGCTCTAGTACTGGTAGCGAGCCATACCGGGCCGACCGTCGCCGTCAGCGGCCAGCGCGGGCACCATTTCGCTTGTCACCAAACCTTGTTCGCGAGTGATTTCGTCGACGATGTCGAAGGACGCGGCGATGTTGTTGGGGGTGTCGATAATGATCGTCACGACCGGGACATGCCGGCCCAACGACAACAGCTTGTCACCGTGTGGCGCGTGATCGCCGTGGAAGCCCCAGATTCCGCGCAACACCGTCGCACCGCGCGACGATTTCTGCTGCCGCAGCCGTTGGATCAGCGCACGGTGGATCGGCATCCCGTCGCAGCGTGCGGATTCCGACGAGTAGACCATCAGCTTCTGCCACAGCGCCAAGCCGTGCTCGTCAGTTCCTGGCAGTGCGTGCGGCCGCTCCAAGAGTTCGCCGTCGCGCTTGCACAGCCGGACCCGTTCGACCGTAACCAGCGGGCGCTTCAACAGCGCGCCAAGCTCCGGTAGCACTCGGCCGATGCGCTCACCGCTGCCGACGGCGATGATCATCATCGGTACATCGGTGTTTCGGTCGAAGAAACGTGCTCGTTCGCGATGACCCCGGACCGTGCCGTCGACGCCCATGAACACCGATGCGCCCGCGAGCTGCCGCCGATAGAGCAGATCGCAGACCGCAATGTAGGCGGGCATACCGTAAACGCGCTCTTTGCGGCCGACGTAGATCGTCAGCTTGGTTGCCTCGTGATATTCGTCGGAGAGTTCGATGCTGTGGAGGTCGTCGCGCAGCAACCGGGCGCGCTCCAGGCTTATCAGGCCGCACTTGTCGACCCCAAGTACCGATTCGAGCAATCTCTCGATGACGGGGCCGGTGTCCACCGCGATCACCGCAACAGGAGGTTCTTCGGACAAGCTCAGGGATTGGTCGCTTCTAAAGTGATGCCGCGAGCCGAAGCCGGCGATCCCGCGCAGCACGATGCTGGTCGCGACGCGCCGCTGTTCATAAAGACTCAGCATGCTCTCGGCTACGAAGCGACCGTCCACGCGTTGACGCTCACCGAAGTACGCGCTGAGCTTGAGACAAACCTCGTCCATACCAACTCCCTCCATTGCGGCACAGCAGTTTTCGACTCACGTCGGTCTTCTGCAAGCACCGCCCCGCTGGCAGGACCAGCAACCAATACGCGGCCTTTGCCCACAGTAATTTCCGTCGACTCGCTGATTCGACGTGATCTCGGGGTGATTTGGTCATACTCCGCTCCCGGGTTTCCATCGCCTGAGGGCCGCGCGGATCGCACGCGACTTCGTCAGTATCGATCTGGTTCCCAGGGACCGTTGGCGGTCGCCGGCTCTTCCGTCGACCGCAGGTGGCGAGCCCCACCGCCTGTCTTGCCGCCAGATTACTCAGCGGCGAGGTAGTCGGTCAATCGCGCACTGCTCGGCCCCGCGCTCAGCGAGGCCCCTAAGTATTTGCCGCAATATCCGCAGTTCGTTGCATCTGGACTTAACCCGCCGTTAGCATCGCGTTCAGGCGATGAGGCTCGCCTTTAACCGCCGCACCGGCTGATGGCTTCTGCCCATGAGTGAGTTGGGTGCAGAGGACGGGGGCCAATGACTCAGGTTCTGCTCAACCTCGAATTCCCGTTCGCCATCGGGACAATCCGGCGGCGCGTTCAACGTATTCACGTTATGACTCGTGGGATCCACGCGCCGTGTTCACCTGTGTTTTCGACACCTATCGAGAGGAATACCGATGTCATTCGTCACCACACAACCAGAGGCGCTGACCGCCGCGGCCGCCAACTTGGCCGGGATCGGCACGACGATGAGCGCGCAGAATGCCGCCGTCGCAGCGCCGACCACCGGGGTGTTACCCGCCGCTGCCGACGAGGTGTCGGCGCTGACGGCCGCGCAATTCGCCGTCCACGCGCAGATGTACCAGGCGGTCAGCGCCCAGGCGGAGGCGATCCACCAGTTGTTCGTCAGCACGCTCGGAACTAGTGCGACGTCATATGCCGTCACCGAAGCGGCT
>Ga0210401_10007475_pt1 | contig 10954 bp, 11 predicted proteins | sample IncBWH32MmetaG_FD_150866 | JGI IMG/M metagenome (GOLD analysis project Ga0210401, IMG submission 150866) | Forest soil microbial communities from Barre Woods Harvard Forest LTER site, Petersham, Massachusetts, United States - Inc-BW-H-32-M | ecosystem: Environmental > Terrestrial > Soil >... | reverse complement strand
CGATGCGCTCGTGATCGGCTCGGTGCTGCCGCGCCTGCCGCGCTTCATAACCGACCACCTGGTCTACAACGCGCCGGGGCTCAACGCCTTGATGCGCCTGGGCCGTGCGATCCCGATCGCACAGTCGCGTGAAGATCCGGCGCTGAAAGAGGCGGGCTTCGACGCTGCCGCGCAGGCGCTGCGCGAGGGCGAGTTGGTGATGATCTTTCCCGAGGGCGCGCTGACCCGGGATGGCGACTTTCGTCCTTTCCGCGCCGGCGTCGAAGAGATCCTCAAACGCCAGCCGGTACCGGTGATCCCGATGGCTCTGCGCGGGCTGTGGGGCAGCTTCTTCTCACGCGTCGAAGGGGGGCGCGCGATGGTGCGGCCGTTCAGGCGCGGTTTTTTCAACCGGGTCGAGTTGATCGTCGGCTCACCCGTTGCCCCCGAGCTGGCCACGGCCGATGCTCTTCAATCGCAGGTCGCCGCGCTGCGCGGCTCGTTGCGCTAGCCGAATCGGCGCATCGCTCGACCAGAGGAGAGCTCAGATGCGATTTTCCAATGCAATGGCAGGCGCCCTGCTGGCGGCGCTGCTCGCCGGCGGCTGCGCTTCGATGCGGCCCGAGGCCAGGCAGTATCACGTATCTTCTCTGCTGTCCTACCTTTACCCTGACTCCACCCAGGTTGCGCCTCCCGAGAGCGCCCTCGTGGCGGAAATTCGCGTTCCGGTCCGGCTGGGCATCGCATTCGTGCCCGACCACAACGACGCGCTGACGCGGCTGTCCGAGCGCGACCGCATGAAGCTGGCGGAAAGCGTGCGCGAGTCCTTCGTGCATTACCCGTTCATAGCGTCGATCCAGACGGTTCCGTCCGAATACCTGGAGGCCGCTGGCGGTTTCGCCAACCTGGAGCAGATCGCGTCGATGCTACAGCTCGACTTGGTCGCTCTGGTCTCCTACGATCAGGTGCAAAACTCCGATGCCACGGGCTGGTCCTTCCTGTATTGGACCGGAATCGGCGCCTACACGATCGAGGGTGATCGCTATGACATCCTGACCGTCGTCGACACGGCGGTCTTCGACATCAAGAGCCGCCGCCTTCTGATGCGCGCCGACGGGACCTCCAAGGCGGCCGGCACCGCGACGTGGGTGGGCTTCTCCAAGAGCGCGCGCGACGCGCGCTCGCAAGGTTTCGAAGACGCGTGCAGGACCATGATCGCCGCGCTGCACGCGGAACTGAGCGCATTCCGCGATCGCGCTCCTCAGGACCCGTCGATCCGCCTGATCATCCCGCCCGGCTACAAACCCGAGGCAAACCTGCCCGCCACGAGCGCAGGATGACCTCGCGTCCCACCGCCATGCCAGCGATCCTGGTTCACGGCCTGGGGCGCACCTCGGCTTCGATGCTGGTGCTGGCTGTCCGTCTTCGGAGGCGAGGATTCCAGCCGAGACTGTTCGCCTACTCGGCGGCGATCGAGAGTTTCGCCGCTTGTACGGAGCGACTTCGACATTTCATCGACCGCAACGCAGGCGACACGCAGTACGTCCTCGTGGGGCACTCGCTGGGGACAGTCTTGCTGCGATCGGTCGTTCCGTGCCTTCGAACGCAACCCGCAGCCTGCTTCCTGATCGCTCCCCCGGCGCAGGCGAGCCGCGTGGCGCGCGCATTGGCGCCGCAATGGCTGTTCAGGATCTTGACCGGTGAGATGGGTCAGCTTCTCGCGAACCAGGAGTTCATCAGCAGGTTGCCCGTGCCAACCTGTGCAACCCGAACTTACGCCGGAACCGCAGGTTTCAAAAGAGGCTGGCTTCCGAGAGGCTGGCTTCCGTTCGGCGACGAGCCGAACGACGGCATATTGGCGGTTTCCGAGACGGTGATTCCGGGAATTCCAACGACGCCGGTCAGAAAGCTTCACACCTTCATCATGAACGCGGTCATCATTGCAGATGACATCGAAAACGTGGTGTCGGCGGTGGTCGAGACGTAGCCGCCTTGGGTCCGCGTCGGATCAATCGCTTTTGATTCGCGTATATCGATTGATCCAGTTCACTTCCCAGGTCTTGCCGCCGTCGGCGGAGAACGCCTGTTCCGATTGAGCGCTGTCGGCCGTGATCCCCCAGATGGAAAAGCGGACCATCACCGACTTGCCGTTGATCGGCTCGACATCGTAGAAATCCCCGCGCCCATTCTTGAATTCGCCGACACACGGAATCCCCAAGGTGCCGACATTGGGCGTGGCGAAATCGAGGTTCCATTGATGAGCGGTCGGGTTGTACCAGCGCAGCGACAGGAGCTCCAGATGACCGGTCTTGCCGTCGGCCTTGAACTCCGCCAGATTGGCGCGCCCGCCCCAGACCGGCTTCACGATGGTGACGCCATCCAGATCAACCCAGTCGCTCGATCCGGTCAGCGGATGCAAAAGACGGGTCGAGTGCGTCTTCCAGGTCCCGAGGTCGAAGTCAAAGTCGCGACCGCCGTCGCGATGGGCGGCGCCGGCTTCCGCGGCCGACGCCGTGGTTTGCGCGACAACCGTAAGCGGCTGCAGCAGGATCCATGGACCGAGCACGCATCCGATCCCGATGAGCCGCGCGCCGCTCACGGCTGCTCCCTGCTCAGGTTGGCGGCGAACACCGCTTCCCACGTCTTGCCGCCATCATCCGAATACGACTCTTCGTAATGATGCGAGGTCGGCGTGATGTCCGACCAGACGCCTCGAACCAGAATCGATCGGCCGCCGAGCGTGTCCTGGGAGTACAGTTCGCCGCGCCCGTCCTTGAATTCGCCGACCAGCGAACCGGAGATCGTGCCCATCGCGCTGTTGATGAAAGTCTGGCTCCACCGGTGCGACGCCGGGTTGTAGAGGAACAGGGTCAGACCTTCCCAATGACCCTTGGGCCCATCGACTTCGATTTCCTCCAGCTGAGCCCGGCCGTCCCAGACCTTGCGCACCGTGACCGTTCCGTTCAGTTCGATCGACTCGGTGGAGCCCGACAGTGGATGCAGCAGACGCTTGATGTGGGTTTTCCAGACGCCGAAATTGAAATCGAAGTCGTGCGCCCCATCCCGCACGGCCTGATCCTGTGCGCGGGCCGACTCGCCCGCTGCGCTGGCCGCAAGCGACAGGCAGCTGATGCCGCCCATCAATAGAAGGGCGCCGAGGCGTCCTGAGAACCTGAAGCTGACCACCATGTGCTGGGCACTCCTTTGCAAGAAGCTCGCATGACTGCGCCGGCACGGTCCGGCGGCTGCCGAGCCAGTGTGCCTCGGGCGCGACCTTTCCTCGAAGGGCCACTTTGGGGAAAATGCGCCAGGCCACTTCCCGTGCAGCCGATGCGCGATGGATCCGCTGTTTGAAATTCGCGTGGACCTGGCGTCCAGGGGCTCACGCGACGCTTCTCAGAGTCTGTGCCGTCAGCTGAAAGAGGCCATCATCGACGGACGGCTCGCGCCCGGTGTCCGATTGCCCGCTACGCGCAAGGCGGAGCAGTTCTTCGGCGTGTCGCGCAATACGGCCGCCGACGTCTACGAGCGACTGCTCAGTGAAGGCTATGTCGTCACGCGCCGGGGTGCCGGAACGTACGTGGCGGACAGGGCACCGGCTGAGCGGCCTCGGGCGTCGCGCAACCACGAAGAGGCTCCGAACCATCGCCTGAACGAATTCTGGTTGCGCGCGGACGTGACGTCGGCCATGGGGTTCTGGCAGGATCGATCCGAAAGTCCGCCTCGAGCACCGGATCTGCCGCGAATCGATTTCAGGCCCGCGCTGGTGGACTCCCGGCTATTCCCGTTCGATGAGCTGCGCCGGGTCAGTGCCAGGCAGCTTCGCAAGCTCGAAAGGGAGCCTGCCAGCTACAAGAGCCCGCAGGGCAACCAGGGCAACTTTTCACTGCGCGCGGCCATCACGAAGCACATCGCGCAGACTCGCGCGGTGGTGTGCGAGGCCGACGACATTCTGGTCACGTCGGGCGCCCAGCAGGCCTTCGATCTGCTCGCGCGAGTCCTGGTGACGCCAGGCCAGACCGTGGTCGCGGTGGAGGATCCCGGCTATCCGCCGATGCGAGTCGCGTTCGGGGCAGCCGGCGCGAGGCTCGCACCGGTCGGTGTCGATGCGCAGGGACTGATCGTCGAGCAGCTCCCGTCCGACGCGGGCGTGATCTGCTTATGCCCTTCGCATCAATTCCCGCTCGGCGTGACGATGTCGATGGGGCGGCGCAAGGAACTGCTCGAGTTCGCGCGCAGTCGCGGCGCGGTCATCGTCGAAGACGACTACGACGGCGAATTTCGCTATGAAGGCAACCCCCTGGCGGCGCTCAGAACGCCCGAAGCGGCCGACGTGGTGTTCTACGTCGGCACTTTCTCGAAGTGCATGCTGCCGGCGCTGCGGCTGGGGTTCGTGGCCGCACCAGCCTGGGCCATGGGTGCCCTGGTGTCGGCCAAGAATTGCCTCGACTGGCACTGCTCCACGCCGATTCAAATGGCAGTGGCGAGCTTCATCTCGGAAGGCCTCCTGACGCATCACGTACGCAGGATGCGCGAGATCTATCGGCAGCGCCGGCGGCTGTTGCTCGCGGCCCTGCAAAAGGATCTCGGCAAGTGGCTGGATCTCATCCCATCGTCCTATGGCATGCACGTGGCCGCTATCGCGCGCGGCCCATTGAACCTGGACGATGTGGTCCAAAACCTGTCCTCGAACAACGTCAAGCTGCACACGTTGGGTCGATATTTCCTGGCCGCGCCGACCCATGTTGGCCTGGTCCTTGGCTATGGAGCCGTCGATCTGGGGCAAATCAGGCAGGGCGTATCGCTGCTGCGCGCGGCCTTGATCGATTGAGGCCGCGCGCTTGGGAGGCGGAATCGGTCAGCAGCCGTAACCGGTGCACGGCGGCGGTGCAGTGCTGGTCACGACATCGACGCGGCCAAAGACCCCGTCGGTCTGATTGTTCGGGCCGGCCGTGTAGAACAGCGCGCTGGCCGGCTGGCTGGCCGCACCGTTTCCAAACGCGAGCGCCCACAGGCCAGGTATCACCAGCTGCTTGCCGCTGGCGAGCGAGATCGCACCGAGAGACTTCCCGCTGGCCGGATCGAAGCCGTTGATCGTTCCATCTCCGAAATTGCCGATCAGCAGATCTCCGGCCATGGAGGCGAAGCCAGCCGGCGCGAGCGCAATTCCCCACGGTGCGTTCAGTACGCCGGCGGAGGCGAAGCGCTTGACCAGGTTGCCGTTGACGTCGAAGACGCTGACATATCCGAGTCCGGCACCCAGCTGCTCGTCATGCGCCGTGGCATCCTGCTTGGCATACGTCACGTACAGCTGACCGTTGATGTCCTGAATGCCGAACGGTGCAAAGCCGGTCGGGATCATCGGGTCCGCAAAGCCGCCCGCTAGGGTCGTCTTGTGGAAGTGCGTATCGAACACGTCGATCTTCGCGTTGTGCAGGTCAGTCGCATACAGCAGGTTGGCGGTCCCGTTGTTGGCCAGCGCCAGCCCCTTGTACACGGCGCCACCAGCGCCGTCGTCGTACGCGACGGTTGCGATGCTGCCGCTCACCGTTTGCGACCATCCCGTGATCGTTCCACCTTCTCCGGCGAATATGAACTGCGCCGGAGCAGACCCGGACGTGGTGGTGATCACAAAATCCGCGGTGCCGTTGAAGACCTGTCCGGCCGGATTTGCAGGGCCATTGGTGCCCGCCGGAATCGTGACGACCGGCGTCTGCGGGTTGCCGTTGCCATCGTAGATCGTCGACTTGTTGCTGTTGTTGTCGGCGACCCAGAAGGGGCCGCCCGGTGCCGCTGCCAGACCCCAGGCGTTCTGCAGGTTGCTGTCGGTGTGAGCCGCTGCAATGACTCCATCCGACACCAGTGCCGTATCGGTCAACCCGGTCGTCGCGTGCTGCGTCATCGGGGTTCCGCCGCCACCACCGCCACCACCGCCGCCGCACGCCGCGAGTGAAACCGCGCAGGCGACGCTCACTATCCTTCCCACAATGACACGATGCAATTGCATGGTTGATCTCCTTTTCAAGTCACGGTCAATGCCGCCGTGACTTGAAAAGGTTCAAGCCGATCGAAACACTTTGTAAACGTTGAACCTCGTTGCGCGAGTTGAGCACATGCGTGATCGATCCAGCGGCTATCGATCTTCGATCATCCGTTCGGTGGGCGTGGGGGCGGTTCGCCGCCCCTCACTCGGGCGGGATTTGCACCGAGTTCGGATCAGCCAGACGACGCACGAAGGCAGCCAACACTTCTGGGTTGACGTCGGACACGGCCAGCCAATCCATTCCCGCGCCGCGCGCGCTCGCGACGTTGAAGCCTCGCACGGAGCGGGGCTCCGATAGCGCGCGGGTCGATTCGGGTTGAACGAAGACATCGATCACGTGCAGGCGATATCGGTACACCAGTGTTGCCACCGTCTGTTCGTGCAGCGTGTCGAGCCTTCCGCCGGTCAGCTTGAAGCCTTCGCTGGCCAAGTCCTCCACCGGGGGCGAATAGTCCAGGCGGGCCGACAACCACGGCTTGACCGTGTGTTGATCGGAGGAGGCGACCTGGATCAGCCGGTCGCTCAACACGGCACGCGAATGGATTGCAACCGCTTCGACCGCGAGGCTTTCATTGATGCGCCAGTCGACAACGGCCGTGGTAACGACCCATGCCAGGACGGTGGCCGCGCAGCCGGCCAGAGCGCCGCCGCTGAGCAAGAGCCAAGGCTCGCGCCGCGGGCGTGGAGCAACCCGGGTCGTTGCACGCGCGTCGGCGAAGCGCGCCTGCAGCCGCGCGCGCAGCTCGGGTGGTGCCTTGAAGTAGGGCAGCTCGGCGCGCAGGCGGGAGCGCAGAGCCAGCACGCTTTGCAGCTTCGCTTCGCAAGCGGAGCAGCCCCGCAGATGCTTCTGCATCCAGAATCGCCGCAGCGTGCCAACCTGATGGTCGGCGTAGGCTGACATCCACATTCCAGCGTTATGACAATTCATGACTCACCTCCGCGCCTGCGCCGCGCATCGAGTGCAGCAGCGGCGAGCGCTGCAGCAAGCTGCGGGCGCGCGCCAGCCGGGACATCACCGTGCCGATCGGGATATTCGCGATGCGGGCGATCTCCTTGTACGAAAGATCCTCGAGCTCACGCAAGATCAATACCTCGCGATATGCATCCGGCAGCTGGGCAACCGCATCGGCCAGCAACCGCGACTCGGCGCTTCGCAGCGCCGCCTGTTCCGGATCGATCGCCGCCGGGTCCTCGGTCAGATCGATCACCGTGCCGTCATCCGAAACCTCTTGGGCGGGACGGTTACGTTTGCACCAGTCGTAGAACGCATTGCGCACGATCGTCAGGAACCATGCCCGGGCATCGGTGCCGCGCAGCGCGCCGAGGTATTTCAGCGCGCGCACGCAGGCGTCCTGGACGACGTCTTCGGCGTTTTGCGAGTCGCGTGTCAGCCAGCGCGCCAGGTTGTATCCGGCGTCCAGATGCGGCAGGACCAGCTCTTCAAAACGCGTGGGTTCGGGCAAAGCGATCGCTCCGTGTCTTCCTGTCTGTACCGCCCGGCGTCCGGTCTTATTCCCGCTTTTCGGCGATTATTCCCCGAAAGGCGCGAGGTCCTTGTAATAGTCGTAGCGACCCTGGTCCGGCGCAGTGGAATCGGTGCGCTTGGGGTCGCCCGCGCTCATCTTTCCGGCATCCTGGGTCTTGCGGGTCGCGACGGCCGGGACCACTTCGGGTGCCGGAACCTTGTCGTCGGGCTTGCGGCTGGAGTCGCCGGCGTACAGGTTGTCGCCGCGACTACTCCGGGCGTACTCCCCCTGCGCCGTCTCTGGCGAGTTCGATTGCTGCGCGAGCGCCGTGCCGGAGGCGATCAGCGTCGCGGCGGCGGTCAACAGTCCCAGTGCGAGTTTGCTCTTCATGGTGCATCCTTTCATTCAGGTTGGTAACAAAAAGGTCGGAACGATTGCCAGACCGGGCGTGGATGTGTTTTATTCGAACGGGAATAATTTCGGATGCGGCTCGGTCTGAGCCGGCGAAGGAACTCGGATGATGCTCAAACGACTGACGGTCGCTCTATTCGGTGTCGCCGCGATGATGGCTTTGCACGGCTGCAGCACCCTGTCGCAGCCGTCGCCGATCGTGCAACCGACCCCGTCGGGTGGCGACGAGGCCGATCTGCGAGGCACCTATGCCCGATTAGGGCACGCGAGCGGCAAGGTGTTCACGATCACACCGCAGGATTCGGCGGTGCGGATCTACGCGTTCCGGGCCGGTAGCGCAGCTCGTCTGGGACACAACCACGTCCTGTCTGCCCCCCGCTTTTCAGGTTTCTTCCACCTGCCAGGGGGCAGCGCTGATGACGGACGCTTCGATCTGCTGTTCCGCCTCGATCAGCTGGAGATCGACAACGCCGCTTATCGCGCTCAGCTGGGTAGCGCTTTTTCCTCGGTGATCGATGCGGACGCCGTCGCGGGCACCCGGGAGCATCTGCTCGGCGCCGACGGCCTGCAAGCCGATCGGTTCCCTTTCGTCCGGATCCATTCCGTCCGGATTTCGGGCGAGGCGCCCAAGTTCGCGGTGCGAGCTCAGATCCAGCTGCACGGCCAGGACCGCGAGCTGTGGATTCCGCTCGACGTCGCCGGCTTGCCGGATCGCCTCTCCGTCAGTGGGTCGTTCGTGCTGCGCCAATCCGATTTCGGGGTTCAGCCCTACTCGCTGCTGGGGGGCCTGCTGTCGGTGCAGGACGAGGTGGTGGTGGATTTCAAACTCGGCGGCGTATGCGCGCCGGAGCTGTCGAGCCGCTGTTGAGTCACAGACGTTAGGGCACCGACGCGAGGATTGCCTCAAACCTCGAGCGCGACCGGTTTCTTCCGCAAAAAAGTGAGCACCCCGTAGTAAACGAACCCGGCGCCGATCCAGCACGCGCCCATGATCTTGGCGGCCCCGTCCATCTCGTACAGCACGTATCCGATCACCGCGAATCCGGCCAGCGGAAAGAGCAGATGATGGATCCAGTTGCCGCTGCGCTGGCGCAGGAAGTAGTGGTTGATGACCGACAGATGCAGCAGCAGAAAGCCGGTGAGGGCACCGAAGTTGACCACGCGACTCAGATCGTCGATGTGATTTGAAAAGAACACACCGACGACCAGCGAAATGACCGACACCGTCAGCGTGCTGACATGGGGTGTCTTGTAGCGCGCGTGAACCCGCCCGAGCGCCGCCGGCAGCTTGCGATCGCGCGCCATCGCGAACAGGATCCGCGACACCGCAGCCTGGGCCGCCATCGCGTTGGCGATACCCGAGGAAACGACGGTAGCGGCCAGCATCAGAATTTTGAGCCAGGTGCCGGCAGCGCGGTCGCTGATTTCGTAAAAGGCGGTCGCCGGCGATGAGAACCGCATGCCCCGCGCCAGGTCGGTGGCGATCCAGGTCTGCACGATGAACAGCGAGCCGACCACCAGCAGGGCAAGCAGCGTGGCGCGGCCGACGGAGTTCGCACCCCCCACATTTTCTTCCGACAGCGTCGAGATGCCGTCGAAACCCAGGAAGGAGAGCACGGCGATCGAGGTAGCACCCGCGACGGTCGCCAGCGAAAAGGCGCTCGCATCGTAAACCGGCTTGAGCGTCAGACCACCCGCGCCGACCCCGCTGTAGAGTGCAGCGAGGCCGAACGCGATGAACAGAGCCAGCGCGATCAGCTCGAACACCAGCAGGTACTTGTTCGCCCGGGCCGTGAATTGGATGCCGATCAGGTTGGCAATCGCATTGAATGCGATGAAGCCGGCGAGCCACAGCTGCTCGGGCACGTCCGGAAACAGCGGGCGCAGCGCCACCGCGCTGACCAGGTAAAGCAGCGCCGGGACCAGGATGTAGTCGAGCAGGATCATCCAGCCTGCGAAGAACCCTGCGAAATCGCTCAAACCGCGCTGCGCATACGTGTATACGGAGCCCGCCATCGGGAACGCACGCGACATCTGTGCATAGCTGGCGGCGGTGAAGGCCATGCCGATCATTCCCAGCAGGTAGGCCAGGGGCACCATGCCTCGGGAATCTTCCCAGACGAAACCGAAGATCGCGAAGGGCGCAATCGGCACCATCAGGATCATCCCGTAGATGATCAGGTCGGCGGTGCTGAGCACCCTTTTCAGTTGCTGCTGGTAACCGAACTGCTCGAGGCTGGTCGACATGGTGTGGGGGCCCTGGTGCGGCGTGCGCTGCCGGAAAAGAGTCGAGGCGGCCTACGCACGGCCGGCGTCGACATCGTGGAGAAAGCCGATCACGCCGTTGAAGTAACGCTCCTGGTCGTCGAACATCGCCATATGACTGCCGTCGGGGCAATGCCAATGGCGACCGCGCGGCAGCAGATGCGCAAGGCCTTCCATGTGGCGGGGATCCATCGTGTCGTGTTGAGCGCCGATCGTCATCGCCGGCACCGTGATGCGATGAAGATCGCCCGTTCTGTCCCAATGCAGCAGCTTGCCGCTGGCTCCCAGCTCGCTCGGACCTTGCATCGGAATGTAGACCTTGGAATTCAGATGCCTGAACATGCGGTCGACCGGCTCAGGCCACTGGCCGAGCGGCATGCGCAGGATGTGGTGGACGTAGTGGTGCTCCATCAGCAGCTGCATGTAGCGCGGATTCGAGGTGTCATCCGAGCTTTCCAACCGCTTTATCTCGGCCAGCACTGCCGGGTCGATGGTCGGCATCAGCACCTGCTCGGCGTACTCGTTGTATGCCGGAATGCTCGCCATCATGTTGGAAATGATCAGGCCTTTCAGATGCTGCTGGTGGCGCAGCGCATATTCGATCGCCAGCACGCCGCCCCACGAATGGCCCAGCAGAAAGAAGTTTTCGGCATCCAGGCCGAGCGCCACCCGAACCTGCTCGACCTCGTCGACGAAGCGGGGGATGTCCCAGAGCTCGGGAATATCCGGCTGGTCGCTGTAGTGAGAGCCGAGCTGGTCATAGTAGTAATACTCGATCCTGGCCGCCGGC
>Ga0210401_10007470_pt1 | contig 10957 bp, 10 predicted proteins | sample IncBWH32MmetaG_FD_150866 | JGI IMG/M metagenome (GOLD analysis project Ga0210401, IMG submission 150866) | Forest soil microbial communities from Barre Woods Harvard Forest LTER site, Petersham, Massachusetts, United States - Inc-BW-H-32-M | ecosystem: Environmental > Terrestrial > Soil >... | reverse complement strand
CACGACGCAAGGCGCTCTCGCCAGGAGATTGTCGGGAATGTTCTCTGGAATATTGAGAATTTCGGTTATCACAATTCCGGAATTCTCGACTCGGGCCTTTTCCCTATCCTGCCAGAAATAACGAGTAGATTGGCGATGCGACCGAGATCAAAATGCAGCGAGTCCAAAAAAAGAAGACCAATCACATCGATGGCAAACTCTTGCTGAAGTTGCTACGGGGAAATCGCTTTCCTAAAATCGGGATACCATATCCTGAAAATGGCTATCTACGACAACTGCTCTGGCACCGGCAGCCATCGGCCAGTACAGATGAGGACACTGTCATTCGCCAAAACTCTGGCTCCTTATTGGAACTCAGTGCTAGTCAATATCCTCATGACCGGGGAATTGATTGTAACCCCGCACAGGTTCGCTCCATTGCTCCATTACCAACTTCTCCGATTACCACGTCAAAGAGGCACTGACCGGAGACGGGCAAAGAAAGGCGAAGCTTGAATCGTCACACTCCTTAAACACTCCCACCTGCAGGCTAGGTGTTTTCTGGTCGGGTTTGCGTTTGTCTCAAGTCTGACCGAGGTACCCACTTACTGGCAAGCAAGCGTCGAGACTTAGTCCATTGGGCCTTGGTCAAAATTCCGAGGCGTTGCGCGGATCTGGCAAGCTCATTCATCGGAATCCTCATATTCAGCCTGCCAACCCATCCAGCGAGATTTCGAAGAGGTGAAAAGAATCTGTCAACTCTTTGACGAACTGCTGCCTGTGCTTCTGCGTCATGGACGCCCCAAAAATCTACCATTTGCCTGGTCTCGTGGTTGTAAGCGAATTTTTGACCGCAATCCAAGCAAGTGACGTAGGTTCCTCGCCCATAGACAGCACGGCATCCGGGTAGGTTGGATGGGATTGACTCGCGCAGTGTTATCGGAGGACCCTTATGCTGATGGGGACAGAAAAGAACAAGACGAAGCAGTGTTCGTAGTAAGAGCGAGGCCCGGAAGACCATACTCCACCGCGGCTCCGCACGGAGAGGCGATTTTTCCGCTTTGAACGGACTTCTCGCGGCCAAGCGATACAGAACTATAGACCCCTCGATTCTATTTGCTCGGGCCACTTTTTTCTGCGGTTGAGGTTGCATGTGAACACCCTTCAAGGGATGCTAGACGCGGCGGAGATTCGTGTCTGTTCGGTTGTGAACACTGACGTAACAGATTGTCGGTAAACCGGACATCTTGCTCCTAGTACCTATATAGATTCTCCCGAGAAGGAGACTTCGCCGCCGCGAAAGAGGCGCACCCGCATTCCGAAATAGCTGTGCCTCGCCAAAACTAGGAGCGCCTTCGAAATGAATGACATACGAGGAGGTCGTTTAACAAGTCACGTGGACGACATTCAGCCGTAGCGGAGTTTGGCGAAGAACAAGGTCAGAGCTTAAGTTTCGCTCTAATAACAGCAATGCGTTGAGTTCAAGCCGCGAAGATGTTTTCAACTGTCTGAATTGATAACGGTCTCCCTGGCTGCCCGAAAGTCTGTGAGCTGGGCGATCATCACATCATCACACGCAGCGACTTGTTTTTCACTCTCACAATCGTGAAAGCGGAAACTGTGTCCAAATAATTTGTGCCAACGAAGGGGTTCACCCCAGTCATTTCAGTCCAACTTCGGTCCAATTCAAGGGCGAGATAAATGGCGCGTTTCTCTGTAAGCGACACCAGAAGCAGCACTTAGAATTTTTGACTGCTTTCCTACGAACCAGAAGGCCGGGAGTTCGAATCCCCCCGGCGCACCACTTCTATATCGCTTTGGGCGACGCTCTCGCGCACGGGCTGCGCAGCTCGGAAGCGGCAGGAATTGGGGAAGACGAGGATTTCAAATCGCTGCATGGCGATCCGCGCTTTCAAGCACTCGTCGCGAAAAGCAAGAGTCAGGTCCCCGCTATGCCACTAAAACCAGATTAGAAGGGACAGTCACGTGGCGTGAGAAATTCAATGCAATGGTAGGCTCGTGAGGCGTCGCCGGCGAAATTGTTATTTCGCCCATTGCTGTTCATAGTTCGGGACTAGGAGGACGGTGGTTCAAAATCCTCACGCCCAAGCCAAACTGGCTTTTCGGACGAACAGTGTTCAAATCAGACTCAGCGAGCAGCGAGATTGCCGGCCTGAGAACGTAAATCTAAACTTCGACAGAATTAAGCTATCCGTTTACTGTATTGTTTAAGTACTTCCTTATTAACACCGTAGCGGGCGTCTGCCATGATAAGGCATAGTTGGAGGTGCTGCTGGGCAGTAATGGATACTTTTGCCCATTTCAGAAAAAATTCCGGCGCTTTGCAACATCGGTTGCGAGAACTGGGCGCGATGAAGGCCGAAGACGGTCACTTATCGTAGGCGTTCGAAAAAGTGAATTGAAGAGTTTTGAGGAACCGATGACTGGCACTGCCAATTTACTAAGCGAGATCGAACATGTCGTGGTCCTGATGCTTGAGAATCGGTCCTTTGACAACATATTGGGTTGGCTCTACGACCCAGCCAACGACGTGCCGTTCAATACTGTTCCGTCAGATTTCGACGGGCTGTACGGGAAAAATTTGTCAAATCGCGCGTTTGATGGTCGGGTGGTGCTCGCCGGCAAATCGTACGATGCGCGAAGCCCTCAGCCCGACCCTGGCGAACCGTTTGAAGATGTGTACAGTCAGGTGTATGACGAGCCCCTCCTCAATTTAAAGGACGTTCCGGCCAGTCCTCCTCACCCACCAAACATGCAAGGATTCATCCGCAACTATGCGGATCAAAAGGACCGGCCTACCGACCCCACGAAGATCATGGAGTCGTTGACGCCGAAGACTCTCCCGGTACTCTCGTCTTTGGCTCATCACTACGCTCTGTGCGATCGCTGGTTTGCGTCCATCCCCAGGCCGGGCGGCTGGTGCGCAGCGCTGGATCTATTCTGCGTATGCGCTGTGCCGTTTGACGATTCCTGTTTTGGCCCGTCGAACTCGCCTGGGCCCATCCTGACGATGTAATCAGCGGTGAAGGCACTTGGTTGAAGGGCGGGCCTTTTGCCGCGAGGGGGACGCGAGCGGTTTATGCGTCACTCGACGAGGGAACTGTTGCGCGCGAGGTGGCTGCCCGCAAAGCTGGGCTGGGCGGCAAGGTACAAATCGCCCTGAAGGATTACCCCCGTTTGACCTACGCAGTAGTGATCGAAGCCAAAAAATGCGTGGACTTTCGGAACATTGCAAGTAACGCGGTGTTGAAGGATGGGCTCGCGGCGGCGAGTGATCTCGACGACCTTGGGCCTTCGCAGGAAGTTGGTGCTTATTTGTTGGACAAAGGAATTGAAGTGGTCGGCGGTGGCGCAAACATCGCTGCCTTTCTGCACGGCGATCCCCCTGCCAAAGTCGCGATCGGGAATCGAAAGGAAATTCTCGAGGCGCTTAAGAACTTAGCCAACCGCAAACCGAAGTAGAGATGGGTCAGGGATGCCGGGTTGGTGTAGGCGCCAACCCGATCGTCGGATGCTTCGTAACGTTGATGTCCAGGATGCGCCGCCGATCATGACTGATGACGAAGAAGCAGTAGAGCACGCCGAACGTAATCGTGGGCACCGTGAAGAAATCCATGGCGGCAATCGCTTCCCGATGGTTGCGAAGAAATGCCAGCGAGCGCTTGGCGTGGTCGGGATCTCTCGGCGCTCTCTTCATCCAACGGGAGATGGTTCTCTCGGAAAGATCAAAACCGAGCGCGCGGAGTTCCCCATGGATTCGCGGCGCTCCCCAGTTGGGGTTCTCGACGACCATCCGAAAGATCAATTCCCAAACCTCCTTCGGTGCCGGTCTTCTTCCGACCTGCCTACGGACTCTGGAGATCCGCCGCCAGTACACTCGAAAACCAGTCCGGTGCCAACGGACTACGGTTTCGTGTGTGACGATGAGGAGAGAATGCTTCCAATCCGCCAAGACTCGCCGGGCGATTACCCAGAAGAGCTTATCGAGGAGGTTGAGGCTCGCGCGAGGATGTCGACGCTTCAGCGCGACGCGTCGCTGACGCAAAGCGAAATTTTCGAGAAGGAGACTTCGCCGCCCGCGAAAGAGGCGTACCACCATTCCAAAGCAGAGCGCGACGAGGCTAAACATGGTCAGGATTCATAACAGAGCGGTGGTGGGATACCAGCAGCTAGGTTATTGATTTCACGGTCGGCTGGAGTTTTGGCGAGCCACAGCCCGCTGCGATTGGCACCCTCGCGCTCCGTCCGATTGACATCTAATTGACTTGCCTGGCGTAGGAACCTAACATGCCTCCTTCTGTGGAAATCAGCCATCCGAGGGCGGTGTTTCTGGCCAGTTCAAATGGGTTATTCCCAGAGGTGACAGATGATCGCAGGCCGCGCGGTTCGCGTTTCTCACTGCTGGACGAGTATTTCAAAGACTCTACTTCTCTTCTTAGTATGCACGGTGTTTTCAATTCCCGCAGGAAGGACAGCAGGTGCTGCACAGGTAGTAATCGCAATTGGCGACGTGCACGGAGATTTCGACGACTTCTGCCTGATCCTCAAGCGCGTGGGCCTAATTGACGAAAAGCTCCACTGGGCGGGCGGCCACGCAATACTGGTGCAGACAGGAGACCTTCTCGATCGGGGTCCGAAGGAGCGCCAGGTCCTGGATTTGATGACTTCTTTGGAAGACGAAGCTGCAAAGGCCGGCGGGCAAGTAGTGGGCCTCCTGGGCAACCACGAAGTGATGAACTTGATTGGAGATCTGCGCTACGTCACGCCAGATACTTACGCAAGTTTTTCCACCTCAGATTCAGAAGCGAGGCGCAGGGCAGCCTATAAGGAATTCGTCAAATGGATTTTCGATAATGCGCAGTCACTGGAAGTGACGCGCGATCCGCTATTCGATGTCACGGAACCGCAATGGATGGCCAAGCACCCGTTGGGGTTTATCGAACAGCGCGAGGCCTTTGCACCCAGCGCGGCCTACGGCAGTTGGGTGAGAAAGCGACCCACGGTAACCAAAATCAGTGGGAACCTTTTCGTGCACGGGGGGATCGCTCCTGAAGTCGCCACGATTAAGATCGAGGAGATTAACGGCCTCATTCGCGCCGAGACCAGTCTCTTTGAGGATATGAAGCAATATCTCATTGCAGAGAAATTGATTCTCCCCTTCTTTACGCTTCAAGAAATCACGGCGATGGTGAAAGACGTGTACGTCGCCGGAAACAAATCGAACACGCCTGCGGACGAAAAGCGAATGGAAAAGTTAGCCCCTTATCTGAAGCTGAACACGTGGCTGTGCATTCGCGAAGACGGGCCGTTATGGTTCCGAGGCTACGACGAATGGTCCGACGCATACGGCACTCCACTAGTGGAAAAGATCCTGGCCGCTTACGATGCCTCAAACATTGTGGTGGGCCATACGGTTCAGAAGGTGGCGCACATCCGCTCGCGATTTGGAGGCCGAGTTTTCCTGATCGATACAGGGATGGTGGCGAGCAGTGCGCACGCGGGCGCGGCTTCCGCCTTGGAAATCCGTGACGCTGAGAAATTTACCGCCGTTTACCTCGATGGACAGGAATTGCTGCTCGACCGCGGGACGGCGCACGCTGTTCCAAAGGACAAGTAAGAGCTTTCTTCACGGCTGGTGGAGCAGTCGGCTCGCAAGAAGCGGGCTGGTCACATAGGAAGGAAGCGTGAATGAAAGGTTGGTTGCACCGCGTTCTTAACATCGACCCTGAAGATTTGGGACGTGGCCTGCTTTTGAGCTCATGCCTCTTTCTTGTCATCAGCTGCTACGTGATCGGGAAGGTAGCGCGAGATGCGTTGTTCCTGGCGCGTTTTCAAGCCGTACAACTCCCTTATGCAGATATCGCCAGCGGCATTTTCGTAGGTTTCGTGGTTGCCGGCTACGTGCGTTTGGGGCGCTACACTTCACTGCGTACCCTTTTAGTCGCCAGTCAGCTCTTTTTTGCGGCAAACTGCGCGGCCTTCTGGATGATCGCGCATTTCTATCACCCGGCATGGCTGTATCCGGTCTTCTACATTTGGGTAGGCGTCTTCGGAGTACTAGCACCGACACAGGTGTGGACACTGGCGAACTACTTGCTGACCACACGGGAAGCGAAGCGCGTTTTCGGAATGGTGGGAGGAGGTGCGATTCTAGGGTGGGTTTTTGCCGGATTTGTCTCGAAGTCGGTAGCGCGTGCGTTTGGCACGGAGAGTCTTCTACTGTGGATGACTCCGCTTCTGGTGATCTCCTCCGTGCTCATCCACGCCGCATGGAAGACAGGCAAATTCGAGCTCACGGAGTCCCGCAAACCGCCAGCGGAGACATCAGGAAACGAGCACAAGGACGTTCAGGGCAGCCTCCGCTTGGTACTTTCCTCGAAGTATCTGCGCGCTCTGGCGGCGGTCATCTGCATCTCCTCATTCGTGACCACGCTTACGGGTTGGCAGTTCAAGGCGATTGCTAAGGATTTATTTGTAAACAAAGACAGTCTTGCGGTCTTCTTCGGGGATTTCTATTTCTACGCCGGAATCTTGGCGTTTGTGTTTCAGCTCCTGCTCACCACACGTCTCCTGCGACGCTTCGGCATTGGAACCATGTTATTTGTGCTTCCCCTCACTGTGCTTCTTGGATCGAGCGCGTTGCTGATCTGGGGAACAATTGCCGCGGTGGCCTTCCTGAAAGGCAGCGATCAGGTATTGCGTTACTCACTCGATCGATCCACAGTGGAGTTGCTTTACTTACCGCTGGCGCACCGCGTCAAGTTGCAAGCGAAATGGTTTATCGACACTGTCATTTGGCGGCTGGGAGACGGTTTGGCGGGCGTTGTCGTGCTCGTCTTTGCGACCTATCTACAATTTGCGCCGCAACAGCTCAGCTGGATTGTCCTGCTGCTGATCGCTGGATGGATGACGGCGGTTTTCGTAGGGGGGCGACAATATCTTGGTGTGCTTCAGGAATCGATCAGCCAGCACCGCCTAAGTGCCGAGCAATCGTCCGCGCTGGCACTGGACCGCTCCACGTCGGAGTTACTGGCGAGCAATCTCAGCGTTTCGGACTCCAAAGAAATTCTGTATGCCCTAAGCTTCTTCGAAGTGGAACGCGCCAGGACTCCGCATCCCGTGATCCGAAATCTCCTCGAACACCCATCCGGTGAAGTGCGGCAGAGGGCGCTTGCCATTCTTTCCGCATCCGGGGACAAATCCATTTTGCCTACCGTGGAAGGCATGCTAAAGGATCGGGAAATCTCCGTGCGTACGGAAGCGATGCTCTATCTAGTGCATCACGCGCATGTCGATCCCCTGCTACTGCTTCAGGGATTGAGTGAATTCGAAGATTTCTCCGTTCGTTCGGCGGTGGCGGCGTATCTCGCACGTCCGGGTGAGGCGCAGAACCTGCCGGCCGCGCAAACAATATTGGAAGAGATGACCGGAGAAGAAGGCGAGGCCGGGCAAAAAACGCGCCAGGAGGCCGCGCGGCTAGCGGGAATACTTCCAGATTCTTTCGATCCTCTACTTTCGCGCTTGTTAAGAGATCCCTCAAGCGAGGTTGTGAGGGAAGCGATTCGCTCCGTGGGCATGCTGAGAAAAGAGGATTCGGCAGCGAAATTGTTAACGCTGCTGCCTGACCGGATCTTTCATGAAGAAGCGGCGCACGCGCTCGTTACGTTTGGGGATTCGATCGTCGGACTCTTGAACGACCGCCTAGGGGACCCGAGCGTGCCGCGAGAGGAACGCAGAGAAATTCCCGCCGTCCTGGCGGGAATCGGGACGGCTGCCGCCGCGCAGGTCTTGCTGGAGAACGTGATGGAGAGTGATACGACGCTGAGGTTCAAGGTCATCAGCGCACTGAACAAGTTGCACCGCGACCACCCTGGAATTGCCCTCGACTTTCAGATGCTGGAGACGGTTCTGGCGGCAGAAATCCTCGGTCACTATCGAACGTACCAAATCATGGAGGCCATTTCGGGCCCGGGAAGTGCCGACGACACGGTGATCAAGGCGCTGACGGAATCGGTTAGACATGAATTGGAGAGGATCTTCCGGCTGCTGGGCCTGCTGTATCCCCGAGTTGATTTGCACGCGGTGTACCTTGGACTGCAATCCAGGGACAAAACTGTGTACGACAATGCTTTAGAATTCTTGGACAACGTCTTGAAATCGCGATTGCGGGTCACTCTCGTGCCGCTGCTGGATGGGCGTGTGACCCCGAAGCAGCGCGCCCAACTGGCGGACCGGCTGGTGCGCACGAAGCTTGAAAACCGCGAGCAGGCGGTAAGCGAGCTCGTTTCCAGTGAAGATCCGTGGCTAAAATCCTGCGGCGCTTATGCAATTGGATTACTCCAGATGAATTCTCTGGCAGGCGAACTGGACCGTTGTTTAAGCCACGCAGACCCCCTTCTGAGGGAGACGGCGCGTGCCGCGAAGCTCCGGCTTGAAAAAGATAACGAGAATTCGTGATTCGGTCGTTCGAAACGCCGTCGCAGGAGCGACTGCCTACCCAATATATGAGGCTGCAAAACGGCGCAGCAGTTCGGGATGATTCTCTCCGTGAGATTATCGCGGTAGGCGCAGATCGATGTGAGACGCGTGAAGGATTCCTTTGTCGTCGATCTTGCCGAGGACAATCACGAACGAACCTTCCTTGAATTCGCTCTGCTCGGCGGGCTTGCTCTGCTTAGTCCACTGTGTGGAACTATCAAACGCCACCTTGAGCATGTGGCTGTCGTTTGCCGTGGCGCCACCGCGAATGTCCATCATCGATTGGTCCTTGAGCATGTGAATGATGGTGCCTTGCCACTTGGTTTCCTTCGCCGCAGCCGGCGTCGCCTGCTTTCCAGGCCTAGCAGACATGGGTTGAACTTCAAGCAACATTCCCGCAAAGCACAAAGCCAACACTATCGTTACTAGCCTCATTGCGCCCCTCCATGAAGAAATCATTCCTAGTGCCGGGAGATAATGCCGGTCGCCAGGTCCAAGTGGCGTGAGCATAGACCCGCCGCAGAGGGGAGTAAAGACAAATCTGTGATCAGCTCTAGATTTGAGTATGCGCCGGAGGACTTCGAAAGGTGGGCGTAAGGTGGGGACCGCGGCTGGCTACGTGCAGAAATAATCTTGCACGAACGGCCAATATGAGCGTAGATTCTGGGCACTGTTTTCCACGGAGGACCATCATGCGCCTACTCAAACGGCCGTTGATCAAGATATTCGCCATTGCCACCATTTGCCTGCGCATCGCAGCGGCGGCGCCAGCCCAGGGGGCGAACGATGCCTCATTAACCAAAGATCAAATCAAACAATTCCTTCTGACTGCCAAGGTGATCGCTAGCAAGGAGTCCAAAAAAGGGGTGACACACCCGACGCGGCTGACTCTCAGCGACGGGACGATCACGCACGACGCCTCCTATCAGGGAATTGACGAGCATAAATCGGAAATGAAGCTGGAAAGCGGCACAACGGTGTTCAATTTCGTAGACTCCTACAAATTTAATATCGCCGCATACACGCTGTCCGAATTGTTGGGAATCGACGACATGCTGCCCGTTTACGTCGAACGCAAATGGCAGGGGCATGCTGGCTCGGTGAGTTGGTGGCTCCCGGTGAAAATGGACGAAGAGGATCGCGTGGCCAAAAAGATCGCCCCCCCGAACCTAGACGCATGGAATAAACAAATGTATAGAGTGCGTGTGTTCGACGAGCTCATATACGACACCGATGCCAACCTCACAAACGTGCTGATCGGCCCAGATTGGCAGATTTGGCGGATCGATTTCACTCGTGCCTTTCGCACAAACAAAAACCTGCAAAAGCCAGGGGACTTGGTGCAATGCGAACGGCATCTTTTTCAAAAGCTGAAGGAACTGAACGGCAGCGACCTGGAGGAAAAGACTCGCCACTATCTGACCAAAGACGAAGTGCAGGCCGTAATGGCACGGCGAGACAAAATCGTCGCGCGCTTCGACGAGTTGATTAAAGAAAAGGGAGAGAAAGAGATACTCTACTGAGAAAGGGCACGGGGCACAGTAGCGTTGCCTGAGAGCCGCTCACTAACCACCGTCTTAGACCGCTCACTCAATCCTTCGTCACTTAGACCATTTGCTTGTTCAATGGCTTTGTGAAGGGCTAGCGGTGTCGAAGGTTTCAGAACGATTGCGGAACGGAGCAGTCGCTTGAAGAGGGGGAGCTTGAGCGCTAACTAGAGCGCTCGAGCTCCTCTGCTTCGGAACATTTTCCTTGATCCCGCGCCCCCTGGAGGGCTATCCTCCGGTTCACCGTGAAAAAACAAATTCTTACAACTCCCGGCGTCGCTGCCGCGTTCTCACACGGATTCCGAGAACCAGCCGCTCTCGTTCGCGCAGATTTAAAATGTAATGGTTCAGTGGTCGACATCGCGTGGCTGTTGTGTTTGTGTCGGGTCGTCAGTCAGCGTGCAGAATCTTAAGGAGGGTTCAATGGCATCAGACATCTTTGCAAAGATTGGGGACATCAAAGGGGAGTCGCTCGATGACAAACACAAAGACGAAATCGAGGTGCTTTCGTTTTCATGGGGTGTGACGAACACTGGTGGTACCGCTGCCGGGGGCTCAGGAGGTGCCGGCAGGGCGACGTTCCAGGATCTCTCCATCGTCCACAAGATCGACAAAGCCTCGCCGCTGCTCATGCGGGCGTGCGCGACCGGTACGCACCTAAAGGAAGCGACGATCACTCACCGCAAAGCAGGCAAGGACCAGCAGGGCTACCTCATCGTCAAGATGAATGACATCATCATCACCGGGGTCACAGATGGCGACGCCAGCGGTCAAGCGGGATCGGAGACGGTCAGCTTGGCGTTTGCGAAGATCGACCTTGAATACAAGCCGCAAAAGGCTGATGGGTCGTTCGATACAGGGATTCATTTCAAGTACGACGTCAAAGCCAGCAAAGAAGGCTAGGAACCGTCCCGGTTGGCGAGTGACGCAGT
>Ga0210401_10007467_pt1 | contig 10962 bp, 4 predicted proteins | sample IncBWH32MmetaG_FD_150866 | JGI IMG/M metagenome (GOLD analysis project Ga0210401, IMG submission 150866) | Forest soil microbial communities from Barre Woods Harvard Forest LTER site, Petersham, Massachusetts, United States - Inc-BW-H-32-M | ecosystem: Environmental > Terrestrial > Soil >... | reverse complement strand
TGTCACAATGCGCCCAATGCCGAAAGCTCTTGGACCGAGAAGCAGGCGTGCAATCAGAACTGAATCAACTTCGGCATGGTGTGCCGGCCCCTCTCGGCCCAAATTGTCCAGCTCAGGAGGAGTTACAAAAGTGCGCGGCGGGCACCCTCAGCCAGGAAGAATCCGAGCAGTTGCTGCACCACGTAGCGACCTGCGAGCACTGTGGCCCACTGTTCAGAAATGCGGTTGAGCTCTTTGCGGATGAGCCGACCGCAGAAGAAAAGGAAATGGTCGGCCAACTCGTGACTTCCGCCCCTTCATGGCAGCGCGCGCTTGCACTGCGCTTGGAGAAGGGCCGGCAGCTGCACATTGCTCCGAAAAGATTCACATTTCGATCATTGCTCGTCGTAACTGCTGCCGCGGCTGTCTGCATGGTTGCTTTGGTCGCGATCCGCTACAACCCCTCGAATGATCTTGACAAAGTGAATAAGCTACTCAATGACGCATACGGTGAGCGGCGGGTATCGGAGTTGCGACTTACGGGGGCAGCCTACGCTCCGGTCGCAATCACCCGAGGATCTCCGGATCGTTCTCCCGCGAATCGTCCCACCACGCTCCTGGAAGCAGAATTGCTCATAGCCAGGCAATTAAAAAAGAATCCGGACGATGTTCGTTGGCAAGTAGCAAGAGCCCGCGCCGATGTCGTCAACGGTAGTGTTCCCGAGCTTGACGTTGCAAATCTCGAGCATGCCCTGGCGAAGGATGGCACTGACGAGATTCGACTGGATTTGGCAAGTGCATACTTCCAACTCGCGGAATCCACAAATCAGCCAAGTCTATACGGCAGGGCTGTCAATCTATTGGGAGAATTGATTGCTAAGACTCCCGACAATCGAATCGCACTTTTCAATCGCGCCATCATCATGGAACGGTTGTATTTATATCACCAGGCCGAAGAAGACTGGCTGAAGTACCTCGAACTAGACAGAAGCTCGGAATGGGCCGAGGAAGCACGGTCCCGGCTTTCAGAACTACGGAAGAAAATTCAAAAACAAAAGGACAGTTCGTCGCGCCCCTTGCTAGCACCGGAACAGTTTTGGTCCGCATTCCAGAAGGACCCGAAACAGCGAGAGCTCCTCAGTGAAGACACCGAACGTTACAGAGACCTCGCGTTGCAAACGTGGCTTGTAGAGGCGTTCCCACAAACTCCTGGATCTCGGCGGGACCGGTCAATCGCTGCGAGAAACGGGTTATTGGCCCTCGCTCAGTTATTTCGAGATGTGCACAAGGATACATGGCTCGGGGAGCTCATGGGGCATGGAGCTCACGACACGCAATTCGCTAGCACGGTTTCAGTACTCTCCGAGGGTTATCGTGACGATGCTGCGGGACGATTCGAACTGGTCAAAGCCATCTCGACTCGTAAACCGAATCCGAACAACGCCGTCCGTATCGAGGCCCAATGGCAGTTTCTGTTTGCCGAACGTCTGTCGTTGAATAGCTACTCGTGCTTACCCTTGGCGCGAACGCTTTGGAACGAGGTCAGGCGAACATCCTATCAATGGCTGAAAGTGCGTACTTTGCTCGACTATGCGCAATGCGCCGACCACAACAATCGTCTTCAGTTGGCCAAGGAGCTAAACACTGAATGCCTACGTCTGGCCGTCGAGTACCGCTTCCCCGACCTTCTACTGCGAGCGACGAAAGTTGCAGCCGATCTCGACGCAGAAACAAATGACGCAGATTCGTCGATGTCTCGAGCGCTGTCAGGCCTCGCGACATTCTGGGGCGGAAACTTCTCGTACATGTCCGGGTACAATCTCTTGATCACTATCGATGAAGCGGCAGCTTCGGAGGAGCTCTGGTATCTCGACGCAAAAGTCATAGCCGAGGCCCTACAACTCCTTGGTCGTGATCCCGACGAAGGAATGCGGGCTGTTGAACAACACCGCCTCGCGAAGGCCCTCCTGCTGTGTAAAGATCTGAACGGTGCAACCCACAATCTCATAGAAGCGAAACGTCTGCTAGAGAAGTTACCGGATAACAAGGCTAATCGGAGAAAACTCGCAGAGATTGAGATAGATCTGGCAAGGCTAGACTTACAACAAGGTCGATCGGCCGAGGCACTCGCCAAGTTACTCAGCGTTAAAGAAGAGGTGCGTCAAGCCCCGGATGATTATCTATTGTTTGAATTTTTCGTTGCTTATGGAAAAGCACTAAGGCGGACGGGATCGAGGTCTGACGCTGAGATTGCGTTTGGTTCTGCTTTGACAATCGCTCAAAAAGGATTGCGGGACCTCCAGGAAGAGCGCGATCGGTTGAGATGGATCCGCCATTGTTCGGATGCCTATCGTGAGATTGTCCGCGCGGAATTGAATGAGGATTCCGTACTGGCTTTCAAATCTTGGGAATCCTTCAAAGCGGCCTCCTTACCTGTCGCTAGGCACACCGAGCTTCCGCAGACGTATGCGAAAGCTGATTTGGTCTCCACCTCGACTATCGAGAGGCTGAACGCATTGCGCCTCTTGGAACCCGGCACATTGTTCATAGCATTTTCTGTCTTCGACGATGGAGTCTCTGTGTGGACGTACGACGGGAGTGCGGTTCAGCAGAATTGGATTGCCATCCCAGGCCAAGAAATAGAACGTCTTAGCGAACGTTTCGCGTCCGATTGTTCGGACCCGCAATCAAGTCTTAGCTCCCTGAACCACCAGGGCAAGAAGCTCTTTCAGATTCTGTTCTCTCCTCTTTCGGACCGACTCGCTTCCTATAGCACTCTTTTGATTGAACCGGATGGAGCCTTGGAAGGAATTCCCTTCGGAGCTCTAATGGATGAGCGAGAAGAGTATTTCGGAGATCGCTACTCGTTCATCATCAGTCCAGGCCTGTTCTACAGCAACGCAAATTCGCCGCCTGAATCATTCTCACGAGACAGTCGTGCATTGGTGGTCGCCGATGCCTCGAGCCACCCAGAATTAGGTTTAGTGGGACTTCCTGGCACTGAGGATGAAGCCAGATCCGTAGCCATCAGTTTTTCGTACCCGCGCACTCTAATCGGAAAGGAAGCAACTTCATCTGCGGTCATGGAAATACTGCCAGGCGTTAGCGTGTTCCACTTTGCCGGGCACGCGGTTGTGAGTGCCAAAGCGGCTGGCATGGTTCTTCATGGACACAAAGCGGGCGAAGGATCCTCTTTCCTAACCGCCGACGATCTCAGCAGACATCAGTTTAAGAATCTCCGATTAGTTGTCCTATCAGCTTGTTCGAGCGCTAGGGGGACAAACGGAGCATTCAGCGACTCGGAAAGTGTCGCGCGCACGCTAGTTGCGGAAGGTGTTCGAGACGTCGTGGCTAGTAGATGGCCAGTGAATTCGATTTCGACAACTATATTGATGGAAAGCTTTTATCGCCATTTAATCAGTGGCGACAATACTAGTCGGGCTCTCCAGGGAGCGGAGAGGGATCTCCACGAAAGTCACCGATTTAGGCACCCGTTTTATTGGGCATCGTTCTCGGTTTTCGGAACTGTATGAGACACACTTAGGAGGGGAAGCGATGGGTACAGGTATATTGTCTGTTTCGTTTTACGGCCCTTTTGTCTTTGATTTTGTCAAAGATGGCGTAGTCATATATGCACCGCAGTGTGACGGACATTTTGCTTCAGTACAGACCGACTACGAGGAAATTGGCCTAGCATTGCAGGCCCCACAGCAACCATTTCGTTACCAACTAGATCAGAAGAACATCACTGCCCAGAAAGCACGTGTAACCTCGCTGTACAACTTTGACCAGATTTTGGTCGTGGACTCGGCCCGTCGAAGAGCAAAAGCACCCGATCCCAGCGAATGTGAGTTCATATTGCGTATACCTCGCCCAGATCAAGTCATCGGACTTGTAGCCGACCCCGTCTCAGTCATCCAATACGATTTGCAAAATCCCGGGAGCGGCATTCCCGAGCACAAAGCCACATCCATGCGGTTCAATTATTGGCTAGCTGACGACACTGAAGTTTGGGAGCTATTGGATGTGACTAAATCTAAAACGATCGTGCTCGCACTGTCAGCCAAACCTATCCCACCTTCGACTAATGTGCAGCTGACATTTCGATATGCCATGGGGGCTCCAGATGTAGAGCATAAGGACGCCGAACAGTGTTTCCGGGAAATGCGAAATCTGTTTCCACCACTGGGAGCTTGGAAAGTTCGATTTGAATCGCCCCTCGAGAATCACCTTAACGACTGCCACGCACCACAGATCGTATTTGCCACACTGGATGAGTTAGCGTTGTGGACAAAAAAGAAGTAAGCAAAGCGCACGCAGTCGCCTATTGAGGGTGGGCCGTTGACCCAAGTCGAGTCAAGACTGGATGAAAACTCTAGGATTGCCGGGGATCAAGCATCAAAGTACTAGTACGCTTCAACAACAAAACTACATTAAGCAGGTGTCGGCTCAGCTGCGTAAACACAAAAGTAGTCCATGCCGCCGGAAAGGTACTCGTCGAGGTCATAGCCGTAATCGGGTGTGTACGGGTGTATGGTGGTGCAGCCTCTCCAAAAGGATCGCCACAAGAATCCATCAAAGATAAAGCTTGATAAAGACATACACCACCCTGCATCACTACACGTGTGGTGATCGAATCCAGAAGTACCTAATTCAATAGCAGAAGCAGATGCGCTGGTAGGAACTCCGTGCGGGCGGATGACGGATTGTGAAGGCACTGACGCCCGCCCAGCCACCTCGAGGAATAAACACTGGTTGAATCGTCGCGACGAGCGGATTGAACCCACCATCGGAACCCTGCTCTTCTACTGGATCAATCGAATCGAAGTCTGACTTTGTGCTGGGGCCATTAAAAATTGGCAAAACAATTAGTAGTATATGTCGGGGAACAGGTACTCGCCGAAGACCGCCCCTGCAATGTCGCACGCGGGTGATCCACTGATTCCGATGTCACGAGCCAACACTCGTTCAATCACCCAAGTAAACACCTCTTCTCTCCTCGCTGCTATGGCCCTGAAGTTTGATGCCCCGGCTTGATCGGCAACGCATCAGGATTCCTGGCGTTGTCAGATCCCTCCGTTACCCGAAATTGGCGGAGAGCACATGAAGTGTCATGTTTTCAGTGATCGCATCGTGGGGAATCAACACGTACTTCCAGGGCTTGCCGCCGTAACTGGCAGCGTGGTCGCTTGCGTTGGTGCACCATTTCACTGCGGCGTCTCGTTTCGCCAGCACTTCCGGGTCGGTCATTTCGTTCCGCGCTTTCGGTTCCAACATGTAAATTTCTGACTCAGTTTCCGCTACGAAATCCGGCTGATATTCAAGTTGGTCAGCCCCGGACTTGTAGAAAATCTGGAACTGGCCCTTCGCAGGCTTGAACCACTTGAATGTCTCGCGGTCCAGAATTAAGGCCAGCTTTCGCTCTGAATCCGATTGAAATTTTTGCTCGGCGTAAAGACACTTTCTAAATCCGCCAAACAGATACTTCGCCATATTGCTCTTGTCTTCTGGAGCGCGGCGGAAATCCATTACAGGCTCGGAAGCTGATGCGGTGTAGGCACTAGGCTTCAGTTCGGTGAATCCTTTGCTGATTCGTACTTCATGCCCGCCCGTCTCCTCCCAGTAGTGTGCTTGCATTTGGGCGTGGATGAATCGAGAGATGTCGCGCTGGTGAAATCGGAGTACCTTCCGGGTTTCTTCCTCTGACAAGTAGCTCAGGAAGTGCTTCACCGCCTGAGCCGCCAATTCATATAGCAAGTCTGCGTGGTTATCGTAGGAAACATCATCAAAATCGACGAGACCACTGACGATGTAGTCTTCGAGCCGCGCCTCCTCGATTCCCCCTTTGCCAAGCGTCAGCACTTCTAGCTGATTAGTTCGCAGGTGTTGGATCCATAACTCCTCGCCAACAGGTGGGTATTTCAGAGCGCTAACATCCAGACTGAAAGACTTGAATCCTGATCGAACTTCCCCGGTGGGGACAACAAGGATACGGGGTATATCAATCGTCTGCTGAATGACCAACTGCGTTGTCTTCGAGACAATTGCAGCGATATCAGGCTTGGCAACCACACCCTCAAGTTCCAGCTGTGTGGGGCGGTATTGATTTGAAACCTCCTGTACTAGCTGCGCTTGAAGCTCCTTCTTTTGGAGTTGGTTCACGCTGGGCAGTCTCTTAGGCTGACCCTCTAAACCACGAATTACATCAAATGTGATCTGTGCGATCCTTTGCTCTTCCACTGTGAGAAATGCGGGCAGCTCGCTATCTGTCGGTACAAGGGTGCTGGTGCTCGTTTGCTCGGGCTGAATCCCTAGCTTTACCGCCAGTTTGGGCCGGGAAACAACGGTAACTGTTTTCTCCTCGAGCTGTTCTGGACCCAAGATTACTTGTTGAAGCCGAATGGCTGAGCCAGGTCTGTTCGCCTCGTCAATGATCTCTTGGAATTTGTCGTGTGCGACAATGTTCAAGCGATCTACCGCTGTCACCCCCGTGCGCTTGCCGTAAGGCAAACGAAGCCCACGGCCAATAGATTGCTCGATCAAAATACGGGCGTTTGCGGCGCGAAGCGGAACTATGGTGTAAAGATTTGTTACATCCCACCCTTCTTTCAACATATTGACGTGAACCACGATTTCCGTTGGTTCATCGTTGTGTTCCACGCGCAATAGCCGTTCGACCATTTCGTCTTCTTCTTCGCCTGTCTTACTGGAGTCCACCTGGATGACTTTGGTCTTGTAGTGACCGTCGAAGAATTTGTCCGACTGGATCAACTGCGTCAACTGAGCCGCATGGGTGATGTCGCGAGCGATCACCAATAAGAAGGGCTTAACGATTTGTTTTTCACTCTGACGCGCATAGGTTTCCAATTCGACTTTCACAATTTCATGGAGTCGGACGCCGTCCTCGAGTTTTAGACGCTCGATCTCTTCAGCAGACATCCCGGCTGGATTGAAATTCTTTCTCGTTACAACGGCAGGTTCTTTCACGAACCCATCAGCCATCGCCCGTCCAAGCGGATAGTCGAAAATCACGTTCTTGAAGGGAACGGGTCCTTTTCCTGTTTCCACAAGGGGAGTTGCGGTAAGTTCCAGGCCCATGATGGGCTTCAGCTCATTAATTGCTCGCACACCCGCCGACGCCCGATACCGATGAGATTCATCCATTATGAGAACCAGATCGGTCAGCCCGGCCAGGTAGTCAAAGTAGCTTTCACCGATGTATTCGGAGAGGCGCTTGATCCTGGGAGATTTTCCCCCGCGAACTTCCGAGTTAATCTTCGAGATATTGAAAATGTTTACTTTGCAACGCAACAATTGGTCGAAGAGCGTCCCAGCCTTTGCCTCGTAGTTGTCCCCTGTGATGATCTCCGGTGCATCAGTAGCGAACTCTGCAATGCCTTGGAACACGTATTTTGGGGTATTAGGTGTGAAATCAGCGATGAGCTTGTTGTAAATCGTCAGATTGGGAGCCAAAACGAAAAAGTTATTGATTCCATGAGCCAAATGCAGGTAGCTGATGAAGGCTCCCATTAAACGAGTCTTGCCGACCCCAGTCGCCAGGGCGAAGCATACAGATAGAAATTCCCTTTCGAAGTCGGTGACGGCTGGGAACTCGCTGCGGATTGGTGAGAGCGCCGCTGCGACATCGTTGTCCTTCTTTGGTGGAACAATCTCGGTAATCCGGTCGAGGATTTCCAGTGATCGCCGTTGAGGGGGACGCAAGCTGAGGCGGCCTGCAATTGCATTTACGTGGCGGTTCATCGGCGACCGTCTCCTGCCCCAACGAACAAATCCTGCTGGCCTGGCTTGGGCGGCGCTTTGGGGAGATTCTGAACCTGCAAACTGTAATCGTCGTGGTCCCACTCGCATCGGGCAAGAACAGCCTTTGGGATTTTTTTTACAGTCAGATTCCGCCACCGCTCAGTTTTTCCACGGAACGCCAGGCAGAGAACGAGCAGCGTGCGGTTCGGTCCTACCTCGTCGCTCAATTGCTCCAGTTGTTCCGCTCTCAAATTGTGTGTCGTAACGTAGATGAAATCTCGTTCGGTTGACTGACCGTGCTGCCAATAGACGGAATCGCTTGGGGTATATTGGAAGCCCTCCAACTTACACAAAGCCTCCGCAAGCATTGCACTGTTGTAGTCGCGATTGATAATCCAATTGCCCCACCTATCTTTTCCAAGAAGAGATGGCGCAAGACGGAAATAGCGAAACCCGCCGCCACCTTTCCATGCAAACTCAGATGTGATTCCGCCGAGGTCGGTGCCGTCGATTACTTTCTTTAGCCGCGGAATAACATGGGTATGGCAATGTTCACCCAACTCGACCATTATCCATCGGCGACCCATCTTGTGCGCTACTGCTGCGGTTGTGCCGGATCCTCCAAACGAATCGAGCACCCAATCACCTGGTTTGCTAGCAATTTCCACGATTCTCCGCATCAACCGTTCGGGCTTCGGTGTGTCGAACAGCTGATCCTTCGGGAATAACGCAAGCATCTCTTTTTTGGACTCATCTGTATTGCCTACTTCGTCGTGAGGCCACCAAGTCCAAGGCACTGCTCCGCCTACCTCTGACAAATACCGGATAGTCGTCGGTTGGCCTTTGCCATTTTTGCCAAAATAGATCCTTCCTTCAGTACGTAGTTTTTCAAAAACCTCTTTCGTATATCGCCAACAATTACCGGGAGGCGGATCAAACTTTATGCCTGTTGGACCAACAATCGTGTAAAACTGCGCCTTTGTAGCATGACCAGCTTGGGCCGTTATCGGAATCGTGCGCCACGGACCCTTCGGGTCATTACTCGGATTTTTATAGATTTTCTTCTGGTCCTCCGTTAACGCCAGAAGATTTCTTGTTTGCTTGAATGTGTCAGGTGATTTGGCGTATACGATCACATATTCGTGAACATCGCCGATCGCTTCTCGGTTCTCGCGGGAATAACGCTTTTGCCAGACATTTGACGCAATGAAATTGCTCCTACCAAAAATCTCGTCCATGAGCACTCGCAAGTAGGGCATTTCATAATCGTCAATAGAGACCCAGAGGGAACCTTCTGGGGAAAGCAATCTCCAAAGAATATCCAGACGCTCTCTCATTAAGCTTAACCACAACGAGTGCTCCAAGCCGTCGTCAAAGTGCTCGAACGCGCTTCCAGTGTTGTAGGGTGGATCGATGTAAATGCACTTAACTTTTCCAAAAAACTCCTGCTCCAGCGCTCTAAGGGCCAGCAGATTGTCGCCGAAGATCAGCCTGTTATCGAAGATGTCGTGGTCGGTTATCCGATACGCGGCGTGATAGGACTTCCCTGCTTCTTCGAGTAGTATGCGTGGCTCCAGTTGGGGCCGAATTTCTTTGCCGATCCATGTTAGTTCCAGCCTTTGTCTTTGATTCATATTGTGTTTTTTGTCGGCGTCTCCGAATGCTCAGCCACTTCCTTCTGCATGTCTACTTGTTTCAATCGTTCCATCACATCCTGCGCCAAGGGAATTGCGTCCGTTGTATTGCGAAAGATAGCCAGATAACCCTTTACGCGCTTAAAGCGGCTTTCAGCCAACTGGTAAATCAATTCTGCCAGTTCCAAGAGGACCCGTGAAAGCTCGGTCTTGTCTCCTTCTGAGAGAGTCATCTCAGGTTTGTCTAACAATGAGCGGTGCCGACGAGCCAGAATATGAAAGACAAAGTATCGCCCATGCCTGAAGAACATGCGTCGGTTGTAGTCATTCTCAGCTCGCTCTGATGCGCCCAAGATGCCGTTCAGATAATCAAAGATTCGGACTGCGCGACAAAGATGAACGCCTGTAAGATTGTCCTTAAATATGGAATTGTAAAACCCCGCATTGCGATCATATATTTGTCCAATTTCGCTCTTCCCCGCGACAACTGCTTTCGTCGAACCACTGAAGCAGGATAGAGCAAGCGCTGCTTTTTCAAAACCAATAGTCGTCGGTCCTTCTTTCAATGCCTCCGCAGACGGTCGGTAGTGATACGTGATGCCTGAGATCGCCAACTCTTGGCGAAGTCTTTCCTGATTAGGGTCCAGGGCTGCGAAATGCAATCCGCGCACGGCGTTTTGCGTGTTTCGAGCACGAGTCACCTGTGGTCCTAAATTGTCGAGAGCGACTCCGACTTCGATCAATGTGATCAATAGATTGGCTTCAGGAGAGATTGCACCCCCTGTCCCTTGCGCTGTAGCAATTGAGCCGACCGTCTGAGCACCATTCACAATTGAAAAGCCTTTGAGGAAAAACGTGCCTTTGAGGTTGGTTGCGCCAGGAGCAATGCCTATTGCTGAGCATACGGCTGTCAGGCCGTTGTTAAGATAGAACAATTCTGAAGGATGATTTCTAACCGTAGCTTCGATCGCTAGGTTCACAGTTTGCGCGCCAAGGTAGTGACGGATGTTCTTTTCGAACAGCAATTTACCATGCTGTTGGTAGAGCACTGCCAATTGGACAGCCTTCACTAAGCCATAGAACGCCCTTCTCGGTTTGTCCACGCCGTACCATTTCTCCAAAGAGAGTGAAACGTCAAGACGCTGAGGAGCATGCTCCGCCGCAAGCCAACCATGTGTCACTGAGATCGACAAGTCCTTCCAATTAAACCGCTCAACAAATTGATTGAGTTCTTTTTTCAATTGGTCGAGGTCCTTGAGGACATGCGGTCCCAGGGTCTCGCCGCAATAGACATGGGCAGCCAGGATACGCAGACCAGCCGTCCCCAAAGCTTCTTCGACATCAGACTGAAATCGTGAAAAGCTCTGATTGAATTTGTCGAAGCGACCTTCCACAAGATCTCGAATCCCATCACAAAACTTTTTGTTTTCTCCCATGTCAGGACCACTGCCAGCTTTCGACTGTATGAGCAATAGAAGATTGCGGGGACGATCAAAATGGACAGCATCGATCCCATTGTCGTTGCCGCCATCGATCACTGCATTTGCGGCTTGCGCGGGAGCTACATCGGCGAGCTTTTCTATAGCAA
>Ga0210401_10007465_pt1 | contig 10962 bp, 14 predicted proteins | sample IncBWH32MmetaG_FD_150866 | JGI IMG/M metagenome (GOLD analysis project Ga0210401, IMG submission 150866) | Forest soil microbial communities from Barre Woods Harvard Forest LTER site, Petersham, Massachusetts, United States - Inc-BW-H-32-M | ecosystem: Environmental > Terrestrial > Soil >... | reverse complement strand
TGGTCTCTATTTCCGCCCGTTTCTCGATCCGCACCTGGTGTTGCCATAGATCGCCGAAATCGTACTCATACAAGAAGCGTTCATTGATGCGAAAGTGCAGCTGCCCCAGCTTGATTTGCCGTGCGTCGTGGCAGCCGAGCCCGCCACGGCGTGGCACGGCGTAGTCCTTTTTGCGGATACGAAAGCGATGGAGATGAAAGTCCGTCCAGTCAAAGCCAATTTGCAAGACGGCGTGAAGATCGGCTAGGGTGCTATCGGATCGTACGAGAAAGCGGCGCCAGAGCATCGGGTGAATCCCGCGAATCCAAACGTGGACATAGTAAGCTTCGGGCTGAGAATCGTGTTCCATGACGCGGCCCAGCCTATCAGGTGGACAACTCCTCGGCCCTTTCTAGCCCCCGGTTTGAAATGCTCTCCTTATATATTGTCTGGACAGATGTGTCCAGAATAAGTTATGATTGAGGAATGGCTCGTCAAAAAGAGTTCGATAGAGATAAAGCAGTGGAATCCGCGTTAGCGACCTTTCGGAAGAATGGTTTCGGGGCTACGACAACTGATGATTTGCGTCTTGCAATGGGCATCGGACGTCAGAGCTTTTACGATACTTTTAAGGGGAAGAGGGAAATCTACTTAGAAGCCTTACGGAAATATAACTCTGATCGGGTGCTTGGGTTTTTCGAGATCTTCAGGAAGTCTGGATCTCCTCTTAAGGCGCTTGAAGGTATGTTGACTTCGATTAGCATAGAAAGTCCGAAAGACAGGACGCTTGCTTGCCTTGGCGTATCGTCCATTTGCGAGTTTGGAGCTTCTGATGCAGAAGTATCTTCGATCAACGACGCAACGGCATCATCCATAAAATCTGTTCTTGGAAAGCTGATTCTTGAAGCAAAAAACAAAAAAGAAATTCGCTCTTCGTTAGACCCAAAGGAGACCGCCCTCTACCTTTTGTCTGTTTTTTCGGGCATGAGGGTAAGCGCTAGAGCAGGCGCGTCTCCCGAAGAGCTTAATGCAATCGCGGCCATAGCGATTGACGGACTGAGAAAGCAATAAAAATGAAAGCAGCAGATGTTTCTACTTTCACGTTTCATTATTGACAAGAATGTCCATACTGAAAAGGAGTAACTAAAAAATGGGAGAAAAAATTATGTCATCAAAGAAATTAGCAGGAAAAGTAGCGGTCATTACTGGTGGTAACAGCGGGATTGGACTTGCGACTGCGCAGCTCTTCCATGCGGAAGGAGCAAAGGTTGCAATCATGGGGCGCGACCAAAAGTCAATTGACACTGCCCTTAAAACCTTAAACACTGACTCGCTGGGATTCGCAGGAGATGTCAGCTCCTTGAAAGATCTCGAAACCTTCATGGCTAAAGTGAATGAGAGGTTTGGCAGGATCGATACTTTGTTTGTCAATGCGGGAGTTACTTCCAATGGATCCACTCCAGTAGCTACCGCATCTGAAGATGAGTTTGATCGAGTCTTTGCCATTAATACGAAGGGCGCATTTTTCACCGTTCAAAAAGCGCTCCCCTATATGCCTAAAGGATCGACCATCGTCTTCTGTACTTCGATTGTGGACAGGCTTGCGAAAGCCACCGCAGGCGTTTACTCTGCAAGTAAGGCTGCCGTTCGTTCATTCACCAAAGTGATCGCGTCTGAAATGCTAGAAAAAGATATTCGCGTGAATGCTGTCAGCCCAGGACCAATCAAGACTCCAATCATCGGGCGCCGTGCCGATGAAAAGGCTGTTCGACAGACTTGGGACTATCTGGCTTCGGTTATTCCAATGAAACGCATGGGAGAGGCCGAAGAGGTCGCTAAGGCCGTACTGTTCCTATCTAGCGACGACTCAAGCTTCACGACTGGAACCGAATTGCAAGTGGACGGCGGAAGCGTTGATCTTAACTTGTTTGAAGGGAATAAATATGAACGGAGAGAATGATAAACTGATTGGCGATTTTATGAAGCCTTCGCGAAAAAAGACGTCAAGGTGGCGATGAAGGATGTGAACCTTACCTATCAGGTTCTGGCGGCCGGAAGAAATAGCTCTCATCGAGAGCTACATCGCCCCCGACAGCCGGGCCCCTATCCGAGCAACCGCCCTCGTGAACGCCTAGACACTGCCCGCCCTTCAAGCCGCAGCCGGCTATCAGGCAAATTCCCAAACCGAAACGAAACCATCATAAGAAGAGCGTCACGCGTCGGCACCGGCAAAAGCCAAAAGCCTAAGCAACACGTACCCGCGCAAGGGATCGGAACCCGCAAGGCCGAGCCTCCGCGCCGCCGCGTTGCGGCGATCAAAAATGCGGAGGATCGAGTCGAAGCCTGAGAGCCCGGTCCGGCGGCGCCGGATCGCCCAAGGGACATTCATTTCAGGCCGAGAAACGGTGGCTGCGATACTCGGTCTTGATCACACATTGATCACACGCGGGGCTTCCGTGGGGGGCATCGGGCAGAAAGACCGACCCGCATCCACCTGGAATCAGCTACTTACGACTGGTTCGGACTAGTCCTGGCGGGTCGAAACGGTTTCGATTCCCGTTAGCGCTACCATGTTTCCAATCACTTACAGCCACATCAGGTGTGATTCCAGTTAGTTGAAGCCCATAGAGGCCAAGTTCCGCACATTATGATCACACGTTGATCACAGCAATCTTGAATCTCGGAGGACATGGGGCTGCGACACGAGGTTGTGAAACGAGAATAACTTGACGTCGAGCGCGCGCCGGGGCAAGGCGTCCGCGGCGAGTTATCGTTTGCCCGATCCAGGAAGGTTTCCAGATGCATCGATCCCCGGCACCGGCCCGCCGAGAGTTTGCTTAAGGCGCACGCGGTCGCCCGATTTCCAGGCTTCGATGATCTGCCGTCCCTTTTGGCTGATGTTAATGGCGTAGGTGACGATCTGCCAATTGTTGTTCGCCTTCTGCTCCATAGACGCTAGCCCAGCAGCGATCAATCGGCCAAAGTGTAGGAGGCCATCACCCGAAACGACAAGAAAATCCTTACCGCAGCTGTTCAGGAACAAAAGTCGATCTACAGCGTCGAGATCGAACGCTCGGCTAAGCGCAACCAACATCGACTTATAGGCATAAATTGCGTCAGCTGGAATATAGCCTCTATGGTACTTCGCGTGACAGCTTGGACATAAGGCGATTAGGTTTTCTGGATCATCACCGCCGCCCTCCGACACTTGATACATGTGATGAAGATCCAATGCGAGTATGTCCCTGCAGGTTGGAACGGCGCACCGGTAGCCCGCCTCCGTCAGCACGAGCGTTCGAACCTTCTGGCTGAGGTTCTTTCTTTCGAGGGGGGCAATCTTTTTTGCTTTTCGCGTAAGGACCCCACTATTTGGAAGGATTGAGTATCTTGTTCAACGTTGCTTTCGGAAGCCGCCTGAAAAGATTACTCCATTCAAACATTCGCTTGCCATCATCATCAAAATGGTGTCGGACGAGATCGGCCTGTCGCAGCGGATTCAAGTGATGATGGAGCGCTTGCGGACTCGCGAAGCCGAACTTCGCCATGAGATACTCCTGCGTTCGCGGCTCCTCGCATTCTTTGAGAATCTGACGAGCCTTTTCGCTCGGGATGCTCTCACGCACGAATTTTTCAACCACGTCCTTGTTGGAAATACTAGCTATCGTTTCCAGCGCGCCAACGCGATCCTTAATCTCGATCAGCTCGGCTCTCAGCTCGGCAGATGAAATCTCGATGCTATCCTTCTTGCTCGCCTTGCCCCTCATCGCTTTTGCCGAGGCTCAGATTGCGCGTCGCTGTCGACCAAGCCGAAGTCGTTTAGGTCAAAAAGCCTGGCGCGCTTCTTGTCGCCATTCACTTCCATCAAGCCCATCGAGGTGCATCGTTGCGCCAATGCCACAAGATTGTTCGGACTCATTTTACAGGCTACTCGCACTTGATCAATTGATGCCGTCCCGTCCAGCATTTGATACGCGATGCGGGACTTTTCATCGGGGAGCGCTTCCAATAGAAGATGCTTAACGGACGTGAAAGATGCCGCTCGCGTCCAGTTGCGAATGTCCTTCAGAACTTCCAGAACTCCTTCGTCAGTCATCGGTGTCGTCGCCTTCGAAGAAGTTCGATGGGATTGAGATGGCGAGTTTTGGTTTCTTACCATCGCCGGAGAGTAGTTTGCGCTCGGAAAGACGTTTCACCAACGTGCTGAGATCACCCTGGTTTATTGCGGTTTCATTGCGGATCTCTGTTTGCGTCCGAGATCCGTCCATCAGCAGGATCGAACTCGCTTTTCTTTTGCTACTCCCGACGAGTTTCCTCAGCTCGTCCCGGAATTTCTTGTCGCGCGCTGCGATTGCGGGCTCCGCCATGAGACGGATCAGATCGCGAATCTCGTTAACCGACTTCAGTAACTCCGACTGATCATCCATTTATTTCTCGTTTTCAAAAAAATTCCACGGGATCGCGATCACAAGCTTCGGATGCTTATCATCGCTGGCTAACAGTCCCTGTGCGCGCAGTGACTTCACGAGCTTGCTCAGATTACCTTGGTCAATGGCGGCTTCTTTGCAGACGGCTGATTGGCTTCTCGCGCCGTCCATCAGCAAGACTGCCTTAGCCGCAAGCTTGCTCTTCCCGACGACGTCCCGCAAACTCGCTCTAAGTTTTTCGTCACGCTTCGCTAATGCGGGTTCCGCCATAACGCGTAAGAGGTCGCGCATTTCTCGGAGCAGTTCGATTTGCTCGTTCAACGCTGTCCTTTCCTCCGGCGATAGCCGGATCCGAAGACCGACAGAAGCACAGGGGAGCCTATTACATAATGTATTCGAAATGTTCTCGCGTCACAAGGCCACCCGCTCTGGACGCTACTGAAGCCTTGATCACACATTGATCACACCGTAGGCTTCCCTCGGGGGCCGTCATGTGGAAAAGGCCGACCTGGATCCACGCAGAATCAGGTGCTTGCGGCTGGATCGGACCAGATTGGATGGCGCGAGTCGGGTTCGATTCCCGTTAGCGCTACCAATTCCTCAAACACTTACAGGCGTCAGGGTATCACACGGTATCACGCGCAGGGCTCCAACGGAAGATAGAATTATCTCTAAACCCTGAATGAAGGACGCGGCCACCCGCGCAACTGGCGGTTTTGAGGTACTCACCGAGAGTAGACGGATTATCGGCTTGTCTTAGCCCGTATCCGCTCGTAGCGCAGGCCCACCGATCCATTCGAGTAGGACTTGCATTCCGTCAGCTTGAAGTCGCGCTGCGGGAACTTGCCCGGGAAGCCGGGGATGCCATCGCCTAACAGTACGGGGCCGAGGCCGATGAAGAGTTCGTCCACCAAATCTTCTTGCAGGAAACTGCGGGCCAACTCGCCCCCACCGCCCAGATAGATGTCTTTCCCTGAACGGCGTTTTAGCTTTTTCACGAAGGCTGGCAGAGATCCGCTCACCACTTCGAATCCATCGCGTTTGCCCGGCTTCCATCGACGAGAGACTACATAGTTAGCCATGCCCGGAGTTTCGGGTATCTCACCGCTATTGCGCATTTTCGCCCAGCCTGCCGCGGTCTTGCGGCCCATGATAGTTGTGTCGATCGTGGCGAAGAAGTCTGCCATTAGCGCTTCTCCTTCTTTGTCTATAACTAGATAATCCATGGCACCGTTCCGTCGCGCAATATAGCCGTCGAGGCTGATTCCGAATCCCAGGATGACTTTTCGAGGCATGCCGCGATTGTAAATGGGCGTTCACTCCCCGTCAATGCCGTGCGCCCATATGGTCTTTGCCTCGATAACGGTGCTAGATCTTGGGTCGCCTAGCGTTTATCGATGGACGGATTGCGCTGCCAGCGCAATCGCCCGATCGAACAATGGGATATTCCTCCGAGTGTGGGCGAGAAGAGCTTCTGATCACAGAGTGCTCCACGAACGATCCTTGAGATTCAACCACGCGTCCTGTTCTAGCGAATCGGCCGGCCGATCAGGTATGGCAGCCCGCCCGCGATGCCACGCAACTGAATTCGGCTGATCTCCCAAGCGTAGTCAGGCGCCTGCAGGTCGTGCGTTAAGGCTTTCAACTGCTCCGGGGAGTAGATGCGGAGCATTGAGACGATGCCGTCCCAGAACACGATTAGGGGCATCAGCGGAATTAGGTAGGTGAACACCAGATATGCCCAACGGAACGGCCGCGCCAACGGCATTAGCGCGAGCACGACCAAAGGAACACCAACCATGCTAATAAGCCCGAGCAACGTGCCGGATCCCGATTCGAAGATGCAGATGGCACGGCGGCGGTCGAAGGCGTCCTTTAGGATTGCTTTGGCCGCGTCCGGGCGAAAGTGGTGAAATGCGGAAAACATCGTCCGGACGCCCCCTATCTTTGGCGGCACACGCGTCGCGTCCACCGGTTCGGCTAACCACAATATGTGGGGATGAGAGGCGGATTCGAGATTCGGATAGAGATCGGTTAGCTTTGCCCGCGCTTCATGTCCGCGGGCTTCGAGCTCGCCGATAATCAGTGGCATCGCGCCGCCGGAGCCCGAGCAGAGGTCGACGATCTCCGCGGGCTCGCCGGGATCGAGGACAGTCGAAATTCTCTCTGCCCACAGTCGAGCCAGCGGCAATAACCGGTAAGCCACCACCAGATACGCCGTCTCTGCATCGCGAAGAACTTGTGGAAACCACTGCTGGTCGCCAAACTCGAACAAGTGCAAACGCCGCATCCTGGCGCGCCCCCACGCCGATTCGACTCACACGTTTCCGGATGGAGTCAGTGTTCTCATCCGCCTTGTTGCTTCGTGCCATTGTACTCCAGCATGGTTCCGTGACCGTCGACACTAGTCCGGGCGGTTCTTGATCGCGCGCAGCAGGCGTTACCTGTAACTCCTCGCCAACCGTCGGCCACTGTGACTGCTCCACCAGATGTTCGAGGCCGGTCGCTTCCGGTTCGGCAGCGAATGCAGATCCGTAACGATCAGCCCAGCCTTTAGGAAGGGTTTGGGAACAGGCGCGAAGCCACTGGCTGGTAACACACAAACAGGATTCCTGACACCGGGGCCGCTGACAAAGCACAAATACGAGTCGAGTATACATCCTTGCGGGCGGAAGACGCTGCGCCGCCGGGGCGGAACAATTGCTGGCATGGCTGAATCAATCAACGAGTCAGAATCGCGTTATTCGGCCCGCAACGCATCTAGCGGCGAAATCAAGCTGGCTCGAATGGCCGGGAAGATGGATGCGAGCAGACCTGACAAACCCAGCACTACGATGGCCACAATCGTAACTATGGGATCGTATGGATTAATGCCGTAGAGTTGATTCCCCACCAATCGCCCGGCGGCGAACGTCAACGGCAGCCCAATCGACAATCCGGCAAGAATCAGCCTGAAGGCGCCTTTGAGGATCAGCCGTACAACATCACTGCGAGTAGCTCCCAACGCGATTCGCACGCCAATTTCGCTGATGCGCCGTCCGGCATTATACGCAATCACCCCGTAGAGACCGACCGAAGCCAGAATCAGAGAAAGCACTCCGAATAACGAAGTGAGGCGCGCGATGACCCGCTGCTGAGTGAAGTGGAGTCCGACTTTCTCCTTCAACGTTTGAATCGAAACGATCGGCATGCCGGGATCCACGGAAGCCATCGCCTGACGCACGTCCCCAACGGACAGACTGGCCCCAGGCCTAGTCAAAATTACGATATCGCGCAGGAAGAGTGAACCGAGACTCTTCGTGTAATCCGCCTGTGCCTCCGGCAAAAAGAAGAACGCACCACTCGGCTGGTCGAGACCGCGTGTATAGTAGCGCGCATCTCTAACTACGCCCACCACTTCGAATTCACGGGTATTTCCAGGTGTCTGGCCAAAGTGCTTTCCGATGGGATCTTCGTTGTCGAAAAACTTCCGCGCAAACGCCTGATTGATAATCGCCACGTGCCGCGAGGCTGCTGTGTCCTGTTCGGAGAAGCCGCGCCCTTTGACGATTGGTGTGGCGATGACGTCAAAGTATCGGTCGGTAACCCGATCCCACGAACTGGAGTTGTCTTCCCTCGGTCCAGGAGCGGGACGGCCATCTATCCACACACCAGACCCCCAACCACCATCGGGCGGTGAGTAAAGACACAGCGCCACGGAGGAGACGCCGGGAATGCCGGCTATCGAATCGTTGATGCGCCGATACAGCTGCGAGAGTTGGACAGGCCGGTAACCGGCAAGCCTTGGATTTATCTTCGCCACTATGCGCCGGTCCTGTTCGAATCCAAAATCCTGAGTCTCCAGTGCGTGGAGCGCTGAGGTGAGCAGTCCCGATACCGACAGCAAAGCGAGAGAGAGCGCGATCTGGAACACGACCAGTGCTTTCCTTGGGAGGGAACCGGCGCGAGCAGTAACTCGGCTAGTGCTCCGCAGCGCTTCAATAGGGTCAGTCCGCGTGGCTATCCATGCAGGAGCGACGCCGAAGATAACACCCGCAATCACCGAAACACCGAACGCGAATAGTAGAACCGGCAAGGAAGGCGACGGATCGATGGGTACGCCCGGTAGGCCATTATTCGAGGGGAATGCGAAATGCAGAATCAGGCGCGTACTTGCGAATGCTACGCCCAAGCCCGCCGCACCCCCAAATAACGAGAGCACCATACACTCGGTGAGGTCCTGCCTTACGATCCGCGAGGCTCGCGCCCCCAGCGCCATGCTCAACGAAGTCTGCCGCCGCCGTTCCATCCCGCGAACGAGCATGAGACTGGCGATGTTGGCACACGCGATCAGCAGCACAAATCCGGTTACCGCCATCAGGATGTGGAACCATCGCTCGTATCGTTCGCGCATGGTGGCGATGCCAGCGCCTCCAGGGACCAGGAATAACGTCTGCTCTGGAAATTTCGCGCGGTCGCCCTCGCTCATTTCGCCCCAATGCGACCGGAGCCACTGCTTCAGTTCGACCCGCATTTCCGCTTCAATGGCCGCGGGCCGAGCGCCCGGGGCGGCGCGGCCTATCAGCTCCAGCCAGTGTTGACCATACTTGTTCAGATCGGCCTCGCTCTCGACGTACGGTTCCGTGTTCAGCGGCAGAAAAAAATCGGGTGGAGTGCTGCGCAGGGTGTCGCCGAAGAAACCTACTGGAGTGATTCCGACCACCGTAAAAGGCTTCTCATCGACATTGAAGGTGCTGCCGATTACCGACGGATCTGACCCTCTTTCCTGCCATAACCGATAACTCATGACGGCGACTGGCGGCGCGCCGGGCTGATCGTCGCTGGCCGTAAAGGTGCGTCCCGCATATGCACCAATCCCGAACATCGCGAAATAATTGCCGGAGACGTATTCGCCTCCGTAGGTTTGGGCTGCCTCTGAACTACCGGCACGCCGGACACCGAACAGCATATCGGTTGCCGGGAAAGCGGCCAAGTCAACAAAGCCTTTGGTATTGTCTCTCAGGTACTTGTACAAATCGTAGGAGACAAGAGAAAACTCTTTGTCCTGGCTATACCCATCCAGGTAGCAACAACGCGCCTCTTTCCCAACGCGGTACAGTTCGTCCGGCTTCGCCACCGGCAGCGATTTGAGGAGAACGTCATACGCCAAAGTAAAGATCGAGGTCGTGGCTCCAATGCCCAACGCCAGAGTCATCATCGTTGCAACGGTGAATGCCGGGGCCCTTCGCAGCCGTCGCAGTGCCACGCGTGAATCCCGGATTAATGTTTCCGCGAACGGCAGTCCTCGTTGGTCCCGATAGCTTTCCTTCATTGCTTCAACCCCTCCGAACTTCAATGCAGCCTGACGCCGCGCCTCCGCCGGCGATAAGCCGGCCTCAAGATTTTCCGCTGTTAGAAGCGCGAGATGTTCTTCGATTTCAGTCTGCAATCGCTCTTCATCGCGCTGCGCGGTAGCCCAGGAGAGGAGCCGGCTGAAGAATCGCCGAAGTGACCTCATTTCAGATCCTCCGCCTTCACGGCAAAGAATCGCCCGATGATAGCGGCCGTCTGTTCCCAGCCTCGGATCTCGGTCTGCAGGTGTTTGCGCCCGTCGCGCGTCAGCCGGTAAAAACGCGCCCTGCGGTTGTTCTCGGATGCCGCCCACTCGGATGCGATTGAGCCTTCCTGTTCCAACCTGAGCAAAACGGGATACAGCGTGCCCTGATTAACGGTGAGAACGTCCCCGCTGATCTGCTCGATGCGCCGGGCGATGCCATAGCCATGCAGGGGGCCCAGCACGTCGAGTGTTTTTAGCACCATCAACGCCAGCGTTCCCTGCAGGACATCGGTTTTCTCTTTCACGGTCTATTGGGTTTCCAACAGGAAGTATGGCACACCTTCATTGGGAAAACAACAGGACCGCTCTTCTCGGCACATTCGGGCAGCTAAAAGGAACAGATCTGTCTGAAGTAGTCGCGCTGCGTTTAAAAACAGCTTGGAAACAAGCCGGAAGCCAGTGGCTGGCGGACACCCGAACTATATTCCTGGCACCGGCGCCGCTGACAAGGAGCACCAGCACGAGTCACGCGCAACACGGAGGTGGGCAGAGGGAGCCACCCGCCGGATGCCCCCATCACACGGGAGTGTGCTTAACGACGAAGCATTGCCTTTGATTCAAGATGTTCGCTCGCCCTCTTGGTGGGTGAACTCTTGTGACCGCTGCGGTATCGGCCTGGAGGCTGGCCAAACTCACGTTTGAATGCGCGATTGAAAGCCGCTTCTGATTCGTATCCGACATCGGCGGCGATGTCCACGACGCCTCGGGAGGTCCTTTCGAGCGATCGAGCGGCCAATTCAAGCCTCCAGCGGGTCAAGTATGTCATGGGCGGCTCGGAGAGATAGCGCGTAAAGCGTTCCACAAGCGCGGACCGGGAAATGCCTACCTCGTCGGCAAGTTCTGCGATCGTCCATGGATGAGCAATGCGGCTGTGCAGCAAGCCGAGGCTTTTGCCCACGATGGGATCGCGCGCTGCCGTGAGCCATCCTGTTTGCTGTTCCGGCAAGCCAGCCACGTAGCGCC
>Ga0210401_10007464_pt1 | contig 10962 bp, 6 predicted proteins | sample IncBWH32MmetaG_FD_150866 | JGI IMG/M metagenome (GOLD analysis project Ga0210401, IMG submission 150866) | Forest soil microbial communities from Barre Woods Harvard Forest LTER site, Petersham, Massachusetts, United States - Inc-BW-H-32-M | ecosystem: Environmental > Terrestrial > Soil >... | reverse complement strand
TGCTGCTGCAAAAGAGCCTGCCTGACCTGCCTGTTCCCATCGTTCTGACCGGCGCGATGACGCCCTTAGGCTTCGAATCGAGCGATGGTTTGCAAAACCTGACCGAAGCGCTCTTCGCGGTGCGCGTACTCCCGCCCGGCGTCTTCATCGTCATGCACAACCAGGCCTTCCCGGTCGACCGCGCGCGCAAGGACCGCGAGCTCTCCCGCTTCGTCCGAAATTAGGGACAATGCACTCAAATACCGATTTCCAGCACGAAAAATCGGTATTTGAGTGCACTGTCCCTAATTTAATTTCGCTCGTAGAGCACTACGTCCACATCCCCGAACGGACCCAGCTGCCTTCGGCGCCAGCCCGATAACTCGGCTCTGGCGGCGAACCATTCCCGCCAATACCAGACACTGTGATCCCCACCGTAGATTACGAAACGCCTGGAACCAGCGAGCGTCTCTCGCGACAATCGCGCGGCGTATTTCTCGGCTTCCAGCGAAGCCTCAAAAGGAAAGGGGTAAATCTTTCCGCGAACCGGATACACGGAAAGATGAGCATACAAAAATCCGGGCAAGGGGTAATCGGGCCGCCAAACCGGTGGCCGCGCCTCGATGAAAGGACTTGGACAGATCACCGGCTCCCCGGGCCCGAGGCCAAGCTCCTGGATTCTCCCGGCCGCCGCCTTCCAACCGGACTGTTCGTGCACCGGCCAAAGCCGTCCCCACTGGCCAAGGAATAAGAGTATCCCAACACCCAACCCGACTGACACGCGCTTCCATTGGACCGGCGGCAAGAACGGAGCCGCGATAGCCGTCGCCATAAGCGCGGCGCCGGGCAGCGCGATAAACAGGTAGCGTGGCACAAAAACCGAATTGGCCGTAATCCAGGAAAAGCTAAACAGGCAAAGTGGTTGAATTAACCACCAGCACAGGATCAACAACAGGGCGCTTCCAGAGACCGACTCTGGATTTTGAGGCCACCGGAACCAGCGAGCCACTAGGACCGCCAGCATGCAGGAGCCGGCGATCAGCCCCAACTTTACTCCGTTCGCTAAATCCTCGAACGAGGGAACCGGGCCGATGACATGGGCGCTGGCCTGACGGTTCAGTGCCAGTGCAGTGACCGCCGTCGGCAGCAGTGAAGTGCCCAACAAAGCGAAGATCAACACGGCCTGGCGCCTCCCAACCTTGGTCTCCGCTCCTACCACCCGAGCGATCGTATAAGCGACATAAACTCCGTAGAAAGGCCAGTACACCAAATGAACGCGCCACAACAACGACGCCGCAGCCACAAACCACAGTCCGTCCCAAAAGCGTCCGGAATCCAGCCAACGAATCAACAGCACCAGACTCCCGGCCGCGATACATGTTCCCAGCGCATAAGGCCGGGCGTCCGCGGCCTGGTAATTGATCCCGCGCAACGAAAGGCAGGCAAACACTGCGAACCAGCCGGCTTCCGGATGGATAAAGTGGACCGCGAGGCGAAAGACAAACCAGAGAGTCGCCGCCATTGCCAGAACGGAAGGAATACGGTAGGCTACTTCAGATTCGCCGACGAACCTGTCCACAATGCCCGGCAGAACATAATAGATCGACTGGGCCACTTGGGGCGCAACCTGCAAAGATGCGTCCTGGGCGCCGATGTGCACTACAAAAACGGTGGCCATCTCGTCGATCCAAAAGCTGGACGGCAGCGGCATGAGCCACAGTCGAATCACGATCAGCGTCAAGATGCATGACAGCAGCAGATTCAGAAGGCGCGCATGAGCGGGCCCTGCATTCGTGACGTCCGGGCCGGTGGGCTTGACCGCTGTCTGCAAAGAATGCCTCTCCTACATTGCTTTTAGTACAACACGCTTCCGAACTGATCGCTCCAGATTATTACGTACCTTTACCGCCGGCGCTATTGAGCCAGCAAGGTCACCTGGTTCGATGCCTGCCCATCCACGGTGAGTTGCAGGACCCAAGTCCGCGCATCCGTTGAAGCGAGCGACCTCGGCAATTGGAGATTCACCTGATCCAGACCTGGATAATTGCCTTGCGGCCCAAAATAGGTGACTGGTGCGTTGATTGCCCCGCCTATCGTGGCAGACGCACTATCGGAATTCCGGATTCCCGTTCCATAAAGCACCAGGTATACAGTGTCCGTGTCCGAGCCTAGATCGATCGGGAGCGCAGTGATATTGCCGTCCGGACCGGTTTGATATATCGATTCGAACCTTTGATCCCCATTCTCGCTAACTCGAACTACATTTGCGGCAACCAGGTTGTCGGAGTTTACAACGAATATCGCAGGCGCTGGCCGTTCGATGTCGATCTGCCCCGTGGCCATTACCTCGCCGTTCGCGCTGAGAGTGACACTAGCTAGTCCTGGCGCTGTATCAGCCGGGATTACGTAGTTCACCTGTCCCGGCGAGACGTAGTAAAGCTGCGCCGGCCGGACCGCACCGGTCGAATCAGTCACCGATATTGTTTCGCCGCCGAGCGATATCGGCAGTGTTCCCGTGGCTTGCGCGGATTGCGCCGCAAGATTGGGACCGAACGCGCTTACAATGCTTCCCGGCGCCAGAGGTCCTAAACCATAGCCGGCCGCCGACACATTCGCTAGAGCCGGCAGAGGCCACACGGCCCGCGGCAATATCACGGCGTTCCCGGCGACTTGCATGCCGCCGGTCGCCTCCAATTGGTTTGTGCCGGCAAAGCCCATCACGCCAGTGCCGGTGAAATCTGCAAGCACCAGGGCGCCGCTGGTACCGGAGCCGCGAAACGATCGCCCCTTTTCGAAAGCCCCGTCGCCTTGGCCCGCAAAGAACGTCAGAGCCGAAAGTCCCTCGACCAAATCAACATGACCGTCGTTATTTAAGTCCATCGCCGCGAGCGAGGCGAATCCGGTCGTCTCCAGACCTGGCGAGGTCCGAAATGTTCCATCGCCCCTACCCAGCAGAATCGTCACGGATCCGGCAGCGGGATTACTTAGCGACTGTCCGGAAACCGCCAGATCGAGCAGGCCATCGCCGTTGAAGTCGCCCGCCGCGATTCCTGGCGCGAAGTTCCAAGGCTCCCTACTCGATGTCACAGCTTTAAAATTCGCCTTCCCATCATTCAAAAGCACGGTCAAGCCTCCGCCCTCTGCAGCCGCCACATCCGGCTTTCCGTCCTGGTTGAAATCGCCGATCGTAAGCACTGCCCAGGGAGTGAATCCCAGACTGTAGCTTGCGCCGGTGCCGAACGTGCCATCCCCGTTTCCAGGCAGGATCGCGAGGTACGCCCCAACAGGTATCAGGAACCCGCCTGTCAGGCAAGTGACCGCCAGGTCCGGAATGCCGTCGCCATTGAGATCCGCCAGCTGGGCATCTGTAACCTGCATGCAGCCGGCAACCGGCAGAGGCGGCTGAAAGGTACCGTCGCCATTGCCGAGCAACACCATTGGTCCAGAAAAAGCCGGGCCTTGGGGCAAGGGGATGGCCCTCGCGCTAATCACCACCAGGTCGATTTTGTGGTCGCCATTCAAGTCCGCGGCCAACACTGACTGGGGCGACAGCATGCCGAGGTTAACGGGCGCCGCCGCCGTGAATCCGCCCCTTCCATCGTTGATAAGGATCGTCAACCAATTGGAGCCGAGATTCGCGATCACCAGATCGGGTTTGCCATCACCGTTTAAATCCGCCGCTGTGACTCCGCTCGGATTTATCCCCGTTGGATACGTCAAATACGCGAATTGGGCCTGCGAAACCGCCGCCAGACCCGCTAGCAATGCCCACCGGAAACCCTGCATTTCTGACGCGATTGTAGCTCAACCGCGTGTCCTGTTGACAGCCAAAAGGAAGCCGTTGTACACTCCTGTAGGTTACCAAAAGGGGTTCACTTGACCAAAGAAAAAACCGACGTCCTCCACGGCACTCTCGCCTTCATGATTTTGCGCACCCTCGACACCCTCGGACCGCAGCATGGCTGGGGAATCGCGCGCCGCATCGAGCAGATCTCGGGTGACGCCCTCGCGTTGAACCAGGGTACCTTGTACCCCGCGCTTTTGCGCCTCCAACAGATGGGATGGATCACCTCCAAATGGGGAGCGTCTGATAACAACCGGCGCGCCAGGTTCTACGCCATCACTCGCGCCGGCAAGAAACAGCTCGCCGCTGAAGCCGAAAACTGGGAGCGGATCTCAGGCATCATCGCCCGATTCGTGAAGCCTGCGGGGGCATCGTCATGACCCGGATCCGCGTATTCCTCTCCAGGCTTGCTGGTCTGGTCCGCAAGGGAAGCCTCGAAAGCGACATGGACGACGAACTCGATTTTCACCTTCGAATGGAAATCGCCGAAAATCTTCGCCAGGGCATGCCGCCCGCCGAAGCCCGGTCACTAGCGCAGCGGCGCTTGGGCGGCGTCGCGCAACTCAAAGAAGCCTACCGCGAGACTCACGCGCTGCCGATCGTCGAAGTCCTTTGGCAGGATATCCGCTTCGGTTTCCGCATGCTACGCCGCAGTCCGGGCTTCTCGCTTCTGGCCATTCTATGTCTGACCCTCGGCATCGGCGCGACCACCGCCGTCTTCAGTTGGATCGAAGGAATCCTGCTTCGACCATTCCCCCTGGTTGCCCACCAGGAAAGAATGATGGCGATTACCGGAACCGATCGCGCGACGCGCGACCGCGATGACGTCTCCTTTCCCGATTTCCTCGATTTTCAAAGGAACTGCACGCTTTTTGACGCGTTCATCGTAGACCGCATCACCGGGACTACACTCGCCATCGGCGACCGAGCCGACCGTTCAACGATGAGCGTGGTATCAGCCAACTATTTCGACGCGTTGGGAGTTCGTCCCATCCTCGGCCGCGGCTTCGAACCCGCCGAAGACTTCGGGCGCAACGCCCACGCGGTCACCGTCATCAGCTACCAGATGTGGCAGGAGCGCTTCCATCGCGACCCGGCCATCATCGGAAAAACGCAGATGCTCAACGGCATGCCGCATACCATTATCGGTGTCGCGCCGCAAGGTTTCTACGGCACTTTCGTGGGTTGGGCCATGCAGCTCTGGGTCCCGGCGTCGATGCAGGAAACGTTCGATCCGGGCGGTTACAAACTCGAGGACCGGGGTGCGCGTTGGATCGAGGGCTTCGTGCGGCTCAAGCCTGGCGTGACTCCCGATCAAGCGCAGGCGGAGATTTCAGCTGTCGCTAAGCGGCTGGAAACGGCCTATCCGGTTACCAACCGCGGTCGCGGCATCCAGCTCTACCCGCTGTGGCAAACTCCCTTCAACAACGCCGGCACACTTCTTCCTACGCTATCCATCGCGCTGGCAGTAGTGGTGTTCGTGCTTCTCATCGCGTGTGCGAACGTTAGCAATTTGCTGCTGGTCCGGGCTTTTGGGCGACGTCACGAGATGACCGTTCGTCTCTCTGTTGGCGCGGGTCGCGGCCGGCTGCTGAAACAGCTCCTCACCGAAGGCTTTATCCTCGCGTTGCTCGCGGCGGCTGGCGGACTTCTGGTGGCCAACTGGTGCCGCAATCTTCTGGTGCTACTACTCCCCGCTCGCGGAGGAGTCTCTATGTTCCTGCCCGGCGACCTCGACTGGCGAGTGCTGGTCTTGAGCGCCGCCGTCTGCTTGATCTCGACGCTGTTGTTCGGGCTCGTACCCGCGTTTCAAACCAGCAACATCGATCTCGCCTCCGCGTTGAAAGCCGACTCGGGCGGCGTCGTAGGCGGGAAACGCCGGGCGCTGCTGCGATCCGGTCTGGTCGTGGTGCAAGTAGCGCTTAGCTTCGTTTTGTTGGCGGGAGCCGGCCTGCTGCTTCAAAGCCTGCGAGCCGTTCAGAATACAAGTCCCGGATTCACGCCGGGGGTACTCACCAGCTATGTAGATTTGGTCGCCGCAGGCTACGATCGCCAGCGCATCAAGAATTTCGACGATGCCCTCATGGATCGCCTGCAGTCGGTCAGCGGTATTCAATCGGCCGCCATGTCGCGCATGACGCCCTTCAGCTATCGCAGCTATTCCACCGCTCCGATCGCAGTCGATGGTTATGAAGCCCCGCCCGACGAGCAACCCGCGGTCGACTACAACGAAGTCGGCCCGGCCTATTTCGCCACCATGGGCATTCCTCTCCTGGCAGGCCGCGAGTTCACGCTCGCTGACAACGAAACAGGTCCGCCGGTCGCGGTCGTCAACGAAGCCATGGCCGCGCAATTCTGGCGTGGGCGTGACCCCGTCGGCAGCCGCGTTCAGGTGAAAGGGCGTTGGCTACAGGTGGTCGGGGTCGCTAAGATGTCGAAGTATCGGAATCTGAGGGAGCTGCCCCGGCCATTTTTCTACGTGCCGATGCGCCAGAGTTTCATGGGCACGAACATCCAGATCCGCACTCGATTGAGCCCGGAAACAATGGCCAAAGTATTGGTCCGTGAAATTCATGCCATCGATACGAATCTCGCGCCCGGTGAACTGATTACCATGCAGGAACAAGTCGACCGGACCACCGCTACGCAGCGAATTGCAGTCTCGATGCTCGGCGTATTCGGAGGTCTGGCGTTGCTGCTCGCCGCCATCGGCCTGTATGGCGTGATGTCCTACACCGTGTCGCAGAGCACGCGCGAGCTGGGATTGCGGATGGCCCTCGGCGCCAGCGTGCCGAATCTGTTGCGGCTGGTGATGTCGCAAGGCCTGGCGTTGACATCCATCGGTGTCGTGTTCGGCGCCGTGGCAGCACTCGCGATGGCGAAGCTGATATCGAACTTACTCTACAAGGTGAGCCCGCGCGATCCTTTGGCTTTCGGCCTGGCTTTGCTGGTGATGATGATTGCCGGCAGCGCCGCCTGTTTCTTACCAGCTTGGCGCGCCACACAGACTGATCCAGTCCGCGCCCTGCGGGATTGATGTGGCGCGCGCACTCTTGCGTTGCCGCGTCGGCCACGGGCTTCCCCTACGGCCCTGCTTATCGCGGGACAAGGCCGCCCGTCCTGGATTCCCATCGTCAACACTCGTGTGAACACCTCTTATTTTTTCACCTGATCCACATCCACATCCAGATTGTGCCCGATCCGGAAACCATACATCCCATCGGTATGAAGCTTGCTCTTCGGTAACTTTGTCACTTCCGTGCCATTGACGATAAAGATCACATCGTCGCCCTGCACCCGGATTCCCAACGTATTGGTCTGCCGCCCATCCGCTCCCTCTTTAACAATCGCCGGATTCGCCGTCCAGCTCACCACCGCAGTCGGCCGCTTGTCTCCCTCCCGGTTCGCAATATAGTATTCGCCCTGGTTACGCACCAGAAAGTAGGAATAGGTCTGATTGGGCCCCGCCAGTTCGCTGCCGCCAATCATAAGCCCATACGAGATCGGATGCGTCGGCGCTTTCATCTGCGTCACACGCGCCGAAAACTGATAATTACCCGACTTCGTCCAGTCGCTGCGGTAGAAGGTTCCAGCGGGTCCCATCGCAAAATGGTACACGTCGCCTGCGAGCGCGAACTTGATCTGGTCCGCCGTCCCTCGATCCGGCCGCACGCTCCAACCCTCCGGAAGGCTCCCGCCGCCCTTCACGGCACGGTCCGGATCGTTATCGCCGCCTCGCTGGAAGCGATGAGCCATGTGGCATGCACCGCACTGCTGTTCGATCTTCTCCAGATTGGCGACCTTCTCGCCGTTGCCCGAGGCGATCGCTTTGGCGGCATCACGCGCCGTTTCCGCAAACCCCACCGCGTCGGCCATCTGTTTCGCCTTCCAGTACATCGCCACCTGATCGAACGTAGCGGCCAGTTTGTTCGAGGCGTCAACCATGGCAGCATTGTTGGGAGCGTTGCGAATCGCCATCAGCGACGGCTGCATCGATTTCATCCAGGCCTGATACTGCGGATCGACGACCTGGCCGGCGAGTCCCAGGGCCAGCAGGATGGAAAGCCCCGCTATCCAAAAAAGTCTGCGCATGCAGACGAGTTTATTACATATCCCGCAAGATCGCAGCCGTTCGTCCACAATGGAAACATGGCGTCCGAAACTACGACACCGGCTACTTCTAAACCTGAGAGCCGCGCGGCCACGCTGCTTCGGGAGACCTTCGAGTCCGGACGGCCGCTGACCTACGTTCGCTCCGCCGAAGAACAGCGCGTCGCCAGGGTGCTGGACGAGGTCGCAAAGAATCTGCTTGCTTCCGGCCCGGTACCCGTTTGGACCTGGAGCCTCACGGAGGGTATGCGGCGCGGTGACGACCCAGTTGAGTCCGGCACCGAGACTCCGCGCGGGGTTCTCGACCATATCATCGCGCACAACTCCCCTGCCATCTTTCACCTCAAGGATTTTCACGAGCCCTTGCGCGAATCCGCCGAAATCCGCCGCCGCCTTCGTGATCTTTACGAGAGTTGTCTCGACCTCCAGAAGTTCGTGATCATCACCTCGCCCGTGAAATACATTCCGGAGGAGATCGAGCGTAGCGTGATGTTTCTCGAGCTGCGGCCGCCCGATCTGGTGGAGCTCGTGGATTTTCTGCGGGATGAGATTCAAGAAAGCCTGCCGCACCGGGGAGCGAGCGATGCCAATGAAGCTGTCCTGGACCAATTCGCGCGCGCCCTGCAAGGACTCACGCTGGACGAAGCCCGCTATGCATTGCGTCGCGCCCTGGCGGCCAACCGGACTCTGGGCCCCGAGTCACTGCCCGCCTTGCTCACCGAAAAGCGGCTCCTGATCAATCGCAGCGGCTTCATCGAGTATGTCGCCGACGGCGCCGAGCTGGGCGAGATCGGGGGCCTCGCGGGTCTCAAGAAATGGCTGCTTGAACGCCGCAAGCTCTTTCACCTCCGCGACAGCGTGTCTGAAGAGATCATGCCCAAGGGTGTTCTCCTGATGGGCATCCCCGGCTGCGGGAAAAGCCTCTCTGTCAAGGCCATCGCCTCCAGCTTCCAGCTCCCCCTCTATCGCATTGACATGGTCGAGATCTTTTCCGGACGGCATGGCAAGGCCGAGGGCGCTTTTGTCCAAGCGTGCCGGATGATGGAAGAGATGGCGCCCGCCGTGCTCTGGTTCGACGAGATCGAAATGGGGATCACATCCACCGATTCGGCCGGCGAGCAGGGCCGGATCTTCGCGTTCTTCCTCACCTGGATGCAGGAGAAGACCCGTGGACTCTTCGTCGCCGCCACCGCGAACAGAATCGACCTTCTGCCTGCCGAAATGATCCGCAAGGGCCGCTTCGACGAAGTGTTCTTTGTCGACCTGCCGCTGCGCGATGAACAAATCGACATTTTCAAGATCCATCTCGCCCGCCGGGGCGTGGATGCGGCCGCCTTCGACTTTCCGCAACTGACCCAGTTTACGAACGGCTGGACCGGCGCCGAAATCGAGCAGTGCGTTATTTCGGCCCTGACGCAGGCGCGGCTTGCCGACCGCGGAGTCACCGAGAACGATCTGATCACCATCGCTGCCAAACAAGTCCCGCTCTCCCGGACCATGAAGGAGCAGATCAATCACATTCGCGCCTGGGCGTTTGAACGCGCCGTCCGGGCTTCACCGCCGCCATCCAACCGTTGATTACTGACGCGCCCATCGCGTCCAAGATGATACACTTGTTCATCCAGCCCACTTCCCAGTCGAAGTATCTCAGGGAGGAGGCTCATGGCGGCCACCGCCAGCAAAAATACGCTTCCGCCTCCGTTCGATCGCTACGAGCTCGACGACGCCTACGACGAAATGGCCGATTCGAGCGGCGTCGTCCGGCCGCACTACCAGCATCTTTATGAGGCCTTGCTGGGATTGCCGCCCGAGGAATTGCGTCGCCGCCAGCAGGTGGCCGATCTATCGTTCCTCCACCAGGGCATCACATTTACCGTCTACGGCCGCGATGAAGGTACGGAGCGGATTTTTCCCAACGATCTGCTCCCGCGCATTCTCACTCAAAAGGAATGGGCCCGCATCGAGCGCGGCCTGGAACAGAGAATCACGGCGCTCAACCTGTTCTTGAAAGACGTCTATCACGACGGCAAAATTCTGAACGATGCCGTCGTACCGCGCGAGGTCGTCTATAGCTGTAAACATTTCCGGCGCCAGATGCGCGGCCTTCACGTCCGCAAAGACGCCTACGTCACCGTCGCGGGATCCGACCTCATCCGCATGCCTTCCGGGGAATTCGTCGTGCTCGAAGACAACCTCCGCGTGCCCAGCGGCGTTTCCTACATGCTCGTAAGCCGCGAAGTAATGAAGCGGCTGTTCCCCGAATTATTCCGCAAATGCGGCGTCCAGCCCATCGAGCATTACAGCCAACTCCTGCTTTCCACCCTGCGCGCGCTGGCTCCGCCAGGCACCGTCGAGCCGACCATCGTACTGCTGACGCCCGGCGTTTTCAATTCGGCCTACTTCGAGCACGCCTTCCTCGCCCGGCAGATGGGAATCGAATTGGTCGAAGGCCGCGATCTCGTCGCCCACGACAATTACGTCTACATGCGCACCACAGCCGGACTTCGGCGCGTGGATGTGATCTACCGTCGCATCGATGACGATTTCGTCGACCCGCTAGCCTTCCGCGCCGATTCCGGCCTCGGCGTACCCGGCCTCTTCAACGCCTATCGCGCCGGAAACGTCAGCCTCGCCAATGCACTCGGCACCGGTGTTGCCGACGACAAGGCGCTGTATGCTTACGTTCCGGCCATAATCCGCTACTACCTCCGCGAAGATCCGATTCTCGCCAACGTCGAGACATATCTGATGTCTGATCCACCGCAGCGCCGCCACGTCCTCGGCCAGCTGGAAAAATATGTCGTAAAGGCAGTCGGTGAATCCGGCGGCTACGGCATGCTCATCGGTCCGCACAGCACCGCCGAACAGCGCGAGGAGTTTGGCCGCCGCATCGAGGCCGATCCGCGCAACTACATCGCCCAGCCCACCATCCATCTCTCGCGCGCCCCCTGCTTCCTCGATGGCGCCGTGCAAACGCGGCACGTCGATCTACGGCCGTATATCCTCTTCGGCGACAAGGTCTCCATCGT
>Ga0210401_10007463_pt1 | contig 10963 bp, 7 predicted proteins | sample IncBWH32MmetaG_FD_150866 | JGI IMG/M metagenome (GOLD analysis project Ga0210401, IMG submission 150866) | Forest soil microbial communities from Barre Woods Harvard Forest LTER site, Petersham, Massachusetts, United States - Inc-BW-H-32-M | ecosystem: Environmental > Terrestrial > Soil >... | reverse complement strand
AGGGCGATCGCTTCGGATCGCCATTCCGCTAGGCCGAACAACGGGGCGATCCCGATCCGCCGGAAGCCTGCCGCGTACCCACGTTCCGGAGTTTCCAATCGCCAGTCGAAATCCCGTTTTGGTCCGGCCGTGTGCACCGCGGCATAAGCTGCGCGATCGTACGTTTCCTGGTAGACGACCAGACCTTCCGCGCCGGCCGAAACGAGTGGCCGGTATTCGTCGATCTCCATCGGCGCAACTTCGATCGAGACGGACGGCACAAAAGAAACCAATCTCCGGACAACATCCAGGAGATAGCCGTTGGAGACGAACTTCGGATGTTCGCCGGAAACCAGCAGGATATTTCGGAAGCCTTGGCCAACCAGGTGTCTAGCTTCCACTTCCACTTCATCCGTAGACAAAGTCACTCGCAAGATTGGATTGTCCCGCGAAAACCCGCAGTACTGACAGTTGTTAATGCACTCGCTCGAAAGATAAAGAGGAGCAAACAGGCGCATTGTTCGCCCGAAAAGCCGACGCGTGAGCGTTTGCGATTGGTTGGCCAAACGGGCCAATTGCGCGTCCTCAATCGGCTCGAGCAAAGTGACGAAGTGATTTATCGTCTGACTCCTGGGACGGTCAGATAGGCAAAATAGCCGGGCAAACGTCATTCCGGGAAAAGAAGTTGTGTGGCGTCCGTTTGAAATTACACAGTAGTGTGGCGTCTCGCATATAATGGCGACATCACCTTCATATGCGAGACGGCACGCTAGCCTGCGGTCGAGACCTTCATGGTGTAATTCGGAAATCGGGATTTCAATTCTGAAAGAGTCTTTGTCGCTTGGGGTTCATTCCCGGCCTTTTGAAATGCTCCGTAGGCGTGTTCCAGAGCGCGTGGGGTGACTTCCGGATCCTCATACAGCAGAGCTACGCTCATGTAGGAACGCGCCGCATTTTCGTAATTACCCCGCGCAGACTCGATATCTCCGATTGACATTCGAGCCTCGGCATTCAGCCTGCCCTCCGGTTGAAGCGACAACGCCTGTTCCGCCGACTTGGTTGCCGGGTCCAGATCTTTGGCGCCAAGTTGTGCGCTGCTTAAAACAAGGAAACCCTGCGCGCGCTCGGCCGGATCGGTCGCCAGCTCCAGGTAATGGTCAATCGCGCCGGTTGCGTCCTGATAATTTTTTAGATCATTGAGAGATTTGGCATAATTGAGCCAGATACCTTTATCGACCTTGGCCGGTTCCGTGTTCTTGGTCATCAGCCCGAAGTATTTCGCCGCTTGCTCGAAGTTGTTCTCGTTGTAAAACTCGGAACCGAGCCATCGGCAGACATCCAGGACCATCGAGATTCGCTGAGGATCTTTCTGGATAAAGCCGTCGACCTCTTTGGCGGCCTCCGTTTTCTTACGCAGATTCTGGTAACACAAAATCAAACGGAGCGTGGTCTTTTCGGCGAACTCGTCAGGATTAAGGTCCCGTGCCTTAGAAAGTGGAGCGATTGCCTCCTCGAAATGCTTGCCTTCAAAAGCCGCCCAGCCGATCCAGTAGTTGGCTTGAGCCGCGCCGGTGCTGTTAGGGTAATTCTTCAGCAATTCACGGAAGGCGGCTGTCATTTGCGGGTACTGTGCCTGTTGGCCCAAAGTTAACCCCTTTTGAAGAAGCGCGGTCTCCGTTTCTGCCGATGCCGGATAGTCAGCGATGATCTTGCTAAAATCGTTCAGGGCGGCCGGGAGATTCTTCGCTTCCTGGTAAAGCAGGGCCCTCTTCAACAAGGCCTTTGAAGTCATCCGATGCTTGGGGAACTTGTCGATCAAACCGGTGAACGCGTGGATTGCAGACTGGTTGTCGTTCAGTTGTAGAAATGAAAATCCGGCGGCGTAGTAACAATCGGCCTTGTACTGATCTGCGAGCGACGAATTGGTGAGTTCGAGGTAAAGCCTTCCGGCCGCCTCGAAACGTCTCTGCTGGAACAGCGTTTGCGCCTTCAGAAGCTTAGCCTTGTCTGCCCGGTCGCGGCTAGGCCCTGTGGCAAGGTAGGAGTCGACCTCGGTCACCAGGGACGGATCCTTGATCGCGTCGAGAGAAACCAATCGTTGATAACGCGCATCGTAAGCTTCAGGCGTGTTCGAATAGATGTGGATTAGTTGATTGTAGAGCTCGAGCGCCTTCTGCTGTTTCCCTAACTGGCGGTAAGAGTTTGCCACCAGCAGCATCACACTGGGTCTCGTTTCGTCGCCCAGGGAGTTTGTGCTTTTCGCGTACGAATCGAGAACCTGCGAGAACTTATCTCCTTCGTACTGAAGCTTCATCTGTTCCAGCTCGGCGATCTGTTTCCATTTGCCTTCAGCATTCAATGCGATTGCGGCTTTGAAATGCTGGTCGGCGTTATCCTTTTGCTTCAAGTCGGCTGCGAGGATTCCGGCCCGCGTCAACGCCTCGGCCTTGACCGCTGGTTTGGCAGCATCTGTTCCAAGCTGGCTGAAAAGGTCGAATGCCTGTTGCTTCTGATTGTTCTCGAGCGCGAAGTAGGCCAGAGATAATCGCGCTGCATCGCGGTACGGATTCTTGCCTGTGAATTTCGCGACATCTCCGTAGGCAACGGCTGCTTCCGCCTTTTTGCCGATCAATTCCAGGCACTTTGCTTGATAATATCTTGCGGTTAGCTTGATCTCCGGCGATTTCGCATTGGCGTATGCTTTCTCGTACAACGGAGCTGCTTCCTGGAAGTTTTTCTTGTCGAACGCCCTGGAACCAAGGCGGAATGCTGCGCTGCCCACAAATTCGCCCGCGCGAACTTCATCGACTAGCATGCGATAGGTGTTAAGCGCGGGCTCTTCCTGGCCAAGGTTCGCGTAACAGTCTGCCAAACGATACATGGCGGAAGGTCGCCCGGAATCGGTAAGGAATTGGCCGAGATATTTCTCATATTCGGGTACCGCTAGATCGTACAGCTTGCGGATGTAGAGTCCGTCGGCAATAGCCAGTTGAGCTTTGGCCGGGTCGGCGTTCTGCGCATCCAGTCCCTGACCGGGCGCCAACCGGATTTCGTCCTGGTCCGCTTCGTCTCTGGTTTTCGAGTCCGGCTCAGCGGGACTGCCGGTCGAAGTCTTCACGTCTTTGGTATTGTCAACGGGACGCCGAGGCTGCGCGCTCTGTGAGGACGGGATGTTCTCGTCCAGGATCGACGGTTGTCCCACTTGATCGGGAAAAACCGGTTGCGCTCGCGGAGCCGGCACCGGCGTCGGCGTTACCGGTAGCGCGCGCCGTACTTCCTGGCTCTGCAGGGTCGAAGCAAGACAAATGCTGCAGGTAAATATTTGCCAAGGACGCAATCTCATCGGTCTAGTTTACCCGTTGCAAATGCAACGTTCCAGATGTCTGCCTGTCGGCAAATATCAAGTACATCGACAATGTGTTTGTACTCGACTCCTTGATCACCACGTACGATGACAGCCTGGTCTGGATAAAGTTGGGAAAGTTTTTTGAGTAGTTCCAGAAGTTCCTGAGAACTCTTTGGTTGTCGATTGACGATGACTGTCCCGTCTGCCTTGATATTGATTACGACCTGACCCACGTACGGCTGGGTTTCATTCGCTTTGGTGGCAGTCGGTACTCGAACGTCCAGTTCATTCTCGCTGAGAGCAAAATTCCAGGTGACGATAAAAAACACCAGAATGACCAACAGGATGTCGACCATCGGCGCGATCAAAAACCCTAATATCGCGGGTTCCGCGTGTTTACGAAAATTCATTTAGTCAAGTTAGATCTCGTCGCTGTCCAGCACCCGGGACCGCTCCGGTCGGCGGATTTGGTTCGTCGCGGTAATGATATTAACGATATGAGTTGTTGCCGATTCCAGATCTGAAACCATGGCGGCGACTTTGCCTCGAAAGAGGGCGTAGAAAGCCATGGCGACGATTCCAATCACCAACCCTGAGGCGGTTGCCACCAGTGCTTCCGACACGCCGTGGGCGAGGAGCATCGGGCGGGGCTGCGTAGTGTTACTAGCGAGAACTCCGAAAGCCTTGATAATGCCGATAACGGTTCCCAGCAGGCCAAGCATCGGGGAAAGCGTTGCAATATCGGCCAGATAAACGATTCGATGATTCAGTCTGCTGGCGACCCGCGAACCTTCTGTCTCGGCCACTTCACGAATCGCCTCGGCTGAAGCCACCGGATTTTTCGTCGCGAAGTCCAATGTTCGCGCCGTGATTCGTGCCACGGCTTCCGAGTGACGATTGGAAACCGCAATCAAACCGAGGTAATCGCGCTTTCGCAGGAGCGCTTCCGCTGTTTCCATATATCGGCGCGTCACTACCGTTCCGCGCCGCAGGCTGAATAGACAGGCAAAGATGAGAGAGAGCGTGATCACCGAGAGCAAAATCAAGGGCCACATGACCCAGCCGCCCGATTTCAATAGTTGCAGCAACGTCGCCTGCGTGGAGCCAGGGGTCGGTGTAGCTTCAACCGCCTGTGCCAAGAGCGGGACGATGACGAGAACGAACCGATTCATGCCTATTAGCTCCTTATTTAAATGCACCTGATGGCGAAGTGCAAACTCGTTCGATTGAACCTGAGGGCGGACTGCATTGCGATCGCTTCTTTTCTTTGAATACGATCGAAGTCATATGCTTTTAGCTCGCATTGCAATACCCGGCCCGAGAAGTGCCCCGCTTATCCGCTGGAGCTTTCCCGCACACCAGCGTACCGTTGCCCGCATGGAGGGGCTCTTCTTCGCCGATAAGCCGGACCCGAACAAGAAATTGCGCGAAGTGCCTCATAAGCCGGGTGTCTACCTGATGAAGGATCGGCTTAGACGCGTTATTTACGTCGGCAAGGCGCGGGATCTCCGAAAACGATTGGCCCAATATTTTATGCCGTCTCGCCGGATGACCGCGGATCTAAAGACGCGGGCTTTGCTTGATAGTATATGGGATTTCGAGGTGCATCTTGTTCGAAATGAGCCGGAGGCTCTACTGCTCGAAGGCAAGCTGATCAAAGAATTTCGTCCGAAGTACAACGTCAGTTTTCGCGACGACAAACGCTTTCTCTTGGTGAAGGTGAACCTTGCGGATGCGATTCCCCGCTTTCAGCTAACCCGTTTGAAGATGGAAGATGGGTACAGATACTTCGGTCCGTTCGCGCACGCTGGGGCGCTGCGGACAACGTTGAAGTGGATGAAGAAGCGCTTCGGCATTCGGTCCTGCCGGGTGTTGGAGCCGGGAGAATCCGACTATAAGCGGTGCATGGATCACATCATTAAAAACTGTTCGGCGCCCTGCATCCGTCGAGTGACTCTGGATGACTACAAAGCGCGCGTTCTTGAAGCGTGTGAGTTTCTCGAGGGCCAGAGCCAGGAGATGCTGAAACAGCTCGAAGATCAGATGAAGAGGGCCGCTGAAAACCTCGAATTTGAAAAGGCCGCAGAATTGCGAAATATGTTGGACGATCTGCGTCGCACCACCAGGCCGGCTCGGCGTTTTACGCGCGGCTCATTTCCGACATCGATTGATCCGAAAGCGGATCTGCAGGCTTTGGCGGATGCGTTGCTGTTGCCGGGTGCTCCCACAGTAATGGAGTGTTTCGATATATCGAACATTTCGACCACGCATATTGTGGCTTCGATGGTCAGCTTTCGCAGCGGCGTTCCTGATAAATCCAACTATCGGCGGTATCGCATAAGAACCGTCGAAGGTCAGGACGACTTTGCCAGCATGGCCGAAGTGGTTCGCCGCCGCTATTCGCGCGTGCTCCTGGAGAACAGGAATGCGGCGCCGGAATTAGCCGAGTTCAGCCAGGAGGCAGTGGACGATTCAGTGGCCAGAATTCAGCGTACCACGCCCGAACGATTGGTGCGTCTGCCTGATTTGATCATCGTCGATGGGGGCAAAGGTCAGCTCAATTCCGCATGTAAAGAGCTTCAGCGCCTGGGTCTGCAAAATGTTCCGATTATCGGCCTGGCGAAAGAATTTGAGGAAGTCTATCGACCCGGGAGACCGTTGCCGCTGCAATTGCCCGATGATTCGGGCGCGTTGCAGATTCTCCAGCGAATTCGCGACGAGGCGCATCGGTTCGCGAACGGTTATCATCAACTCCTGATGAAGAAGCGGATCGCAGAGAGCGTTCTGGATGGCTGTCCGGGTATCAGTGAGAACCGGAAGCAAGCTTTGCTAAAGCGGTTCGGTTCAGTGGAACGTCTCCGGAAAGCGTCGGTGGCGGAGATCGAGCAAGTGGATGGCATCAGCGGCAAACTTGCCGAAGTCATTTTTCAGTTCCTGCAGAAATAGGAAGAAGCCAAGGAGCCAAGGTGCCAGAAGCCAGGAGACGAGCTTGGCGGCTTTTGTTTGGGTGCCTCAACTCGACTACTCGACTCTCAGCCTCTGGCTTCCTGACTCCTTGGCTGCTTGGCTCCTCCAAAGAGAAACTCCTTGCGAGTATTCGGTGTGAGTGTTGAGTTTACGCTCTTCTATGTGCAGCCGCTTGATATTTGGAACGTGCGTCGCCTTGCTCTGGTGGATTTCAAGCGCCTGGGCGCAAGAGGTGGCTCCAGCAAATCCAACGCACATGACGCCGAGTTGGGAGACGCAGCGCCAGGCTGCCACTTACGCCCTGGCCATCCCTGGACCCAGGGGCCAGATCACGGATAGAAACGGGGTACCTCTGGCTCAAACCCGGGTCAGTCACAATCTGAGCGTCGTTTTTCCGACACCGTTTGATTTTACCGACCGGCAGGTGATCGACTTTGTGAATCGCGCCGCGGCATCCGCCCATGGACTAACCAGTCGTCCGATTGGATTTTCGGATGATGCCGCCGTTCAGCACTACCGGAATCGAGGCGCGATTCCGTTTGATATAGCCTCAGATCTATCGGACGACGAGGTGGCAAAGGCGCAAGGTAAAATGCCGCCTAGCCTCATCTTGCGAGCGATTTATGTACGTACTTACCCGCAAGGATCTCTGGCGGGGCAGGTCGTCGGATATACCGGTCGGACGAGCCGGGAGAGTACGCGAATCCTGCAAAATAATGAGCCGCTCTGGCCGGAGAGCGAAGGTCGCGAGGGGCTTGAACAGACATTTGACGATCAACTGCGTGGTAAGCCGGGTCAGCTGAATCTTACCTTTGACAAGGATGGAAACAAATCAGGGGAACGAATCGCCGTACCGCCGGAACCAGGATACAACTTGGTGACGACCCTTGACGTCGATATGCAGCGGCTGGCTGAAAAGATTCTGCAGAAAAGGGCGAAACGGGGTGCCATCGTAGTGATGGATCCAAGCTCCGGGGAAGTGCTCGCGCTCGCTTCCTGGCCGACGATTGACCCGAACGATTTTGTTCCCACGATTTCGGAAGAAAAATTTAAAAAGATAGCGAGCGATCCGAATATTCCGATGCTGCCGCGCGCGTATCGGTCCGCGTATCCGCCTGGATCCACGTTCAAGATGTTCGTCGGGGTAGCGGGATTCGAAACGCACGCCCTTGATCCGACAGATGAATTCGATTGTCCATCCGCTTTAGAAATCGGGAACATCGTCTTCAGGAACTGGAAGAAAACGGACTCAGGCGATCTAAACTTTCGGCAAGCGCTCGCACAGTCGTGCAATACCTGGTTTTATCAGGCCGGTCAGAAAATTGGTTCGCGCGCATTGGTGACTTGGGCCAAGCGATTTGGATTGGGTGCGCGCACCGGGATCCTTTTGAATGGAGAAGCCGACGGCAGAATCCCCACGGATGAGTACATGGAACAGACGTACCATCGGCATATTCTGGGGGGCGACCTGGCAAACCTCTCGATTGGTCAGGGAGACATTCTGATTTCGCCGCTGCAAATGGCCCAGGCGATGGGTGGGTTGGCCAATGGCGGAATCGTTTATCAGGCCAGAATTGCCCGGCAGGTTCAGACGTTGAACAACGAAGTGGTCTATGTGTACAATCCGCGGGCCAAAGACATTCTCAAGCTCAGTTCCGTCACTATGGATGAACTGCGGAAAGGAATGATGGACGTGGTTTCGAGCGGGACAGGGGGTGCCGCTGAACTAAAGAACGTCAAAGTGGCGGGCAAAACCGGAACTGCGCAATGGGGGCCCAAAAAGAAGGAAAGAACGGCGGCTTGGTTTGCGGGATTCGCTCCGGCCGACGGGTCGCCAAAGTACGCCTTCGCGGCGCTCTACGAAGGCGCTCCCGGCGAAATGGCGCATGGCGGAGCAGTCGCTGCTCCAATGATCGGCGAGTTGTTACGCGAACTCTTTAAAGGAGAAACGTCGTCGAAGAAAGCTCCGCAGCAGGATGAGTCAGACGAGATGGATGAAGACTCCTCTCGAACGCAGGATCAGAGCAATTAGCGCGAAACTCTCATAAGCCAAAATGCTTGTGCAATATTCGCGCGATCGATGAAACGTCGGTACGCGGAAAGGCCGAATTGAGCCTCGGATGAGCGCCTTTTTGGGTGCTCAAAAATGGGTTGCAGCCCGCTGCCTTTGCGTTGAGGCTGCACGCCACCACCATGAAACGGATTCGAATTACTCTCGTGGCTCTGTTAATGTGTCCGGCCTTTGTTTCGTACGCCGAAGACGCCAAACCGAGTCCTTCCCCCGCAGTCAGTGCCTCCCCGACTTCGACTATTAAGGATGATAAAGACAAAATCAGTTACAGTTTAGGCGTCGATATCGGAAGGACGTTGCAACGGTTCCAGCTCGACCTGAATGAGACGGCACTCGCTCAAGGGATTGCGGACGTTCTGGGCAATAAACCGATGGCCATGACTGACCAGGCGTTGCAAGAGACACTGCAGGCTTTCCAGCAGAAAATGGTACAGAAGCAGCAGGAGGCGATGGCCAAGAAGCAGGAGGAAATGAAGGGAGTCGCCGAGAAAAATAAGGCCGAGGGCAAAAAGTTTCTCGAGGACAACGCCAAGAAGGCTGGCGTGAAAACGACCGCCAGCGGGCTGCAGTACAAGGTGATCAAAGAGGGTTCTGGGGATAAGCCGAAAGATACGGATGTCGTCGAAGCCAATTATCGGGGCACAACGATTGACGGGAAAGAGTTCGATAGTTCCGCGAAACATGGGAACTCCTCCAGTTTCCCGGTCAATGGCGTGATCAAGGGCTGGTCAGAAGCGTTGAAAATGATGCCTCTTGGTGCAAAATGGGAACTCTACGTTCCTTCGGAACTCGCTTACGGAGATGAAGGCGCCGGTGACGACATCGCCCCGGGTTCAACCCTCGTTTTTGAGGTGGAGCTCCTGAACATTAAGAAGAATGCCGCAAATAGTACTCCAAACCCGAACGCACCGCCCGATAACGGCCCCGACAAGAAACCGGCCGGGTCTTAGCGGAAACGTATCGGAGATTCGGCGGGCCGGCTGGGGTTACTGTAGACAAGCCGTCCCGGCTTGCTCTGGGCGGCCTGCAGTTGAAGAGGTGAGGCGGGAAGCCTTATTTACTTAGGCAAGCCGAACGCCGAACGCCAAACTTCCAATGCTTCATTGGGATTTCCGATTCTGGATATGTAACTCACGGAGTTGTTTCTCGGAAACTTCACTGGGCGCCTCCATCATTAGATCGAAGCCGCGACTGTTCTTCGGGAACGCGATAACCTCCCTGATGTTCGATGTTCCGGTGATCAACATCACCAAACGGTCGACTCCCAGGGCGATCCCGCCATGTGGCGGGGCGCCGAAGGTAAAGGCCTTCAACAGATGGCCAAATAGTCGTTTCTGTTGTTCGCGATTGAAGCCGAGTACTTGAAACATTTTATCCTGGAGGTCTTGTTCGTGTATTCGGATGCTGCCGCCGCCGATCTCGACGCCGTTCAGCACGACATCGTAGGCCTCCGCGCGCACTTTCCCGTATTCACCAGCGTCCAGGAGCGGGAAGTCTTCCGTTTTAGGGCGTGTGAACGGGTGATGCATAGCGCTCCACTTGCTTTCCGCAGGGTCAAACGCCAACAACGGAAAGTCGAAGACCCACAGAAATTGCAACTCGTTCGCATCCTTGATCAGTTTCTGGGTCTCTGCGACCTTCAACCGTATGCGCCCGAGTACGGTGCAAACAACCTCCCAACGATCTGCTCCGAACAGAAGCAGGTCGCCCTCCTCAACGCCCAGCTTTTGTTGGAGAGCTTCCTTTTCGGTTTCGGAGAAAAATTTAACGATCGGTGATTTCCATTCCCCTCCCTCAACTTTGATGAAGGCGAGCCCTTTGGCGCCCGATTCTTTCGCGAGGCTGGTCAGATCCTCGATCTGACCGGTCGTAATTTTGGCGAAACCTTTCGCGTTGATGCATTTCACCACGCCGCCCATGTCCAGGGCCCCGCGGAAGACTTTGAACTTCGATTCGGAGAAGAGGCCGCTCAAATCGACGAGTTCCATCCCAAACCGCAGATCCGGTTTGTCGACGCCAAATCGATCCATGGCTTCGCGATAGCTCAAGCGGAGGAACGGCGTGTGAACATTGACACCTCTTGTTGCGCGGAATATCTCCTGCAAAAGACCCTCGATAAGCCGAAAGATATCCTCTCGGTCGATGAATGATGCTTCGAGGTCGATTTGGGTCAGCTCGGTGATTCTGTCCGCACGCGGATCTTCGTCCCGAAAACATTTTGCGATCTGAAAATATCTCTCGATTCCGCCGACCATCAGCAATTGTTTATATTGCTGGGGTGATTGTGAAAGGGCGTAATAGTGATTTGGGATCAGCCGGCTCGGTACAAGAAACTCCCGGGCGCCCTCCGGAGTGCTTTTTGAGAGGATCGGAGTCTCGATCTCGAGATATCCGTTTCGGTCCAGATACTCTCGGGTGACTTTGGCAACCAGATGGCGGACTTTCAAGTTTCGCACCAGCGAGGGTCTGCGCAGGTCAAGATAGCGGTGGGCAAGCCGGAGATCTTCGTTGCCGACGTCGGAGTCAAGCGGGAAAGGGAGAACGTCGGCTCGATTCAGGATATTCAAAGACGAAGCGACAACTTCGATTTCCCCCGTTTT
>Ga0210401_10007462_pt1 | contig 10964 bp, 10 predicted proteins | sample IncBWH32MmetaG_FD_150866 | JGI IMG/M metagenome (GOLD analysis project Ga0210401, IMG submission 150866) | Forest soil microbial communities from Barre Woods Harvard Forest LTER site, Petersham, Massachusetts, United States - Inc-BW-H-32-M | ecosystem: Environmental > Terrestrial > Soil >... | reverse complement strand
AGCGTCGGTCATCGGCCTCCGACCGACGGACGGAGCGTCCGGGCTGCTCGACATGGGCGGGCCCGGACGTCTCTTTTTACCCCACCGCGAACAGCAGTGAGATGCGCAGCGGCCCGGAGGGGAAGGCCTCCGCGGGGAACGAGTACACTTGGTAGGTGACGCCGCGGTAGACGAGTCGGCCGCGGTCGGGTATGGTCGCCGGGCTCGGCTTCAGGGTGCCCATCACCTGACGCGCGCCCTCGCGCATCACCACCTGCGCGCCGGTGAACGTGTGCGCGAGCAGCTGAAGCCCGAGATCGTCTTGGATCGCCAGCAGGAAATGGGCCGCCACCCGGCCCTGCGCGTCGCGCACGACACCGGGGATCGGCGCCAGCACGCGGTGCCCGCCGACGTCCACCAGCAGCTTCCCGTGCCTGAGCACGCGCACGCGCACGATGTGCAGGTGGCTGCGGAAGAAGCCGACGATCGCCGCGCGCGTCGCCTTCGCGTCACCCGCCAGCACCGCTTCGCGGAACGGCCGCGAGCCCTCCACGTAGTTGCGCAGCAGTTCCGCTTTGCTGCCCGCCCGCTCGGCCGCGTACACCCGTTCGGCCACCGCGCCGAGCGCGTCCGCCTGCGCCTGTGCGCCGGTGGCGCCGCCGTGCGCGCAGATCGCGGCGATCGAGTGCTCCGGCGCCAGCAGCACCACGCGCAGCGGCTGGCTGGAGCGCAGCGGATCGCTCGGAAAGGCCGCTCCGGCGAAGCTTGCGACGCGGTAGGCACCGCCGCGGTAGCGCAGCGCGCGCGCCCCTGACGCGACCGTCGGCGGCGGGCGCAGCGTCGCCGTCGGCCGGCGCCCGCCCCCGCGCACGATCACCTGCGCGTGCAGCAGGCCGTTCACCGTCTGCGCATACCCGTTGGCGCCCTGCACCGCCACCGTCACCTCGCCCACCGTCTGCCCTCGAGCGTTGGCGAGCGCTCCGCTCTGCGGGCCGATGCCCGCGCCCCGTTCGATCACGGCCAGCGTGCGTCCGTCGCGCGTCACGCGCACACTCACGATCTGGTTGAGCAGCAGCCCCTCCAGCGCACGGTGCGCCGCGGCCGCGTCGTCGTCTTCCGTCGCCTGTGCCAGGGCGCTCGAGCTCCGCACGCGCCACAGCGCCTGGGCGACGATCCTCCCGCTCGCCGACTCCGCGTAGATCCGCCGCGCGACCTCTTCGAGCCCTTCCAGCGCCGCCGCCGGGCAGCCGCGGGCCGCTACCGACACCGGCGCGGCCTCGGTGAGCGCCGCCGCGCCACTGCTCGGTGCCGGGCCGCCGTCCGATCCACATCCGGCGAAGAGCGTCGGGGCGCACAGCAGGCCGCCGGCCAGCAGCGCGCCGACGAGCCTGGGCCTGCTCATCGTGCGACCGTGCGTCCGTCCATCGAACGTGGGCGGCGGAGTCCCATCACCGGGCGAGCCAACCACAGGTCCCTTCATCGGCCGCGATGCTCGCCGCCGGGGTCGAAGGCCAGCCCCGCGGCTCCGGCTAGCCCTGCGACTCCGCCGGAGTCTCGGGCGCCGCTGCCACCGCTTGCGTGGGAGCCGGCTGTGCGGTGGGCGGCTGTGCGGCGGGCGTTTGCGCGATCGGCTGCGGCTGCTGGGCGGCCGTGCTCAGTGTCGGCTGCTTGGCCTCGCCGCTGATCGAGTCCTTGAACTCGCGCATGCCGCTGCCCAGCGAGCGGCCGATTTCCGGCAGCCGCTTGGCGCCGAACACCAGCAGCAGAATCACCACGAGGAACGCGATGTGGATTGGATTGTCGAGTCCGAACATCGTTCCAGTCTAGCTCGGGGTCGCCGCGACGCTTCATGGTTTACCCACATTCCTGCGCACCAGCTGTCCCGCGACGTAGAGAATGAGCAGCGCGAACGCCACCCGCAGCACCTCCCCCGGGAGCGCGTTCGCCACCGCCACCCCCGCGGCGGCGCCCGCCACCGACAGCAGGCCGACCAGCAGCGCGTCGGAGCGGCGCACGTTGCCGTAGCGATCCTGCGCGATCGCGCCGACGAGCGCCACCGGGACGATCGCCAGCAGCGAGGTCGCCTCCGCCTCGTGTTGGGAGAGGCCGAGGAAGATCACGAGGCCCGGCACGAACAGCACGCCCCCGCCCACCCCGAGCAGGCCCGCGACCACGCCAGCGGCGAGGCCGATCGCGATCGCGCCGATCATCGTCGCCGCTGCGCTCCGTCGCGCTCGCGCCGATCATTGCCGCCGCTGCGCTCCGTCGCGCTCGCGCCGCCCGTCGCCGTGCTCACGCGGACGCGCGCCATCCAGCGCCCGCCCCGCCGCCCGCGTCGCCCCGGCGTCCTCATTGCAGCAGCAGCTCCACCGCGCTCGCCACCAGCACCCCCGCGAACAGCAGCGCAATCGTGCGGGTGGGCAGCCGCTGCTGCAGCCACGCTCCCAGCAGCACCCCGCCGACCGCAGGGATGCCCACCAGCAGCCCGTCCGTCACATGCACGTTGCCATACCCAGCCTGCACCGCCGCGGCGAAACCGGCGATGAACACGATCGCCGCCAGTGACGTGCCGGTCGCCTCCCGCTCGCCATATCCCCGCCACAGCACCAGCAGCGGCACGATCACGGTGCCCCCGCCGACCCCGAAGATCCCGCTGAACAGGCCCGCGGCGGTGCCGATCGCCATCAGCTTCAACACGTTGCCGGGCGATCTGCTGGCCGCCATGGCCGGCATACTAAGGCTGTGTCCCCCGCCGCCTCGCTCGGGGAGGCGCTGGAGCCGCTGCGCTCCGATCCCTCCCACGCCGCCGTGCTGCTCGACATCGACGGCACGCTCGCCCCGATCGTGCGCCACGCCGCCGACGCGCACGTGCCCGAGGCGACCCGCGCGCTGCTGATCGAGATCGCCAAGCGCTACCGCCTGGTGGGCTGCGTCAGCGGCCGGCGCGCCGCCACCGCCCGCCAGATCGTCGCGATCGGGACGATCGCCTACGTCGGCAACCACGGCGGCGAGCTGCTGCGCCCCGGCGCCACGCGCCCCGAGCTCGACCCCGAGCTCGCCGCCTGGAGCGGGCGCGTGCGGGAGTTCGCCGCGCATGCGCTCACCGGCGAGCACCAGCGCCTGCGCGTGCGCGCCGAGGACAAGCAGGCGATCGCCGCCTTCCACTGGCGCGGCGCCCCCGACGAGGCCGCCGCGCAGGACGCGGTGCGGGAGATCGCGGCGCGCGCCGAGCGGGAGGGCTTCGCGGCGCATTGGGGCCGCAAGGTTTTGGAGGTGCGCCCGCCGGTCGCGCTCGACAAGGGCATGGGGGTGACTGCGCTGCTCGATGGAGGCGACGACCGCACGGCCGCGTCGGTGGATCGGAGCGAGGCGTCAGAGGAGCGGGAGGCGTCCGCGGGAGAGGGGTCCGCGGGGGAGGCGTCCGCGGGAGGGGAGTCCGCGGGAGCGCGACGCGGCTCGGGCGGGACGCTGAACGCGGCCCTGTACGTCGGCGACGACACGACCGACCTCGACGCGTTTCGCGGTCTGCGCGCGCTCGTGCGGGCGGGGAGGCTCGATCGCGCGGTGTGCGTCGCCGTCCGCTCTGAGGAGGCGCCCGCGGAGCTGATGGCGGAGGCCGACCTGACACTCGACGGCCCCGACGGTGTGCGCCGGCTCCTAGAGGCACTCCTGTAGCGAGCCGTGCGCTTCGCCGACTTCCTCAAGAGCACCGTCCTGCTCAGCGCCGGCACCGCGACTGTGCTGGCGCTCGTCACGGTGCTCTCGGTCGCCGCTCAGTCCGGCTCGCGTCTGGCGGTGTTCGTGTCGGTCGGCTGGTGGGTGCTCGCCTCGCTGATCGGCCTGCTGCTCGGCCGCGGCGCCGACGCCAACCCCCCGATCGCGCGCCTGCTCGCGGCGGCGCGCGCCACCAACGCGCTCCCCGAGCACCGCCCCGCCGCGATCCTGCTCAACCGGCTGTGGCTGCTGCTGGCGCTCACCGTGGTCGCCGGGGGCCTCGCTTTCCTCGCGCCCCAGGTGCCGGGCATCGGCGCCGGCTTCGCGGTGATCTGGGCGCTCGCGTGGCGCCACCAGCACGCGGCGGTCACCGCGATCGAGGAGCGCGACGGGGTGCGCTTCTACGTGCTGCCCACCTCCCCGATCCACCCGATCGCCCTGCAGCGCACCCCTGGCTTCAAGGCGATGCGGCCCGAGAGCCTGCTGTGAGGCGGGGACGCGGGCCGTGAGTCGGGGGGCGCGGCCCGCGACGGGGGCCGAGGTTCACGAAACGGTCGATGTGCTGCTCGTCCAGCTCGGCTCCACCGAGGGGCTGCGCGTCGCCGATGAGCAGCTCGTCGGCTCGCTGCGGCGCGCGGGCGCGCGGGTGCTCGTGGCGAGCGCCGCACCTCCCCGCGAGGTGCGCACCCTGATGCTCACCGACCTGCTGTGGGCGCGCGCGGCGCGCCGTGCCGCCGTCGAAGCGTTCGGGCGGCTGCGCGACGACCCGCCGCGATCAGTGATCTACTCGACGACCACCGCCGCGCTGCTGTGGCCGCTGCCGGGTGCGATCCGCTTTGACGCGCCCGCCGCCGCCAACCGCCCCGGCCGCCATGGACTATGGCAACGGCCGCTGGAGCGCCGCCGGCTGCGCCAGGCGCCGCTGCTGCTGCCCTCGAGCGTCGCCGCGCTCGCCGAGGCCGCCGCCACGGCCGCCGGCTGCGAGCCACGCGCGCTGGTCGTGCCCTCGCCGATCGCTGTTGGCGCCGTGAGCGAGGACGGGTGCGCGCGTCCTGTCTCCGGCGGCACGGGCACTCCCGGCGAGCCCGCGGCGGACCACATACCGCCCACGGAGCGCGACATCACAGCGCTCACCTACGCCGCCAACCCCCACAAGAAGGGGCTCGACCGCGTGCTGGGGGCGTGGCGCGCCGTCCACCTGCCCGGCGAGCGGTTGGCGATCGTCGGCGTCACGCCGCAGCGGCTTCGCGAGCTCGGCTTCGCGGCCGACGACGAGAGCGTCGAGGTGTTGGGCACGCTCGCTCAGAACGACTACCACGCGCTGTTGCGCCGCGCCCGCGTGTTCGTCTGCGCCCCCCGCCGCGAGGACTACGGCCTCGTCCAGTTGGAGGCGCTCGCCGCCGGCTGCCAGCTCGTCACCACTGCGGCGCCCGGCCCGTACGTCGCGCTGCCGATTGCCCGCCGGCTCGATGCGCGCCTCGTCGGGGAAGACCTCGGCGCCGCCCTGCGCGCTGCGGTCGACGCTCCGCGCGATGGCTATGCGGCGCGGGCGGCCACACTGGTGGAGCCCTTCACCGTGGCCGCCGTCGACCGTCTGGTCGCGCGGAACCTGCTGCCGCGACTGCTGGGGGAGTAGACGGTGGTTTGGGGCTCGCGCCCTTGATGTGGGCCGGGGATGGGATTCGGAGGGGATGGCGAGTGATCGCTATCGCCCGGACGCGGCGGCCCGCGCCCGTTTGCGCATCCCCCGCAGCTCCGCCCACGGCCGCGTGTTGGCCACGTCGTCCTTCGTGAGCCACCCCCGTCGCGCCGTGAGGATGCCCCAGCGCATGTTCTGGAGCGTGGCCGGGCGGTGGGCGTCGGAGTCGATCGCGATCCGCACCCCCGCGGCCACCGCCGCGCGCGCGAGACTCTCGTTGAGGTCGCGGCGGTCGGGGTTGGCGTTGATCTCCAGCAGCGTGCCCGTGCGGGCCGCCGCCGCAAACACCGCCTCCAGGTCGAGCGCATAGGGCTCGCGGCGCTCGATCAGGCGGCCGGTCGGGTGGCCGATCGTGTCCACCAGCGGATGCTCGATCGCGGCGATCATCCGCTCGGTCATCGCCTGCTCGGACATCCCGAATGCGGTGTGCACGCTCGCCACCACCCAGTCCAGGCGCGCGAGCAGCGCGTCCTCGTAGTCGAGCGTCCCGTCGGGCAGGATGTTCACCTCGCTGCCCGCCAGCAGCGTGATGCCGTCGAGCGTCGCGTCGATCGCGTGCACCCGCTCGATCTGTTCGCGCAGTTGCGCCGGCGAGACGTCGTTGCCGAAGCCGTGCGACGCCGAATGGTCGGTGATCGCCAGGTACTCATACCCGAGCTCCTGTGCGGCGCTTGCCATCTCCTCGATGCTCGCCCTGCCGTCGGACGCGGTCGTGTGGCAGTGCAGATCGCCCCTGATGTCCGCCTGCGCGATCAGTTTCGGCAGTCCCCCTGCGTTGCTCGCGCCGCGCGCCCTCCTCGTGCCGGGCGACCCCGCCCCTTCTCCTCCCCCTCCCTCCAGCAGTGCGGCCTCAAGCTCGCCGCGGTTCTCGCGCAGCTCGGGTGGGATGCTGGGGAGACCAAGCAGCGCATACACCTCCGCCTCGGTCGTGCACGTGCGCGTGACCCCGGTCGCATCGTCGAGCACCCCATGCTCGGACACGTGCAGCCCCTTGCGCACAGCATGCTCGCGCAGCGCGGCGTTGTGGGCGGCGCTGCCGGTGCAGTGCTGCAGCAGGTTGCCCAGCTGGCTGGGCGACGCCGTGCGCAGATCGACCGCTGCGCCCGAGTGCGTGCGCCCGCGCACGCCCGTCGCCGTCGCCGTGCCGGCGCTCTCGATCTGCTCGAGCGTCGCGAGCGTCCGCGCCAGCCGCTCCGGGTCGGCGGCGACTCCCACGAGGTCGATGTCCTTGACGCTATCGGCTCCTCGCCGCGCCGAGCCGGCGATCTCGATCCGCGCATCGGACGGGCCGTGCTCGCGCAGCCCCGTCGCGAGCGTTTGCGCCAGCTCGATCGCCGCCGGCAGCAGCACGCGCCGGGAATACGGTATGCCCGCCCGTCCGCCGGTGTCGCCCTCGCCGTCTAGCGCGACGCCCTCGGCCGCCAGCCGCTCCAGCGCGGCGAGCACTTTCTCCTCGAACTTCGCCCCCAGCCCCTTTACGCCGCGCAGGCGCCCTGCCGCCGCCGCCTCGCGCAGCGCCTGCGGCGAGTCGATCCCCAGCTCCTCGTGCAGCAGCCGCGCGCGCTTGGGGCCGATCCCGGGGATGCGCGTGATCGCCACGACGCCCGCCGGGAATTTTCCTCGCAGCCGCTCCGCCGCGGGGATCGTGCCGGTGTCGAGCAGCGCCACGATCTTCTCCTGCAGCGTGTCGCCGACCGCCGGCAGCTCGGTCGCGCGCCCCGCCCGCGCGAGCGCCGCCACCGAGGTCGAAGCCTCCCTGATCGACTCCGCCGCGCGGCGGTACGCGAGCACGCGGTGCACGATCGCGCCGTCGAGCTCGTACAGGTCCCCGAGCTCCTCCAGCGCGGCGGCGATCTCGGCGTTCGTCGTGGTGTTGGTCATGGTGTTGGCGAGTCCGGCACTTTATGTCCAAAAGAAGAGGGGCTCGGCTCGCCTGCCTTTTCGGCGGGCTGCGCCACCCTCTCAGCTAGGGTACGGAGCCTCAGTGGACGGCACCGCCTGGCTCATCCTGCCCACCTACAACGAGGCCGAGAACATCGAGGCGATCGTGCTCGCCGCCGGTGAAGCGCTGGCGCGTGCGCCCTGCGAGGAGCACCGGGTCTTGATCGTCGACGACGGCTCGCCCGACGGCACCGGCGAGATCGCCGCCCGCCTCGCCGCCGCCCGCCCGTGGGTGCGGGTGCTGCACCGCACCGTCAAGGAAGGGATCGGCCCCGCCTACCTCGCCGGCTTCGCGCACGCCCTGGAGCAGGGCGCGTCGTTCGTTCTGGAGATGGACTCCGACTTCTCCCACGACCCCGCCGACCTGCCGCGCCTCTTGCGGGCGATCGCCGATGGCGCCGACCTCGCGCTCGGCTCCCGCTACGTGCCCGGCGGCGGGGTGCGCGACTGGGGTCTGTTGCGGCGCGTCGTCAGCGAGGGCGGCTCCACCTACGCGCGGCGCGTGCTCGGCCTGCACGTGCGCGATCTGACGGGCGGCTTCAAGTGCTTCCGCCGCGAGGTGCTGGAGGCGATCAACTTCGACAGCGTGCGCTCGCAGGGCTACGCCTTTCAGGTGGAGCTCACCTACCGGGCGGTGCGCGCCGGCTTTCACGTGGTCGAGGTGCCGATCGTTTTCCGCGATCGTCAGCGGGGGGCGAGCAAGATGTCCTGGCACATCGCGGTCGAGGCGATGTGGTTGGTGCCGCGGCTGCGCTTCGGCCGCCAGCCGCCCTCCGGCTACGCGCCCGCCGCCGAGCGGCGCGCCCACGCGCTTCGCTGACCCCACTACATTTTGTATAGTGAGTTAGGCGAATCCCGAACCCGAGCGGCTGCTAGAAAAGGAGACCCCATGGCAGGCTTGAGCGAAGTCACCGACAACAACTTCCAGGCAGAGGTGATCGAATCCGACACCCCGGTTTTGGTCGACTTCTGGGCGCCGTGGTGCGGCCCCTGCCGTGTGGTCGGCCCCGTGCTCGAGGAGATCGCCGCGGAGCGTCCCGACCTGCGCATCGTCAAGCTCAACGTCGACGACAACCAGCAGACAGCCGCCACCTTCCAGGTCCTCTCGATCCCGACGATGATTCTCTTCAAGGCCGGCCAGCCGGTCAAGACGGTCGTCGGCGCCTACCCGAAGCGGAAGATCGAGGCGGAGCTAGAGCCGGCGCTGGCGTAGCGCGATCTGCAGCTCCAATCCTTCGATCTCGATCAGCTCGGTGTGCTCCATCGTCGCTGTCGGCTGGCCGTCGAGGTGCAGCGCCACCGCCAGCGTCTCGCCCACGACGTAGTCGCGGTGGGCGCTCGTCGCGTCGAGCAGCTCCTGGTTGCCCGACAGCGAAAGCTCGATCCGGTCCTCGACTGCGAGGCCGGCGTTCTTGCGGGCGCTCTGCACGGCGTGCACGATCTCCCGCGCGCGCCCCTCGCGGCGCAGGTCCCCGTCGATCGCCAGCTCCAGCGCCACCGCGTGCGCGCCCTCGCGCTCGACGCTGTACCCCTCGGGGGCTTGCATCGTGATGATCACGTCCTCGGGGGTCAGTGTGTGCTCGCGGCCGGCGACGGAGATGCCGAGCCCCGTCCCGCCGCTCTCGTCGGCACCCCGCACCGCCGCGGCGACGGCCGCGGGGTCGAGCGCCGCGATCGCCTCCGCCGCGAGCGGCATCTCTTTGCCGAACAGCGGCCCGAGACGGCGGTAGTTGGCCTTCACCTCGTAGCGCCCGAGCTCCTCGGCGCCGGCGACGAACCGCACCCGGCGCACGTTGAGCTCCTCGCGCACCACGTCGGCGAGGCGTTCGATCGCGGCGCGCTCGCGCCCTGCCGCGACGACCACCGCCTCTGCGAGCGGCTGGCGCACCTTGATCTTCGCCTGTCCCCGCGCGCCGAGGCCGAGCCGCACGGTTTCGCGCGCGATTGCCATCGTCTCCTCCAGCGCGCGGTCGCGCGCGGGGAGCGCATCGCCGGCGGGGAAGTCGCAGAGGTGCACGCTGTCCAGCGTCCCGTCGAGGTTGTCGTAGATCTCATCGGCGACGAACGGGCAGAAGGGCGCCAGCAGCTTCGCGATCGTCAGCAGGCAGGTGCGCAGTGTGCGGAATGCCGCCGGGTCGCCGTCCCAGAAGCGCCGGCGCGAGCGGCGCACATACCAGTTGGACAGATCGTCCACCAGCTCCCCGATCGCGCGCCCCGCCGCGGTCGCGTCGTAGGCGTCGAGGCGCTCCGCCACCAGCTCCGCGGTGCCGGCGACGCGCGAGAGCGCCCAGCGGTCGAGGTCGTCGGCCTGTGCGGCCCGGCCCGGCGCGTCCGCCGGCAGACCATCACCCGACCCCGCGGACTCGAGCGCCTGCGCGTCGGCGGCTCCCAACGAAGACTGGTTCGCGTGCGCGTAGAGGACATAGAAGAAGTAAGTGCTCCACAGTTGCTTGAGGAACAGCCGCACCCCCTCGCCGATCGCCTCCTCGGAGAAGCGATACCCGTCCCACGGCTGCTTCGCCGTGAAGAAATACCAGCGGAACGCGTCGGCGCCGTGCTTGTCGATCACCTGGTTGGGCTCCACCGTGTTGCCGCGCGACTTCGACATCTTCTGGCCCTCGGCGTCGACGATCAGCCCGAGGCACACCACGTTGCGGTAGGGGGCCTTGTCGAACAGCAGCGTGGAGACCGCCAGCAGCGAGTAGAACCAACCGCGCGTCTGATCCAGCGCCTCGCAGATGAAGTCCGCGGGGAAGCGAGCGGGGTCGGCGGTGAAGCGGTTTGCATCCTCGCCGGCGAAGGGGACGTGGTGCTGGGCGAACGGCATCGCGCCGGAGTCGAACCACACGTCGATCACCTCCGGCACGCGGCGCATCGGCTGCTCGCAGCCGTCCTCCGTGCACGTGAGCTCGACTTCGTCGACGTAGGGGCGGTGGTGGTCGGCAAGCGACCGTCCCGACAGCTTCTCCAATTCGGCGAACGCGCTGATCACATGAATGTGTCCCTCGCCGCAGCGCCATACCGGTAGCGGCGTTCCCCAGTAACGCTCGCGGGAGATGGCCCAATCCACGTTGTTCGACAGCCAATCCCCGAAGCGGCCGTGCTTGATGTGGGGGGGATGCCAGTCGACGGTTTCGTTGGCTGCGAGCATCCTGTCTTGCGCCTGCGAGGTCGCGATGTACCAGGAAAGCTTCGCGTAGTAGATCAACTCGGTGTCGCAGCGCCAGCAGTGAGGGTAGGAGTGCTCGTACTCGGCAGCCTTGAACAGCAGGCCGTGACGGCGCAGGTCTTCGATCAGCTCCGCTATCAGCTCGGGCTCCCTGACGTAGCGCCCCTCGTAGGAGTGCCCATCGCGACTGAGCACACGAGCGTCATAGGTGCCGTCGTCGTTGACCGGGTTGAAGAGCGTTCCCGGGCGATCTGGATCGAACTTCCCGTTTGCGGCCCAGGCTTTGAAGTCATCGGCGCCGAACGCCGGGGCAATGTGCACAAGGCCCGTGCCGTCCTCGGTGGTGACGAAATCCCCAGCTATGATTGGAAAGCCACCAGTGGCACCCGTATTGAAAATCGGCCCTATATATGAGTGGCCGACTAGCTCGCTGCCTGGGAACCGGTCAAGGATCTCGACTCC
>Ga0210401_10007461_pt1 | contig 10964 bp, 5 predicted proteins | sample IncBWH32MmetaG_FD_150866 | JGI IMG/M metagenome (GOLD analysis project Ga0210401, IMG submission 150866) | Forest soil microbial communities from Barre Woods Harvard Forest LTER site, Petersham, Massachusetts, United States - Inc-BW-H-32-M | ecosystem: Environmental > Terrestrial > Soil >... | reverse complement strand
CAGTATACCAGCCAAATCATATCCTGCAATGGACTTTCACGGACAAAATCAGAACCTTTTTCGTCACCATAGAAAACGTAAAATCGCGAAAAATAAAGGCTTTTGCGTATTTTTGTGGATTTGAGCGGTGTGGAAATGAACTTTTTTGTCACGACAAGTCATTGGATCTGCCGCGCCTTTGGGAGGCAAAAGGACAGATCGGACGAACCCCGAAAGCTTTCGGGGGAAATGCCTTTAATTTGTGATGTTTGGCGGGATGTTTTCACAGGGATCTGTCCCCCCATCGTGAGGGAATTTTTTTTTGATTTGCCCGCCAGCTCTTTCACAACTAATTTTCTTTATGCATCTTACGACGAATTTGAACTGTCCCTTGCATTTTGCGCGGAGACAGTTCGGAAAAGGCAACTTACTAAACATAAAAATTGCGGATGTATGGGAACCAACGCGGAGCATTGGATGAGTGGATGGTTCAGGCGCCGGTAGTGCCAGGAGTGAATATGAGTGCGCATGAGTGCCAGCACGTGCCGGTCTGGTATTGGCGGTGTTCTTCATTTTAATTCTACTTACCATATGCTCACACCCCCAGACCATGTTCAACAGGAACGATCGGAACTTTGCGAAACTTTTGGAACCCCCCCCCGTTCACTCAGAAGCTTCCGCCTTCGCCTGGCTACGGCGCAAGCTGCCCGTTCGTTGCATCAAGCCCTCGTCCTCATCGTGAGTTGCAATCATATGCCACGCCATCGCGAGGCAAAGGACGCGACAACAATGTCGCCCCGGAAGATTTTCCGTAATGGATTCGTGCATTGAACCCCAGAACCGCTGCCACCTTTAGCCACATCATGGCGTTCGTCAAACCATATTCGGTTTGCTCCTCAAGAAATTCGGAGCAAACTCGAGATATGATGCGTTCCACTGCGGATTCTGCATTTTGATATTAAAAGAGCAGAGGAAGGGCGCATCTCAGTTTTTAGGAGTGTTTTTAGTGGAGGTAGGGTAAAAGGGAGGACATGAATGCAACCCTTGTGGCGGAAAGAGGCTGTATTTGTGAGTCCACCGAGCAATCGGAGTCGTTAACCCTCAAGGCCGTGAGATTGGCCGAGCGGTTGGAACAAAGCGTCCGGCAAATAATCGTCGGGGCTGATCAGAACCTTGGCGATATGGAAATGGAAGTGGAGCGGCAAAGCCGGGAGTTTCAGCGCGCAGCCACAGAGAAGGTGGCGCAAACCAAGGCAGATTTGACACCGCCGGTTTGTCCGGTATGCCATCGGCCCTTAAGCCAGGTCAGTGCCGGGCATGAACGAACCTTCCAGAGTCGGTTCGGGGAGATCCGGTTGGAGCGCAAACGAGGGTACTGTAAGCGATGCAAGAAGTGGCGATTTCCGGCTGATCATGCGTTGGGATTGGAAGAGCGCGCGGGGTATTCGCCGCGGGTCCAAGAGATGGCAGGGTTGTTGGCCAGCAAGATGCCGGTGGAGGAGGCTAGCGCGGTGATGGAACATCTGACTGGGGTGAAGATGCCCCGCGCGACGTTGGATCGGGAGGCCAAGCGACAGGGGGAACGAGCGTGTCGACTGAGGGAGCAACTGGAGGAGCAGGCTCGTCAAAGCCCAGCCCAGGTGGTACAACCGGAAATGGTCTTGGAGCCCTATCAAATGATCATCCAGATGGATGCCTGGAACATTCGAGAACGCGATGAATGGGGACAAACGGAACGATTGCGAAGAGCGGGGCAGGAACCGGAACGATGGCATTGGGTGTATATGGGCACGTGTTTTCGGCTCAATCAGCGGGGAAAAACCGCTGGTGGGCGAGCCGTTATTAGTGAGCGGGGCTTTGTGGCCACCCGAGCCGGGATTGATGCCCTACGCGAACAATTGCATGCTGAAGCGATGCGGCGGGGGCTGGGTCAGGCGGCAGGGGCACTGGTGATTGCCGATGGAGCAGTTTGGATTTGGCGTCTGGCCGATGATCGTTTTCCAGAGGCCCGCCAGCGATTGGATTTTTACCATGCCGTACATCATTTGGCGGCAGTGGGCCGGGCGCTCTTTGGCGAGGATAAAGAGAAACTTCGCCAGTGGCTGCGACCTCTGGTCAAACAACTAAAAAATCAATCAGCCATCAAGGTCATCCATCAGTTGGAAGAAATCTTGGCAACGATCCCATCGGGCCCGACGCTGGTTGAAGCGACCAAGGAGATCCATTATCTGCGCGAACACCAAAAGCGGATGGATTACCGAACTGCTTTACGCTGCGGCGAACCCATCGGCAGCGGGGCTATTGAATCCACCTGTCGGCAAGCCCAATGCCGATTTAAACGTCCGGGCCAATACTGGAGTCGGCAGGGTGACGAAGCCTTGCTCTGCTTGGAAACTTTTTGGCGAAATAACCGCTGGCATCTGCTTTTTCCTCATAACCGCCATTTCGACCTATCTAAAAACTGAGATGCGCCCGTTGAAGGATCTTCGCGTTTGCCGTGCTTGCGAAGACCGATCAAGGTTATTAGTCTGCTTGTTGTTGTCACGTGCCAGAATCCGAATCTAAAAACCAGCCCATGAGCGAAGGACGGTCGGAACTCGAAAAGGCCACTCCGTCCGAGTCCGGGATTCAGTGGATACGAGATGTGATTCCCTGCCTGGTTTGCGCGCTGATCGTCGGATATTTTGTCTGGGCGACTGATTCAACTGCCCCTCTGGATGCAACAAGCCCCCGCGCGCCGGATTCGTATTACAACTTGCTGGTGCAGGGCTTTTCCGAGGGACATCTTTTTGTCAAACGAGACCCGCCGGCTGCTCTGTCGAGGCTTGCCAATCCTTATGACTCGGTTGCCAATGCACCGTATATAAGACCTGTCATTGATCTTAGCTACTATAAGGGGAAGCTGTACCTGTATTTTGGCGTCACGCCTGCCGTGGTCCTTTTCTGGCCCTGGCATGTCGTGACAGGCCAATATCTTTCTGAGGGCAGCGCGGTCGCCATACTTTTTGCGATCGGCTTCGGTGCGGTTCTTGGCCTGACGCGCGCCATATGCAGGCGATGTTTTCCACAAACAAATATCTGGATGATAACGGCCTGCGTGCTCTTATTGGGCGTGGCTCTGGGACTGACTATCTCAGGCACAGTTTGTCAGCAGACGGGTTTGGCAGTTGCAGGCAGCGTTTATGACATTGCAGAGACATGCGGGTTTGCGTTTGCCATGCTGGCGCTGGCCGGGATTTGGCGCGCGATGCATGCAGGCCCTGCGCCGCAGGTTTTGTGGTTGTCATCGGCCAGCTTCGCTTATGGATTGGCGGTTGGATCGAGACCGACGCTCTTATTTGGGGCCATCGTCCTTTTGGCTCCGTTGATTCAGGCCTGGCGCGAGCGGGCTAAACCGGGCCGTTTGTCGCGGATTATTATTTTATTTGGGGCGGCGGTTGTGCCAATAACACTGGTTGGATTTGGACTGATGCTTTACAACGACTTGCGCTTTGGCGATCCCCTGGAGTTTGGCTGGCACTATCAATTAAATCGAGGCTATCAAGCTGGCGCCCGCCAATTCAGTCTGCATTACCTTTGGTATGACTTTTGGTTTTATTTTTTACAGCCGTTTGGGTTGACCGCTCATTTTCCGTTTTTAAAGTCTCTCCCGCTGCCTCCGTTGCCATTGGGTCACTACGTGACTCGAACCGCGACCACTTGCGGCGGGATATTGACTAATTATCCGATAGTGTTGCTGGCTTTGGCTGTGCCACTGGCGTGGAGAGGCAAGCCGTCGCAAACTGTTTCGTCCCTGCGCTGGTTCGCAGTTGCGCTTTTTGCCCTCTTCATAATCGTCTCGTCCACCCTTTGCCTGTTTTTCGCGACGATCGGCCGGTATGAATTGGATTTTCTGCCGGAATTGCTGCTACTGTCGGTTATAGGTTTTCTATGCCTGGAGCGCGTCGTGTCGTCATTGCGACGCGGGGCGTCATTGGTTCGCTGGGGCTGGGTTCTGCTGCTGGTGTACTCGTTGGTTTTTAGTGTTTTGCTGAATATTGAAGCCCACGCGAAAGTCGACTATGGGGAAGGGAATATTCTTTTGCGCAATAACCGTTTCGACGAAGCCCTGGCTAAGTTTCAAAGAGCAGAAGCGGATTGGCCCGATGATGCCGATGCCCATTACGGACTTGCGAATACTTTTGAGGATATGGGGCGCCAGGATGCTGCCATCGCTGAATATCAAAAGGCGCTGGGAATCGCGCCGGACTATGCGCTGGCTCACGAGCATCTTGGCTATTGTCTTCTGAAAGCTGGAAACGCCGACGGAGCTCTTATCCAATGTCAAAAGGCCGTGGAACTTGAGCCTGATTCTGCCGAGTTACGCTCCGCCCTGGCGTTCTGCCTGTTCCAAATTGGGCGAACGGATGACGCCATTGCTCAGTGCCGGAAAGCCGTCGAACTGGACCCCGCATCCGCATCCTACCATGTCGTTCTGGGCACCGCATTAGACGCAAAAGGGCTTTTGGATGAAGCGATTATTCAAAATGAACAGGCTATCGAACTTCAACCCAACGCGGTAGAGGCCTATGACAATCTTGGGAACGATTTCCTGCGGCAAGGACAAACTGCTAAAGCCGTCGAACAATGGAAAGTGGCGCTGAAATATATGCCGAATATGCCGCCTGCCCTGGTGAACCTCGCGTGGGTCCTGGCCACCTGCCCGGACCGGTCATTGCGGAACGGAACAAATGCCATCGCCCTTGCCGAACGTGCAAACCAGCTTGGCCGGGGAAGAAATCCGATGGCTCTCCGCTCGCTGGCCGCCGCCTTCGCCGAAAACGGCCAATACGCCGATGCAGTCGCCGCCGCCCAACAAGCGCTGCAAATCTCACGCGGAAATTCCGGCCTGGCCGCCACAATTCAGGAACAGCTAAAGTACTATCAAAACCATCAGCCCTATCGTGATCAGACGCTTGCGGCCCCAATTAAAAGGTGAAAATGGGCTCAGACCAGACAGTCAGTGGGAAAGGCCCGGATTTCGAAAAAGCGACCGCGACCGGGTCTGGAAATCACTGCATGCAACATGTGATTCCCTGCCTGGTCTGTACGCTGATCGTCGGTTTTTTTATTTGGACGACTGACTCAACTGCCCCTCTGGACGCCACGAGTCCCCGCGCGCCGGACTCTTATTACAATCTGTTGGTACAGGGCTTTTCCGAGGGACATCTCTATGTCAAACGAGACCCGCCGGACGCTCTTGCGCGGCTCGCCAATCCTTATAATCCGGCAGTCAGCGCGCCGTATTTAAAGGCTCTCAATGACCTTAGCTATTACAAGGGGAAACTCTACTTGTATTTTGGCGTCACGCCTGCCCTGGTGCTTTTCTGGCCCTGGCATATCCTGACGGGCCAATATCTTTCGGAGGGAGGCGCGGTCGCCATCTTTTTTACGATCGGTTTCGCCGCATTTCTTGGCCTGACGCGCGCAATGGCCAAACGTTATTTTCCGGAAACAAATATTTGGATGGTTACAGCTTCCATGCTCGTTTTAGGCCTGGCGATGGGTTTGATGATTTCAGGCAGTGTTTACGAGCAAACGGGGTTGACGGTCTCAGGCAGTGTTTATGACATTGCAGAAACATCCGGGTTTGCGTTTGCCATGCTGGCGCTGGCCGCGATTTGGCGTGCAACGGATGCGGGGCCCGCGCGGAAGGCTTTGTGGTTGTCATTGGCCAGCTTCGCTTATGGATTGGCGATTGGCTCGAGACCGACGCTTTTATTTGGGGCTGTCGTCCTTTTGGCTCCGGTAATTCAGGCCTGGCGGGACCGGGCTGGATCGGGCCAATTGTCACGGGTTATTATTTTAATTGCGGCAGCGGTTGTGCCGATAGCGTTGGTTGGAATGGGATTGATGCTTTACAACGACTTGCGCTTTGGCAATCCCCTGGAGTTTGGCTGGCACTATCAATTGAATCAAAACGATCAAGCCAGCGTACGCCAATTCAGCGCGCATTACCTATGGTTTGACTTTCGGTTTTACTTTTTACAGCCGTTCGGGTTGAGCGCTCATTTTCCATTTTTAAAGTCTGTCCCTCTGCCGCCGGTGCCATTGGGGCATTATGCCCGGGTGACCTCCGCTTGCGGCGCGATATTGACGAGTTTTCCGCTGCTGTTGCTGGCTTTGGCTGTACCCCTTTTGTGGAGAGGCCGGCCGGCGCAAACCGTTTCCCCCTTGCGCTGTTTCGCGGTTGCGCTCTTGTCCCTTTTAACGGCCGTGTCTTTGACCCTTTGCCTGTTTTTCGCGACGAACGGCCGATATGCATTGGATTTTCTGCCGGAACTTCTGCTGCTATCGATTATTGGTTTTCTTTGCGTGGAGCGCGCCCTGCCGTATAGGCCGTGGGGGATACTCCTGCGTTCGGGTTGGTGTCTGCTGGCGATGTATTCTCTAATGTTCTGCGTTTTGCTGAATGTTGAAACCCATGCGAAAGTGGATTGCCTGGAAGGAAGAATTTTTTTTCGTAATAACCGTCTTGACGATGCCCTCGCTAAATATCAAAAAGCAGAAGTGAGTTGGCCTGACTATGGGGATGCCCATTATGGCGCTGCGATTACGTTGGAGAAGCTGGCTCGCCCCGATGGCGCCATCGCGGAATATCAAAAGGCGTTGCAAATCGAGCCGGATTATGCGCTGGCTCACGAGAATCTTGCCGATTGTTTTCTTGAGCAAGGACAAACCTCCAAAGCAGTCGAACAATGGAAATTAGCCCTGCAATACATGCCGGGGATGGTATCGGTTCAGGTAAATCTCTCATGGGTCATGGCCACCTGCCCGGACGCATCAGTGCGCGATGGGCCTATTGCCGTCGCTCTGGCCGAACGCGCCCGGCAGCTTTCCAATGGTCGAAATCCCCTGGCACTCCGGTCTCTGGCCGCCGCCTATGCCGAAATCGGCCAATACACAAACGCTGTCGCCGCCGCGCAACAAGCGTTTCAATTTTCCCATGACAATCCCGGTATGGCCGCCGTGATTCAGGACCAGTTGAAGCATTACCAAAACCATCAGCCTTATCGCGATCAGGCGCTTGCCCCTCGCGACGCTTCAACGCCTCAACGCTTCGACGCTTCAACGAATTCCTTACCTTGAATCAGCCGTTTCATGAAATGGCTTGCCGGCCTGATACAACTCAACCAATTGATCAATCCGCGTCGCCATTTCGATTTGTCCATGTTTAAGCGCCAAAACTCGAGCCGTCTGAGAATTCGTGATGGCCTCATCAAAACGGCCTGCTTCCGCGTACGCGGCGGCGAGGGTCACAATATAAAACGGTTTTTTATAGCCAGTCAGTTCGCAGGCTTTGCTGGCCAATTCCACCGCCGTTTTACCGTCTCTCAGGCGAGGGTTTGGAGCTGTTGCCAGCATCCAGGCCGAATTGTTCAATGCATCCACGGAATTTTCGTCGTGCTCGAGTGCGGCCTGGTAGTGCTTCAACGCGGCCACATATCTATGTTTGGCAGTGAGAAACTCAGCCAATTCAAGTTCACTTTCTGAATCCCGTTCATTCAGTTTTGTGGTTAGCAACAGAATTCCCGCAACAACGATTACGAGAACGCCCGCCATATGATAAAAACTCGTTTTCGGGCGATACACCAGCGGCGTCGCCGAGCTCTTGTCAGGCACCCGCTTCTGAATGATCCACTTGCCCAGGGCAATGCCTGGAAGTTCGAAAACATGGTACCAGAGTCCGCAGATGGGGATAATGATGAGCCATCCTGCCACAAAATACAGGAACGCGGCAGCGCCATTGCGGTATGGTCCGGATACCACGTTGGTAAGGAACAGGGAAAGAGCGTTCAGGAGCGGCTGGTGCAATAGGTAGATGCTGTAGCTCCAAAGCCCGATTGTACTTAGAACGTTCAATGAAAACACTCGTCCCGTGTTCGGTGTCCAGCCTTTAGGCTGTACCGTGTCCATACGTACCCCAGACTGCGCTTTGCCTAACAACCTGGATACCGCGATAGTGGTCACAACTGCTGAAAGGACGAACATAGACGGCAGCATCGGTCTTATGAAATAACTCAATAAAGCCAAAGCCAGAAATGGAACTATGGGAACCCTGGCAAAAGGCAATGGCTGATCATTTAAATAAGCGTCGGCCAGCCGTGCGCCCAGCGTCCAACTAAACCAATAACCCAATGGCGAAGCTGCGAAAAGCCAACTGATGTGGCCCCAGACAGCATTCTCCGCCCCCATCGTTTGCACAAGGCCGTCCGCGCCGCGAATGACGAATTCGCAGCAGGCTAATGCGACCATAGTTTGGCGCCAGCCAAATCGGCCAACCATCACCAGCAGGAGCGGATACAATAAATAGAGCTGCGCCTCGATGGCCAGGCTCCAAAACGACCCATTCAATCCCGAAAACGTGGCCTGACTGATGTTATGAACCAGAAACAAATGCGCCGCCAATTGCTCCCAAATCGGCGCACTACGAAGGTCCAGGCGTGAATTCGTCGTAAGGAACAGCACGGTAAGAGCCGTGGCTCCGAGATAAGCCGGGTAAATGCGCCAGAATCTTCTAATCCAAAAGCTCCGCCATTCTTTTCCCTGCTGTTGGAAGCTCAAATGGATGCAAAACCCGCTGACTACAAAAAAAATGGCCACGCCCATGCCGCCGTAGCTGAAGGGCAGAAGGCAAAGAAACGAAACCGGCACGGAAAAGCCGCGGAGCCAGCCATGCCACGGCAGGTCTTCGTAACCAAATGTAGAGCCAAGCGTATGGAACAGCAGAACCGAGATAATCGCGACCGCGCGGACATAATCCAAAAGCTCAATATGTTTTCTGGAACCGTTCATATTCGGGCTCAATCCGCTATTTTAGACAGAATGGACAGAATATACAGAATAAATTTTGGCAAAGGCCTGGGAATGAAACTTTCTGGTCTTTTCTATTGTCATGACGTTTTAAATTTTTAGTTCTAAAGTTTCAATTATCATCCTTTGCGATGAGTCTGACGATTCAAAAGCCGTTCTTGAAATTTCTGACCTGTTTGGTTCTGGCCGGCGTTACGTTTGCCGCTTTTGCCGGCGTCGCCCTATGCTCTTTCATCGTTCTTGACGACGGAGGCTACGTTGTCGACAACCCGGCCGTTCAACACGGTCTGTCGTGGGGTGCCGTCAAGTGGGCCTTCTCCACGTTCGATTGCAGCAACTGGCATCCGATAACATGGCTGTCGCATATCGTGGATTTCCAATTCTATGGCCTCGATCCCGTCGGCCATCACCTCACCAATCTGGCTTTCCATGTCGCCAACGCCGTCCTGCTCTTTCTCCTGTTCGAAAGGATGACGGCCAGACTCTGGCCCTCGGCCTTTGTGGCCCTCCTGTTTGGCATTCATCCCATGCATGTCGAATCCGTCGCCTGGGTTGCCGAACTTAAAGACGTCCTCAGCGCGTTCTTTTTCCTTTTGACTCTACTGGTCTATACACGTTACGTCGAGTTGGCGTCTCGGGCCAATCCGAAATCCGCAACCCGCAATCTGCGGTGGGCATACTATGTCCTTGCCCTGGTCTTCTTCGCCCTTGGTCTGATGTCGAAGCCCATGCTTGTGACAGTGCCCTTTGTGCTGCTGCTGCTCGACTTCTGGCCGCTTCAACGCTTTTTCGCCAGTGGCGCTGCCACCGCTTCACCACTTCAACGTTTGTTGGTGGAAAAACTCCCTTTCTGTCTTCTCTCCGCCGCGTCCTGTTACGTCACTTTTCTTGCTCAAAGCCGCAGCGGCGCCGTTCGATCGGTCGGAGAATATTCGCTCCTTGGGAGAATTGAGCATATTGCGGTTGCGTACGTCTGGTATGTTCTCAAGTTTCTCTGGCCGGTTCATTTGTCCGTTTATTATATTTCCCTGGCGGGAGACACGGTTCTAAAGGTAGTCTCATCATCATTGCTGCTTCTCGTCATCACGGCTTTTGCAATCCGGCGCGCGGGAAAACATCCGTGGTTTTTGTTTGGTTGGTTATGGTTTCTCGGCATGCTGGTTCCGGTCATTGGCCTGGTTCAAGTGGGCGGTCAGGCCTACGCAGACCGCTACTCCTATCTCCCCTACATCGGCCTATTCATCATCATCGCCTGGGGCATTCCAGATTTGGTAGGTACGCTGCGCTGCGGCGTCACCGCCCGAAAACCGGGCGGAACTTTTGAAGCGGGACCTTCAGCTACACTCGTTGCGCCGCTTGATACGGCGCGGGCGGCGGTGGCAGCGCCACTTGCGAAGAGCTCCGACCCTGGCACCTGCATTCTCTTCGTTGGAGCCGCCGCAGTGGCCGTCGCCTGCTTCGTGCGGACCGTTCAGGAGGTCGGTTACTGGAAAAATAGTGTCACGCTCTTTAGTCGCGCCGTCGAGTTGGACCCCAAAAATGAGGTCGCGTGGGCCCTCTTAGGGGCTGAGTACTTCAACCTCGGAAATAACGGCAAGGCTGCGGATTGTCTGAATCATTCGGTGGCCCTGGACCCGAAATATTACCTTGCCTGGCAATATCTCGGTTCCCTGCTCAATCGGAAGGGAGACTTGGCAGGCGCCCAAAACGCCTGGCAAACAGCCTTGCGATGTTCCGCGCCTGACGAAGCCAGGATAAACATCTATAACCGTCTCGGCCATCTCTACATGGCTTCCGGCAATTTCAGCAATGCGATCTCCAACTACCAGAACTCTTTGGAACTTTCCGCGGATCAACCGCAAGCCCAGGCCGAGCTTGGCCAATGTTTGTTACAAACCAAACAGCCCGAAGCGGCCGCTGCCGCCTTTCAAAATTCTATTGACCTGCAACCTGAGAACAGCGAGGCACAACTGGGATTGGGAATGTTGTCGGCCGGCAACGGAACCTATTCTGACGCGCTGGTTCACTTGCGCGCGGCCGTGAAAGCAGACACGAACTCCGTCATGGCCCTTGGTAACCTTGCCTGGTTGCTGGCGGCCGCGCCTGATCCGGCCTTGCGGAACGGCCCGGAG
>Ga0210401_10007460_pt1 | contig 10966 bp, 13 predicted proteins | sample IncBWH32MmetaG_FD_150866 | JGI IMG/M metagenome (GOLD analysis project Ga0210401, IMG submission 150866) | Forest soil microbial communities from Barre Woods Harvard Forest LTER site, Petersham, Massachusetts, United States - Inc-BW-H-32-M | ecosystem: Environmental > Terrestrial > Soil >... | reverse complement strand
TCCGAGTTCGTGCAGGTCGTGGCTAACCCTCGTCGATAAGCATGCCAGACTTTCCACTTCAGACCGTTCGCCTTGAGCACTGGCTTGATCACACGGTCGGCAAGGTTGTCGAGATCGAGCGCTCCTCCAATACTATTTGCGAACATCCAACCCGACCCAGCTTGCGGTCGAATTTGGTCGAACATGAGACGGAGCGCCTGAATTATAGGCACCACGCCGGGGTCGTCCTCATCCTCGTGCGTTTTGGTCTCGTCCAGCACGAAGCCTCGCCTGACCGAACGCCGAATGTTGAGGACAGACGACTCGTCGTCTTCCCACCATAAACCCCGAATTTCTCCCTCCCGCAACCCCGCAAAAGCTGCCACCCCGATCACGGCGCGAATGACTCTCACCGAAATCTCTGGGGCATAGGTTGAACCATCTTGGTTGACGATTAGAATCGGGTCATTCTTGAACAAGTCAAGATGTTGCTCGATCTCTGCGAGGGAATACGTTAGTCGGTTCCGTCCGTGTTTCTTTCCCTTCGGGATGGAAACACCCTGCATCGGATTAACACCGTCGATCAGACCCTTGCGTTTCGCTTCCGTGAACATAGCCGAGAAGGTCACCTTTGTGTGCTTGTAGGTTCCATGAGCCAGTTTGCGACCATGCTCTCGTCTTATCTGCTGCATCAGGTTCTCCCCATCGACTGTTCTGAAGTCACGAACGCGCATAGCAGTGACCCGATCCTTGATGTGGCACTGCCAAGCATCCTTGTACCCCTTCACCGTACTCGGCTTAAGGCGCTTCTCGACGGAGGGGAAATAGACGTTCTCGACAAAGTCCACGATGCCCACCCCGGCTTCAATCGTGAAGCCAACCTTGTTCAGTCTCGCCATTTCTTCATTCTTGAGCGGTCTGACTTCCGACTTCTTCGGGTAGTCAGCCACGCTCGCGATACATTTGGCAGGTTGCACCCACTTGATCGAGCCATCAGTCTGTTGAACCTGTTCTCGAAATCGCACTTACCACGCGCCATGAGATTGAAACAAACTTCCTTGCTGGGTTCTCACTGAATCCTTCCTCCTTTTTTCGGAGACCCAGCCTTGTGTTGTTGTGTGTTGTCGCCAGCGCGGCGCTCAAGCCAAGCGTTCAGTTCGGGAGAACCCCAACGATAGCGTCGGTGCTTTCCCAGCCTGAATACCGGGATCGGATCGTGGGTACGACAGGGCTTGCTCCGATCAACGATCCAGCTTTCTCTGCTCAGCCCGAATCGTCGGCAAACCTTCTCGTACCGGATTACGGAAGGGTTGCCCGTATCCGCCCACAATCCCGAAGTAGAAGGACTTCAAGGCATCGCTCCAGCCCGTGAGCTTGCTCGGCGGAGGCTTGGGGTTCGGCATGGCTGGAAATGACTCTTTGGCTGACGGCACGGTCAAAACGGCAACGCGCACGTGTAACTGAGTTTTGGGGTGACCGGCGAAGTTGACGGCATTCCCCTGTTCACGCGGACGCCAAGCACGCAGGAATTAAAGGAATTAGTCATGGCTTTCCGCACCCTGTAGCCGTGAACCGTATACGGGCCGCCGAATGGTTGTCAACATTTCGAATGTTCGGCACGCCCGAAATTGACGATCATCCGTCCCAGCCTACTTTCTCGCAGCTTTGCGCGATAGAAAAGCACTAGAAGCAGCCCACGGAGAACGTCTTTCAATAAAGCCCGGTGTTGGCTAAACCACATCAACCCTCGCCAGCCAAGCTTTCGGACCAGCAAAAGCCGCAAACGCACAAGCTTGAACGCCAAACGACGCAACGATGCTGGAATGTCCTCCTCACGGTGGTGCTCGTAGAACCCGAAGTTCATTGATTCCCCGGACTGCACTTTGATGAAGTTCGAGAGCGCGCAGTTTTTCGGATTTACGGCCACCGCGCGAATGAGGTCTCGGAAAGCCACAGAGTCAGCTTCCAACGTCTCGAGGCTCGCGAACCAATTCACCAGTTTCACTCCCACGGGATCCCAGAGGTAGCCATTCAGAAGGAGCGGCAGCCCGATATGAAAGAGCTTGCTCACGGCCAGATGAATTCGCAGGTGGCATTGGTAGGGATCCTCCATGCACTCGTAGAGCCGCGTAGTATCCCGGGTGACGCTGCGTTGAAACGCCGTGATCGCGGTGTCGAGATCTTCGGTGAACTCCTTGGTGTCGCCGCCGTCCAGCTCCCTTTGAATGATGGCCGTGATCTGCCGGATCTGAAGAGACGACAAGGCCAGGCCAACGCTGTAAAGCGGATCAACCGTATCGCCCGCATCGCCAATGACGTACCAGCGATCAGCGGAATAGTGCCGGCGGCATTCCCACATGTAGGAGCCATAGAAATTGGTGTCCACGACCTCGCCGCTGCGCACGAGGTCCACGATGACGGCGTGCTCCCGCCCGACGCAATCGAGGAACTGCTCCATCGTGCGCGGCTCGCTGTACGGGTAGACGCCCTTGCGATAGGTGATGCCAATGCTGACCAGCGACTCATTTTCGGGCGAGCGTATGGGGATGTACCAGATCCAGTTCCCTTTTCCAAAAAAATGATGAGTGGCGTAGTAAGGAACGTAGCAGCGGTTCTGCTTCTTGATGGCCTGGATTTGAGTGAGAATGTCGGGATCGAAATTTTTCAGCCGAAACCAGAAAACGTTCTTTTGTTCCTGGACCGGTTCTTGGAGTTGCAACTGTTTGGCGAGCAGGCGGTTCCGGCCAGTGGCATCGACGAGCCAGCGCGCGTGCAACGTTTGTTTCTCGCCATCGGGGTTGCGCACGGTAACGACGTGCCGACCAGCGCCGTTGATTTCGACTCCCGTCACCGTGCCTTCGATCAACTGAACGCCATTCTGCAGATTGCGCCGCCGCACTTCGCGGTCAAACGTGAAGCGGTTGATCTGGAAAGAGAGGATGGGCGGGGCGGTGGGAATTTCGTCCACAACGTAAGTGCGATCCGCGGGATTGCCGATATCCCGCTTGAAGTAATAGGTCAGGCCGTATTTCGGATAGTGCTTTTCCACCAGGTGGGTGCCAAACCCAAGTTCGAGGAGGAAATCGACACTGACTTCGACAAGCGATTCCCCCACAATCGGACGATTCTTGTGCGGGCCTTCCACCACGGTCACCGCCAGGCTCGGAAAGCGCATGCGCAGGTAGGCGGCCGCAAGCTGGCCCGTACCTCCACCGCCCATAACTAGGACGCCGGTCGTCATTGGGTCCGCCGCGATTCGCCGTCACCTAACAGGTCGAAACCTTGAAGAGTCTTCGTGAATGCGCCCAGCTCCGAGAAGCTGGCGTTTTGCGGCCGCCAATCGAAGTAATCGCCCGGAGTCGGGCCCGCCTTGGGAACTTGCGGAAAGTAGGTGTTGGCGATCTCCACAAGCTGCTCGGGATGGTGATACGGGAGCGGGCGCGCAGCCGGAGATTTCTGAACGACGCTGAAGACTGGCGTGTTGGCGCCAATGCTCAGCGCCAGGGTCAAGACGGCCACCGCTGTGAATTTCGAGAATCTCAAAAATTGCTTCATCACAGTGCTAACCATTAAGCGGACAAAAAAATCGAAGCAAACGTTAGGCCCGCTAGAAATCAGAATTTCATGAGCTAATGGACTCCCTGCCAACGCGAATCGTTGCTGCGCGAATCACGGGAATCGGTCGACCGTTTTTCAGGCGCGCTGTTTATTTCGGCAGCGGCTGCCACTTTGAGATCGAAAGGATTTACCATCATGCCTTGCCCCTTCAATCTCCATGGGGGAACAAGCTTGCTCAGGCAGGCAATCCGCTGGCTCCGAAACCACCCACAATCCGTCGCCATTTAAGACGTAGATGAAATTTCGCTCGTCCTGAAGCCACTTGATCACTCCCGAGAACTTTTGCACTATTCGAGGAGCGGCTGGGTTCGATAAATCCCAAAGTACAAGGTCATCAGTGGAGGTGCTGCTGTGCATCGGGGGCACCTTGCTTTCGGCAACGATCACCAAATCACCCGTCAAGCTCATCCTGCTCCACAGGGCTCGATCCGGCCACTGGATTAATCCAACCGCTTTCGGTTGAGCGGGCTTGCTGATCTCTTTCGCATGTGAACCTCAGTACCCCGTTGCTCAAAACGGATCTCATCCATGAGCGCTCTCATCAAGTAAATGCCTCGGCCATGTTCGGATCCTATGTTATCAGTGGCCGTTGGATCTGGAACCTTGGTGGGATCAAAGCCTTTTCCCTCGTCCCTGATAATGATTGACACTTCGCCACCGCACTGAATGCGGCAACTGATTTGAATTTTCTTCTCACTATCCTGGTGATTTCCGTGTAGCACCGCATTAGCTAACGCTTCGCGAAGAGCAATTTCAACATCGCGCTCTTGTCCGGGAACACAATCGCACTCGTGGATCATGGCGAGGAGCCAATCTACGGCACCTGAGATTGCGTTGATTTCGCTTCGCATGGTGATCGCCAAGACCGCGTTCGGACCGGCTAAGTGAGGCTCGCTGGATAGAGAGATGGTGTTGATCTCCGAATTCATTTCACTCGACCCTTTCCGCAGTTCTAACCCGACGGTTCGTTCGCTCGGCTATTGCTACGCGCCTGCGACGGCATGGCATCTGTTTGTCGGTGCAGAGCCACAATTCGTGGGCTGACTTGAGCAAGCCGAGCTTGCGGATTACTTTACAGATCTCGCAGTTCATACCCGGCTCTCGTGATATTCAGAGTCTTTCCCTTTTGGATGTCATCGCCGCCTGGCGCTCAATATTGGCGTGACCTTCGCAGAATGTTGCGTTGCCTAGGGCCACCCACTCCACTTGAATTTGTTGGCCATCCGTTGCTCGGATGTGCGGACGATAGCCCATGATTCGAGCGGTGCGGAGAGCTTTTTTATAGGCTGCGTCCGCCTGCTCGAGTTCTTCCACGATTGTGGCGCTACCAACCGCAGATAATGCAGACAGAATCTCTATCTTCAAAATTACGAGGTTAATGCTCCGGGTGTGCTCTGTGTTCTCTTGTTGTTTCCATGTTCCCTTCCAAACCGGCATTCGTACCTACGGTGACGACTTGCGCCACGGGTGGTTCCCCAGCTTCGATGAGGACTGGTCCCCGGACACGTATACATCGTTAAACTATCCTGCCGGGCACTTTATTCCCTTGCGGAATTGCGGAATATTGACTACAGAAGGTGCTTCTCGTGGGGCAATCGGCATTACGTAGGGCTCTTATGGCTTTCATGAGAAGTGGTTGCCATCATTGCGGTGCTGTCTTGCCACATGCTGAACCTCCACTTCATTTTCCCGAAACAAATTGTTGTTTGGAGGGAATAAACCTACGACTTCGATGTTTTACAGTGTGGACGGTGTGTTGGTTCAGCCTGAAATGGAAAGAGGACGCTCTCCGTTAGTGAGTATTCCACCCTTCGGGCGGTGATTTTCAAGGCATCGATACGACCACCAGGCTATCCCTCAGCATGGTTGCGTCTCCGCAGACCGATGAGCAAGAAGGCCGGTTCGCAACGCACTTGTCCGTTTCACAACATTTCGCAGGATAGGGTCGGCAACCTACGTCTAGGATTGTTCCCTGCGAATACAACATTCAACGCCTTCGAGTGCCTGCTGCACTGCAGTGGGAACATTCTGCGCAGGGGCAGGAGAAGCAGAACTGAATGCGTTTAGGGGAAACTCAATGTTAAATCGCATTTCTCAGGTGCTGCTCGTTACTTGCCTGGCTATGGGCACGTCAAGTGCGGCGAACGATCCCTTTGTCGGCGAATGGAAGCTCAATCCATCGAAAAGCACACTTTATCGACGAGATGAAGGTGGAGAGTGTCGGCGGCAACAAGTACGCCTTTGACTTCGGGGGCGGCCCTGAGATGATAGCGGCTGATGAAACGGATCAGCGGGGGGCGGCGGTACCACGCTGTCTGTAACCGGGGAAGGCGCCTTGGTTTTGCACATTGTGCATGTGCTCGTCCTTGTCTGCCCTTCCTGAAGATATTGATCGCACGCCGTTACAAGGAGAGCCATTCGTCGCTGAAAGCACTGGGAATAGCAATCTTCGTAATTTCATTCGCGCTTTTGTCTCCCACGCTCTCGGAACTTCTTCGTTCGGCGAGCCTTGGAAGCCTCGGGTTAAGGCTCGCGACGCGCTTGGTTGTTGTGGTGTGCATAGTCCAATGTGCCTTGGTTTTTTAAAAAGAGGAAACAGTCGCGGGCTTCCATCGAGTCGCGCATTCCGGAACTTCCTTTGCAGGCGACCGCCTTAAACCAACCGCGAAAGCGCGAAGGACCCAATGAATCTTCTGTTGCTACAGACCGAGCAGCAAATGCACGACGAAGACGCTACGCTTTCAGGTACCAAAGGAAAAACGGTTTCGTGCCAAGCCAGAGCAATTTCTGACGTTCCAGTGGACGATCGATGGCCAACGAGTATCTTGTATCTGTTTTTCTCAATGACCTCGCCAAGCCAGACTCACAGTGGAAGCACGTGGGCCGTATTGCCGGTTTTATTTTGACGAGACATACCACAAAAGCGTAATACTCATCGCGGCAGGAAGTGGAATCACACCTATGATTTCGATGCTGCGCCATATCTACGACCTTAAACTGTCTACTCCGGTCATGCTCCTGTATTGTGTGCGCCCGGCTGCGGACATCACTTCCAAAACGAACTGGCCCGACTTGGAATATCTCTACCCAACTTCAATTACGAGGTGTGCCTGTCACAACCAGATGCAACCTGGAAGGGTCACAGCGGCCGTCTTACAGGGGAGTTTGTCTCCCAGAGTTCCTGATTGATCTCGCTTCACCCACTTTCTTTCTCGGCGGTCCCGAGGGATTCATGAACAACGCGCGGCAGATTCTGTCGACACTCGGCGTAATCAGGACCGAATCCTTCAGGAAAGTTTTGGGGAGAGCAAACCGTCCACTGAGTCTCGTCCACCGGAAGCCGGTACAGTCGAGACTGTCGTGTTTCTTCACTCGGAAAAGGTTTGCCAGGCTTCCTCCGGAAGCACGCTGCTGGATCTGGGAGGGCGAAACGGCGTCCAAATTCCGTTTGGCTGCCGCCCAGGGCCAATGTGGTACGTGTGCTACGCGGGTTCTAAGCGGCAACGTTCAGATGGACGTGGAAGCCGGGCTGACGGCTGAGCAAAAAAAATGCCGGATATGTACTGCCTTGTGTGAGCCGGGCTGAAGGAACGGTTGTTCTGTCGGCTTAGTCCGGTTGTCCGCCGAAAAATCCCAACGTCCTACAGAATCTTCAATGCCCCAGGGTGACTGTTGGGGGCTGAACTTCACTCGTTCCTGAGGGTGCGTGCGAAAAGATAACGGTGAGCAGGGAATAAGAGCGACTGGCGTTTCGTTATCAACTGGTGAAGGTCAAAACCGGCACACCCTTAAGTCAGCACCATTGAGGTGGAATCGTGAGACTTACGCTTAGCGCGCTAACGTTTTTCGGGTTGACTGTTGCCTTGTTTCAAGACTTGCCGGTCCAGGCACAAACGCAGGCTAGCTCGAGTTTTGAGGTTTTTGCGGCTTCGGCATCTTCTCCCAACGATATTTGGGCGGTAGGGCAGTCGACGATCCACTTTGATGGCACCACGTGGACAGCGTTTCCCGCTCCAATGATCAAAGGCGACAACAGCAGCTTTCTGCAGGGGGTGGTCGCTATCTCTCCGACTTTGGCATGGGCCGCGGGAAACGTGACTGACGGGGCACACCCGGGGCAGGTGATCGAGCAATGGAATGGAACCAAGTGGAGCCTGTTTCCGGGACCCAAGTTCGGAAAGAAAGACCGAGCGAATGTCTTCGCCATGACCTCGAGCTCGGCGAACGACGTTTGGGCAATCGGCAGCCTCGTTAACTTCGGTACTGGGTTGGTCTCGTCCCTTTTCGAACACTGGAACGGCACGGCATGGACCGCCACGACGCTGGAATTGAACAATCAGTTTTTGTTTGGTGCTTCCGCCGACGCAGCGAATGATACCTGGGCAGTGGGATTCAACGGTTCAGACAAAATTGACACCTCAGCGATGCCTTGGGATGGCGCGAACTGGACGAGTGTGGCGACTCCCAACGTAGGCGAGGGCACAAACAAGTTGAACGCCGTGCTGGCGCTGGCGCCGAACGATGTGTGGGCGGTGGGCTTTTCCACGCCGGTCGCGCCTCCGAAACCGGCTGCCACGCTGACGTTGATCGAGCACTTTGACGGCACGAGTTGGACGGTGGTACCGAGTCCTAATATTGGGCCGAATAGCGCGAATCAGTCGAACCGTTTGCTGGGATTGACGGCGAATTCGGCCAATGACATCTGGGCGTTTGGCTCCTACTTCCCCGCCCAAGGGCAGGGTACGCCGTCTCCGGCTTCGCCGCAGCCCACATCGGACGAGGATGTGCACGGTACGAGCGGCCCGGAAAAAGTTGCCGGAACTTCGAATGACCGGCTTTTCTTTACGTTGCCAAACTTCTTGAACCCTGCAAAATGGGGGCCACGTCGCGCCGCTCACCCCAGGGCAGAAATTCAAGGTGGTATTCCGAAGTTCCTTCGATTATGTTCAAATTCCGTGGTACGCCTTGCTGTCGGGCATAAGCCAAGCCGAAAACAGCGAACCTGGCTATGGTCAAGGCGTGAAAGGTTACGCAAAGCGGAACGGATCGGCATTCGCGGATGGCACCATCGAAACTTTCATGACAAGCGCGATTCTTCCGTCACTCCTGCATCAGGATCCCCGCTTTTTCCAGTCGAGCGAAGGTGGATTCGCGCACCGGACCGGTTATGCGGTCAGCCGAATCTTTGTCACCCGTACCGATTCCGGCCGTCCACAATTCAACTACTCTGAAATTCTTGGGAGTGCCCTGGCGGCCGCAATCTCCACCTTCAGCTACCATCCCCGAGCCTTCATCACGGTTCGTTACAACGCGGAAGGCACGCCGACTTATGTTCACAATGCATCCGATCGCACCCTTCCGAATACTGCCAGCGTATGGGGAACACAAGTTGGGTACGACACCATTGCGATCGTGGTAAAGGAGTTCTGGCCCGATATCCATCGCAAGTTGTCCCGCAAGCACAGCCCGAGCGACGTGCCCCAGCCCGGCGATTCCAATCCGTAGGTCAGGCCGGACAGATTCAAACGCAGGCCGCATTTCGTCGAGCTTACAGAATTCTTTCGAGTGTGTACCAGTTGGCGGCCAGGGTTGCATCAGTTCCGCGACATGGTCTGGACCGCCGGTCTCCAGGTGATTTCGATTCAGAGCCTTCCATTCCAAGCGCATGAAAGACGCGATGTTCCGCAGGGGCAATTTGTCGCTGACCCGGCAAATAGGGGCCGAGAGGCGTGGCGAGGTGGACGACGAGGATTGCCAGGCACACTCGGAATTCCCACGTCGGGCTGCCGACGTTTCCGAGAAGCGGACTCGGGATAGAGTCTTCGTCAAGGAGTGCATCGATTTCCTGGGCCGCGAGGACTCAGGGATGTTTACCCGCTCGGCCGCGAAAGTTGGGCGAATGGTACGAACAGCGACTGAAAATCAGAGCCGATCCGACGACGGGTTCGAGATAACGGGTTGTATCGGCGACGAACTATGCTTGAGCGTCGGCAAGAGCTGGTGTTTGCTCCCGCCCAACGGAGGAATGCCGACGCGGTCTTGTGCGATCCTGATTTCACGCTCGATCGGCATTCTGGTCGCAGCTAAAAAATGGAATCTTCCAGAATGGAATGGATGCTTGGTGGATGGATGCTACAGAACCAGAATTCGAGTTGCTTAAGGGCGCGGAGACGTTCTTGGGTCCTGGCGAGTCAGTGCGCAACGCATATCCGCTGTTCGTGACGAAAGCCATCTGCGAAGGTCAACGAGCGACAACGGACAAAAGCGAGTCGTGATCCTGACGCGCTCTGCTTTTGCTGGACAGCAGAGAAACGCAGCGGCGTCGTGGTCAGGCGACATCAGCTCGAATTGGACTACACTGCGCCGGCAAATTCCTGCTGGGCTCAGTTTCAGCATGTCTGGCTTACCGTATTGGACGACAGACACGGGCGGTTTCTTTAGGCCAGCGGACCAGTACACTTCCGATGCTCATCACGAGTTATTGATTCGTTGGTTCGAGTATGGCACGTTCTGTCCGATATTCCGTGCCCACGGGTATAAGTCGAACACTGAGCTTTGGAACTATGGACCGCAAGTGGAACGCGTGCTCACGCAATATGACGAATTACGTTATCGGCTGGTGCCGTATATCTATTCGGCTGCTTGGGGCGTTACAACGAATGTTGAGTCGCTCATGCGCGCGCTGCCTCTTGAGTTTTCCTCTGATCCCAAAACGCGAGGAATCTCAGACCAGTTTCTGTTTGGGTCCTCGTTGCTGGTCAATCCAGTGACTACAGAGGGTGCTAGGCAGTCTCTACCTCCCCGCACGGAGTGACTGGATCGATTTCTGGACGGGCAAACGCCTCAGCGGCGATCAGAACATCACCGTAGAAGCCCCTCGATTCCAATCTATGCAAAGGCTGGGTCAATCATTCCTTTTGCTCCGGGTGGGCCGTCGACTTTATCCCCGGCAGAACCGGTTGAACCACGGCTCTACCCCGAAGCAGATGGTGACTTTACGCTGTATGAAGATGAAGGCGACAAGTACAACTATGAACACGGAATTTATGCTCTAATCCCCATGCATTGGAAGTAGCGTCCATCGTGTGTTCTGAAATGTAGGAAGGAAGCCTCCTCGCTGGTGGCGCTCCGGCGGAAGTACACGTCGCCACTTACATATTAGACACTATTCCTCGCAGGATTGCAGTGATACTGGTCGCAATCCAGTCTTCATAGACAGACGGTGGTCGAGTACCGTCAGCTCTTCTTGCCGGTCACGGCAAAGAACGCAGCCACTTCCTGCCCCACATTCTTGCTGCCGCAGTGCGGGCAAGAGATCCGTTCTTTGTCGCGCTGCGCCAGGGTGAGGACCGTCTCAGTTTACGGGCAT
>Ga0210401_10007458_pt1 | contig 10967 bp, 6 predicted proteins | sample IncBWH32MmetaG_FD_150866 | JGI IMG/M metagenome (GOLD analysis project Ga0210401, IMG submission 150866) | Forest soil microbial communities from Barre Woods Harvard Forest LTER site, Petersham, Massachusetts, United States - Inc-BW-H-32-M | ecosystem: Environmental > Terrestrial > Soil >... | reverse complement strand
TAGAGCTGCGCATATAAGCCCCCGGCCTTCAAAAGCTCATCGTGTTCGCCACGCTCGATGATCGCGCCGTCTTGGATTACAAAAATGATGTTGGCCCGGCGAATGGTGGACAGCCGGTGCGCGCTGACGATCGATGTCCTGCCCTCCATCAGGCGGCCCAAAGCTTCGAAAACCAGCTTTTCGGAAGCAGCATCGAGGCCCGAGCTCGGCTCGTCGAGAAGCATGATGGGAGTGTTGCGTATGATCGCGCGAGCGATCGCAATTCGCTGTCGCTGGCCGCCGGAAAGCGTCACGCCGCGCTCCCCAACCATGGTGTTGTAGCCCTCCGGAAGCTTCTCGATAAACTCGTGGGCGTTGGCCATTTCGGCCGCGCGTATAATTTCCCGCCGCTTCGCTTCGGGTTTCCCGTAAGCAATGTTGTACCAGATAGTCCCATGAAAAAGCAGCGTTTCCTGCAGCACAAAACTCATTTCTTGGCGAAGGGATTTCTGCTGAAACCTCCGAACGTCCTGACCATCGATCTTCACCACGCCGGAGGTCGGATCGTAGAAGCGCGGAATCAGGCTGATGATGGTCGACTTGCCGGCGCCCGTAGGGCCCACTAGCGCCGCGACCTGTCCTGGCTCGATTTTGAAGCTGATGTCGCGAAGGATCGGCCGATCGGCGTCGTAGCCGAAATTCACATCATCGAACTCAATGTTCCCTTTGAATCTGGGGGCCCGCCGGGCGCCCGGCAAATCCTTGATTTCACCATCGGTATCGATTATCTCTTGAATCCGCTCGTATCCGACGGAGGCTTTCGAATAGGTATCGGTCATTTTCGAGAGCTCTTGCATGGGCTTGTACATCTTCGAAAGATACATGATGAAGACCACCAGTGATCCGGCCGACAGGCCCGGACCGGACAAGGCCATGCGTCCTCCAAACCACAGCACCATGGCAGTGCCCGACGCCACGATTAGCCCGACTAAAGGTGAAAGCTTCGCCTTAAGACTTCTGGCCCGCATCGCGATCTCGACGCTTTCCAGGCTTTCCTCTTCCAGCCGCCGTTCTTCATACTCTTCGCGCGCGAAGGCCTTGACGACCCGGATGGATGACAGCACCTCCTGCATCACCGACACCATTTCGCCTTCTTTTTTTCTTACCTCGCGCGAAGCCTTCTTGATGCGGCGAGTGTAGCTATAGACCACCACAAAAAGCAGAGGAGCAATCGATAGGGCGATCAAAGTGAATCGCCAGTTAAGGTAAAGCATCACCCCCACCATTCCGAACAAGGTCAGACAGTTGACCAAAGCACCCAGCAGACCGGAAGTGATGAAAGTCTGAATGGAGTCGATGTCGTTGGTCGCCCGGCTGATCAGATCGCCGGTCTGTTTACTGTCATGGTAGGCCAGCGATAAACGCTGGATGTGGTGGTACAACATTCGACGCAGATCGTGCATCACCCATTGGCCCACGCTGGTGGTGACATATTTCTCGCTATACGTGCAAATCGCGTCCACCATCGCGATGGCCAGCACCGCAAAGGCGGCAAATTTCAAGATGGCAAGTTTGTCGCCGCCGACTGTCGACAGAATGAGGGGACTCAACCATCCATGGATCTGGCGGGACTGTAACACGTTGTCCAGAACGATCTTCAGGGGCCAGGGTTGCAGAAGATCGGCCACCCCTTCGCCGATGACCGCCGCCAGCCCCACCATCAAGAGCTTGATATGAGGCCTCAGCAGACTTTTGATGTTGAGCCGGCTGGGTTTAGATGCAGCCTTATCCATGAATTGGTCCAAGGGGTTACAACCCTCACCCTATAGATGCTCGGCGCGGCCGAAAGTTCACCTGCAGTCACCTGATGATGGGAAAAGATTGGGATAGTAGGCGTGCAGGTCCCGGCCTGCCAGTATTCAGATGGATCTTACTGGGTTTTTGCGAACATCCCGTAGGCAGGCACAGTCACGCCCGTACTAGCCGCTCTGGCCAGCGGTAGAGTTATGCGTTCCGACGTGGCCGTCGCAATTCCCTGCTCGAGGGCATAGCGCGTCAGCTCGGCCGTAGTGCGAAGGCCCAGCTTGTCCATGATGGCCATCTTGTGAAAGACCGCCGTCTTGACCGACAGCTTCAGAACATTGGCAATCTCTTTGGCCGTGCATCCCTCCGCCACCAGTTGCAGCACTTCTCGTTGGCGGGAAGTTAGCGCCGGGCCCGGTCTCACAGATCCCCGCGCGGCTTCTACGGCTCGATCGGCCACCAGAGGCGTGACATAAGTGTGCCCATCCAACACCTGCCGGATCGCGTTTACCAACTCGGAGAGCGCGCAGCGTTTCAGAACGAATCCAGTCGCCCCAGCTCGAAAGGCTTCCACTACGTATTGCGGCTCGTTGTGCGCCGTCACCATCACCACCTTGGTGGATGGCGAAGTTTTGCTTAAGCGTCGCGTAGCTTCAATACCGTTCAGCAGCGGCATGCCGATGTCCAGCAAAACTACGTCGGGCTTCCATGCCGCGGCTATATCCAAAAGCTGCCTTCCGTTTGCTACCGTTTGGACCGATTCAAATTCACACTCAAGCAGCTTTCTGAGGCCTTCCGCCATCAGGGTATGATCTTCAGCTATAACGACCCGGGTTTTACAATCCATTTTCTTCCCACGTTTGACTAACTTCAGCCGATCTTTGTTACAAACAATTTGTGAGACGCCCGTCGGAAAGAAATACTGGCCCTTTCTTCCGATTGTGGTACTTCCGCTCATCGGTGTTGTCGAAGTTCCTTCAAATATGCACCACTAGCGGGCTCCGCAAATGGTGACCGACTTGCTCGTATCCAAAGGTAACGTCCCGACGTTTGGGACGTCGCTAATGGTTACACGGAAGTTATGCGAGTTCGCCGGGCTCGCTGCAATAACAGACACTTGAAGCGACGAAAGGAGTCGTATGGGAAAGAATACGGCTGTATTTGGCATTTACCCCAGCCAGGCGGACGCCGAGAACGCTGTCAACGGGCTGAAGCTGGCTGGCTTTCGCAACACCGACATCTCCATCCTGGTTCCCGAGAATGAGGGAAGCAAGGACCTGGGCCTGGAAAAGAATACCAAAGCTCCGGAAGGCACTGCCGCGGGGGCTGGTTCCGGGGCGGTCATTGGGGGAATTGTGGGTTGGCTGGTGGGTGCCGGAGCGCTGGTAATCCCTGGCTTGGGGTTATTCGTCGCCGCTGGGCCCATCATGGGATTGCTGAGCGGCCTGGGCGTGGGCGGTGCGCTGGGCGGCATCACAGGAGCCCTCGTTGGACTAGGTATTCCCGAGTACGAGGCTAAACGCTATGAAGGCCGGGTCCGCCGGGGCGGTATTCTGCTCTCGGTGCATTGCGACGACTCCGACTGGGTCAAAACCGCCAAGACCATTTTGGACCAGACCGGCGCCGAAGACGTATCGGCCACTACCGAATCCAAGGCCGATTTCGCCGCGAGCGACCGTCCCAGATCGCGGACCATTGAGTCCACCTAACCTGCGGCTTAAGTGCTGGCGCTTTAAGAACGGTGAACCAATGTGCTTCGAACGATGGAGCTGAAGAACTCCCGCGTCAGGCGGAAATGAAATGCGCGAGCCGCCCTGATTGGAACGGTTTCGAACGTTTCGAACTGCAAGGGACTTTCCGCTACGAGGCGTTCGAATTTGCGAATGCTCATTTGATTCAACCCGCCGGCAACTTCGTGAAACCGCTTCGCCCCATCGTGTTTATAGATCGAGCGCCACTTCATTAGCGAATTTTCCGTTAACAATAGATGCGCCCAAACAAAAAGCGGGAAGTGCCCGCCCCTGGGATGGTACCAGGGAGGGCCGAACGATACGATCACCTTGCCCTCGCGCCTCAACAATCTCGACATTTCTTTCAGTACGGCATCTGGGTACCTGAAATGTTCGAAAGAGTCAATCGAGAGAATGACGTCCGCCTGCGAATCGAACCGCTGAACGAAAGTGCAATTCGAGACACCAGCGGCCGCTTGCCGCGCGCGTGCGGTCACCAAATGCTTTTCCTGAATGTCGAGGCCGATTACTTCCTTAGCGCCATGCCGGGCCACTTCGATAGCCTCAAGGCCGGGGCCACAGCCGAAATCGAGAACGGTTTTGCCAGCGATTTGATCCCATATGCCGGCCCCAAATAAAGCCTCGATTTTGCCACTGCCCTCATAACCTGCGGGCGCTTCTACGTCGTGCCATTTAAATCTGTTTAGAATCGCCGCTGCCAATCGGCCGCCTACCAGCGCCACTTGCTCACCCCTATCGCAAACTTTAACATAGCTCCCTTTTGGCGACCGGGCCGAAATTGAGCCTTTATGCGATTGCTCGGCTATTTTGACGCGACTGGTTACTGGACTGCCTGCTGCTCGCCGCCCGAATAGGTTTTAGCGCGAACGACGACGCGTAGGTGAAGTGGTGTCCCGTCCGGGCGTTCAAATACCATGTCGTATTGGCCTAGGAACACAGGCGCCAGTTGCCAATAGAACACGCCATCCTGGAGGGTGGAACCGATAGGCAACGGCTGCCTCTCGCCATTGGCGACGATGTATCCGGAGATCGCTCCGAGCGGCACTTCGATGCGATCCATCTCTTGCACGTCCAAGGAAAGCGGGCTATTGGCGATAGGCGCCAGCCGGTCGGCGGCTTGGCTGGAACCGCTGGCTGGCGGTGCGTTGATGAGCTCGCTCGACGTGGAGGAACCTGACGTCGTCGGGGTTCCGACGTTAAGCACCTTAAAAAATCTGCTCCCCACGCCGTTGCCGCGCAACTGGTTGTCCCATACGTTCCAACTGATACTGTGAAGTCCATTCGAGAACTTGGTGGTATCGATATACGCGAAGCCAATCGCTCCATTGCTGTTGGCGTAGCCTGGAAACACAGTTGCGATATCCCCGCGGAACTGGTTGTAGGTGGGGTGCGCCACCGTGACCCCGTCTATGTTCACCGTGATCGTGGTTCCATCGGTGGAAATGGCGGCTGGCATGGGTGTCAGCGCCCAGCCAAAGTTGACATAGGCGTTTCCCCAAACGGTACCACCCTGAGCAGGCGTGTCGATGGTCCCGAACGGTTGAGTTGCGTCCGCGTTGTCAACCATGATGGTCCGCGCTCCCAGATCGACCACTGCGCCCCCCTGATTGTGGGCTAAGGCGTGAAGGATATATGTCCCATTTCCCGATCCTAGCTTGTAGTTGGCATTCGGCAGGAAGTTAGTGAGCATCAAGTAGCCCCAGCCGGCCACGGTCGCATTGGGATAGGTTGAAAAGGCTCGTGCCACGTCCGGTCGTGCACCCGGCACGAACACAGCATCACCGATATACACCAGGCCGGCCGGCTCGGAACCTATTGGTTCCCGCCAAATGTCCACCTTGCTGATTCCAATGGAATCCAGCGCCCAGCCAGTCACAGGAACGGCAGCCGAAACCTTGGCAGCATTAAGCGGAGTGTCAAAGCTGCCGAAGGGTCCCTTCACATTGGCTGTACTTATTTGGACTTGAATCGCTTGCGGCGAATTCGCCGCGCCCGGTGCATTTACAGTAACCACACCGCTCGATCCCGCGCTCACGCTGATTTGCAAGATTACGTTTCCAACACCTGACGCGGGCGAAACCACAATGTTGGGCACACTCGATGTAGCCGTCCAACTCGCATTGCCCCCGCCTGCAAAACTAAGACTCACTTGTTGGGGTGTGGTGATCAGAGTCCCATTCGTTCCTAAGACTAGCGAGTTGGGGAAAAGAGTCATACTTACGGTTGACACAGTTCCCGACTGGTTTATGGTCACAGTCTCACCCGCCACACTCAAGGATCCAGTCCTGCTCTGCGAACCGCTGTTGCCGCTGACCGTCCAGTCGACCGTATTTCCCGAAGCAGTTGCGGTTGCCCAAGACACATTCGAGCTCGCCGTTGGACTTCCGCAGGTAGTTGCGCTGGGTGTGACGGTTATCGTTCCGGAGCCCCCTGTAGCCGTAACATCTAAGCTGTTCGTGTTAAGCGTGTAAGTACAGGCAGATACAATTGGAGGCGATCCAAATCCGGTTTCAGCAATCACGACCCGATGATTGGCTGGATTGCCGAAGTTCGAATCCCACAAAACCATGCTTCCATCATTGGATATGCAAGCCCGAGGCGTGTCCCAATAATTAACCCGGACGCTGCGGTGCTCCGCCACACGCCGCGCCTCAACTCCGTTGCCGCGTATCACAATCACTTCATCCTCGAAGGGTGTTCTTCCGTCGCGGATTTGGTTCGGAAGGTTCGCAGCTGGCAAGTCGGTCGAGACCACGCAAAACGCGTTCGCGGACTTGGCGCATCCAAAGTGAAGATCCGACCACGTCACACCACACTTGAACAGCGTGAAAAAGATTTTTCGACCTCCACCCGCATCCACGGACGTGAGCATGTTGATGCCCTTCGATATCTGGAGACTTACCAAGTCATCCTCGCAGGTAGGTAGATCTTGACCAGAGTCCACTAGGATATACTGCCTTCCGTTGTCTTGAAACACATCCGCGTGGGGGTTACCGAAACAGTCCTCGCCGGGATCACAAATACCGTCATGATTGTGCGGCCCGTTATCGCCTCCCATAATGCCCGCGGGCATCTCGGGCCCGCGAAACTCAAAATCGAGGTTGCCGGTCTGCTCATTGACGGAATAGACCCCCATGGCCGGCTGCGCCATCAGAAGCACATAACGCTTATTGGTGTCGACGTCTACTCCTTTTGTAATGGTGACGTAATCGATAAAGTTCCAACCCACTCGGTTATTTGGATTTGACGCGGTGTAATCAGCGCAGAAAGTTTTTACTCGGTTTAGATCAACAGCGCAGACCTGATGCTCGTTTTGCGCCCAGAAAGCCGCCCAGTTATCCGCCGATAGATCGCCTGTGCTGCCGTTTTGGATGTTGGTAAAGTGGTGTCCGTCTTTGGCGTAGTCGACGACGATGCTTTTCGTGGCAGTCGATACTTGATACTTAGTGATTTGTGTTCGGACCGGGTCATCACCAAGACCGTACAATACGTCGTCATCCACAGGACTCCAAAGGGCGGCCCAGTAATCAATCTTGAACGACAGGTCCGCCACGATGTTGGCGGTGGCAGTGTTGACAACGCGCGTACTTCCATCCACCTTGGCCAGCAAGACGTACTTTCCGGTCGCGCTAAATGCCGACGGCGTCGAATACTGATGAAGGCTGTCGGTGGTTCCATCGGTAAGTAGCCGGACCTTTGCGCCAAAGTTCCGGTCGACATAGAAACCGTTTATGGGAGGTATCGGAAAACTTGCCAACGGAAGTTCGCCCGGAGCCGTACAGAATGCCGGAACCGTGTAGCCGTACTCTGCCAGGCAGAAGTTGGGTCCGCTAATATATGTGAAAATTGAGCTCCCGTTTTGGCTTAAACCATTGATAGCTAAAGAAATAGCTAACGACACGAAGAGTAGGATTCGACGATTCATTGGAAGTATACCCGTTCTACTCATCGTCAAGGAGTAGTACTAGCTTTAGGCGAGTCCTGATGCCGTTCTATGCTAAAAACACCGAGAAAGCGTCGGCTGTAATCTGAGATGCGCCACGAATGGGGTTTAAATACAACGGAAGCGGATCAGGGGGTTGTTATGGGGGCCGCTCTACGGCAATCGAGCAGCTCCGCGAGGTCGCAGCAACTTAGACCCACAAGTGAACCGCAGAGTCTTTGCAGCGTTGGTAGGCAGCCATCACGACCATCATTTTCGGGCGATTGGGCATTCCTCTTCTCCAGGTTCTATCGTAGCCCAACCCCCGAAATAGCTCTTCTACGGCGCCTTTTCAGGAATCACCGCGGGGTTCTGCTCTTCGGCTCTTCAAGCAAGCCTGCTGTAAACATAAACCGAGGAGTGCCACGTACAGCGGGTCCGAGGGCACGGCATACCTGTTGTTTTCGAAACTAGACAGAAAGTTGGTGGTGAGAACGATATAGGCAATGTTGAGAATGAGAAAGACCAGCAGACCAACCTGAGGCGGAGACAACGTCCGGCGGCGACTACCACGCACCAGATAGATAAGCCCCCAAAAAAACAGGAAGGGAAAACCGATTATAAGAAATATGCCGGTATAGAGCGCCAGGGAAATACTATGGCCCTGGCTCCTCAGGACGCGCAATTCCTTATTATTGGCCTCATGCAACTGCCCGAAGAAAACTAGATTAAACATTCGATCGAAACGTCGGATAGGCGCGCGGCTACCCTCGAACTGGAAGAAATCGGTTGGCGGCCGAAAATAGGCAAACCAGGCGATCACCAGCGACCTAAGGTAAGCGACCGGGTAGTATCGAAGGACCTGCAGAGCCGCCTTTCGATAGGCGAGATCAGCCTTCAGGTACAGCATGTTGTTAGTGTTCACGTCTCCGCTGGACTTTACTTCCTGATCGAGCACCGGGATGCCTGTCGGCTTTACATCCGGAAAGAAGGGCCGGTAATCAGCAACGGGAGCTCCGGTTTCAACCCTGGCAATCGGTGGCAATTTCTTTTGCTCGATTAAGCTGGTCTTCTCGGAATCAGTAAGCTGGTGAATTGTAACCGTCAATAAGTTCTGACCCAGCCATGAGCTGCTGGAGAAGAGGCCGAAGACAACCAGGTTCTTGAGGAACAATGCAAGGATGGTCGCGAAAGGAAATGACGCTGCTGTCAAGACCATGTTCCTTTGTTTCGGCATGTAGAATGCCAGAGCCACCGCAATTACCAGTATGTAAAGAAGATGATACAGGTTGCGTATCCAGGCCAGCGCGGCTAACAAAGAAAAGAAAGTAAATGCGCGCCAGAAAGTCGGCCGCAGAATGAATTTATACAAGACTACGCTGGATGCGAGCAGCAAGTACATGATGAGGTACTCGTACATCGGATAGTTTTCGTAGAGAACGGCGGCGGGACTAACCACAAACAGAATCGTAAGTCCGGCGGACAGTTTCGGATCTACATACAGTCGCCTCATGATTATGTAAAGGAGGATCGCGGAACTCAGCCCCGCGACAAGGTAAAGTGCGTGGAGGGCGGCGCCATAATCATCAGGAAAGGCCTTAATCGCCATTCCAACTAAGAGATTCAGCAGGGGCGGCTGCATATGGAAATAGAAGAGGCTTTCGAACAGCCGGGTTCTTAACAATTGGAGATCGATGAACTGAAAATTGGAAGCAAGGATGTGCGTGTCGAACCGAATTCCTGCCCAATAATAGAGGGCCCGCGACAGCACAAATGCAACTGTGATCCAGAAGTAGGGAGAATAAAAGAGACTGCCCCGCCGTCTGTTCGAGAGATCGTGATTTTCAGCCTGCTGGTCAGAGGGAACCATGGCTCTTGTTAAATGCACTTCGTCCTCGGTAACAACACCCAGCTGATGCCTTAGGACATTACTTTCATGGACTGCAGCCGCCGTTCCGCAATCGCCCCAATGATCTTCCGCAGGTCATACTCCAAATGCCATTCAGGAAAGTGGGAGCGGATCTTAGACAAATCGGATATGTAGCAGATGTGATCACCAACGCGATTCGTTGGATTATAAGTGTGCCTCAGCGCGAATCCCATGTCCGATAAGAGATCTATCGTCTCTAAAATCGAGAGGCTGTTCTGACGTCCTCCACCCAGGTTGTAAACTTCGCCACATCTCGGCTTTCGGTAAAAGGCCAAGAAAAGATTGGCCACGTCACGGCAATGAATCTGGTCACGGACTTGCTTCGTTTTGTATCCGTAGACCGTGTATTCCCTACCCATGATGGCGCACAGAACAATGTAAGCCAGGTATCCGTGCAATTCAACCGCGGAGTGCTGGGGCCCCGTCAGACAGCCTCCACGGAAGACTCCCACAGGCATTTGAAAATATCGGCCGAACTCCTGGGCCATCACGTCCGCCGCTACCTTAGATGCTCCAAACAACGAGTGCAGGCACTGATCGATTGACATGCTCTCGTCGATTCCTTCCCGGCCGTCAGCGAAATCGTAGCGTTTCTCCAGCTCCACTAAGGGCAGCAAGTTGGGAGCGTCGCCGTAGACTTTGTTGGTGCTCGTAAAGCACAGCGGAGACTCCCGGCAGAAGTCCCGCGCTGCAACCAGAACGTTCATCGTTCCTACCGCATTTACATCGAAATCTTCGTAAGGAATGGAGGCTGCTTTATCGTGAGATGGCTGCGCGGCGGTGTGAATGATAAACTCCGGCCGCTCCTCCCGAAACAGATCGCGAACGCCTTCGCGATTCCGGATGTCCAGAATCACGTGGCGGTAACTTGGGAGTGTGGAGCGGAGTTCATCAACTACGGGACGCGTCGTACCCTGCTCGCCGAAGAACTCCCGACGCATGTCGTTGTCGACACCCACGACGGTCCAACCCTGCTCGCACAGCAAGCGCACGCATTCCGAGCCAATCAATCCCCCCGACCCAGTCACTACGGCTTTCATTTGCTCCTCCGAGTTGCGACTATCTAGTATAACAACGGTCTTACGCTTTTCAGTATGTGAAAACTTAGACCATTCGTCAGGCCTTCAAACGCCTCCATGCCCCCCAGCAAATCGCCAGCATTCGTATACCATTGGAAAACACCCTGGTCATCTTCGTGACACCGTATATCCTCTCCTGATAATGCACCGGGAGATCCCGAATCGGAAGGTGCAGTTTACTGGCGCCGAAAAGCAATTCGTAATCGCCCCAGCGATCCTGAATGCCCCAATTACCAAGGTCGGGTTCTATTCTTTGCCAGTCCTTGCGCCACAGCACCTTGGTGCCGCACAGGGTATCTTTGATCCGCTGGTCCAGCAGGTAGGAGAACAGGGCGCCAAAAACTTTGTTTCCAACCATATTGGAGAACTTCATGGCGAGTTCGGGAATAGGGTAGACCAGCCGGCTGCCGTTTATGAACTCGCCCGTGCCGGCCGTGAGAGCGTCCAGAAAGTAGGGGAGCTCTTCGGGCATAACGGCCAGATCGCCATCCAGGATCATCAGC